>Ga0180438_10000960_pt1 | contig 52456 bp, 49 predicted proteins | sample SS_ome_12_FD_132455 | JGI IMG/M metagenome (GOLD analysis project Ga0180438, IMG submission 132455) | Hypersaline lake sediment archaeal communities from the Salton Sea, California, USA - SS_3_D_2 metaG | ecosystem: Environmental > Aquatic > Non-marine Saline and Alkaline > Hypersaline >...
AAACCAGGCTTGTAATGGTGAAACACGACGGCGCAACGGACGAGCAAGGTACCGGGTTGCCTGATATTGTCAGACAGATGGTTGACACGGCGATACGAGAGCTTACGGGCAAAGGCTCGTTGCGGGACGCGTGGCGCGAGTTTGTCTCGCCGGACGACGTGGTTGGGTTGAAGATCAACCTCAGGGGAGGCAGACGCTTATCCACTCAGCCGTGTGTTGTTAATCCGATTCTGGACGGCCTTGTCGAGGCCGGCGTCAAGAGAAACAATATCATAGTCTATGATGCGGAGAACGGCGAGTTCCGACGGGCGGGGTTCCAACTGAACGACTCGACGGATGGTGTCCGTTACTTCGGTGCGGACAGGGGCGCCCGCGGGAGGGAGCGGAGACAATTCTACTCGACCAAACCGGTTGCAGTTGCCGACAAAGCGGTGTATTTCAGCAAGATTCTCGCCGAGGAGATCACTGCGCTGATTAATATCCCTCTGATTAAGGACCACAGGATTGCCGGTGTGACGGTTTCGATGAAGAATCATTTTGGCTCGATCCTGAACCCGAACGACCTTCATCCGAACTGCTGCGATCCGTATCTTGCTGAGCTGAACGCCACGGCGCCGATAAAGGACAAAACGAGGCTTATCATTGTTGACGGGCTCAGAGCGCTTTACAACGGCGGTCCGCGGGATAATCCGCCATATCGGTGGCGGCAGAACTCGATCATAGCGTGCGCGGACACGGTCGCTGTCGATCACGTGGGACTGGAGATCATCGAGGCCAAGAGAAAAGAGAACGGTGTGGCTCCCCTCGGGGAACGCGCGAGGCATGTCGCGACTGCTGCGAAGATCGGTCTCGGCACGAACGATCCGGCTAAGATCGACCTTAGAGAGGTTGATATTACGCGAAGTGTGTGAAGTCTGCAGGAGGTTGACGCGATGATTATGGGAAGAGAGATGTCAGACGTAGATTTGAATGGCAGTCCGACGAGCGCGGCTGGCGGGCGACATGTGGGAAGACGGGATTTCATCCGCAGGGGCTCGGTGACTTTTGCCGGTGCAGGCTTGGCGAATCTCTTGCATGACCGCGGTGCTGCGGCTCAACCCGGCCGGAAGAGCACGGTGGTCATGGTGAAGCACGACGGGGCAACGGACGACAGGGGAGTTGGACACCCGGCCGTGGTCAAGAAGCTGGTTGACCGCGCGGTCGCCGAGTTCACGGGGAAAGAGTCTCCCGGCGACGCGTGGAGTGAGTTCATCTCTCCGAGCGATATCGTTGGAATAAAGGTCAACTGCATCGCCCAGAAGAACTTTTCCACGCAGAGGTGCGTGGTTGACGCGATAGTCGACGGCGTTACAGGCGCCGGCGTGAAACCTAGCAATATCATTGTATGGGATCGGTGGAACTGGGAGATGCAGGCTGGTGGGTACGAAATCAACACGTCCGGGGAAGGAGTACAGTGTTACGGTACGGACAGGGGGAGTTATGACCCGGCGAATGTGGGGAGCGTGCCGCGCGGCGAACGCGGGAGGATGCTCAAGGAAATCACGGGCGATTTCTACGCGAAAGAACCGACGGACATCGCCGGTGTACCGGTATATCTAAGCAAGATCTTGCTCGAACAAGTGACGGCCTTGATTAACGTGCCACTGGTCAAGGATCATCGGGGTGCCGGCGTGACCTGCTCCATGAAGAACCACTATGGGTCAATACTCAATCCGAGCGACCTTCACGGGTCAAACTGCGATCCCTACATACCGCATCTGAACCTGGTTCCGGCGATACGGGACAAGACGAGGCTGATCGTCACCGATTTTCTACGCGCGGTATACAACGGCGGTCCCGGCGACAGCCCGGATAGATGGCGGCAGAACGCGGTCATGGTGGGCACGGATAGCGTCGCCATGGACTCGCTCGCGCTTCGCTTCGTTGAGGAGAAACGCAAAGAGAACAGTATACCCCCGATCGGTGAGCGCGCCCGGTACGTGGCAACTGCGGCGAAACTGGGTCTTGGCACGAACGACCCGGCAAGGATCGATCTCAAGGAGATAGACATCACGTCCAGTGCGTGAACGTCACGCAGAGGGGTGATTCGTGCGTTTTGTCGGCCTCTCGTTAGAGCGTGGCTGGAGTTCGCGCGATTCTCTGTTCCCGGAAGAAGCGAGCTGGGTGTCGGCTTATGCCTTTGGCCTGAGGGCCCTGACCGCCGCGCCGGCTTGCCACATTTCGGAATCGCCGATCTCGGCGAGTTCCGCCTGGAGCTTCTCGCGGTAGTCCGGTTGGCTGTTAGCCTCGATTACGATACGTGTTTCCTCACCGCTCACCACGCTATCGTAGAGCTTGTCGAACACCGGTTCGACGGCTTCTCTGAACTCGTGCCGCCAATCGAGCGCTCCTCGCTGCGCGGTGGTGCTGCAGTTAGCGTACATCCAGTCCATACCGTTCTCGCCGACGAGTCGGATGAGGCTTTCGGTGAGCTCTTCGACGGTCTCGTTAAAGGCCTCGCTCGGCGAGTGACCGTGTTCTCGCAGCACGTTGTACTGCGCTTCCATGATTCCGGCTAGAGCACCCATGAGGACACCGCGTTCGCCTGTCAGGTCGCTGTGCACTTCCTTCTCGAACGTTGTCGGGAACAGGTATCCGGAACCGATGGCGATCCCCAGCGCCAGGGTACGCTCTTCGGCCTTACCGGTAGCATCCTGGTGGACCGCATAGCTGCTGTTTAAGCCGGCACCGGAGAGGAAGTTTCTGCGCAACGTCGTCCCGGACCCTTTCGGGGCCACCATGATAACATCGACGAACGGGGGCGGCACAACGCCGGTCTGATCCTTGTAGACTATCGAGAACCCGTGCGAGAAGTACAGTGCATCGCCTTCCTTGAGATGAGGTTTCACATTGTCCCACTGCGCCATCTGACCGGCGTCGGAGATCAGATACTGGACGATCGTGCCGCGTTCGACCGCGTCGGTGATGGGAAAGAGCGTCTTACCCTCTTCCCAACCGTCCTCGATCGCCTTTTTCCAGTAGAACTTGTCTCCCGGGAACTGACCGATAATCACGTTCACACCGTTGTCCTTGAGGTTCATCGCCTGCGCGGGACCCTGCACCCCGTAGCCTATGACAGCTACGATTTCGTCTTTCAAGACCTCCTGAGCCTTGATAAGCGGGAACTCCTCGCGCGTAACTACAGTTTCTTCCACACCTCCGAAATTGATCTTCGCCATGATAGGCCTCCTCCTGAGTGCGAGCGCCGGCTCTGAAGTAACGCAGCCTCTTACTGCATTGTCCTCTCTGCCTGGATCGCTCGAACGGGAAATTCCGGGCCGGGCCAAAGGGACTGTATCTTCCTCTCGAACCAGCCGATTGACCAAGTACGCACGGTGACTATTTTGCACTATTAAGCGCGATTATGCAAGTGCGTTTGCAGTCCGCGTGGTCGGGTAGGGGCGGTTGCGGCAGCACATGCGCGTGATCGCAGGCCAGACGCTTATGCAATACTGCATGCCTCGTGGAACCGGTTTCGTGGAAGAAAATCGGGTGCCGGTGCGTCTATATAGATGAACGCATGTGATATCTAAAGGCAGTGCGAGCCTTCAGAGGTCGAGCTATCGATTAATTGGGGAGGGCTACGTAGGGGTTCAAACTGCTGCGGTGTGCAGCCCACCGCGAGCGGTTGGAGCGGAATCAGGGACTTCGAGAGGGGTGCTTGGATCTTGCTCTTCGTTTGCCGGCGTGTCCTCCCCGATCTTTCTATTCGGACCCACCTTTCGCGGCGGTGAGCCTTCCGTGGGCAAGATGCCACCGGTCAGACTGGTCGCGCGGGCGGCCGCCAACGATTGACACAAAGTCGCTCATGTGTTATCATTTTTTTCTCGCATAGGAGCGGGACAGAAGCCATTCGCGGGTAAATCAAGGCAGTTTCATGGGATATATTGTTATAGACATCGAACGATGCAAGGCTTGCTACTTCTGCGTCGAGACGTGTCCGAAGGAGCTGATAGAGATCGGCAAGGAGACCAACTCGCGCGGCTATCGGCCTCCGAAGCAGAAGAGCGGTGACGAGTGTACGGGATGCTGTATGTGCGCTGAGGTATGTCCGGACACTGCCATAGAGGTGTACCGTTGAGTACCGGGAAAGTCCGAGAGGCTACGGGAAGGTCGGATACGGGGCGTCGCGAGGGAGAGCTGCAGCTTGTCAAGGGCAACGTCGCGCTGGCGGAGGGGGCGCTGCAGGCGGGGTGCAGGTTCTATTTTGGTTATCCGATAACCCCTCAGAACGACATACCGGAGTACTTGTCGGAGAAACTGCCGGAAGTGGGCGGGACGTTCATCCAGGCGGAGAGCGAGATCGCATCGATAAACATGGTGATGGGCGCGGCGGCATCGGGCGGCAGGGCGATGACGTCGTCATCGGGACCCGGTATCAGCTTGATGCAGGAGGGGTTGTCGTACATAGCGGGAGCCGAACTGCCGTGTATCGTGGTTAACGTCATGCGCTGCGGTCCGGGGCTCGGCGGCATCGCACCGACCCAGGGGGACTATTTTCAGGCGGTAAAGGGTGGTGGGCACGGCGACTATCACAGCATAGTGCTTGCGCCGGCGTCGGTGCAGGAGATGTTCGATCTGGCCGTGCTGGCGTTCGAGCTTGCGGACAAGTACCGCAACCCGGCGGTAATACTTGCGGACGCCATGCTCGGACAGATGAAGGAGCCGGCGGTACTTGAACCGCTAAAACCGGTGAAGATGGTCTCAAAGGACTGGGTTCTGGCGGGGGCCAAGGGACGTGCGCAGCGGGTGATCAAGACGCTCTACCTTGAGGACGGGGAGCAGGAGGCGCACAATCTGGAGTTGAAAAAGAAGTACGACGTGATGAGACGTGAGGAACAGCGTGCGGATTGTTATCTTCTGGAAGATGCCGATCTGCTGGTTGTGGCGTTTGGGATGGCCAGCCGTATAGCGCGAACGGCCGTCCGAGCGGCGAGAGAGAAGGGACTTAAGGTCGGGCTGATCAGACCGATTACGCTTTTCCCGTTCCCGGAACGGGTGATCCGAGACGCGACGGAGCGTGTGCGGGACGTGCTGGTTGTGGAAATGAACACCGGCCAGATGGTTGAGGATGTGCGATTGAGTGCTGCGGCGGGGACGCGCTTCCACTTCTATGGGAGACCAGGTGGCGGAGTGCCGTCGCCGGAGAATGTTCTGGACGAGATCGAGGCGGTATGAGGTGATGGGCCAAGTGAAGAAAGTATTTGAGCGACCAACGGCGCTTAAGGATACGCCGACGCACTTTTGTCCCGGGTGCACGCACGGCACGGCACACCGGCTGGTTGCCGACGCGATAGACCATTTCGGTCTTCGGGAAAGGACGATCGGCGTGGCGTGCGTTGGCTGCGCGGTGTTCATGTACGACTATTTTGACATAGACGTGATTGAAGCGCCTCACGGCCGGGCTCCCGCCGTTGCGACCGGTGTCAAGCGTGCGCAGCCTGACAAGATAGTGTTCACCTATCAGGGAGACGGTGACCTGGCGAGCATCGGCACGTCGGAGATCATTCATGCGGCCAACAGAGGTGAACGGATAACGGTGATCTTTTTGAACAACACCGTGTACGGGATGACCGGCGGTCAGATGGCGCCGACAACGCTGCTTGGTCAACACACCACTACCACGCCGCGAGGTCGCGACTCTCGCAACGACGGTTATCCGATCAGGATGGCGGAGATGCTCGCCACGCTTGAGGGCGTGTGTTTCAGCGCCAGAATGTCGATGCACGACGTTAAACACGTGCTCAAAGCGAAGAAGCTGATCCGCACGGCGTTTGAGATGCAGATCAACGATGTGGGATTGGCCTTCGTTGAGCTTTTGTCGGCGTGTCATACGAACTGGCACGTCCCGCCTCTGCAAGGGCAGAGAAAGGTGGAGGAGGAGTTGATCCCTTATTTTCCGCTCGGCGTTTTCAAAGAGCGTTCGGACAAGGATGTCCCGTAGATGCACTTCGACACAATCATAGCCGGGTTTGGCGGGCAGGGAATACTTCTTATGGGCGATCTGCTTGCCTATGCCGCCATGGAGGAGGGGAAAGAAGTCACGTACTTGCCGACGTACGGGGTGGAAATGCGCGGCGGAACGGCCAACTGTACCGTCACTATCGCCAACGAGCCGATAGGTTCGCCGGTTACCGTTTCGCCCGATGCAGCCGTAGTGATGAACGAGGAGTCGCTCGACAAGTTTCAGCCAAGGGTCAAACGGGGCGGGCTGCTGTTGGTTAACACCTCGTTTGTACCAGAGGGGAAAGCCATGAGGACCGGCCTGGAGGTGGTGTTGGTCCCGGCCAATGATCTTGCGGCGCAACTTGGCAACTCGAAGATGTCTAACATGGTGGTGTTGGGCGCTCTTGTCGAGCGGACGCGCGTTGTCGATCTGGAGACGGTTAAGAGCTCGCTGATCAAAGTCCTTCCTGCGAGGAATCGCAAGCACATACCTCTCAATATCAAGGCAATGGACCTCGGCGCGCAAGCCTGCCGCGGGAAACATACCCAATAGAGGGCGTCAAAGGCTCGGCCCGATCTCATTTCGGTGTCTTTCGTTAAAAACCGAGGTTGAATTTTTCGCTGATCAATTGTAAGATGCCAGGCAGTGGAAACTGGGGGAGAGCGGTCTTCGGCATTCCAGGAGGCGAAGCAATGGCAATCAGAGTGGGGTTCGTCGGGCTGGGAGGGATGATGAGCGTCCATCTGCGGCATTTGTCCGAGATGAAGGACGTCAAACTTGTGGCGTTTTGCGACGTGAAGAAGAACGTGGCGAACGCCGTCGCCAAGGGTTACGGGGGCAAAGCGTATTCCGATTGTACCGATATGTATAAGAACGAAAGGCTCGATGCCGTATACGTTGCGGTGCCCCCCAACGCGCACGGGAAACCGGAGCTTCTGGCTTTGAAACGAGGTATACACCTGTTCATAGAGAAACCCATTGCGGTTGATCGAGATAGGGCGGTGGAAGTGGCCAAGGCAGTCAGTTCTTCGAGGTGTATCGTGAGCGTCGGTTACCAGTGGCGCTACCTGGATATAGTGCAGCGAGCGCGCCGCGTGCCGGCGGGCAAGAAACCGTCGTTGGTCCTCGGCTGGTGGTTAGGCGGCGCCCCGGGCGTCGGTTGGTGGAAACGAAAAGACATTTCGGGCGGGCAAGTTGTGGAGCAGACGACGCACATCTTCGATCTTGCACGCTACCTCTGCGGCGAGGTAAGCAGCGTTCACGCGGCGGCCAGCGTCGGGTTGATGAAGGAACGCAAGGATTTTACCGTAGATGATAGCAGTAGCGTAACTCTATTGTTCGAGAACGGTGCCATCGGTAACATAAGCTCAACCTGCGTTCATGGTGGGTTCTCAAAGATCGGTTTGTTATGCGTGTGTAAAGATCTGTCTTTCGAGTGCACCGGCAATAGGCTTCGCGTGACCGACATGCAGTGCACCCACGAGTATGAACGGCGGTCCGATCCTTATCTGGCGGAGAATGAAGCGTTTATAACGGCGGTGGCCAATGATAGCCCCGTTGGCATTCTGTCGCCGTACGAGGATGCCCTCAAGACGCATCTTCTCACTATGGCTGCGAACGAGGCGATGCGGGAAGATGTTTCTCGGGCCGTCTCGGTCTAGATCTCGAGCCAGGGTCCGGCGGGTTATCCGATCGGCCGTGTCGAATTCGGTTGCCTGAGAAGAAATGGTTTGGAAACGGTCACCCTTCCTAATGGTTCTGTTCTGTCCATATTAAGATGCTGCGCCAGTGTGACTTCCGGGCACGAGCGTGGTTCTGGCTTGTTCCTTATTGCTCCGTTTTGTTCCTCTCGGCAGCTTATTTCCCGACCCATCTTAGGATCAAGGTGTAGAGCCGGCGTTAAGTGACGGGATGACACTACGTTCGGGCAGATTGTCACTTGACACCACGAGAATCTTGTGCTATGATACACCAACGCAAGGTGGTGAGTTGCTCCCGGGCCCCAAGATATGGTAGGGAGCGCGCTCGGTATTCTCTGCTTGCAGCGGAGGTAGGGGTGTGCCATGACGCCGGAAGAAAATGGCCAGGAGGGCACCGAGGAACAGGACGCTGGTGGGGAAGAGTCGCTTCCCGAAGAATCTGGGCTGCCAACAGGAAGTGTGCCTGAGGGCGACGAGGCCGTATCGAAAGCGGAGGCGAAAGCTCTAGGGGGAGACGCTCCGTCAGACCAGGAGGAGGCGCCTTCTTCGGGCGAGGACCAGGAAACCCCACCGGGGCTGGGCGAAGATGGCGATGAGGATCTGGATTTGGCGGATCTGCCTGAGATACCCAGATCCAGCACGGAAGTTTCCGTTAGGGATGAACAAGAGGGAGCGGACGAGGGGATTGTCGGCGAGAGAGAGCCGGTTGAAGCGCCAACCGCAAGCAAGGAGCAGGAAGAACTTTCCGACCTCAATGAGGGTGATGAAGATCTGGACATGGGTGTGATGCCCGAAATACCAGAGTCCCGTGGGAAAGGTGCCGCTCGTGAGGCGGACGAGGAGGATGAGGAACCCGAAGAGCGGTTTGATGGCGAAGTGGAGCCGGTGCGCGCGCCGGCTGAGGCGCCCGAAGCGGTCTCGCCGGAGGCAGCTGAAGAACCGGTCGAGGACCGTGTCTCGGAACGTAGAATTCGGGTCCGGCTTCCAAGCCGCAAGATCATTGTCTCGTTGGCGGCCGGTATTATAGCTGGTCTGTCCGTTGCCGGATGGCTGACGACGCACAGTGTGCGGCAGTCGACGGATCTTGTCGGCTCGGACGTCGGCTTTCTTACCCCGTTGGATAGGGCCAAAGGATTGATCGAGGACAAGAAGTACACCGCAGCGCGCCGCGTGCTGGAGGAATTCCTCGAGAAGACGCCGCAAAGTGCCGAACGTTCGGAGGGTCTTTTCGTGTTGGCAGAAACGATCGAGGCTGTTCAGTACGAAAGTCCCACCGAGACCGGGTACACGGAGACGCGAGAGGCGTACCGCAAGGCGATTGACGCGGACCCTTCCAGTCCGCGGGTTCTGGATGCAAGCAGATGTATCGCACGCACCTACCTCGCTGAAGATATGTACCAGGAAGCGCGCGAAGTTCTCGAAAAGGTTGTGAGGGAGAATCCGACCTTGCCCGAAATCGTAGAGCTGGAGTTCGAGATCGCGAAGACCTATCTGGGTCAGGACGACAGTTCCGCCGCCACGCGCAAGCTCACGGCGGTTATCACCGACTATCCGGATTCGGACTTAATCCCGGAGGTGAAACTCGCGCTTGGAACGGCGTTGGAGCGTGAGCGCCGCTACGATAAGGCATCGACGCTCTATCAGCAGTTGCTCCAGTCGTTTCCCGATGGTCGGGTTGGTGCGGAAGCCCGGGAACGGCTTGGCGATCTGGCGTTCACCCAGGGCAAGTACGCTGAAGCTGCGGCGCAGTACACGAAACGAGTGGAAATGGCCGTGGCGGTCGCGGACAACGACCGCGTTTTGCTGAAGCTAGCACGAGCGTACGGCGCAATGGGCGACTGGGACAAGTCGGCTGCAACTTGTCGAAACCTGCTCGAGCTGTTCAAGAACAGCGAGCTTGAACCGGAAGCTATCGTCCAACTGTGTCGGGCTGAGGAGCAGAGGGGACTTGTTGAAGCGGCCATACAGTATGCGTATGACGGGCGCACGAAATTTCCGGAGAACCACGAGATCGTCAAACGTCTGGCTGACCTGCATTTTCTCAAGGAGGATTACTCCGAAGCCGCGAGACTCTATGATGAGTCGGTGAAGATAGGATCCGGCGATCCCGAAGCGTGGTTCAAGGGCGGCGAGGCACATTTCGAGTCCGGCGACCTTGCGTCGAGCTACAGGGATTTCCGCGAGGTCACGAGGAGGTTTCCGTCGGACGCCCTCGCTTACGACGCCTACCTGAGACTTGCTGACGTACTGTACATGCGGGGCGATCCCCAGAGGGCGATAGATCTGTTGAGCTCGCGACTGCCGGAGCATATAGTCCCAGGCCGTCGCGGTCCGATTCTCTCGAAGATGGCCGGGCTGTATCTCGAGCTCGGTTTGCCGGGGTCTGCGGCGGAGACGTACGCGGCGATGTTGGACGGGGTCGACGACGACGAGATTCAGGCGCGCATGGGGATAGCTGCCCTCCAGGCGGCACAATGGGAAAGCGGACTAAGGGCGTTGAAGAGTGTTGACAGATCGCGAATACCGTCCGATCTCGCATATGCCATGTTCGTGGAGATGGGAGTTGCGTTACGCGATTTTGGAGATTTGCGCGGTGCCACGCAAGCTCTCGAGACGTCCGTGAACGGGTATCCGGCTCACAGGGACGCGCGCGGGGTTACTTCTCTGTTGCGCACGTATCTGGCCGCTAAGAAGGTGGCCGAAGCTCGAAAACTCGTGAAGGAGATCGAGAACTGGGCGGCCGGTCATGCGGATCGCACGGTGGTGTCCGCTCAGGCCGCACTTGTCTGGGGGGATTTTCTCTTTTCGCGAGGCGACTACCTCAGCGCACTTGAGGAGTTCACGAGAATAGCGGCAGATGATCGCGTTCCGGATTCGATGAAGGAGTGGGCAAGCTACCAGAGAAGCAATACGTATTTCCAATTGGCGCGCTATGACGAATCGCTTGCTGCCTATCAAGAGTTTTTGGAGAACTACCCTTCGTCGTCGTGGAAGAAGGCCGCTCAAACCCGGCTTGAGGTTGCGAAGCTGGAGATGAGGCTGCGGACAAAGGAGTTCTGACAGTGCCGGAATCGACCGTTTCGCGGTGTGTGCGGGAACTGGAGGGCAGCCTCAACAACGAGACCTTAATATACGAGAAGCTGGCGGACGTTGCTCGAGAGATGGGCCCGGCGGTTGAGCGCGGCGACGATGACGCGCTCAGCAGCTTGCTGGAAAGAAAGAGGGGAATGATTGCGCAGCTCAAGCCGGTGGCTGAAACGACGAGTCGGTTGCGGGAGGAACTTGCCGGTCATCATGAGGTGCCGGATGATGTCGCGGCGAGAGCGTCTGACGCGCTCGGCCGCGCCAGAGGCGCTCTTGAAGTGCTGCTCCGGCTCGAGCGCGCGAACGAGGAATCGATCCGGGCGGTGACGAGTTCGCTCCGGGCGGAGTTGGTGGAGATCGCGCGCGGGCGGCGGCTGCTTGAAGGATATCGCGGAACGCGCGAAACGGAACCTTTGTTTCTGGATAGACTGCGATGAGCGTTTCGGTTGAAAACCTAGCTGCGGTGTTCGACACGTTCAACAAGAACACGCAGCGTCTGAGGGAGGCATACGATCATCTCCGGGAGAAGGTGGCTCAACTGGACCTCGAACTGGAGGAGAAGAACCGACAATTATCGTTGAAGGTGGGGGAGCTCAACCGGACGAAAAACTATCTCAACGATATCCTGGATGCGATGACGGACGGGGTGGTCGCGGTTAACCTTGACGGGAATATAACGGCGTTCAACAGGGCCGCGCAGAGGATCACGGGGTACTCGGCGTGCGAGGTCGAACGTCGCGGCTACGGCGAGGTTTTCGGAGACGGCTTCGGCGAGCTTGCGCGGCTTGGCGCTGGCTCGTCTGCTCGAGGATGTCATGTGGCGTCCCAGTTGCGCGCGAAAGACGGTTCGGAGATACCCGTTAGCGAGAGCGTCACTCTGCTCACTGACCGGTACGGCAACGTGGTGGGCGCAGTCAAGGTTTTTCAGGATTTGAGCGAGGTGGTGAAACTGCGCGAAGAGGTTCGTCAGAAAGACAGGCTGGCGGCGGTTGGCCAGATGGCCGCTACGGTGGCGCACGAGATAAGGAACCCGCTTGGTGGGATCGAGGGTTTTGCGGCGCTGCTGGCGCGCGATATACCCGAGCATGACCCGAAGAGCGTGCTTGTCGAGAAGATACTTACCGGCACGAGGAGCTTGAACCGCGTGGTAAGCGAGCTGCTCGCTTTCAGCCGGCCGATGGAGTTCAGGTTCGAGGAGATTGACAGCGAGGATCTTCTCAGGTCGGTTCTCGCACTTGCCGGCGCTGCTGGCAGCAGGGTGAAGGTATCCGTAGAGACTGTGCCGGCGGGGGAACCCGCGACGTTGGTTGGGGACGCCGAAATGCTGGGCCGGGCTTTGCTCAACCTGATGCTCAATGCGTTCCAGAGTATGCCTGACGGGGGAGCGCTGGGGATATGCGTCGAGCGGGACCCGGGATTGGATGGTGAAAGGCCGTTTGTGACGATAACGTTTGCCGACACCGGTTGCGGAATGCCGCAGGAGGTAATATCGCGGATCTTCGAGCCGTTTTTCACCACGAGAGAGAAGGGTACGGGTCTCGGTCTGCCGGTGGCGGCGCGCATCGTGGAGGGGCACGGTGGTCGGATCACCGTCACGAGCGAGCAAGGTGTCGGTTCGACGTTCGAGCTGCGTTTGCCGTGCGCGGCCAGCCGCGTGTGCGATGGGATCGGAGGCAACGATGGCTGCTAGCGTCCTGGTTATAGATGACGAACAGTTGATGCGTGATTTCGTCAAGGAGACGCTCAGTCGCGCCGGTTACAGGGTGACGGTTGCCGCCGACGGTAAGAGCGGAATGGAGATACTCGATAAGGAACCGATCGATCTCGTCGTGACCGACCTTAAGATGCCTCAGATGGACGGATTGGAGGTGCTTCGTCAGGTGAGAACGAGGTTTCCCGGGGTGAATGTGGTGGTGATGACAGCCTACGCCACGGTGGAGACGGCTGTCAGCGCCCTGAAAGGCGGGGCCATTGACTACATCATGAAACCGTTCACTCCGGACGAGGTCGAGATCGTCGCCGAGAAGGCACTCGAACATATGCGGTTGCGGGAAGAGAACCTTTATCTGCGTTCGGAGCTGAAGGAGATCTACAATTTCGAGCAGATGGTGGGCGACAGCGAACCGATGAAGGCGATCTACGAGCAGATACGCAAGGTCGCGCCGAGCCGGGCCACCGTGCTGATATGCGGTGAGACTGGAACCGGCAAGGAGCTCGTCGCGCGCGCCATACATTACACCAGCCCGAGGCGAAACAAGCCGTTCATCAAGATAAACTGCGCGGCCCTTTCGGCGGGTCTGCTCGAAAGCGAGCTTTTCGGGCACGAGAAGGGCTCGTTCACGGGGGCTCACCGGAGGAAGATAGGGAGGTTCGAGCTTGCCAACGAGGGGACGCTGCTGCTGGACGAGATCAGCGAGATGAACGCCGACCTTCAGGCGAAACTTCTACGCGTGCTCCAGGAGAGGGAGTTCGAGCGCGTCGGAGGTTCCACACCGATAGGTGTTGACACTCGGATAGTGAGCACGACGAACAGGGACTTGCGGGAAGCTGTAGAATCGGGAGCGTTTCGCGAAGATCTCTTTTTCAGGCTCAACGTTGTGCCGATCAACCTTCCGCCGCTGCGCGCAAGGAAAGAGGATATACCGCTCTTGGTGGACCATTTTCTGCTCAAGTATGCGGGTGAGAATGGCCGTTGTGTAAAGCGGGTTTCGCAGGACGCGATGAGTATGCTTGTGGAGCATTCGTGGCCGGGCAACGTGCGCGAACTTGAGAACTGCATGGAACGAGCGGTTGTGTTGAGTGATAACGAGGTTCTCCGTGAGGAGCATTTCTCTTTCGGGCCGGTGCCTGCCAGGGCGGATCGGGACGGGGGGCTCGCGATTCCCCACGGGAGCACCGTCGGCGAGGCTGCCAGGATACTTATCGAGGATACTCTTGCGCGGTGCAACGACAACCGCACGCATGCGGCGAAGTCGCTCGGCATAAGCGTGAGAACGCTCCGAAACAAGCTGAGTGAGTACGCTGCCGAAGAGCGCAGTGACTGTCTGGAACGCAAGAGGTCCTGAGGCGCTGGTAGGTTGGGTGGAAGCGGCGGGAGATGAGGAGCGTTGGTAGGAAATAGTTGCTTGATGCCGGGAAAAGATTGCTGGCCCAAGGCATCCTGCAAGGTTGCGGTGTTAAGTTCGCAACTATTTGATGCTACAGGCGTTACACATGATCAGGCGAGTTGGTCGCGGTTGGCATGCGATTTGCCACCATTTGAGCCGGAGGTGAGTTGTTATCACAAAACAGTTGCGACGTGATCTGGAAGATAAGGGGCGGGGTCGATGTTGGCTGGCGTGAGCGATGTTTCGACGGTTGACCTTCTGGCGGTAAGCCTGAGGTTGTTGGAACGCAATAACCGGTTTCTTGCCAACAATCTGGCCAACATAGACACCCCTAATTTCAGGCCGACCCATGTTGATTTTCACGAGTCTCTCAAGCTCGCTTTGCGGGATAAGGTTCTGGTGCCGGAAAAGGTGCAGGCGCAAACTGTGTCTCGCCGGTCGCTTCGCGTCGCCTTGGAGGACGACGGTCTTGAGGCGAGGAACGACGGCAACACCGTGGACATCGAGACGGAGATGATGCGGCTGGCTGAAAACACGGCCAAGTACGAGCTTTACGGGACACTGTTGAAGAAGAAGTTCCAGATTACGAAGAACATGCTGACGAGGTTGAAGTAAACGGCCAGCGGGTCGATTGTGACGGAGGTGGCACGTGGTTGACGCAGCGTTTGGAGCTTTTGCGATAAGCCATTCGGGCTTGCGCGCGCAGCGAATCCGGATAGATACGATAGCGAACAACATCGCCAACATAAACACCACACGGACGGCGCAGGGCGGTCCGTTCAGACGACAGATGGCGATCTTTTCCGCCGACCCGCTGGAACCGGCGCCGATCGAGGATGGACGCGGCGTGGACGTGCCGGAGATTGTGCCGGATATGAGCCCGTTCAACACGGTTTACGATCCCGGACATCCGGATGCCGACGAGAACGGGTACTTGCTGTTGCCGAACATAAACGTTGCCGTGGAGATGGTGGACCTGGTATCGGCGAGCAGATCGTACGAGGCGAATGTGGCTTCCATAAGCGCCACAAAACGGATACTGAGGAAAGCGCTTGAGATAGTTGAGCCGTGAGGCGTTCGGGAAGCGGTTGACGCGCAAAAAAGCACTAGATAGAGGCTTTTGCTCATAAATGGTATAATATATATAGGTGGTGGAGCAGGAGGTATGGTGTGGCGGCCGACGAACTAAGCATATCCGGAGTAGGACCCAGGCGTGTAGGGCCGGAGCCACCGGTTCCCCCGTCGATCCGAAGAGGAGAAAAACCTTCTTTCAGAGACCTCTTGGTGAACTCGATCTCGGAGGTCCAGAAGCTGCAGACGCAAGCCGACCAATCGATTAGAGAGCTTGTCGCCGGCGAGATAACGGATGTCAGCCAGGTACTTGTTGCGATCGAGAAGGCTGACATAGCGTTCAACACGATGATGCAGATACGCAACAAGATCGTGGAGGCGTATCAGGAAGTGATCAGGATGTCGGTCTAGATGCCGCAGGAGGCGCGCGTCGAACGGAGAGAACAGGGAGGGCGAAAAGGATGTAGTACAAAAGCCAAGGTAGGCGCCTGGAGCTAGGGTGGTGCGATGGGATTCTTCAGGCAGTTGATCGAAGGGATAACCGCGGCCTGGGGCAAGCTGAACAGCAGCGCTAGAGTGAACATAGTCTTGGCGGCGACCGCCGTGGTGGTGGCGGTAGTTATCCTGGTGAAGTGGGGAGGACGGCCGAACTACGTAGTTTTATGGAGTAACCTTTCCGGCGAGGATGTTGCCGAGATAGTATCAGAGCTGAGGGACCAAGATGTCCCTTATCAAATCACGAATGGCGGCACGGCCGTACGAGTTCCGTCATCCGACGTGTACGAGCTCAGGAATGAGCTCGTCGGCAGAGGCTTACCGCGCGGAGGAGGAGTAGGATTCGAGATATTCGACCGCCAGGGGCTCGGTGTCACCAGCTTCGTCCAGCAAGTGAATTACGAGAGGGCGCTTACGACTGAGCTGGCCCGGACGATCACGGCCGCTGACGACGTGCGCAGCGCGCGGGTGCATCTGACGCTTCCTGAGGAGCCGCTGTTTGCGGAGGAGAAAAAGGAGCCGAGCGCATCGGTCGTGCTTGAGCTGACAAGGCCGGGGACGCTCAGCAAAGCCCAGGTGAACGGCGTTCTGCACCTCTTGGCGACGGCGGTTGAGGGGCTCAAGAAGAGCAACATCTCTATTGTCGACACGCAGTTGAACGTTCTTGCGGCGCCCATCGACGATGTGGATTCGGCGGCGGGGCTTACTAGCAGGCAGCTTGCGGTTCTCAAAGAGTGCGAGGGCTATTATGAGCAGAAGGCGAGGGAGGCGCTGCGGAAGTTTCTCGGATCGCGCAATTTCGTTGTGACGGTCAGCGCTGCACTGGACTTTGATGAGATCCGAACGGAGAAGATCTCAGTTGAGGAAGGGGCACTGCGGAAGGAGGAGTCGTCGACAGAGACGACCACAACGACACAGGCTCTTCCGAAGGGGCCTGTGGGGGCCAGCGCCGGTCTGCCTCTTGGGCTGGGAGGAGCTACGGGCAGCACGTCCACCGATAAGACGAGTAGGCAGACGACCTCCGAGTTCGAGTTGCCGGAGACGTACCAGCTTACAAGGAGGGCTCCGGGAACCGTCAAGAAGCTGATGGTCGCTACGGTGATTGAACGTAAGTATGAGCTTGATGAAGAAAGCGGAAAGAAAACGTACGAGGAATCGGACTCGGAGGAGATTGAGAAGTTGAGCAACGTTGTCACCGCAGCGGTTGGCCTGGACGAGACTCGCGGTGACACTATCACGGTGAGTGACATGCCGTTTGAGGAGCTTGCGGTCGCGATGGAGGTGCCCGGGTTGCCCTGGTATTCGGGATTGCCTGTGGCGCAGATGGTGCTGGCGGTGGTGGCACTCGTGGCGTTTCTGATGCTGCGTTCGACGCTGTCAAAGATGGTTAGCGCACCCAGTGCTCCCGTACCGGAAGTTGCACCGGTCGAGGAGTATGAGGTCTCTGAACAGGCTGCTCTGAAAGAGAGGGTTAAGGAGGAGATCACCAGGCTTTCCAGAGAACAGCCGGACACCGTTGCGAGTGTGCTGAGGACATGGCTTGTCGAGGAATAAGCGGGCGGTCCGCGTTTTGATGGTGGAGTGTATCGGACATGATTGAGCTGACCAGCAGGAAGAAAGCTGCGGTACTTGTAGCGACTCTTGGCCCTGATGCATCGTCGCGCATCCTGAAGTCTCTCACGGACGAGGATATCGAGGCGCTTACTATGGAGATCGCCACGCTGGGAGCGATTGATGCGGACGTTAGAAGGCAGGTGCTGGACGAGTTCTACCAGATGCTGCGCGCGAAAGAGTACATAACTACCGGGGGAATGGAGTACGCTCGAAGCATCCTCGAGGGCGCGCTCGGTCCTGAGAAGGCGGTGGAGATTCTCACGAAGCTTCAGACTTCGCTCCAGGAGATCCCGTTTGAGTTCATCAAGAAAGCGGACCCGAATCAGATTATCAACTTCATCCAGGAGGAGCACCCGCAGACGATCGCATTGATACTGGCGCATCTTGAGCCGGACGTTTCGGCGACGATTGTCGGGGCGCTGCCTGAGGCGGTGCGGGCCGATGTGATCATGCGTATAGCAACGATGGACAGGACGGCTCCGGAGATCGTCAAGGAGATCGAGTCGATCCTCGAGAGAAAGGCGGCAGCGGTATTCAGCCAGGGGTTTACGTTTGCCGGTGGAGTGAAGGACGTCGCGGAAGTGCTCAACAGGGTTGACCGCGCCACCGAGAGGGCCATTCTTGCGGTCCTCGAAGAGAAGGATCCCGAGCTTGCCGACGAGATCAAGAATCATATGTTCGTGTTTGACGACATAGTTCTCGTGGATGACACCGGTATCCAGAAAACTCTGCGCGAGATCGACAATAAGGATCTCGCCCTCGCCTTGAAAGCGGCGGGCGAAGATGTGAAAGAGAAGGTGCTTAAGAACATGTCCGAACGCGCCCGACAGCTCATCGACGAGGAGCTTGAGTTCATGGGGCCTGTCCGGCTCAGACAGGTCGAGGAGGCGCAGCAGAAGATTGTGGCGGTGATCAGACGCCTTGAGGAGGCCGGAGAAGTTATCATAGCCGGACGTGGCGGCGGGGAGGACGAGCTCGTTGTCTAAAATAATCAAGATCGAGCAGCTTTCGGAAGCCGAGGCCAGGTGGGAGAAGTATCGCAGCGAGAAACTCTCGAGCCGGCAAATGGACGCCGGGCAGCCGGCTGACCCGTCCTCGATTGTTGAGGGTGCTCGTGCCGAGGCGGAGCGTATACGGCGGGAGGCGTTTGAGTCCGGGTTTGCCGAAGGACATAGGGAGGGATTGGATCAAGCCGCCCCCGAGATACAGACCGCGCTTTCGTTTCTGAAAAAGCTGGCTCATAGTCTCAAGGAGGAGGAGCAGAAACTGCTGAAACAGGTCGAGCCGGAGATGATCAAGCTCGCGGTGGCAGTGGCGGAAAAGATCGTTGGCAGAGAGATCGCGGTTGACCGCGAGATCGTTAAACGGTGTGTCGCGCAAGCGGTGGAGAAGATCGTGGAACGCGAGAAGTTGATCGTTTACGTAAATCCGGCTGATCTGGCGGTTGTTCTGGAGTTCAAGACGGACCTTGTGGAGATGTTCGACGGGATCAAGAACATCGAGGTTGTCGAGAGTGAAAACGGTGTCTCGCCGGGCGGGTGCACGGTGGAGACGGACTTTGTTAAGGCAAACGGGCAGATAGAGGCTCAGGTCGAGGAGATACTGCAGGGTTTACTGCAGTAGTATGGGATGAAAAGTGCGCCCAAGGTGACCTCTATGAACGAGGAAGGCGCGACAGTCAATACGCCGTTGGATTCCTTGTCGCTCGAGCCGCCGGATCTGTCGGGGGCAATAGCCAAGCTCGATGAGATAGACGCGATTCGGCTTCACGGCAAGGTGACCCAGGTTGTGGGGTTGGTCATTGAGGCGACCGGTCCCGCGGTGTCGGTGGGCGACATATGCTACGTCCATCCGCGAGACGGAGAAGAGCCGATACGGGCTGAGGTTATGGGATTCAGAGGCAACCGTGCGCTGCTCATGCCGCTTGGCGAGATGCGAGGGATCGGACCACAGAGCATTGTGGTGCCGAGCTTCAAAGCGCAGACCATCAAGGTCGGTGACGAACTGCTCGGTCGGGTTATAGATAGTGCGGGGAACCCGATTGACGGCAAAGGGGCGGTGCAGTGCCGGCGGGAGTACCCGCTTATGAGCAAGCCAATGAATCCGCTCGACCGGAAACGTATAACCGACGCGCTGACCACCGGTGTGAAGGCGATAGACTCTTGCCTGACGTGCGGCAAGGGCCAGCGGGTGGGGATATTCTCGGGCAGCGGCATCGGCAAGAGCACGCTTCTGGGCATGATGGCCCGCCACACGGCAGCGGACGTGAACGTGATTGCGCTGGTGGGCGAGCGCGGCAGGGAGGTCAAGGATTTCATCGAGGAGGATCTCGGTGCCGAGGGATTGGCCCGGTCGGTTGTGGTCGCGGTTACCTCGGACCAGCCCGCACTTCTGAGGTTACAGGGTGCCTTTGTCGCGACGACTGTGGCGGAGTACTTCCGCGATCTGGGCATGGACGTGCTATTGATGATGGACTCGGTCACGCGCTTTGCAATGGCACAGCGCCAGATAGGTCTGGCCATCGGCGAACCGCCGACGACCCGGGGTTATCCGCCGTCGGTGTTTGCGCTGTTGCCGCAGTTGCTTGAACGGGCGGGCACGTCGCTGGCCGGCAGCATTACCGGCATTTACACGGTGCTCGTCGAGGCGGACGATATGAACGAGCCGATATCCGATTCGGTGAGAAGCATACTTGACGGGCACATTGTATTATCTCGAGATTTGGCTAGCCGCAGCCATTATCCGGCAGTGGACATACTCCAGAGCGTGAGTAGGGTGATGGTGGATATCGTGTCAAAACGTCACACGGAGCTGGCCAACGAAGTGAGGGGCGTTCTGGCGACGTACAGGGAAGCTGAGGACCTGATCAATATCGGCGCGTATATAGAGGGGAGCAACCCGGATATAGACTATGCGCGGCAGAAGATCGGCGCATTGAACAGTTTCCTTACGCAGGACGTGGATGACCATTTTGATTTTCACGGTAACACGGAGGAATTGGAGCGGATGTTCCCGGAACGTTTGACGCAACCGACGGAGCGGGTTGCGGCGCGGGCGTAGAGGAGGTGTGAGCAGTGCCGCCGATGGCGTTCAAGTTCAGGTTCGCCGCCCTGCTCAAGTACAGGAAGAGGATTTTCGACAGGTTATCGTTGGAACTCGCAGAGTTGCAGCGACACCTGCTCGAACGTCAGGAGGAATTGCGCAAGTTGGAGCGCCGTCGTTCGGCGTGCACAGCTGACCTGGCGGCGCGTGTTGCCGGCAAGGTGGATCCAGAGCGGATCATCATGTACCACAGTTACTTGAACCTTCTGAGCACTCGTATGGAAAGCGTCGGTGAGGAGATAACGCGCCTTGACGGCGAGGTTCGTGCCAAGGTCGGCAAGGTTATCGCGGCCTCGAAAAACAAGAAGATCGTCGAGAGGATACGCGAACGTGACATGCTCACGTTCAGCAAGTTTCTGGCGGACACGGAACGTAAGGTTCTGGACGAGGTGGGAGCGAACAGGTCGTCTGCGGTGACTAGGAACGCGTCGAGCGCGGACGTACCGCGGATCGGCTCCGCGCAATGACATGAAACTGCTTCTGTACGTCGTGATAGCGCTGGTCGTTTTCTTTGGGGTGGTAGTCGGCACTCTCTATTTCAAGGGGATGCTGAACAAGGAAGCACTTGCGACCCTGAAGGGTAACGTTGCGGGTGAGGACGAAGAGACCGAAACCGAACTTGCGTCCGAGCAAGGTCAACAGTTAATGACGCTTGCAGCGGCACTGAAGGAAAAGGAAAAACAGCTCGCACAGCGTGAGCAGGACATAGCTCAAGACGAGAAGAGGCTGGACCAGGAACGAAAGGAGCTCGAGAGCATAAGAAAGGAGATCGACGCGCTGCTCAAACAGATGGGGCAGCAGGTCGAGACCCTCGACGGGGAGCGGGAGAAGGAGCTTGAGGATCTGGCAAAGACGTATGCCGCAATGGAGCAAAAGAAGGCCGGCGAGATACTGTCGAAGATGCCGGTTGAGGACGCGGTGAGGATCCTCAAGCGGATCACCACCCGGCAGCGGGGGCCGATCGTTCAGGAGATGGAAAATGCCAGGGAGGTTTCGGAAGCGATCATAAGGGAGTTGGGAGATTAGTTGTCGAAGGTGTGTTGCAGGTTGGGAACGTAAGGAGCGTCTGGAAGGAGGTGATTCTGAGTTCTGGTTTGGTGGTTCTGTATTCTAAGTCGAGAGGAGGTGAAGAACCGCAATGATTGGCATTAGTGAAGCTGTCTGTACAGACGTCCAGGGCGCACTTCTCGTGGAGAAGAACGAGGGCGTCGGCAAGAGCGGCGGAGCCGGCACGGAGAACCTGTTCGCTGCGCTTTTGGCGGCGCTTAGCGGCGGTCTGCCCGTTCCTCAAAACGAGTTGGATGTCGTGGTTCAAGAGGTAGCGCAAGACGCGCAGATCGATGTTGCCGTAGATGGTGCTGGAGCTGCTGGCACCACTGCGCCGCTGCCTGAAGGCTGCGGCGATGAAGCCGGCATGCCGAGTGCCGAGGCGGCGCCAACAGATGTTGCGCCCGCCCTAGCGGGTGATGAGATGTCGGCGGATATCGCGGACACTCCAGCAGTAAGCGATGAGATACCGGCGGACGTCGCGAGCATAGCAGCTAGTGACGAGATGGCGGCGGATATCGCTAATTCGGCAGCAGCAAGTGATGAGGCGCTGACAGATGTCGCGAACGCGGCAGCAGCAAGTGATAAGACGCTGGCGGACATCACGAACGCGGACAATACGACTGGAACAGCGGACGATCAAGCCACCGTGGTATCCGCGCACCGTGCAGATCGGTCGGCGGAGCTTGAATCTCCTGCGGACCCGGACGCCAATTCGCCGCCTAAGCTGCCGACGCGGGTGGAATATTCGGCACAGGCGGACAAGGCAAGTTACGCGGCCGCAGAGGGTAACAAGGCAGCGGCGCGCGGATCTCCGGCCGGAGCGAAACTCCCGGCGCCGGGAGAAAGGCCGGCGGAGCCGGAAACCGGCGCGCAGCCTGTACTGTCAAGCGAGGCGGACGAGGTGCCGTCGAGTCCGGGTTCTCCTCGGGTCGCGGCACACTCTTGGGGCGATGACAACGTCCCGATGGGACCGAGGCACGATGCCCAGCCGGGCGGTAATGATCTGGCGCGCGGTTCAGGCGAGAAGCTGTTTCTGGAGAGCCTGGTGCATTCGCATGGTCCCGGCGCGCAACGCGCGGTGAACGCTACGGAAAACGCCATGTGGCGTGTTTCGGATGTTGGGAGAGCCGATCTCACAGAGCCGGTCATCGAGCAGACGGTGAGAGGTGTGCTTCTCTCGGTGCGCGACGGTGCGTCGGAACTGCGCGTTCGGATTCAGCCGGAGCATCTGGGCGAGCTCCACTTGAGAATGGTTTTCAAGGACAACGTGCTGAGCCTGGACGTGAACGCGCAAAGCACGGTGGTGAAAAGCATCATCGAGAGCAATCTGGGTCGGTTGCGCCAGTCGCTGCACAGCAACGGTGTTGACGTCGGCAAGGTGTCCGTTACGGTTGATCCCGATGTTTCATCGGGCGGACATTTCAGCCGAGAGGCCCCGGTATTCCAGCCGTCCGAGGGTGAATGGGCCGGTACGTACCGGGGAGATCGCGAGGAGCAAAAGCCGCCTTTGGAGCAATGGTTTCGAGGCGCACGGATGCGTCACGCGGTAAACCACTTGGATCTGGTTGCGTGACACAGGGAGGTGGTAACTTTGGATGTAGGAGCTATTATGGCGGGACAAGGTACAGCGGCGGTCACGGAGCCGCAGCAGGACTTCCTGGGCAAGCAGGCGTTTCTGCAGCTTCTTGTGACCGAGCTGTCGAACCAGGACCCGCTCAACCCGATGGACGACCGTGAGTTCATCGCTCAGCTGGTGCAGTTGAGCACGCTCGAACAGATGACCAGCCTGAACGCCGGGATCGAGGTACTCCACCTGATCCAGGCGACCGGGTTTGTGGGAAAGAATGTCGAGGCGCTCACACCTGACGGGACTCAAGTGGTCGGCACAGTGACTGAGGTGAGATTCACGGAATCTGAGCCGCTGCTCATGGTGGAGGACACGGCTATCAGGCTTGACGATGTGGTCAGTGTGTTCGCCGCGGACTCGGAGACAGAGTGATGGTAGATAGAGTTCAGTTCGTTCCAGAAGCGGGAGCAACGGTCCCCAGGCAGGTCGGGGCGGCCTCGCGTCGCACGACGAGCAGCGGGCCTCGTTTCGACGAGGTGCTTAGCGAGAGGCTCGCACGGCCCGCGGAGGTGAGGTTTTCGGCACATGCCTTGAGGCGGCTCGACAGCCGCGGGATTCGTATCACCCCGGGTGAGAAACAGCTCATCGAAGAAGGGGTGGGACGGGCTGCCGAGAAGGGAGCGAGAGAATCGCTTCTCGTCACGGACAGGTTTGCTCTCGTGGTGAGCGTGAAGAACCGTACGGTCATCACGGTCACACACAGCGATGAGCTCGACGGCGGCGTTTTCACCAATATTGACAGCGCGGTGGTATGCCGCGACGGTACGGCGGCGCCTCGGCTCGTCGGTGAAACACAGATGAATCAAGTTGAGGAGAATAGGCTGGACCTCGTTTAAGAGGAGGCCTCGGGTCGCCGAACGACGGAGGCGACCCTTGACAAGGAGGTCGAGAGACTATGGGTACTGCGATATTTGCCGGGGTGAGCGCGTTGCAGAGCCAACAGAGGCGGCTCAACGTGATCGGTAACAACATCGCCAACCTTAGCACCATAGGGTTCAGGGGTGCGCGGGTGATTTTCCAGGACGTGCTGAACCAGACGATAACGAGCGCCTCGCCGCCGCAGTCGGGTCGAGGCGGCACGAACCCGCGACAGGTAGGTCTGGGCGTTACGGTTGCCAGTATCGACACGAACTTCAATCAGGGCTCGCTTTTTGCCTCGAACGGGATTGCCGATTTTGCGATCCAGGGCGACGGGTTCTTCATCTTGAACGACGGGACCGGGGACGTCTACACGCGTGACGGCTCGTTCGGTTTGGACTCGGACGGAACGCTTGTTGAGCCTTCGACCGGGTACACGGTGCAGGGTTACACCGCCGTTGACGGCGTTATTGACACGTCGCAGCCGGTCGGCGACATAATCATCCCCACGGGAGGTGGGGGACGCACGAGGGCCACCAGTGTTGCGACGTTGCTGGGCAACCTGGATTCCCGGGCTGTCCTCGGCGACACCGAGCAAAGGCTGATCCGCGTGTACGATTCGCTGGGAACGGTGCAGGAAGTGACGGTGACGTTCACTCGTGGTGATCCTGCGGCGCGCGAATACGACTGGGAAGCCACGTACGGGGCCGTTAGCGTCGGAAGCGGCACAATCACCTTTGACGTCGACGGACAGGTATTGGGTATCGACAGCGTTGATGTCAGTATCCCCACTGCTGCGTTGGCCAACGGTGCGGGCGACCTTGACTTCACCCTGGATATGTACGGGCTGACACAGCACGCCGACGTGGTCACCGTGGCGATGACGAACCAGGATGGGTTGCCGCCCGGCGTCCTCGAAGCGTTCAGCATCGGTGACGGCGGTGTGATCAACGGGATTTTCTCGAACGGGTTGACGGAGGTGCTCGGCCAGGTGGCGCTGGCGGTGTTCAGCAACCCGGGCGGGTTGAATCGCGAGGGCTCGAACGTGTTCAGCGTCACGCCGAACTCCGGAATAGCCCGTGTAGGGTTGGCGGGAACCGGCGGGCGCGGGATGGTCAACGGAGGTGTGCTTGAGGGCTCGAACGTTGATATTGCCACCGAGTTCAGCAATCTGATCATCTCGCAGAGGGCGTTCCAGGCCGGCGCGCGAGCGATAACTACCGCCGACGTGCTGCTTAACGAGGCGGTCAATCTGGTGCGATAGGTTGAGGGCGAACAATTGAGGTAGGGCTGCGGGACACAGCTTGATCCCGCAGCCCTGCCGGCGGAATCATAACGTGACGGAGGTGGGCAGATGATCAAGCTGACGCGACTGAACGAAACGGAGATCGTCGTGAACGCTGACCAGATCAAGTATGTCGAATCCACCCCGGATACCATAATTACGCTGATGAACAACGAGAAGATTCTCGTTACCGACAGCATAGATGAGGTTATTCGGAAGGTAGTGGAGTTTAAACGTATTTCGTATCCCGTGGTGGTCGATGAGCGGGAAACGTCTTGAGTGACCTTCCCGGTTAAGCGGGCGCACAGAGTGCAAGCTCGCGCACGGTGGCGCGGGGAAGGGTGGCACTGGCACATGATGGGAGCACGTGGGGCAGTTCTTGATATCGCCTTTTACCGGTGTGTTCTGCGCTCGGCGCTGCCTCTTGCGCAGCGTGTGAGAAGCTGACGCGGCGCTGCACCACGCGAAGGTGAAGGCTGGGGCGAATTATGGATATAGCGACGATTATCGGGATTTTCGCCGGCGTCATACTGGTCATGTCCGCGATATTCCAGGGCGGCAACTTCGCCATGTTCATCAACATACCGTCTGTCATGATCGTGGTAGGCGGAACGGTTGCGGCGACGCTGATAAACTTCCCGTTGGGTGATGTGTTGGGTGTGACCAAAACGGTGAAGAACGCCTTTCTGCACAAGGCTGCTCCGCCCACCAGGGTAATTGAGACGATAGTCGCGTTCGCCACGACTGCCAGGCGCGACGGGATCCTTGCGCTGGAATCCAAGGCGAGCGAGGCAGGGGACGATTTTCTCGAAAAGAGCGTGCAGCTTGCGGTTGACGGTACGGCGCCCGAGCTCATCAAGGATATCCTGACGACGGAGCTCGCGTTTCTCGAGGAACGCCACGGTCTTGGGCAGGGAGTTTTCACTTCGATGGGCACATTTGCGCCGGCGTTCGGTATGATCGGAACGCTGATAGGATTGATAAACATGCTGGCGGCGCTCGAAGATCCCTCAATGATCGGTGAAGGCATGGCGGTGGCGCTTATCACGACGTTTTACGGGGCGTTCATGGCGAACCTCATTTTTCTGCCAATAGCCGGAAAACTGAAGGTGCGGACGCGTACCGAACTGTTGACGAAAGAGGTTATCATTGAGGGTATACTCTCGATTCAGTCCGGTGATAATCCGCGGGTAATCGAGCAGAAGCTCAAGGCGTTCATCGCGCCGAACCAGCGCGAACAGGTGGAAAGCGGACGGAAGTAGTGAACACCGTTTGACCAGAGTGCTGAGGGTCGACAATGGCTCGCGGAAAACGTGTTCAGGAGGAAGCAGGCGGAGGCGCACCCGGATGGATGGTAACGTACGGCGATATGATGAGCCTTCTGCTCACGTTTTTCGTTCTGCTCATATCGTTTTCGACTGTTCACCAGGAGGACTTTGAGAGGGCGGTCGCCTCTCTTAAAGGGGCGCTGGGAGTGCTGCCGAAACACCGGACACTGCTCGATTTTCGCGAGCCTATACCGGAAATGCGCGTCCAGAGGTTCCGCGACGTGGCCGCAAAGATCGCCGAGTACATAAGGGTTCATGGAAGGGAGAAGGACATTAATGTGCAATTCACCGCCGAAGGGCTGAAGCTCACGATGCAGAACCCCGTACTGTTCGACACGGGCGAAGATGCGTTGAAGCCGGAAGCGGTGCCGGTTCTCACGGACATAGCCGGGCTTCTCTCGGAGCTGTCGGACAACTTCATAAGCATCCAGGGACACACGGACAACGTCCCTATCCGTACGGCGCGGTTCCCTTCTAACCTGGAGCTGTCGGCGGCACGCGCGATAAGCGTTGCAAGGTTTCTAATGGACAGGGGGGGTATTGACCCGAAGAACGTGTCGGTGGTAGGTTACAGTGAGAACTTGGCGATAGCGCCGAACGATTCGCCTGAGAACCGCGCGAAGAACCGGCGGGTTGAGATTCATGTGTTGAAGGTTCGTCCGGGGACGGTTGTTCCCGGGTATCGTTTACCGGAGAACGAGGAGATGGAAAATGCCGCCTGAAGAGGAAGCTGCACCGGAACAACCCAAAGAGAAGAAGGGAAGCCCGGGTGGTCTGAAGACGATACTTGCGCTCGCTATCATAGTCGTGGCGTCGTGTGCGGCGGGGTTAGTTGTCACGAAACTTGCCGTCTTGCCGCGACTGGGTGGCTCGGGTAGAGGCGACCTCGAAGGAAATGAGACGGGAGAGGCGCCCAAGGTACAGAGGCCGACCGGGGCACCCATCTACTATGAGCCCATAACGCTAGTTGTAAACATCGAGGACAAGGTAGCGGGTATGGATAGGTTCCTGTCAGTAGATATATTCCTCGAGATGGATTCCGAAACGCTCAGGGAGGAGATCAAGGCGATCGAGCCGAGGGTTAAAGATCTGTTCATAGGCATTCTCCGTTCGAAGTCGTATGGTGACCTGAAAGGTGCGCAAGGTCAGGATAGAGTCAGAAGTGAGCTTGTAGAAAAAGTCAACACCTTGCTTCATACTGGTCGCGTGGTGGAGGCGTCGTTCGGCACGTTCACGATACAGTAGAGAAGAGGCTCGTATGGCCGAAGAACAAGCCGCGGAACGTTCCGCGGACCAGCCGGAACGTCCGGAAGCTAAACCGGTTGATTTCCCTCCAGTCGAGGATAAATCACTGGGTGCTGCTCCGCGCAGTGTCACTGCTTTGGGTGATGTGACCGTGACGCTCAAGGCGGAACTTGGGACGTCGAGGCTGTTCGTGAAGGAGATCTTGCTGCTGCGCAAGAACTCGATAGTCGAACTTGACAAGCTTGCCGGCGAACAGATAGACATCTATCTAAATGACGTGTTTTTTGCCAGGGGGGAGGTCGTCGTGATCGGCGATGCACTCGGTGTCAGGCTGACGGAGATCGCTGGACAGGAGGAGGCGGCGGAGAAGGATGCTGATCAATCGGGTTAGGTCATGTTGGTGGCTGCGCTTGGCGTTCCGGCTGGCGGCGTTCTGCCTGGTTATCTCGGCTTCCTCAAGTGCACTGTCACAAGAAGAGCCGCCGAGCGGGGCGATTGCGGGTGTGGAAACCGTGGGTTCGCCCGAAGAAACGCCTGTCGAGCCGGCCGGGACAGTTGCGTCAGAGGAGGCGACTGCAGCGCTTTCACCTGACGAAACGGCTGCCGAGCCGACCGTTGCGACACCTCCACCGGAGGAGACGGCGGAGAAACCTCCCAAGCCGCCGGAAATCGCACCCTTGAAGCCCACCGACCTGCAACCTGTTTTTCCGCTGACGGGGCAGCCCGAGGGCCAGCCGTTTGGAGGCGACTGGTTCAATGAGCGCGAGAGCGTGTGGAAAATGTCTGTAGCACTTCTGATTGTTCTAGCCCTGATCTGTGTTTCCGTTTTCGTGCTCAAACGTATGGTCGGGGGCGGGCCGGTCTTTCTCGACCAGAGGCTGGGCCGCGTGATAGGCCGGATACACTTAAGCCCAAAGGCGGTTCTGTACCTCGTCAGGGTTGGCGGCAAGGTTCTTGTTGTCGGGACGGCGCCCGGCGCGATCAGTCTTGTTGCCGAAATATCAGATCCGGATGTTGTGGCCCAGATGGAGGGAACGCGGGCCGGCGAGCTGGCTGGGGTCAAAGCCCCGTTTGCCGACCGCGTAAGCCGGTTCTTTTCGAAGTCAAGTGAAACTGAAGCAACCGGTGATGAAGAAGCCAGGTTCGAAGAATATCTTCGTGACATAAAGGGCCAGATGGAGAGACTGAGCGCTCTCATCGGGGGTTCGGAGGATGAGGAAGAGCTCTAGGCTCGGACCCACGTTACTGTTCATCTCGATCCTCGCAATCTTCGTCGGCTCCTTTCCTCGTGGTGTTAGCGCGCAAGAAGAGGCGCCATTCCCCGTCCCGCGCATTTCCGTTCAGGTCGGCACGGCCGAAACGCCTGAAGAGGTCAGTACGACGCTTCAGATATTCTTTCTGCTGACGATCTTGACTCTGGCGCCGGCGATGCTGGTTCTTCTGACCTGTTTCACGCGTATAGTGATCGTGCTCGGGTTTTTGCGTCAGGCGCTCGCCACTCAACAGATGCCGCCCAACCAGGTGCTGGTGGGTTTGTCGTTGTTCCTCACTTTTTTCGTCATGGCGCCTGTCGGTCGGCAGGTCAATGACAACGCGCTTCAGCCCTATCTGAACAACGAGATAGGACAACGGGCGGCTCTGGACAGGGCGCTCGCGCCGGTTCGCGACTTCATGTTCAGGCAGACGCGAGAGAAGGAGATCATGCTTTTCACCCGGATGGCGAAGCTCGAGCGACCACAGAACCGTGATGATGTGCCGACCCACGTGTTAATACCGGCCTTTGTCATCAACGAGCTTCGGATAGCATTTACCATAGGATTCGTCATATACGTGCCGTTCCTGATCATCGACATGGTTGTGGCGAGTGTTCTCATGTCCATGGGAATGCTCATGCTTCCTCCGATATTCATCTCGCTGCCGTTCAAGGTGATCCTTTTTGTTCTGGCCGACGGATGGTACCTCCTGGCGAACTCTCTCGTGACGAGTTTCAGGTGACGGCTGCGTCCTGCGAACGGAGCCCGCTCCGACTGTCGATCCACTGGGAAGCTCTTGGGCTCCATCTCCCAGTCCATCTGCAACCGTAAACCGCGACACTCCGGCGAGCGATTGGTTTCTTGACACCGGTTTTTCCTGTTGATAGAATGGTTCTGGGTCGGGCATACGTCAACGAGCGTCTAGCATGGAGGTCATGAGAATGGCTGAGAACGATCGCGAAACGGTAGAGACTCTGATCAATAGTCTGATTAGCACGTTGGAACAGGGTAGAATCTGGACGGAGCGACGGGATGTCGCGGAGTTTTTTGCTGAAACCGCAAAACGTATCGTGACCGCGATAGAGGACGTGATTAAGTCGGAGAGCGACCCTGACGTGCAAGTTGCGTGCGAGCAAGCCCTGAACAACGTGCGGGAGCATCTGAAACTGGCGCCGATACAGGTGCAGGCGGCCCCTGTTGCGGCTCCGGAACCTGCACCCATGGCGGCGGCTGACGAGCAAGGGACTGCGCTGGAGCCTGAAACGGAGGATGCCGCAGGGGAGCAGGTGTCCGTCGCGGAGATCGTTAGCAGCGACATCGAAGGCCCCGGGGTCAGTGCGTCGGAAACGGATGACGGCTACGAGATTGTAATCAGGCTTGAAAGCGGCCGGTTCCAGAAAGTCTATATCACGGAGGGTCGCGACGAGAAGAGAGGCGTGGGGCTCATACACATATTCACGCCGTGCGGTCCTGCGGCGAGCCGGGTGTTCAAGTGGGCGCTGGAAGCCAACAGCAAACTGACGCACGGGGCGATAGGTATTCGGGCGCTGGCCGGCAAAGAGATGCTGGTAGTTTCGGACACATACGTAGCTTCGACGGTGAGACGTGAACAGGTGCGCGACGCCGTGTTCGCCATTGCTGAAACCGGAGATGTGATCGAAAAGGGTCTTACCCGTGTGGACACATTGTAGCCGTGCGGGACCGCGTACCGTTAAGGTTGCATTCATTGCTCTGTTTAGCACTGCGCAGTTAACGCTCCTTTCCACTCTAACCGCTCAACCCCCGCCATTCACAAGCGGAGTCGATCGGCTCGCAGCAGAAGCCACGATCTACCGTGACGTGTACGGTGTGCCACACATCTTTGCAGGGAACGAGGAGGCTCTTTACTTCGCGTTCGGCTATGCTCAGGCTGAAGATCATCTGGAAGCTATGATGGTGAACTACCGGACGGCCGGGGGACGCATGGCGGAGGCTTTTGGAGAGCAGTACTTGCTGTCGGACGGCCGGTCGCGGACATTCAGGTTCCGCCGGATGGCAATCGAGGGCTATGCCGACGTAGACCCTCGCGTCAGACTCATGGTGGAGAGCTTTGCCACCGGTGTGAACTACTACATCGCAACGCACCGTGCTGCGGTACCGGATTGGGCGAGTCGCATGGCGCCTGCCGACGTGATTGCTCTCGCCAAGTATTTCATTCACATGCACTATCAGTTTGACTTCCAGAACGTGGCAGATGAGATGCTTCGGGGCTCTAACGCTTGCGCGGTGGGTCCCGGCAGGTCGGATTCCGGTGATGCAATGCTGCTGGCCGATCCCCATCTACCCTGGTCCGGTGTGACGCGTCTGTACGAGGCTCACCTTCGGTGTCCCGGCCTCAACGTGTCAGGCGCGACGCTCTTCGGCCTTCCGGTAATCCTTGTCGGACATAATGAGCGGATAGCCTGGGCGATTACCGGCAACCGGCCGGAGGTTACCGATGTTTTCGCCGAGCGGTTGAGTCCCGACCGGCCGGGATATTACTTCGACGGGGCGAACTGGGTGCCGTTGGACCTTATAGAGGACAGTATTGTCGTTTCTGGACCGGCGGGACCGCGCGAGGAGAAGAGGGTCTTCTCGTACACGCGGCACGGACCGGTGGTGAGCGTGGTAGGCAACGTAGCATACGCGGTATCTTTGAGCGGGTGGCGGGACGTGAACTGTCTGCGCGGATGGTATCTTGTCAACAGAGCGACGGGACTCGAGGAGTTCAAGGCGGCGTTGGCGTTGCAGCACATTCCGGTGCTCAACTTTCTTTACGCGGATGTGGAAGGCAACATCTACTATGTATATAACGGCAGGATCCCAGTCAAATCCGACCACTATCTGCCGGGATCGGCTTTGCCGGGGTGGGTGCGTGAGACGAACTGGACGGGGCTGCTGACGTTCGAGCAGCTCCCGCAGACGGAGAACCCGCTGTCGGGATTCCTCCTGAACTGCAATAACCCTCCCTGGTTCAGCACGAGAAACTGCGACATTCTGCCTGCGCGCTTCCCGAAGTACATCTCGAACGATCACGTCACGTTTCGCGCGCAGCGGATGATGGAGCTGCTGGCGGATGACAGCAGCGTCACCGTTGACGAGATGAAGAAGATACCGTGGGACAGCTACCTATTGGTGGCCGAACAGGCGAAACCGCTCATCGCCGCTGCCGTCGAGCAGCTCAAGACCGGGGCTCCCGCTCGAGCGGCAGGTGTGAAGCACGCGGCAGAGCTTATAGGCAAGTGGGACAATAAGTGCAACGTTGCTAACAGGGGGGCGGCCCTGTTCCACGCGTGGTTCTCGGCGTACCGGAGGCTTTTCCCTGGAGCGTCTGCACGCGACTTGGTGTCGGGCATGGGAATGGCCGGTGTCGTGGAGACGGATGCGGCGGTTCGTGCACTGGAAGAGGCCGTGTCGTTTCTCTTGAAAGAGTATGGCGAGCTCGAGGTTCGATGGGGTGATGTCCACAAGATGCGGCGCGGAAGAGCGGAGCGAGAACTCGCCGGTGCGGACATTACGGACCCGCTCAATCTCGCCGTGGAGGGGGAGTTCGTACGCGGTGTATCGTACGCTGTGGGCGGTCACGCATTTGTGATGGTAGCGCGGATGGGTGACCCTGTCGAAGCGTTCACTATTGTCCCATTCGGTTCCAGCGAGGACCCTAGATCGAGTCACTACGCCGACCAGATGTTGTTGTTTACCGCTTCGAGGCTGAAACAGGCGTGGTTCACAGAGGAAGACGTTCTATCCAATCTTGAATCGGCGTGGGGGTCCGACATTTCTCTTCCGTTTCCGGACGAGGAGTCTTCTGCGCGTGTTCGCACTGTCAGACCGGTAGCCGTGACTGGGAGCGTTTCGGAGGCGAGGTTCGGGGTGCCGCCGCCCCGAGAGCTGAAGGCGCTCAGCAAGTGTTTCAGCGTGAACGGACCGCCCGCGTCCGAGCCGAGGATAGAGTTCACACTCGGAATTCGGCCGGCTGAACAGGCGGGCCGCATAGATATGACTGAACCCCCTGCGCTCTATTACTGCCCAACGGCTGCGGGTAAATGGCAAAAGTGCGAGTCGACGTTCGACCCGAGAAGTCGGCGTGTCACGGGTACCGGGACGCAATTCGGTACATACGTGGTTCTGGGAAGACTGGTCTTGCAAGAGCAAGAAACCCGCGCAGGAGCGAATCAGTGAGCCTGCCGGCGGGCTCTCGACAGCGAGTCTTCGACGGGACGCCCGTTCGACCCATTTGAGTCCCGTCGTGCAGGGCCTTTCCTCCGGCGTTTCTGTTGACAATGTCAGTTCAGCGCGACTATCATTTAACCAGTATTTGGGCCGCAATTGGTGTTTGGCTATCAATATGACTCGGCTTCCGCACGAAACACGAGAACTGCTATCATGCCGGTGAAGGTTGCGAGAACCGCTGGATTCTGCATGGGCGTCCGCAGGGCTATGAACATTGCGCTCGACGCGGTCCACAGAGGCGGCGGAAGAATTTCGACGCTCGGTCCGCTGATTCATAATCGTCACGTTGTGGATCTTCTGGCCAAGAAGGGCGTCAGCGTCATAGAGGATGTTTCGCAGATAGGCGATTCGACGGTGATTGTACGTGCGCACGGTATCCCGCCGGATTTGAGGGATCAGCTTGAGCTGAACGGCGCGACGGTTCGCGATGCAACCTGCCCGCACGTGAAGAAGGTGCAGTTCATCGTGAAGAACCATGCCGCTGACGGGTACAGCGTGCTGATAGTGGGCGATCCGGGACACGCTGAAGTGGAGGGTTTGCTCGGCTACGCCGGCGGCAAGGGTGTTGTGATCAGCAGCGTTGCCGACCTGGACGGGCTCACCGGGATGGACAAGGTATGCGTGGTTGGACAGACAACGCAGGACGCCGAGAAGTTTCTGGAAATCAGCAGGGAAGCGGCACAACGATACGATAACTGCGTGGTATTCGACACGCTCTGCGACTCAACTCACCGACGGCAGGCGGAAATGCGGGAGTTGGCGGAACAGGCTGATGCGGTGGTGGTGGTCGGAGGATACAACAGCGCCAACACCAAACGTCTCGCCGACATAGCACGGTCCACGGATGTCCCGACCTTCCACGTGGAGAGCGCGGAGGACTTGCGCGATCTGCCGATGGATCGGTTCAGGAACGTGGTCGTCACTGCGGGCGCTTCGACACCCAACTGGTTGATCCAGGGTGTCGTGGAGGAGATCGACGGGATTCAGCAGCGGCGCTTGTCGCCGGTGTGGAGAGCGTTGCTGTATACGATGAAGTTCCTTCAGGACAGCGGGATCCACGTTTCGGTGGGCGCGGTGCTGCTGACTTACGCGAGCTGCCTTTTACAGGAGATCCCGGTCCGACCTGAGTACCTCGTGCTGGCATTTGCGTACGTGTTTGCGATGCAGCATCTTATGTACTATACCGACCGTTGGGCGGCCGCATACAACGAGCCGTCCCGCGCCATGTTCTACGAGAAACACAAGGCGTTCATTATATCGGTGGGGGTTGGCGCTGTCGTGACCGCGCTGGGTTTCTCACTTGCGCTTGGCCCACACGTGTTCTGGCTTGTCCTGCTGGCGGCGGCGGTAGGTGTGGCTTACAACGTGAGGATCGTACCTGAAAAGTTCGTGCGTTTATTGCGATACAGGCGCCCGAGGGACATTCCCGCTTCGAAAGACGTTTTCACGGCGGTGGGATGGGCCGTGGTGACCGTTGGGGTTCCTTTGCTTCACGTATCGGCGCGTATAACCGGACGCAGCGCGGTCGCGCTCTTCTTCGTGTTCGTGATAGCTTTCATCAGGTCCGTAATTGTGGACGTGAGGCATATACAGGGGGACCGCATCATAGGCAAGGAGACTATCGCGATTGTTATCGGAAAGGAGCGGACAAAAGTCCTGCTGGGTGTGATGGCTGCTCTGGTGGCGATCGTGCTGTTTTTGGCTGCATACCAGGAGGTGGTGTCGTCTCTTGGATACTATCTCATAGCCTGCGTCGCGTACGCCTGCGTTTATCTTTACTTGTACCATGAGCGGATCATTTTCCAGGGTGTATCGTTTGAAGGGGTCGTGGACAGCAACTTCTGGCTTGCCGGGATAATCGCATTGCTGTGGCACGCGGGTTAGTTGTGGGGATCTGCTCAGGTTGAGAGGGGGTTGGTTTGAGAGCGGGTGACAAGATCAAGTCGGAAGATGAGCTTTGTGAGCTTTTATCGGAGTTCAAGTCAGCCGGTAAGAAGATAGTCTGGACGAACGGCTGTTTCGACATTTTGCACCGGGGTCATGTCTCGTATCTCGAGCAGGCTGCCCAGTTTGGCGATCTGCTCGTGGTCGGGTTGAACAGCGATTCGTCGGTGCGAAGCGTAAAGGGACCTGACAGGCCGGTCAATTGCCAGGATGACCGGGCGCAGGCTCTCGGCGCGTTGTCCTGCGTGGATTACGTCGTGATATTCGACGATCCGACAACTGTGAGGTTGCTGGAGCACTTGAAACCGGACGTGTACGCGAAGGGCGGAGATTATACGATAGACACGATCAATCAGGACGAGCGCAAGGTGGTCGAGGGTTACGGAGGCACAATCGAGATATTGCCCGAGGTCAAAGGTGTTTCCACCACACGGATAATTGAGCGGATCAGAGAGCAGTCGTAGCGAACAACGACTGACGGGGAATTATGGAAGCGCAATCCAGTTTGAGCACAGCCGACTTGAAACGCCTGAGAGCGGTTGTAGGGAAAGAGTATGTCTCGACGGCGATCGAGGACCTGATCTGCCATTCGTACGACGGGACCAAGCAGACCGCCATGCCGGCGGCGGTTGTGAGGCCCGGCACGGCGCAGGATGTTTCCGGTGTGCTCGCGTACGCGAATGAGGCAGGTATACCGGTCTATCCGATGGGGGCCGCGACCGGTCTGACCGGCGGTGCGGTGCCGCTCAAAGGCGGTATCGTGCTCGATATGACGCGGATGAACCGGATAATCGAGATCGACCAGGAAAACCTGGTCGCGACGGTTGAGCCGGGCGTTATCTGTGCGGAGTTCCAGGCCGCGGTCGAGCGGTTGGGCCTTTTCTACCCGCCGGACCCCGCGAGCAACGAGTTTTCGACCCTCGGCGGCAACGTAGCGGAGTGCGCCGGTGGACTCAGGTGTCTGAAATACGGTGTGACGCGCGATTATGTCCTGGCGCTCGAAGCGGTGCTGCCTTCGGGCGAGATTATACACACCGGCAGCAGGGCGATGAAAAATGTTACTGGATACGATCTCACAAGGCTCCTGATCGGCTCGGAAGGAACCCTTTGCGTGTTCACGAAGATAACGCTGCGTCTGATACCGCTGCCGAAAAGTATCAGGACCGTCCTCGCGTATTTCGGTTCTTTCGACGACGCCGCTCGAACCGTCTCGGCGATAATCGCCGCCAGGATCGTGCCGCGAGCTATAGAGTTTATGGACGAGGATACGCTCGAAGCGGTCCGCAGTTACGGTGAGTTCGATTTTCCGGCGGAAGCGAAGGCGGCACTTGTCGTTGAAGTGGACGGCGACGAGGGGGCGACCGAGCGGGAGGCGGAAGAGGTCTCGTCGATCTGCCGGGATAACAAGTGCAATATGCTTTCTATGGCCCTGTCAGAAGAGGATAGGGAGGAACTGTGGCGGACGAGGAGGGCGATCTCGCCGGCCCTGTACAATCTTGCGTCGAAGAAGATCAACGAAGACGTGTGCGTGCCGCGAAGCCGTCTGCCCGACCTGCTCAGAGAGATCGAGCGGATCGAACGCGAGAAATCCTTGCGGATAGCCAGTTTCGGTCATGCCGGCGACGGTAACGTGCACGTGAACTTCCTGCTTGAGTCGGACGATCCGGAGAAGCTTCGGCGGGCTGAGGAAGGTGTGGAAGATCTTTTCAAGACCGTCGTGGCGCTCGGCGGGAGCTTGTCAGGCGAACACGGAATAGGCACGACGAAAGCACCTTATCTCGGTATCGAGATACCGCCTCGCGAGATGAAGTTGATGCGCGAGCTTAAACAGCTCTTCGACCCGAAAGGTATACTCAATCCCGGTAAACTTTTCCCCGCACCTGAATAAGCATCACCTGTAGAGACGTCCCGGTGGGACGTCTCGGTTCGGCACTTCACCACCAAGGCACAAAGATGGTATAAAGCACCGTTGTTCCTTGGCGCCTTGGCGTCTTTGTGGTATTGCCACGGCTTCGGTGGGTGGGTTGTTTGGTTAGCTAGAAACGGGCCTTCTAGGGAGAAGACGTGGAGAATAGTCGAGTGTCACGTATTCTAGGAAAGGAGGGTTAAGGGCCACAGCAGAAGCGCAAACGTGACAGCAGGAATATGGGAAGGCTCCTTCTGTTCCGTGACAATCAATTATTGTGGATGTCGCCCATTTGTAGGATATTCGTCTTGAATGAAACTCGCCCCAGAATCATGTGGAATGGGCTAATCTCCTGTTCCGTGCAAAACGAAGGGAGCCCATAGCCAGACGTCTCGGTGAAATGAAGCTGCTGCAACCTGGGCTGCTTTCAACGCTGACAGCTTGGTGGTACCGGTCTCGGCCATCCGGAAGAAGTCCATTAACAGATGGACAGTCGGCTGGGCAGCAACAGCCCACAACGTCGTAAGAGTGTTCCTAGCGCCGGCGCGCAATAGTGATTGCGGGATGCCAATAAACTCGTCCCCTTCGAGATACTGACGAATTCCGCTCTCACAGGCGGCAACTGTTACTAGGTTGGCCTGTATATGTAGCGCAAGAATATCACGAGCACTTAGAACTTCTCCTTTGGCTAACTCAATCCCGGACAGGAGCGGATCTCGCGGATTGAAGGATCCATGGCATAAGAAAACAACGTTATCATATCCTTTTCTAAGGCTCTCCACTACGCACTCCTTGGTTGCACTGTTGTATTCGATAGGTTCCGTTCCCAATATTCGTGCCAATTCCCGACCTCCATCAATTATTAGATCTCGGAGGAAAGGCTCATCATCTTTTCTTGGACACGATACAACTAGATTTGCGCGCGTTTCAATCCTTTCCTTTTCGCTTAATGCCAGAAGTAGGGAAGCGCTTGTAGAGTAAAACACGCCGTGACTGTGACCAAGCGGGCTACCGTTCGCCTCCATAGCATGAAGTGGTAAGTTGTGTAAGATGTCATGTGGGATTAGCCAGACCGCCTCGCAACTACCTAGTTCCTTCTCAATGGGCTCGAGAAGCACTTCAGAAAGTGGCGCCATGTCAACAGTCGCCATTGAGCCACGCAATGCCCTCATCATTCCATTACAAAGTTCTCTAATGAGGGTCCGTAATTGCTGGTATTCGATGTCCCTGGCTATGACCCTCGGTCTTCTGTCGTCCTTAGTGGCTGTGAAAACCAGGAGTACGTCTTCGTGCTGGCAAATGCAATATTCCACAAGAGCAACATCGCCAACGCTTTCCAGCAACTCCCGGACCTTTTTGTACTCGACCGGTCCGTCTTGCACAGGCGCGACTTTCATTCCTCTGATGGCCTCGAGAGAAGCTCGTGACTTACATGCTTCTAGTGTTCGCCAAGCTTGATCATGTTCTCCAAGGAGCCACTGTGTATGTAGCAACCTGTGATATCTGCCCGTAAACTCGGTCAAGAAACGGGCTCTTTCATCGTGCGTTAGTGGGACAGCCTCTCTTAGAGACTCTGTCTCGCTCACAGCCTCCACGAAGGCGTCCTTTGCTTCAATCAGGCGCCCGAGTTCACGAAGAATAAGGCCCCTATTTGCGTAAGCAGCAGCTCTCCATCGCTTCACCGAAGCGAGTCCCGGATGCTGAAATGCTTTGTCGATTACGTTTAGTGCGTCTTCAACTCTGCCGAGCTTGCGAAGGATCTCTGCTTTCGTACTTAATATGACACCAAGTTGCCCTTGTTCCCGACACTCTCTTACGTTCGCTTCTGCAAGCTCAATGTGCTTGAGAGCAGCAGCGTACTCGCCGGTCCTGCAAAGGCAGTGGCTTAGATTAGCATAGACATACGCTTTCACATCAGGAGATATGGCAACTCGCAGCGCTTCAATGTAGTATTTCTTCGCCTCTTCGAATTGCCCTTCCTTCCTGTAACTGACGGCAAGAGCGTTCAAGGTAGCTGCCAGCCCCTGCTCATCTCCTAGGGAGGACAAGATTCTGAGTGCTTGCCTAGCGTACTCCCGGCTCTTGGAGTAGTTGTTCATAGCGGAGTAAACCGCAGCGATTCCCTCTAACGCACCTGCCTTGGTGGGTTGTATTTGGGTTACCTCTAGTTCTTCGTTGAACCACTTGAGAGCTTCATCATATTTGTCCTGTTCCAATAAGAATTGCGCGAGCCGGTGGGCTGCTGACGCAGCTTGCTCTCGCAGCCCTGTTTTCCTGGCGAGCTCGTACGCATGTTCCGAACACGCGAGCGCTTCAGTCGTTCTCCCCTCCCGGCGGAATAGTTCACGGACGTCTTCGATCATCTCAAGAACCGCCTGTACATGGCCTAACTGCTCGCGCATATGGATAGCCTCTTGATAGCATTCTATAGCCTCAGCATTGCTTCCAGTGCGAGCGAAGCAGAAGGCAAGGTTATGAAGCGTTACTGCAACCAAGTGCGTGTCCGCGTGTTTTGAGCGCAACGCTATAGAACGCTCATAAAAACTGACTGCTTCGGGCATGTTTCCTAGTTGTCTGCTGGCGTAACCAAGTTGGTTAAGAACCCTTGCAGCTTGTTCCGGCGCTGAGTCTACGTCAACACAGTCCAAAGCCTCTTGGTATGCTTGGAGGGCAGCCTGATACTTACTCTGTGCAAGCAGAGCATCGCCAAGGGAGCGGACACAAACAAACAGCTCTCCGTCTTTGGCAACTCCTGGTCTGATCTCGATAGAACGCCGGAGCCAGCGTTCCGCTTCATCGAATTGGTTGGCGTTGAATAGCGCAGCCCCCAAGAAGCTCATGATGCTCGAGGCAGTCAAGGGCCACTTCATGGCTATGGCCATTGAAGTCATATCTTCACCCAACCTGATAGCTTCCCCCACGTTACCGGACGCTACCAAGGCAGGAATCCTCCTCGCCATTGCCGACATGCGAGATAATTGGTCCTGTGGATCTTGTGAGTCCTCTTCAACAGCGGCGTTCGGCTTCGTTGGTTTCTTAGACACGATTGTCCTTTCTCCAATTGTTCAGAATGACATGTCCCCTAACACTGCCACTGTTGCCAAGTCTTTGTCGCCTTCTTTCCGAGCCTTATCTTACGAACCTGACGTGGGAGCGAATTGTTCGACATCACGGCTCCGAGGATGCACTGGCGCTATGCGTGGCACCCTCACACGTTAAACACCGTCACACCGCCGCTTAACCCAGAGTGAACGTGTTATCCGTTATTCAATGCTGCCCCAGCGCCTTCGATAAGCGTCCTTTAATCGTTCGAACTCCTTGGTGAGTCGCCTGTAATCGGACTCGGTAGAGGTAATAAACACCCGAAATTCCGGCTCGAGCATCTTGCGGTAGCACGCAAGTATCTTGAGACAAGAATCTAAGAACAGCAATAGAATCATACAAAAGGTTGTATTATCATGGTCGAAGAAATAGACTAGGGTCTCAGTGTTGCCCGACTTGACCGCTCTTGAAAAGTAATTGATATTAGGGTGGGCCCAATAATCGTTGAGTAGATCTAGCTGTCTTCTAATCGCGGTCGCGAACGGCATGTCTTCGGGGAATGGCGTTCGCCTAAACTCCTTCGAAAACTTCTTCCAATCCTTACGGCCGTCATTCTTTCGGGCCCAAATCTCCACTAGCTCCGGCCTCTTGAAAATCCTGTAAGCGAAAACGCTTGCCTCCAACCCGACGCGAAAGACGAGCATGGCATCGTATGACATCCTTCGCAGCAGTAGAATGAAGCCGTTCCTCATCTGCCGTTGGCTTATCCGGAGAAAAGTCGCCACAAAGTAGAAGGGCACTCGGGCGGTGAAATCTGGTAGCTCGTACAGGTGCTTGGCCATGTCTTGAACTTGCTGATCGAGCTTGCCGAAGAAAGAAACAGCTTCGGGGATGTTGTGAAGCGAAGCATCAAAGTTATACTGAGAGGTCGATACGTGATTCGAGTAATTGCACATAGCTCTAAACCTCCTTATGGGTCATATCGTACCTTGGGCCTCACCCTAGGTGCAAGCAGAAAGTAGGAAAGATGAGCGTTGACAAATGCGATGTGACGGCATATACTGAGCTTGCCTATCTTAGGGGACATGCGCCTGGGGGGTGGTGGGACAGGACAATGGTTGACGTCGGCGCCACGGCGTCGTGGGACGCACGCCTGTGGGGCAATATGGGCACACGAAGGTTTCATCTGGGGACTGAATAGACCGTATTTGCACTTGCCAGAAATACCTCCAAGGGTGAGTTGCGTAGGCCCTTGAGATGTCAGGGCGATTCATGAAGGTGATACTTGTTTTGGCGCTAATGCTCTGCGCTGTGGTGGTGTTTGCTTCGCTGGCAGCACTCGGGCTTGAGGCGAAGGAGACATGGACCACAGTAGCGGCGGCCCTGGCTGTTACCACGGCCATAATCTCTGCATGGACCGCACAACAAGTCCTGGAGCTTCAACAGAAAGCACTGTTGCCTGACTGCTACCCGACTATCGATGTAGCTAGCAGATACGGTCTCGTCCAGCTTCGGGTCACCAACTTCGGTGGCAGCGTCGCCAGAAACATCCGTTTGGATTGGGATAAGCCTTTGCTGAACTCAAAAGGCAAGGTAGTCAAATTCACCGAGTGGGAGAGTAAACCTGACATTGCCATCCTCCTGCCAAAAGAGAGTGTATGCCTCTTGATTGATGGGGCTGTCGACTTCTTCAGTCAGTGCAAGGATCTCAATTGGTCTGGGAACATATCTTTCGAGGGCGCAGATGGCGTGCGGGTCGAGCAGCAGTTCCATCTGAGTGCCGAGAAGTACCAGACTAGCCTGTCCTATTCTGATGAAGAGCCTAAAACGCACTTCCAGCTTCAGAAGATACCAGATGAGATCAGGCAACTAAGGGAGGAAATCAAGCGGCTCCGCTCAAGCATTGAGAAAGGGCGAGGGTAGCAAGACCGTTAGCACCACTCGTCAATTGTTAAAGACCAGGTGCCTCCCACCTATTTGGTCACCAGTTTCGATCTGTTCCGCCAGTCCGAAGCGCCTATGAAATTGCCGTAGCCAATGATAATTGTTGATAGCACCAGTAGCGTAAGGCCCGCGAAGACGAGCTGGAACGGGCGTCGGCTCGATCCTTTCAATGCGAGATTGGTGGTGCAATCGCCGCCTATCGTTCGACCTCATATCGCTTAGCCTAATCGTAGAAACCGTATTCATACGCCGCGTCGTACATGGCGACGACGTTCTCGGGAGGAACGCCGGCCTGGATGTTGTGAACGTTGTTGAACACGTATCCGCCGCCTGGTTTGAACGTCTCCACGTTCTTGCGAACGTGCTGCGCGACTTCCTCCGGAGAGGCAAACGGCAGTACGTGCTGCGCGTCGCAACCGCCGCCCCAGAAGACCAGTTGCGCACCGTACTTCTCTTTCAAGATCGCGGGATCCATCCCTTCGGCGCTGGTTTGAACAGGATTGAGTATGTCGATACCGTTATCGAGCAGGTCGGGTATGTACTCGGTGCACGAGCCGCACGTGTGGTACCAGATTTTCGCCGATGTGAGCGACCGGATATGCTGGACGAGCTTTTTCTGCCTTGGTTTGACGACCCTGCGGTAAAACTTTGGTGAGAACAGCGGTCCGTGTTGGCCGGTGAGGTCGTCGCCTATCATCACGACGTCGACGATGTCGCCCACTTCGGCCATGAACCCGGTGTAGTAGCGCATCCAGAACTTCAACGTCTGGTCGAGCAGCAGTCCGCAAAATGCCGGGTTCTCGATCATGTCGATGAACCACCGTTCGAGCCCGCGCATGTACCAACAGTACTCGTAAACTACGCCGCCGATGCCGGTCGACAGCGCGTAAGGAGTTTGCTCGCGCAACTGTAACGCCTGTTCGCGGACGCCGGTGAACCGGGTCGGGTCGCCGGCGTCCGGGAATGGATAGTCGCCGATGTCCGTGAGCGTGGCGTCGGCCAGCGGATGATGCGAGATGTCCATGTATAGCTGCTGGTCGTCCGGCATAGACCAGACGACGCCGAACTCGTCACGCAAGTCGTGCCAGAGCTTTCCGTCCCGCCGGTTCTGCTCAATGCCGCCGGTGAAGCTATCCGGTCCGTGGGCGCAGACGTAGCGGACGTCAACATGGAACCGTTTCAACACCTCTTCGCACGGTTGGGCCAACTGTTGAACGGGATCGAGTATACGTACCTCGTCCTTTATCCCAAGATGCTCAATCAGAGCTTCATACGCTTTCCGGTGGATACCGGTCTGGAATCCGCCAAGATCTATGGGGACGCGATCGGGAACTTCATGGTTGAGCGCTTTCAAGACACGTTCTCTGGCAGTCATGGTCTCTTTCATAGTCTACTCCCTCCGAAGACGTGTCTGTTGTACCCTGTTCGCACTGTATTGTCAAGGTTGTTGGCTGAACTGCGCTTGACTGGTAGCGGGGAAATAGCTCCCAGAGAGGGGGACGCGGCATCACTCTGGATCCGTAGGGGCAGAGGGAGTGTCCTTAGCTTCACTTTCGTCGGATGATTCCGCCGCAAGCTTAGTGCGTTCTTCAAGTACCTCAAGTATGATGTCGGAGTAGAGCGCAAAGCTATAGTTTTTTGTCCGATGGCTCATTGCCACAACACCACAGAGCGCGCCGCGTTGGTCAATGAGGGGCCCGCCGCTGCTCCCGCTGTGAATTGTCGCATCGGTTTGTAGGTAGGAGTCGCGCAGTGCGGAGACGACGCCTGCGGTAAGTGTGTGCGCGAGCCCGATTGGGCTTCCAACAGCGTAGACAGGTTGGCCAACGCGCAGATCGGATTTGAGCGTGAGTTTGAGCGGCTCTGTGTACTGTTGAATACCCTTGACAGCCAGTAGCGCGATGTCGTGTTTGCGGGAATAGAAGTCAAAATCTGCGTCGAACCTCGCGCCCGACTGCTGCTGTACCTCGACCCTCAACTTATCTTGTGGTTTCCCTTTCTCGGTGTCCGGGTTGAAGATGACGTGCTTGTTGCTTATGACATAGACGGTTCCGGCGCCGTCCTTGCCGATGACCGAACCAGAGCCACCGCAAAGAGGGTCGTTGTTCAGGAACACGTTCACCGAGACAATACTGTTTCGCACGTGCTGGAACACTTCCTGGCCCGTGTGCATTATAGGCTGCTCTACGCTGTCTGATTCGAGTGTTGAAACAAGAATCTCTCTTCCAGTACCTTCCTCTTCCGGCGTGATATCCACTTCGCGGAGGTGAAAGTGATAGTGGAGGTATGCGAGGATGAGAACACCAACTGCGATCTGGATAATAGCTGCAACACCCAGAACCCGCCTGCTCAGCGCTACCCTAGCCCCAGAGCTCGTCCGTGCTCTCGACAGCTTCTTGCGGTACGAGCGGCGGCCTATGCCGCACGTGTTCCTTAGGGCGGCGAGAAACGTGACTTCCTGTGCGTCCACCAGTCTGTCACTTGCGAGAGTATCCAGACACGTGTCGAATACGTATGTCTTCTCCTGCTGGCCGAGCTGTTCTATTTCAGACAGCACCTGATCTTCGTTCTGATCGTGGACCGCGATCCTCCGTAAGGCTTCTCTCTCCTCTTCGGTGTCACCCAGCACCTCGGTGAGGTGCGAGATATACCTCCGCTCATCCGCCGACATGCTAGCGTCGGTCCAGACAGCGACAAGGCACGCCCTGAAAACAATGCACTTCAAGTTCCAGTCGATGTTATTCATGGTACTAGGTCTTCAGCAATAGGATTGACAGTGATTAGCCGAGATCCTCTCGTAACTTGATGGCGCATAACGGTAAAGCTCCGTTTCAGTTGCCGCCCTATTTCCCTCTCACGGCCCCGGCCTGAATGCTGCCTCTTCAAGTATTATACAACAAATGCACGCATATTATTCAGGGAACTCGGCGGAAGTACCTCGGAAGGGATGCCTTCTAGAAACACTTCGGCGGGATTTCCCAGGCTGCAGATACAAGATTCCAAGAAATGAGGGATATGCAGGTTGGCGCTCGTCTGAGCGCTGGTGTGGGTTCTTAGCCCTGCTTCAGAGGGCTCTTCTTTGCACCCGGCTTTGAGCCGGGGTGAAGTGAGGGGAGAGAGAAGATATGAGGGCGCTTTAGCGTCGCTTGTCGAATGTGCTTTAGCCATTACATAGCCCGGCACTAGTGCTGAAGCATTGCGGGAAGCCACGCTGAAGCGCGCTGTGCTCATATCTGCCATGGTATCCACCCCTGCTTAAGCAGGGTGCAAAGAGGTGCCGGCTAAAGCCCGGCGGTAGGTTGTCCGGCGACCGCTCCTAGGAGAACGGGTGCTGCCGGTGACATTTCTCCGGTTTGGCGATTGTGGGAGGGCGAGGCTCCCGCCGAGCCGGAATGCAGCGTATGCGATACCGACTGTAACGGCTCCGCAGGAGCGTCGCCCTCCCAAAACCCCCGGTCGTTTGAGTGGCGAATGATAAATACCTCATATGTCAGCTGTCTCCGTTGGCCTGTGGGTTCGCAGACTCTCGGCGGTGTTCTTGCGTGCTGGGAAGGGTTTGACGTATAATATGTTACGCTTTGTAAGGCTTACGGCCATTCATTGTTGTAATCAAGGAGACGGAGGTGAGCGAACGGGATTCGGACAAGCTCTTCTACACGCCGGACGATACCGACGGGCTCGATTACCGCAAAGATCTCGGCGATCCGGGCGAGTTCCCGTTCACGCGCGGCATTCACAGCGATATGTACCGCGGCCGGTTGTGGACGATGCGTCAGTTCAGCGGGTTCGGCACCGCGAAAGACACGAACGAACGGTACCATTTTCTGCTCGAACGAGGTCAGACCGGTCTGAGCGTCGCGTTCGATATGCCGACGATAATGGGACACGACTCGGACGATCCGCTGGCGCACGGTGAGGTGGGCCGGTGCGGCGTGGCAATATCTTCGGTTGCCGATATGGAACAACTGTTCGACGGGATACCTCTCAGCGACGTCAGCACGTCGATGACCATAAACGGTCCGGCTTCGGTATTGCTCGCTTTCTACCTTGTAACCGGCGAACGTCAGGGAGCCGATTGGGAATCGCTTCGCGGGACGATCCAGAACGATATACTGAAAGAGTACATAGCGCAAAAATCGTGGTTGTTCCCGCCGGAACCGTCGCTGCGGATCATCGCCGATATAGTCGCGTTCTGCACCGAACAGGTGCCTCAGTGGAACACCATCAGCATAAGCGGTTATCACATCCGGGAAGCCGGTTCGACCGCCGTTCAAGAGCTGGCGTTCACTCTTGCTGACGGTTTCGCTTATGTCGAGGCGGGTATCGCCGCCGGTCTGGACGTCGATTCATTCGCGCCGCGTCTCTCGTTTTTCTTCGACGCGCACAACAACCTGTTCGAGGAGATCGCGAAGTTCCGTGCGGCACGCCGTATATGGGCCCGCCATATGAAAGAGCGGTACAACGCCAAAGATCCGCGAAGCTGGACGATACGGTTCCACACGCAGACGGCGGGCTGTTCGCTGACAGCACAACAGCCTGAGGTGAACATCGTGAGGACGGCATATCAGGCGCTCGCGGCGGTGTTGGGCGGGACGCAATCGCTCCACACGAACTCGATGGACGAGACGCATGCTCTTCCGACGGAGAAAGCGTGCCAGATAGCGCTTCGAACTCAACAGATTCTCGCTTACGAGACGGGAGTACCGGACATCATTGACCCGCTTGCAGGTTCGTACTACATCGAATCGCTGACGAACAAGATGGAGCGGGAAGCGGAGGCGTATTTCGAACGAATTGACGAGGTCGGCGGTGTAATTGCGGGCATAGAGTCGGGATTTTTCCAGAAAGAGATATCTGACGCAGCGTACCGGCATCAGAAGGATGTAGAGAGAAAACGGACGGTGGTGGTCGGTGTGAACGAGTTTGTGGACCCGGACGAGAAGCTCGATATCCCGGTTCTTAAGATCGACCCGCGTGTCGAGCGCGAACAGGTCGAGAGGCTTGCGGAGTTGAGGAGCAAGAGAGATGCTGACGCGGTAACGGGTTCGCTCTCCGCGCTGGAGAAATCCGCGCGCGACGAGACGAATATCATGCCGCCGATAGTCGATTGTGCTCGCGCAGGGTGCACTCTGGGAGAGATCGTGGGCAAGTTACGGGATGTGTTCGGGGGCTGGCGGGAACCGCAGGTCTTGTGAGGAACAGCAATGTCCGATACGAACGATAGAATAATACGCGTTCTGGTGGCGAAACCGGGGCTTGACGGTCACGATAGAGGGGCGAAAGTCGTGGCGCGAGCCTTTCGCGATGCGGGTATGGAGGTGATTTACGCTGGTCTGCACCAGACGCCGGAGATGATCGCCGAGACCGCCGTCCAGGAGGACGTTGACGTCGTGGCGTTGTCGATACTCTCGGGGGCGCACATGACAATATTCCCCGAGGTGCAATCGTTGCTTAAGAAGAAAGGCGCTGGGGACATCCTGATCATAGGCGGCGGGATTATCCCCGAGGATGACATGAAACAGCTCGAAGCGCAGGGTATAGGCAAGCTTTTCGGTCCCGGCACGTCGACTCAAGAGGCGGTGGACTATCTCCGGGAGCGGTTCAGTAAACGGGGATCGAGGATAAAGTGAACCAGTCCGAGCAGCAAGAAGTAGAACATTCCAGGATAAGGGCGCAGGGGCTGGAAGAGGTCCGGGATGACGTGTGGAAGGTGCTGTGCCGCAACTTTTTCCAGAGGTACGTGTGTGCGGACGACGTTGTCCTCGACCTTGGCGCGGGCGAGTGTTGTTTCATAAACAACATCCGGTGCAGGGAGAAACACGCGGTCGATATGTTGCCGGAGCTCGCGACTTTCGCGGGCGAAGGCGTCGTCTATCACTGTTGCAAGTCAGACGGTGTTGCAGAGGTGGCGTCTGAGTGTGTGGACGTGGTGTTCACCTCGAACTTTCTCGAACATCTGCCGGATAAAGAGACGATGAAACGAACCTTGCGCGAGGCATGGCGGGTGTTGAAGGCGGGTGGCAGGATTATGATACTGCAACCGAACGCCCGTCTGGCTCCCGGCGCTTACTGGGACCCGTTCGAGCACAGGATACCCTTGACGGATAGAAGCGTCGTCGAGGCGCTTCAGTTGACCGGATTCGAGCCGCGCGTCGTCATACCCAGGTTTATGCCGTGGACGATGCGAAGCATGGTGCCCAAGAGTCCGTTTCTCGTGAAGATCTATCTTCGCTTGCCAATACTCTGGCGCGTATTCGGCAGGCAGAGCTTTATTCTCGCCGAAAAGAGAGGCTGATGCTGGTGGTACGACATCGGTCTTCGACATCTTTATTGTTGATCGTGTGCTTGTTCATTCTCGTTGTGTCTGCTGGGACCTACTTGTGCTCTGCTGCGCCGCAGGTTGACGTTCGTTTGCCTGAGCGCGATCCAATAATAGGGAAACCGTTTTCGTTGAAAGTTACAGTGAGTTGGCAGGGTGACGCGGCCGACTACCTGTTGTTGCCGATCGAGCTGCCGGACAAAGACAGCGTCGTCGTTCTAGACTACTCCATGTCGTCTTCAAAGGTTGGAGAGGAGAACCGTGTGGAGTACGCTGTTTTGCTCAGGATAGATAATCTTGGCAAGACCGACGTGGGCAGAATCACCGTGCCATACCGCATTGCCGACTCCGAAGAAGAACAGTCGCTGCAGTCCGATCCTGTGACGATCAACGTGCGCCGCAACCCGCTGCCGATGCAAATTCTTATGGGTGCGGTAGCGGCGGCGGCCGCTGTCCTTCTGGTGGTCTTATCCAGGAGAGTGGCCGAGTCCCGGCGTGAAGAGCGCGAATGGAGCGTGCGGTTGGAGGAGGCGGACCGGACGCTGGAGCTGCTTGAGAAACTGGAAGAACTGAAATCGCTGCGTATAGCTGGCGATCTGGGCGCATATTTAGAAGGTTTGGCGGACGTTGCTGCACAGTGCGGACCGTCTGCGAGCGAATCGGGGGCGTGTGAGGAGCTAAAGACACTTGCCGAACGGACGAAGTTCGACGGGTATCATCCAAGTGTTGAGGAGCTTGATTCAAGTTACCGAACGGTGCAACGGTGGATAAAAAGTGATGCGGCCAGGCCTGTCGGGCAGGTCGAGTCCGCTTCGGCGACAGAGGATTAGGGAGGAGACGCAATGGCTGTTGACATAAAAGCGATAACGGAGCGCGTTGGTGAGCAGAGCTGGTTTGTGAAGGCAATTACGGACGAGATCGGCAAGGTGATAGTCGGCCAGAGGTATATGATCGACCGGTTGCTCGTGGGGCTTCTTGCCGACGGACACGTTCTCGTTGAGGGTGTGCCTGGACTTGCGAAGACGACGGCGGTGCGGTGTCTTGCGGACTCGATCAAGCTGAAGTTTCAGCGTATACAGTTCACGCCGGACCTTCTTCCTGCGGACCTCATCGGCACGCTGATCTACAATCCGAAAAGCGGCGAGTTCACAACGCGTAAGGGCCCGATTTTCGCCAACATAATTCTAGCGGACGAGATCAACCGCGCGCCGGCGAAAGTCCAGAGCGCTCTGCTCGAAGCGATGCAGGAGAGGCAGGTGACGATCGGTGAGAACACGTTTCCTATCGATCAACCGTTTCTCGTTATGGCGACGCAGAACCCTATCGAGCAGGAGGGCACGTATCCGCTGCCTGAAGCGCAGGTCGACCGGTTCATGCTCAAGCTGCGAATCACGTACCCCAACAAGCAGGAGGAGCGCGAGATAATGGAGCGGGTGGAGGTGGGGAAGGAACCAGCCGTTGAACCGGTTATCTCTCCGGATGACATCGTGAAAGCGCGCGCGGTTGTGAACGAGGTCTATATCGACGACAAGATCAAGGATTACATCGTGGACATCGTCCTGGCGACGCGCGAGCCGAAAGAGTACGGGCTGGACCTGGAAGACCTGATCGAGTACGGTGCGTCGCCGCGCGCGTCGATCTACCTCAAACAGACGGCGCGGGCGTTCGCGTTCCTTCAGGGACGGGGTTACGTTACGCCGCAGGACGTGAAGTCGGTCGGGATGGACGTCCTTCGTCACCGTATCATCATCACGTACGAGGCGGAAGCCGAGGAGCTCACAAGTGAAGATATCGTGAGGCGCGTTTTCGACGGGGTGGAAGTGCCGTGATACCGAAAGAGCTGTTAAAAGCGGTACGCAGGATACAGATCCGGACGAGCCGGATGGTGAACGACGTTCTCGCAGGCCAGTACGAGAGCGTGTTCAAAGGGCGCGGAATGGAGTTTAAGGAGGTGCGCGAGTACCAGCCGGGCGATGAGATACGGTTCATCGACTGGAACGTCACGGCGCGTATGGACCGGCCGTACGTGAAACTTTTCGCTGAGGAGCGCGAGTTGACCGTAATGCTCCTGGTTGACGCCAGCGGGTCCGGGATGTTCGGTACGGGCGACAAGCTGAAGAACGAGCTGGCGGCGGAGCTGTGCGCGGTGCTGGCGTTTTCGGCTATTAAGAACAACGACAAGGTCGGGCTGATAATGTTCACCGATGACGTGGAGAAGTACGTGCCGCCGAAGAAGGGTAGAGGACACGTCCTGCGTGTGGTGCGCGAGGTGCTCTACTTCAAGCCGCGCGGTAAGGGTACCAACATAGCGGCGGCCCTGGAGTTTCTCAATCGGGTGACTACGCGGCGGTGTGTGCTGTTCCTGGTGTCGGATTTCATGGCGGAGGGCTTCGAGCACGCCATGCGGATCGCCAACAAGCGGCACGATTTTATCGCGGTCACCGTCACTGACCCGCGAGAGATGGAACTGCCGGATGTGGGTATGATCGAGTTGATGGACGCGGAAACCGGCGCGATGATGCTTGTCGACACACACGATCTGCTTGTCCGGCACGCGTTTCGCGACAAGAACGCGCGACGAGCGGCCGAGCGTGCCGAGCTGTTCAAGTCGGCGAACGTGGACGTGATCGACGTGTCGACGGACAAGCCGTACGTGGATGCGCTGTACAAGTTTTTCAGGATGCGCGAGCGACGGCTTGCATGAAAATGCGGTAGTAGGTAGACAGTAGACGGGGATCAAAGCGGCGATCTCCAGCAAGTGGGCCGGGCCTATATCATAGGGATTATGGTTAGAAAGCGTTTCGTTTCGGTTAGCTTCTTTGTTGCCGGGCTTTTTCTCGCTACTCGTCTTTGTGGTGCTCCTGTCTCGGGTGATACGGGAGGGGATGAAGCGGGAGAGGCAGCGCCGATAAATGTGACGGCTCGGCTGGACAGGAACGTCATCACGATAGGGGACAGGATCAGGTATGAGCTGACAGTCGAGGCGCAACCCGGTGTCGAGTTCAGTTTCCCGGAGTTTGGCGAGAATCTCGGCGTGTTCGCCATCAAGGATTTCGGGCACTCACCTGAACAGAAGAGGCGCGACGGCACTGTCATAGCAAGTCAATGGTACGTGCTCGATACGTACATCACAGGCATATACGTCATACCGCCCGCGGTTGTGAGTTATACGCTGGAGGGCGATGAAGAAGAACACGGCGTTTCGGTCCCCCAGCTTGCGGTGCGCGTCGAGAGTCTTCTTGAGAAAGAGGGCCAGCCGACTGACATACGCGATATAAAAGGTCCAGTAGAGATTCCAGCCGACCGGCGGCGAGCATACATCCTGGCGGGCGTGATCGTCGGGACAGTTTTGGCTGTTGTCTTACTCGCGTTATTACTGAAGAGGCGCCGCCGTCGTCTTGAAATCGAGCAGATCGAGCCGCCGTGGGAGACGGCGTTGAGGGAGCTTGGCGCCTTGAAGTCCTGGGATCCGTTGAAAGAGGGTCGCGTCGAAGAGTACTACGTTACGCTTAGCGGTATCGTCCGGCACTACCTGGAGCGGCGGTTCGGGTTGAGGGCGCCGGAGATGACGACAGATGAGTTCTTCGAGTTGATGTCGCGGGACGGTACGCTCGTGCCGGCTCACAAGCAGCTTGTCAGTGAGTTCCTGGAGCATTGTGACCTGGTCAAGTTCGCCAGATATGGGCCGTCAAGCGATGAGATCGACGGCGCGCACGGATCGGCGGTTCGGCTCGTGCAGGAAACGGTTCCTGAACAGCCGGAAGAGGAAGAAAAGCAACGATGACGTTCAGAGACCCTCAATTTCTTCTGTTCCTGCTTGCGGTGCCGGTTATCTTAATAGGCGAGTTTTTGCGGAAACCGGCGGGTCACGTCCGGTTCTCGTCGCTGCGGGTGCTGCGTGAGATCAGGCAGCCGGTTTCGTTGAAACTGCGTCGGCTGGTACCTCTTTTCTCGGCAATCGCCGTAACATTATTTTCAGTGGGATTGGCGAGGCCCCAGAAAGGAATCGAATACACCAGCGTAACCACCGAGGGTATAGATATCGAGCTTGTGGTGGACGTTTCAGGCAGCATGAGGGCGATGGATTTCGAGATTGGCGGAGAACGTAGAGACAGACTCTACGTGGCGAAGCAGGTTCTCGCAGAGTTTATCCAGGGACGTATCGGCGACAGGATGGGACTGGTGGTGTTTGCCCGGCTGCCTTACACACAATGCCCGTTGACGCTTGATTACGGTGCGGTGCTA
>Ga0180438_10000961_pt1 | contig 52453 bp, 79 predicted proteins | sample SS_ome_12_FD_132455 | JGI IMG/M metagenome (GOLD analysis project Ga0180438, IMG submission 132455) | Hypersaline lake sediment archaeal communities from the Salton Sea, California, USA - SS_3_D_2 metaG | ecosystem: Environmental > Aquatic > Non-marine Saline and Alkaline > Hypersaline >...
CCTTCTAATACATAACCCATATCAGAAGCAGTAACTTTTGCATCAAAATTCATAAAAGCTTCTATAATATCACTATGTACGTTTTCATCTCTCCATCTTCTTACACCACGCATTTTATTACCTTCTCTACCCCATACAAAAGTATAGATTGCGCTTGGTTCTTCCATTGCTGGTGTATTAGTAACATGTCCTAACCATACATCACCTGTCCAAATTCTAGAAAATGAAGCAGTTTGACCTTGATTAGCTGTGTTATATGAAGCTCTACCAATTAAAATTTCTTCAATATCAAATATTGATTTTAAATCTTCAATACCAGCAACTCTAAAACTATCGTTTGGTTTTCTTGCCAAAATTTGTGGATGATGTTTTAATTTTTTCCAAACATCATTAGATATAATCATCTTGTTAACTTTAGCACCAGTATTATCCTCAACAGTATCAATACCAGTTTCGATATCTGAGATAGGGTCTGAGTTAACATAATCATCCCATAGATTACTTGGTGTAGCTGAATTATCCCAATTACCAGTTGTCATACAAAGTGTTTCGACAACCCTTTCAAGTTTTAAAAGAACTTTGTTTGTTACAAAATTAGTTTTAGCTGTTTCAATTCTTAATACTGAATCTGCATTATCTCTAGTTTCATCTTCAAGAACTGTAGAGTCTGCAATTTCTTCACACATGTAAGAGTCTGTTGAAACTCTGAATCCATGTCTAGTTGAAGCTGTACCTGGTGCTCTATATTCTGCTGTATCTGTAAAGTCGTCAGCTTTATTAAAAATATAATATTTATTTGATTGATTTGTAACAGGTACTAACGGTGCAACCTGTTCCGCTACATACATATGATTTTTATATTTAATTGACAAATTGGTTAAAACTTGGTCAACATGTACACTATTAGTTGTAGGTCTCATTTATTTCACCTCTCTTTAAATTTTATTTATTATCCAGCTATATAATTCACAATACCAGTCAACAATACTTTAATTTCATCATCTTGTGCTGCTGCTGCTTCTAAAGCTACAGCATTATATGTATTAGTATCAGCCGATACTGTCACAGCTCTACCAGAAGCTTGTGAACCAAGTTTAGCGTTAACTGCTATAGCTGCATGAGCAACTAAATTAGATATACCCATAACCATAACATTTGCTTGCTCTCCATCTTCTGGGTCATTTTGAAGAATACCAATAGGTACTTCACCATTACCACAAATAGCAACAGTTCCAGCAGCTTCAAGTTTTACAAATCTATATTGTGATGAAGATAAATCTCCATTTGCTTCAAAAGTTTTACAAAGAATAGCATTTTCGCCACTAGCCATTACACACCTCTCCTTTCATTATCAAATAATCTGAATAATTGAGGATTATTTTTCTCAACTGCTAATATCGCTTGACTATAATCAACTTTGTTTTCACTCATATACTTAGTAACTTCATCATTGAATAAATCAGTATTAGATTTATCATCATTTGACTTAGATGAACCATTTTCTGATAAATTAACAACCGGTTCTAAGACTTTCATCATTTCTTTAGTTTCTTGTGGATTAGCTTTAAAACTCTTTTCGTACACAGGTAACATTTTTTGAGTAAGTTTTCCTTCTGATAAAGCAATAGATGAAACCTTATCCCACTCAGCACTTAATAACTGTGATTCGATATCTTTGATTTTTTCAGACATTTTTACATTATCTTCTTTAACTGCTTCTTCTTTTTCTCTCATTGTTTTTATTTCTTCTTCTTTTTCCTCATAATTTTCCTTTAGTTCTTTGTTTTCTGCTGTCATATTGTCTAAAGCTTCAGTTAATTTAGCAACTTTATTTCCAGCTTCAATCAATTGCTTAATTGTATTCATCATATCATCATCACTTGCTGTCTCAGACAATTTTAAAAGTTTATATAACTCTTTATTCATATTTACATTACCCTCCTTTTTAGTAATTTGTATATATTCGCAAAAATCTGTATTAATGTTTTCACTAAGCATTACAGGATTCATGCGTTTTATAAAAGGTTTATTGGTTAACCCTCCACCAAATAAAACATCTTTATATACCTTACCTGTTTCACTATCTCGATAATTAAATTTAAACTCAGGACTAAAATATCTATAAATTTTATCTTTTATTTTTTCTTCACCTAATTTAGTCCACTCAATTTCTGCCAATAACTTATTGCCTTTTTTAATTAAACTCTTAACCCATCCAGCCGCTTCACCTTTATGTTGTGAAACTTCATGTTCTAAATCTATTGGTATATCTACACCTCTAACTTTATCATTAAAATTACATATTACATTCTCTAATGTTTCATCAGTTATCTTTAATTCTCCATATACTGGATGTTTCCACTCACCAGTTCTCATGATTTCTACTAATTTATTATCACTACTATTATCAGATAAAGATATTAAATAATTATAGTTCTCACAAGCTTTAATCCAATTACCTTCATCATCTTTCTTAAACACTTTTTTAACTGCTGACCATGCTATTTTAGTTGATTGTTCTTCATCTTTATTTTGTCCAAATGCATTATTAAAAGCACTTATAAAAATATCTTTAGCTTTACTAGGTAATTCTTTAATACTATTAGGTATATTATGTTTACTATAAGGCAATTTAGCACCTCCTTATTTAACACCTTTGTTCTTAATTTCATCTTTTTTAATTTCATCTTTTTTAATTTCATCTGTTTTAACTTCATCTGTTTTAACTTCATTCTTACCCAACAATCCCATTTCTAACTCTGTAATTATTTTTATAACAGATTTTGCTTCACCTATTAAATTACCATTAACACCTAACATCATTCTAGTATTAATTAAATTTATCAAATCATTAATCTGTTCATCACTTAAATATACTATTTTTCTATTCATTATTTTACCATCCTTCATTTTTTTTGTTAACTTGCTGCCATTGTTTTATTATCAATCATCCAGTCTTTAATCTTATTTACTAATGCTGTTGTTGTAGCTAAATCTGTAGCGTCATTTGAAAATGTTGCTTGCGCTCCATCTGAAAATTTAACCTCAGTAATGCTTGAATTACCTATAATAACTTGATTTGAAGCAGTTGTATAAACTTGATATCCAATAGCAATACTATTTGTAGCATCATCTTTTTGACTTGCATTATATCCAGCTGAATCCCCAATAAATACATTTTGGTTTCCTGTTATGTTTGTTCTACCCGAATCTCTTCCAACAGATACATTATTCGCACCAGTTGTATTACTATACAATGACAACCTACCAACAGCGGTATTACTTGTTCCAGTGCTTGAAATTAAAGCACTTGCGCCAATTGCAGTGTTGAAACTACTTGTATTTGCTTGTAGTACCGAAAATCCTAACGCTGTATTTTCGTTTCCAGTTAAATTACTTTCAAGTGTATACGTTCCTAGTGCTGTATTTGCTGTTGTATTACCAGCGGAGTTCAAAGCATTTCTTCCAACAGCTACATTGTTAGAACCTGTATTTGCATTAAGAGAATTATATCCAATAGCTACATTATTGTTACCAGAAACATTGTAATATAAAGCATTTCTTCCAATTGCTACGTTTGCAGTACCGCCAACATTTGTATACATGCAACGTCTTCCTATTGCCATATTACTGTTACCATCTTCATTTGAGAACAAAGCTTGATATCCAAGTGCTGTATTTTCTATACCGTCAACATTTGTAAATAGTGCTTGCTCTCCTACTGCTGTATTATAGTTACCAACAGTATTATTAGCTAGTGCGCTTTTCCCTACAGCAACATGACCAATACCGTCTGTATTATTTTGTAATGCAAATGCTCCAATTGCTGTGTTATTTCCTGCTGTAGAGCTTGTTTGCAAAGCCTTATACCCAATGGCTGTTATATATTGACCTGTTGTGTTAGATTCACCACTAAAAGCCCCAACCGCAGTATTACCGCTAATATTTCCATTAGCAGTTAGAGACCTATATCCAATAGCTGTATTTTCGCTTGATAAATTACTATACAAGGCAGTATAACCAATTGCAACATTATTACTACCACCAGTATTAGAAAATAAACTTTCTTTTCCAATAGCAACATTTTTTATTCCATCTGTAACGTTTGGTAAAGCTTGATTGCCAAATGCACTATTGTCAGAACCTGTTGTTAAATCTTCTCCTGAAAGATATCCATAAAAAGTATTTGAAGCATTACTTATCACATTTATTGCTTCAACAGTTATTGTTTTAAAATTCTTAGGAGGTATATAAACTTCCATATTACACAACCCCCTGTGTATAAGCTATATTTGTATTAGTTCCGTCTGCTATAGCATATATTTTTCCCTCATACATACCATCTTTATCAAATTTAATATAACCACCATAAGCAGCCAAAAGTAAACCATCATCAACAACTGCTGCTTCACCTAAACCTAGCCATACATCATAAGCACTATTATTAGTTAATATTAATGTTTTTCTTGTAGAATCAGCAGCAAAAATTTCACTACTAGAAGTAGTAACGTTTTTATTACCATTAGTTACCGTTGCACCTAATGTATCAGCTATTATTTTGAAACTCATATTAACACCACCTTTATTTAGTGTTATTTATTATATTTATTATATTTATTATATTTTAATATTCTGAAACTTTCATATAATACCTTAATAGTATTATTTAGAATTGAAGAATAATTATTGAAAATTAATATTATTGATATGGTATATATTATACTTCATGTATAATTTGTTATACCATATCAATAATATTATCATAAATTCATAGATGATAAAACCTTATTTATAATCAAATTAAATTTTGAGATTATATTTAAATCTTCATTAACATATTCAATTAAAAAATTATCTTTTAAATTTTCACTCACATTAGAAGCTTTTACAGAAGATAGAATATGTAATTTACTATCATCACACTTAATTAAATCCTCTTCTTCTTTAAAACACTCATATATACATTCAGTTAATTCTTTTTTATATCTTGGTTTAATAGTACACCATTTAGTGTAATGTAGTTTTATCACTTTTTCATTTATATCATGTAATTGTTTTAACATAATATCCTTAATATCCTCAGTTTCATGTAGTTTCATATTTAACTTATTATCTTTAATTCTATCTTTATAAGTAGTATTATTTGCTCTATTTTCATTCTCAGTTGTTCCCTTTTCTTCATCTGATACTATATCATCTTCTGCCTTCTCTTGTTTTGATCTATCTCTTGGTTTTGTTTCTTGTGATTGATCTTGGTAAACTTCATCACTTACTTTTTTATCTGGTAAATCTAGCATATCTCTTATCCATTCTTCTAAATCTGTATCTGGAATAACTAAATTACCATCAGTTAAAGTCTTGAGTACATTAATTAATCTTCCAGAATTTAAAGGCTTAAATGTTAACTTAGGGTACATGTTTGAATTAAAATTATGATTGACTAACTCAGGGATAGCATGAGAATTAATTATATTACATATATTTTTTGCTGAGGATTCGAGCATTAATAAAAACATTTGTGATTGATCGTAACTTAGAGCAAATGAGCCAGACGAAGAAGAACCTAAGTCCATAAATTGAGCCAATATCGATTTTGAAATAAGTCGATCTTGATATTCTATATATGGTAATACGTCAATAAGTGTCCTTTTACCCTCAAACATACTTAAATCAAAACCATCTGGTAAAGTCACACCACCAAATTCTGATGATCTAAGGTCTGTAACTATTTCTTTTGCCAATTCAAAATCATTTTCTGTATAATTTTCTGGAAGTTTTAAAGTAGGAGTTCCAACTAAATTACGCTCTACACCTACATTTAAAATCTTATATAAAAAATCTTTAATTGACCAATGTTTATAAGCCGATCTTATAGCCGATATTCCCTCAAAATTACCTTGCTGTTTATCATGAGAAAATATAAGAAGTTTATTTATATTAATATCAACATGTATATAACCTTGATTGACTAATTCTTGAGTTATACCTTTTATATCTCCAACTTTATCATATAAAAATTCATAAATTGTCGATTGTGGTCTAACTGCAAACTTATTCCATTTAAGATAATTATTTTTAACTTCAAATACTTTCTCAAACACAGAATGACCAAATTGAAACATAGTACATACATTTTTCAAAAATTCATCAAAACCACCTTGTATACCATTAGGATAATCGCCAAATAAAGAATCTTCAATGTAATTAGATATTTTCTTAGCTTCATCTGAGTTATCATAAGACTTAACAAACCATTGTGTAGACCGTAAAGGTAACTCTAACATAAGTAATATTGCTTTTATTTGTGAATCCGATCTACCCATACGTTCATAAATTGGAATATTATCTGGATGTTTTAAAGCTGACAAATACTCATCAGTATCTAAAGTATATTGATACATAGACCTCATAGAACGCCCTGTTGTTCCTACTTCTCTACGTCTTGTCATAAAGTAACTCCTTTCTTAAAATTTATATACTTTAGAGTATTATACTTTAGAGTATACTACTTTGGAGTATATAATTTATTTAACTAGTTTTAGAAATTTTACTTTTTGATACTTTACTTTTAGTATTACTAGTATATTGTTTTCCATACAATGTGAACATTTCAAGAATTATATCATTTTTAGCTTCTATTAAAATGTCATGTAATTTCTTATTCTTATCAATATATTTAATACTATCCATTATATCATCAATTTTTAATAGTTTTTCTCCTGTTTCAACAATATCCAATGCTTTTTGTAAATTCATTATTTAACACCTCGTTTTTTAAGAATCTTCTTCATTATTGATAATTAACTCCTCATTTAAAGGACTGTGATCTTTAACAATCGTTTGATTATCAGTATCAATCAATGGGCAATACTTACTTCTACCATTTTTATGTTTCAATATCTCAAGTGGCAATTTACACATATCAACTGATAACTCACAGGAAGTACAATTTAAAGGTAATTCTTTCATTTCTGTTTTAAATACAATCATTTCACATTCTCCTTTAATTAATTTATTTACCATACATTACTTAATTTAGGACGTTTAAAAATACTTATATCTGATACTGAGCCACAATTTTTAATCATTGCTATACCTACAGTACAACTATCAAGAATATTTGGTGATCTTCCACCTACCTCATATTCAATAAATTCATCTATAAATTCTTCATGTTCTCTCTTTATATAGAATCTTTTTGTTTCTGAGTAAACCCCAAAAGCTTCTATCTTAGCAGCCTTTGATTTACCACCAGTTTTCACACCCTCGATTGGAGGTAGTGAGTCTAATAAAAAACTAGATTGTGCTAAAGCTTTTTGATAAGCTGCCAATTCTATTCCAATTCTCTTAACATTACCACCATTCTCTTGGTATTTAAGATAATATTTTTCTATTATCTTTAATTGCTCTGGGAAAGTTAAGTAACCTGTGTAATATTCCCATAAAAATATTAATTTAGATATCTTATCAAAACCCATAACAGTTAAAGCAAATTTATCTAATCTTTTCTTTTCTGCTGTGTCCTTATCATCCGCTATAGCAGGGTCAACAGCGATATAACATTGTACATCCTCAGAAAAAATATTAAAATTATATTTCTCAGTTTCACCATAATAATTAAGCCAATCAGCATTTAACAGCTTATTTTTTGAAGCCGATCTATCATTTTGAATAACTTTATTCCATGCAACTGTACCAATTGCCTTCTTTTTTTCTAATAGTCTTTTAACTGACCACTTCTCACCCCATAATGGGATATTGTTAATTTTATCTAACCCTTTAAGATTAATATATTTATATGTTGAATTATCAGATAAAACACATAAAAGGTCTTTATTATGCTGTAGTGTACCAAGTATAATCTTACGTCCACCATCAATTACCCTTGAGTCAACTATTTCATTCCACCAATTAAATGTTTTACTTCTTTGTTGCTCACTAGCTGTATTATCTAAATCACATATATCATCTGCTATAACCCATTCGAATCTAGCACCAAGTATAGCATTACCAGTACCTTTAGCAACAATTGATGAATCTTTAGATTGCTTATCTTTATCACGAATAACCATTATCTCAGATTCAGACCATTTTGACTTATAATCTGGTTTTAATTCTGGAAAATCATTATTCAATTTCTCATTATGTTCTATATGCCATTTAATAGCTGCTAAAAATCCATAAGCCTGTGTTGCAGTATTTGAAATAATTGCTCCATGTGTATTACGATCATTAATTAAAAACCATAATGGTAAAACTAAGCTAAACCAAGTAGACTTCGCATGTTCAATAGGTACATGGATAATTATGGAATTAGATGTTAACGCTTCATATAACATATAATATTGATGTTTAGCTGTATTAGTATTCCATAATCTAATATAAGGTTTTATATATTGCTCACCAAATATACAAGGGTTAGAAAGAGCGTATTGCCTACGCTCTGACTTACTAGCGTTCCAAAATATGTCTCTTACTGCATTAGTCTGAGTTTCCCACAGCTTGTTGTATTCTGTCGGATAAGGATACGACTTTTTCTTTTCTACTTGAGTCAATTTCCAACAACTCCATTTCATCAATATCTTTCATTTCTTCTGATACATTTTTAAGTTTCTTATTCAAATCTGTAATTGAATCTAGTGTCATTGATACACTATTGGACAAAAGTCTTACAGCTTGTGCATTTCCTCTAATGATCTCTTTGTTAAACCTACCAATTAAAAGAGGTAATGTTTCATTCATTAAAGCTTTCATCACAGATATTTGCTCATCACTCATATTGTCTCTTTCAATATTCAACTCATCTTCTAACTGCTGGATTAACTTAAGTTTATCATTCATTCTCATATCATCAATATTTACATCATCTAATTGTGGTTTTATTAACTTATACATACTCTTATTTTTAATATCGCTCAACATAGTATCTAAGTATTCCGCATGAGAACGAATAATAAAATTAAAAGATTCTCTATCATCTTCATCATAAATTGGATGTTTCTTGATAATATACTCAGTTATAGATTCAATAGAATCACCCCTGAGTATCTTCTTATTAGTAAAATCTCGTATCTTTTCTGTAAACATGCATATAGGACATTTTGCTCTGTGAATCCTTATCCTATAATAGCTACTATCTGTCATATTAGTCTTATCCAATTAAAAACAACTCCTTTCATTATTTATTTTAATTAGCTAAACCTAGTTGATCTAAGGTCTTATTGTAATCATTAATATATTCCCTTATTATATGACCTAAATTACTAATTGCTTTATTTTTAGCCATTGTTAAGTCATTAGTACCTAAAGCATAATTTATAATATTATGTGATAACACAGACATATAATAATTACAATCATCTAATGCAATATTTTTATAAATATGAATTGTTAAATCACCATTCACAGTATATGTCGTAACATCTTTTACATTTACTTCTTTAAGTGAATTATGAATCATTAGTCTTTACCTCTTTTCGTTTACTAATATTGTATCACTCCGCTATATTAAGATTCAATAAAGTTATTAATTATTGAATAGATAACAATTAAAAAAAAGAGTCTATTTGACTCTTTTTTTTATCACTTAAAATTTCTAGGGATTTAAATGTATTAATAATTCTAAAACGAATCCATTTAAATTATTTAAGGAAAAATAACTTGAAAAAAACTTCTTATCATTAACATAAGTTTACCATGTTAATTCATAAACATCAATATAAATCTAGTTTTTCCTAATCACTGCAATCTTATCAATATTAACTGGTTTATTCTTATCAGAATCATTATCAAATAAAGCATTAAAAAAAATACTAGCACATAACCCAATTGTAAATAGCATGACAAGTATTGTAACGATTAAAAAAATAATAATGAATTTATTGAGTTTAAGTAAATTATTTAGTTTCATCTATATTCATCCCCTTATCATTCAATAGTTTACTCTTTCTTACCATAGCACCTAATTGGATTAATTCGTAAATATTAAAAATTATAACAGAATCTAATTCAACCAATAATTTATTAATAGAATCTTTAGTCTTCATGTGAAATTTATCATTCTTTGCATAAGTCCAATAATTACTTAATATCATATATTTTATTTTCTTAAATTCATCATTACATTCCTCTAATTCTTCCCTCATTACCCCATATGCTTCATGCATACTTTGAAACAATGGGAATTTATTATTTGCTTCTTTTAATTCATCATCAATTAAATCACTCAATACATCTAATTTTTCTAAAATACTACCAGATTTACCTTCATCCATAATTTACACTCCTTACTTATTTGCAACATCATCCATTAATATAACATCATCTACTATTTCTTCTATATTCTTCGACTCATTTTCATCTTCATCAAATCTACTATTTCTAATAAGGTCTACTAATGACCTAGTTATCTCTTTCTTTTGCTTAATTGCTAATGGTGTTATAATTATTCGTGTATTGTATAAATAATATCCCGATGGCTCATTGAACTCATTAACATAATCGTCTAATGTGTATACAATTAAAAAAGATTGGCTTTCCTCAATCTCCTTTAATGTATCTATTACCTTTGAGCCAATATTATTTATCCTAAAATATTCATAATCTAACTTAACCTTAAATATTTTCTTATCCTTATAATTATCATACATTGTCATAATTCATTATTCTCCTTTATTTGTAAATATAATACTAAGCAATATATAGTATTTATCATAGGTAACATCATAATAATAAGATTAATCAAACTTATTTTGTATTCTATATCTACATCCCTTCGATACACCTTAATTAAATCACAATATATAGGCATTGAAACGATATATATTGCGATTAAAATAATTATCATTGTCTTAACCATGTTCCCACCCCTTTTCCAATTAAAAAAAATATCTTATTATCTGTTTACTTTTATCATCCTTGTATCTTTTGAATAATCAATATCATCTTTAAGTCTTATCTCTAAACCTATGTTGTCCAAATAAAATTGTATTTCCTCTGGTGTGTAATAATCATAAGTGAATTGTAAAACATGACCTTTTAATTTGTAATTCAATAATGTATCAACGTATGTTATATATTGATCTCTACTATTATCCATAATCATATTTTCAACCACATAAATAGTATTATCAATCTCTAACATAGAACCTATCCTTAATTGTAACCCTATACCTGTAGATAATTTTGTTAGAAAATTTTTATCTTTATCATAAATATGCATTTATTCACCATCCTAATATATCTCTAATAAATCTAAGTCCATAACTTACATTCTTTTAACCAACCAATATTACCAATAGTAACTTCTGTTAATGACTTAACATATGTTGTATCAGAAGTTACATAAATTATCCTGTATAAACGATTAAAAATATCAAGAATATCACCAGATGTTATTATCAAATTATCTGGTATATTCACAATATAATTATTTTGATCATCTATGACCTTCAAGTTATACCTTCCTCCCTTCTAAATTTATCAAGAACATATTGTCTCTCATCATCAGTTAAAGCATTATCTATAAGATACTGAATAACTGTTGTTTTATTGCATTGTGGTGTCCTCTTACCAGCTTGCTCCGCAAATGGCGAATCATCCTTATATTGTTCCCTTTCTACAAGATAGTCCAATTGAGCTACTGTGATTTTCCTCAATTTATAACCCTGTCTGATCTTAATTGTAGCTTCATCACCTTTTTCAAAATACATATAATTACCTCCATTAACTTAATTTATTTGTTAAACATAGTATATCATGATAACTAATTAATATATATTGTTTTATAAATTTTATATGTTAGTTTATGTGTAAGTAACAAAAGTTTACTACAATTTACAAAGGTTTGAGTATATAAATAAAGAATATAAAGTAAACAAAAGTTCACTACAAAGGTTTAAGTATATAAAGTAAACAAAAGTTCACTACAAAGGTTTAAGTATATAAAGTAAACAAAAGTTCACTACAATTTACAAAGGTTTACAGGTAGTTTTGAAAAAAATTGTGCGCAGATTTTTTGCAGACCTCCCCCAAGCGCAAAAGCAAACAATGTATAATTTTTGTGACAATATTACAACTCGGTTACAATTGTTACAATGATATTAATTCATGATAATTGATTGACATGGATTATCATGTGTGATATAATGTATTTAAGGTAAGGTTAGTACTTACCTAGTGGTGTAACAGTGGTCTACTGTTGTACTACTGTAGTATTCTAGTGCTATATCCTATAGTACTCTACTACAACAAGCACCACAAGAACTATAGTAAACTAAGATTAAACTAAATTAAACTAAAAGGAGATTAAAAGATTATGAATATTAAACTAATAGCTATCAAGGTTATAACAGAGGGTATCACTAGTACAATGAAATTACCTAAGAGTTACGAAAGGAAGACTAAGGAAGTAACTAAGTTAATGAAAAGGTTTAACAGTTATAAAGCTAATGTTAATAAAGAGTACAACGAATTACTAGGTAAATACAAAAGCTTAAAAAGAGTTGATATTGAATTACAATTAATGGAGGTATTTGCTTAATGAATAAGAAACTAATTATAATATTAATAACAATTGTAATTCTAAGTTATACAATATCTTGTTTAGTAATATATGGAATAGCTGGTATTAAAATAATAACTGTAGAAGATTATAGTCTAGGTTACAAAATGATTATAGATAATACAAAGGTATATGATAGTCAAGGTAATTATAAATACACTCAATACTTTTGCATTAAGAATCAAAACTATAATGTAGGTGATAAAGTACTAGTGATCTATCACATAGAGGATGAATTTAATATAAATGAATTATTTACTATAAAGTGGTAAACAGTAGTTATAAAAAAGGAAGCTTGGAACGTTCTCAGCTTCCTTTTGTTATGCCTTGATACACAAGGGTTATGCTATAATTTACTATGCTTATTGATTTTCAATAAACACCATTGTATAACTTGGGATAACTACAGTTCGCCAATTAACGTAATTATCATTATTATTTGATATAAAAATAACTGTGGATAACTTGTCACTACAGTATGACATTAGTTAAAAGTGTCAAACATTTTGCTAAAAAAGTGCTATTTTCGTTCTAAATAAAACTACGTGGGCAAAATCTTGGGCACTTTTTTTTCTTGGGCACTTTTTTTTTTTTTTTTTTGCCCAATTAAAAAATATTTTCATAAAAAAAAAAAGTGCCCAAAAAATGAAAAAGTGCCCAAGATTTATTTAGAGGGTACTCTAAGTAAACTAGGAGTTCTTAGTTCAGTTGGGCACCACTCCTAGTGAGGTTTGGGCAGGTTTTAAAAAAATTTGGGCACTTTACTTTTAAGCTATTACTGCATTTGGGCATTTTGGGCATATATTTAATAATTTCGCTGTAGATATTTTTGATAAAAAAAAAAACTATAAAAAAAAATATATTTTTTTATATATAAATATATATAGAGTAATTTTGCAAAAATGCGCCCAAAGCGCCCAAACCTAGTAATGATGAGGGTTACAATGTGCCCAAAAAGTGCCCAAGACTTGCCCATGTGTGCCCAAACTGTCCATTGTGGATTAAATATAAACCATAGAAAACCTTTGTATCTGCTATTCTATACATTGATTTAATGAAATGATAAATATAACTAACGCCAGTGAGTCAACTGTCACCTGGGTACTATGTGATACTAAATTTGATAAATATAAACATCGAGATTTGATTTAAGAAATTTTAGACCGATATAGTTTGATTTGAAGGGTACAAAACACCCATAGATAAAATAATAATTCTTTCAAAATTCCAGTCAACCATAGTACACTTAATCACTCTTAGTTTTCAATAATTTCCTTAGTCAACCATAGTTTAACATCAGTAGCCTTTAATAATTTCCTTAGTCAACCATAGTTTAACACCAGCAGTCTTTAATAATTTCCTTAGTCAACTATAGTTTAACACCAGCAGCCCATTTTAACATTAGTCTAAAAGTGTACCGATACAATTCAATTATACCTTATTTTTATTATTTTTGCATAAGCTCATTTACAGCGATTTTATTTTATATCGTTTTACAAAGTATCATTATTGAAAAATAGAATCGCTACAAATGATTTATCATGGTCTAACTCAGTTATACCAACGGATTCAGAGAACGCTATACAAAACCGTCAAATCCGTTCTTACAGCTGAGGTATACGCATATTTACAAAAGTTTTCTACAATTAAAAGAAAGAATCTTATATTTTGAGTTCTTTTTTAATCGTATCTTTTTTTTTAATTGTATAACCTTAGGTGTGTAATATTCCTGTAACATTCACATAATAATTATGTAATACAAAAACGTATTGACATTAATGTTAATACATGATAATATATTATCATAGTCAAGAACGAAACAAACTAAATTAAACTTAAAGGAGATTATAAGAATATGAAAACAATTATAAGAGTACAAGATCAATACAATGAAAATAAGGTATACTTAGTAAAAATTTACAGCTGTGGACACACATATATAAATCAAGAAATTGGCGGTCATGTGATTTATTCAAAATATGTAAAGACAACTAAGGCAAATTTGAAAGAATTTATAGGATTAGATATCTATAAAAATACTAAGAAACCAAATGAAGTAATAGATAGTACAAGGTTAGAAAATGGAGATATTGAGATAGTAATGAATCAAAATAAAAACAATAATAAAATAGGTAACATGGTGACAGTTAGATAATAAAGAAACATTAGTAAAAAGTGGGGTACTGAGTACCCCATGAAAAACCAAATTAAACTAAATTAAACAAAAAGGAGATTATGAGATTATGAAAAACTATGAATTGAAACTTATTGAAAAAGGTGTAAACAAGTTAGAATTATTTTTTAATTGTAAGGACTTGGGCGAACTAAAGACAAGCTTTAAGAGATTTAGTAAACTATTACATCCTGACGTAAACAAGGATTTGGATGATATATTTTTTAAATGTATGAGTAATGATTATGATTCTTACTATAAGATTCATAAGGTTGAACATATGAAAGAAAATGCTAAAAAGTACAACAATAGTAATTTTAGTGAGGACAATATCAAGGAAGATGATTTAAACGACGATAGATTCAAAAATGCGATAATTGAGTTACTTAAAAAAGAGGGTATTAAAACAATTCTTAAGGGTACATGGTTATGGATTGAAGGAGATACCACACCGATTAAGGAAGAATTAAAATTACTAGGTTTTCAATGGGGTAAAACAGCTAGAGCGTGGTTTATGAGTGATTCTAAGAATTTCAAGAAATCAAAAAATCGTAGGGGATGGACAAAAGAAAAAACTAGTAGTGTTTATGGTGAAAAAACGATATTTGATAATACTAAGAAATCTAAGAAAAACTTCGTAAAAATAGGAAATTAATATCTTTTTAATCGTTATCATGTATTAACATAATTGTAACATAGAACGTATTGACATAAATGTTAATACATGATAATATATAATCATAAGGTAAAACAAACTAAATTAAACTTAAAGGAGATTTAAAAATTATGAATCTAATTAAATTATCTAAAGTATTACAATGTGTTTTTGAGGAAGGAATAGCGGATGTAATTATTTATAAAAAAGGACGGTCTTGGATGTATGAATTATATTGGGAAGGTGTTGACGAATACGACGATATTAAGAAGACATTAGAAAAAGTAAAAAAGATTGATAAGAATTATATTGTATTAAATGGGTATGATAATTTAGCAATGTATACATTGGATTATATAAGAGAAAAAATTAAATTTGAATACCAATATTGTAAAGATGGGTATGTCGCATATATAGATAATAAAGTTGTGAAATTATAAGAAACTAAACTAAATAAAACTTGGAGGTATTGAGATTATGACTAAATTCAAAGAATTACAAAATAAGCTAAAAATAATAAATGGTAACAATAAGTATTTATTTGATACAAAAGAGATTATTCAATGTAAGACATTTGCAACTAATGTAAAACTAACAACTAAGATGTACCCAAATGAGACACATTATAACATAAGTGATAATGAGATATTAAGCATAAGAATTGATAGTAATAAGGTAAAATTTGCAGTTACTAAGTGGATTGTGACAGATAAAGGAAATACAGTAACAATTAAAACATTTATGTTAGTGCCTAAAGAATATAAGAAAGAATTGTATAGAGAACAAATAATAACATATCTTAAGGAAATAAATGATAATTTTTATTGGTGATATTTTTAATTGTTTACATGGTTTCTATGATTAAACCATAGAAACCACAATAAGCAATTAAACTAAATTAAACCAAATTAAACTAAAAGGAGATTGAAAAACTATGAATATTAAATTAAGTGAGAATATCAGATTAGAACTGAGTAACAACGTATCACATGATGGAAAACTAGAGATTAAGAACGTTAACATTAATAATGTTAAGTATGCTATTGGGTATACATTGGATAAAACTAGAGATTTTAGAAAATATGTTGAAGCTAGGTTAAAGATTCAATTAGAATTAGAGATTGAAAAATATCTTATATCAAATGAAGACAGTAGCAAAATATATGATGATGTGAAATTCTATGATATACCTAAGAGACCGAGTGAAATTATTGAGAATCATTATATACAAGTATCTTATGAAAAGATAATGCAAGGTATTGTTATTATCTACAAATCTACAGATAACTATTATTCACATAGAAGCGAACAAAATAAATACATTGAATACGATTTAATAAATGGTACTTTTAATAGTTCTGTATTATACAAAATAATACCTATATACTAATTGAATCAAATGTTAATAATGCATAAATACAGTATTGGTAAAATTAATAAACCTTATGAAGAATTAATTGACTTGCTTAAATGGTTTAAACGTGGTGGTAAAAAATCGGTATGGGTTATTAAAGAAGATGGTAGTAAATTCAAAACAGATAGTTTATACACACAATATCTCAATAGGATTGATATAGAAAAAGTTGAATACTTTAGATATAAGAATGAAAACTTTTATGTAAATCCTGTCATGAAACAAGCTATACCTTCTTAATTGATATGGGGTTAACCATGATTAACCCCATAAAGAAATGAATCTAGGGAAAATAAAAAAATAAGTATAATAAAACATTAATAAGTATATTATATCAAATAAAAGGAGAATTGAAAAATGATGAAATTATTAGAAATCAAGAATAAAAGAGGATTAGTGTTAAATAGAGGTATAACAACGGATTATGAATCATATATACAAAGGTTTAAGAGATTACATGAATCAATTAATGTATCTAATGATTGCCTTAATGTAAGTACAAATCTTTATGATACATTAGATATCTCAATAATAGAAGTAAATGTTAGTTATGATAGTTTACTAAAGAATAAGTTTGTATCTAGGTTTGACATTGATGAACTAAAGCAAGTCAAGTTTTTACCATTATCAAGTCATTTATACAAAATTATCAAATATAACTATTAGATTGATTGTTTACTATGCTTTACTAAATTACTCTAGTAAAGCATGAATAAACAATTAATAAAATAATAAAAGTAGCACATTGTTTTTTAATTGTATCACATGTAATAATTAAGTAACATAAAATACATTGACATTGATGTTAATACATGATAATATATATACATAAGGTAAATTAAATAAAGATAAAAAAAAATAAACAAATTGGAGGTAATAGGGATATGTTAGAAAGAATTATAAATAATCGAAAAAATAAAGGTGAAAAGTTTTTTCCAGTAAATAAGAATGATAATAAAAAAGGAGGTAAAAAATAATGAATAGTGATGATGTTATACAAAATTGGAGTGATGAAGAAATAAGAGAAATAACTAATAAGGCATTGGCACAACGAAAGAAGGAGGAAGAACAATTAATAAAACAAGAATCTGAGAAATTACCTTTTTAATTGTTTACATGGTTTCTATGGTCTAATCATAGAAACCACAATAAGCAATTAAGAACAAACTAAATTAAACTAAAAGGAGATTTAAAAATTATGAATATTAGACAATTGAGTAAATTAGTGAGAAATGAGTTAAATAGTAATAATACAGTATGTGTTTATAAAAATGGTAGGTCTTGGAGTTACCAGATATTTAATCAGTTAGACAAAAGGAGTGTTCAAGTTACTGAGAATTATACAACTCTTAATAAGTTATACCCAATGAATTTTATAATTGATAACTATAGTAAAAAGTTTTGGGATTATTCAACAATAGAATCTATGAAGAAATCATTACAAGCTATGCAAAATGCTGTAAAAAATACTAAGAACATTGATTCTAATGGAGAACAAAATAATTTGAGAAGTGATTTAAGATTAATCAATCATTACATTGATAATACTTTAAACAAAAATGATACTATTAAAAATGGACTTATCAAAAACAGATATATATCAGATGGGTGTAGTTTCTATGAGATACCGAAAGAATATTGTCAATACTTGAAGAAATCTAAAAATCACCCAATGGAAAACATTGATTTCTCACAATTCATATCAAAAAATTCTAATGGTATTATAGAAACATTTAAAAAAGATGAGTTAAAATTTGTCAACTATGGTACTGGTATGGATAAAGATGGTACTTATATAATTAATCATAATGGGGAAAATATACACTTCAAAAAGATTTATGTAAATATGTTAAAGCTATATGATAATTTTGATTACACTATCCAATTAATAGATATAAGAGATAATAAAGGATTACTTGTATTAATAGATAATAATCCAGTCGCTTTATTATTACCAGTAGTACAATTAAAAAGAGTTGAGGAAGTTAAGGAAGAACCAAAAGAAGATAATATAAAAGATGATAATGTAAAAGATGATAATGTAAAAGATGATTTCATGAAAAAAACATTAAATGCTAGTAGAGTAGAAGAACCAAAAGAGGATGACATGAGGGATAGAGTTAAAAAAGAATTCAAGGAAGACTTAGATAATAATTTAGATATCAAAGAAAGTATCACAACAAGGATAGCAAGGTTATTAAGAGATCATAATTTACATGGTCATGTCTTTTATATCAAATTAGATACTGAGGTATACGATGGTAATAGATTTAATATAGCTAATAATGAGCTACGATATAATGATATGAATGTTTTAATTGATACTGATAGATTAACCTATAGAGACTATTGTAATATAGAAGATATTATAAACAATCTGATAAAAATTAAAATACTATATGCTGAAATGGATGTTTTAAAAGATATGATTATTGATAAATACATTGAAAAGAATCATATTGATAAAAATAATGAAAAGGAAATATTTGATTTCAAGGTATCCCTTAGAAAAAATGAAGAAACAAAATATCTTTATAAGATGTATAAGAAATTTGTATATTTATATGAGATTGATATACAAAAAACTCTAGATAACTTAACTATATACAATGATTACCTTAATTACAAATTGAATCTATTAGATGATAATGTGTAATAAATGTATATGTTAATGAATGTATTAATGTTAACCATGTGAATATAATAATACACATGGTTAACAAATTATTAGAAAGGAGATAATCAAATTATGACCAAATTATCACTATCAGAAATCAAGAACAATATCACTAGAGATAATTTATCACTATTAGTTACAAATAACAAGATAAAGAATATCGAGAAAAAATTCTTAATACTTGATAACAACACAGTTATCAGATTCACACATAATTTAAAGTTATATAAATACAACACTTATTCTCAAATATTCGAGTCAATCAAGTTATCAAAAGTAAACTATGCGATATCTGGTGTACATGTATTACACAATCAAATCACATTACTTTTAAATGATAATGTGAAATGTATATGCAAATCACAGGGTAAATTAGTAAACTATAAGGTTATGAAAAAAACTTAAATAAAGTATTGACATTAATGTACATACATGATAATATATTATCATAAGGTAAAACAAATTAAACTAAATTAAACTTAAAGGAGATTAAAAGAATATGAATAATTATTTAATAACTGAGAAGCAAGTCAAGTATTTATCAAATCTAAAGTATATCAGATACGGTTCTGAGTCAGACATTCACAAACTTAGAAGACTTAGTAAAAAACAAGGTGGTTTCTGGATATCCAGATTAACACAAGATATCAAGAATATAGAACATAATTTGTTAATCGGTAAAGTTAAGAGTGAAGATGTAAACAAGGCACTTAAAGTAATAGCTAGAAACCTAGTTAAAAGAATCCAGTTAAATAAAATGAGTTTTCAAAAGGGAAAACAAATAATAAATGCATTAAGAACTATAAACGAATTGAAGGCAATATAAATACAATGGGGTTAACTACGGTTAACCCTTTTAAACTAAAGGAGATTAAAAGATTATGAATGAAATAAAAATAGAAGTACTTAACACTTTTAATTCTACTATGGGATTGTTAGATTGTACAAGGGAAATGATAAGAGGATTGTTAAAACATAAAGAAATTAGTAACAAATTATTTTATGAGTTTATTAAAGACTTATTAAGTATTGAAATAAATCTAAGGTATGGTAAGACTCAGGTAAAATTTTATGACAACTATATAGACACAATTAGTATTTTGGAATTGAGTTATGAAGAAATAGACCATATATGGAATAGATTATTTAAATTAGATAGTTGGTGAAGGAGGGAAATAAAATGTTTGATAATTATTGTTATCTGATATTCAATGATAAACATGAGGTAAAATATATAGCTTTAAATGATAAAGACTTAGAATCGATTAAGAAAAAATATATACTTGATTATGAGTTTGAATATAACTACAGGATAATAAAAGTAAAATTTGAATACTGTGATACATACTAAGAATCCAAATGGATTCTTTTTTTTTATCAAATCATAATTTGTCAAATCTAGATATGTTTATCTTTTTTAATTGTCATTAATGTTAATATATGTTACAATGTATACATTGTATATAATGTATAGGAAGGAGATAATATTAATGAGTGATCGCAAAAGGAAGTTATATGTATTAGACGAGGATGTAATCAAGGATATTAAGTGTATAGCGGTTAGTGGCAATATAACTGAAAGTGATCTAGTAAACAACATATTAAAAAAAGCTATCCTTGAATACATGGGTATTGATACCAATAAACTATGTCAACATATTCCTATGACTAAAGTTAATGATATTGTGAAAAAAATTATTAATAAAAAGAATGGGTGATTTTATGAACTGGGATATATTTTTTACTTTTATTATAGGTGGTGTATTTGGAGGGGTTTTGGCTATTATTCTTTTTATTATCTTAGTGATTCATAGCATATCAAAAGGAGGGTAATTACATGATAGAAGATTTTTATAAAATTGCATTAATTAATATGCCAATAAAACAAATTATGCAATTGCAATTAAACTCAGTAATACTGTTAAAAAAGAAACAAGTTAAGTTTACCAAATTTGTAATTAAGGTACACTTAGGAATCTATTTACATTGCATTATGCCAGATGAATTATTGAATGAATGTAACATGATTACTAAAGATATTAGATATCAGATAACAGATATTAGAGAAATGAGAAATCATGATATTTTATTTATGGATGTTTATGGGAAAATCATAGGAACAAAAGACTAAAAGGAGGTTATGACTAATGTATGAATATGTATTAAGTAGTGTAATAATGGTAATTGTGATATTAGGTTTAATCAGTTCTTTTAACTGGATAAATAAATTATGTAGAGACAGAGGTATATTATAATGAATAATAGATATGATGATTTATCAAAGGGTATGAAGATATTTAAAGAAGAACTAAAGAAAGATAGGTATAACAATAGTTTATATTATGCATGGCAATCTAATTTAGCTGTAACAATTATGGATAACTCGAATTTAGGTTATGAGAAATCAAATGAGATAGCACATATATTTTTAAAAAAATTTATAGGAGATAGCAAGTCATGAGACAATTAAAAAATACTTATAATATTATCATTAATGGTCAATGTTATAGCGGTAAAGATACTTTTATAGAATACTGTAGTCAATATGTGCCATGTAATAATATAAGTACTGTTGATACTCTTAGATTCATAGCTAACCAAGTATTTTATTATGACCATGATGTAAGAAATGTTGATAAATGTAAGGAGTATAGAAACTTTTTGCACCAATTAAAAAAGATGATAAAGAAATATAATCCTAATTATTTCAAGTATTGTGTAAATGATAGACTCAGGAAAAATAATTTAAACTTCATACACTGTAGAGAAGAAAAGGAATTTAAGGATTATGGTAAATGTATAAAGGTATTAGTTGTTAATCCTAATAGTAATCAAGGTGATAGTGAGTTATCAGATATTGATAAAAGTTATAACTTTAATGATCTAATGTATGACCATATTATATTAAATGATGGAACATTAGAGCAATTGAAAGAAAAGGCAAATATATTTACAAACATGTTTACTTAACTGGAAGGAGAATTAAAACAATGGACAACAAGGTAAACGAAAATAAACAAAAAGAACTAAAATTAATTTTATTAATGAAGGAACAAAAGAATAATAATGTTTTTATTGATAATTTTATATCATTGTATACAAATGAGGAATTATATGGTGTTATGCGTAAAATTCAGTATGAAATCAGACAAAGGAATATTAAGGGATTATAAGAAAAGGCAAATATATTTACAAACATGTTTACTTAATGGTACAATGCAATATATATTATATGATGTTGAAATTTGTTAAGGTTAATTATACCAATTATCTTTTTTTTAGTGGTTATGTTCCATAAATGAGTAACAAAAAAAAGGCTATATGTTAGCCTTTTTTTTATTTATAAATCTGAGATTAAATATTGTGGTTTGTTGAAATCACAGGTATAACTATCATCTAATTTAACTAATGGTATACTTATTCCCTTTTGATATCTAATGTTTTCAAAGCATTTGATATATTCTTTGTCAATATCGCCGAATATATAACATTTTCTACCGCTTTTGTGTGTGACTGTTAAGGTATTGAAGTTATCAAGTAATTCTATTGTCTCTAAATTATCCGTACTAACCATGTGATAACTATTGTTCTCAGCTAAATAAAATCCTGTTACATTCTTAGATTTTAATATATTAGTCATAGTATAATTGTTGAAGTCTTTAACTGGATTATTACCTTGACATAATATAGTTGTCTTATGTTCACTACCATCAATTGATATATTCCCAACAATTAAAATATTATCCTTCTTTAACTGTGCTAATTTTCTTTTAATGAATCTTTTATTTTTAATTGAGTCCTCGTTTTCATCTGGTGACAATTCATACTTGTAATACTTAATACCCTTCGAGCTATCACTTAATCTATGTTCCATTATTTTATTATGTGTTAATGTTGCGAATCTATTGTATTCTCCAATTCTAGCCTTTTCTTTATCTGGTGTGAAATACATTATTTCACCCTCACACCCTAGTATTAATGGTCTTATAGTTTTCTTAATTGCCATTGCTCCATTATCTTTATCAGTTAAATAATAAGCATGATCTTTGAAATCTTCCTCATACCCTTGTACGTCTACATACCTACGATTAAAATAAATAGGGTATATCTCATTAGGTTTATTCTCAATCATTCTAAGTGCATTTGGTAAACCTATAAACTTATCATGTTTATTAATATAGTTCTTAATTGATAGATTGAATTCTCCTTTAGTTTTCATCTTACCATTAGATATCTTAATGTAACTATTAACAGATTTTTGTATTAATTTGTCTATCTTTGACACACCAAGTACAAAGTATCTGTCTTCATCTTCTTTGACTATTTGATCTATGTCTAGATTTTCAGTATTTTTTACAATTATCCCATCTGTATTAACATTTGCTATCTCAGTTTTACCAAGTTTATACATTAGATTTAGTAACATTGATTGACCTTTTAAACAAATTAAACGTCCTAGTGTCTTATTTGCTATGGATAACTTGAAGTTACTATTAATAAGACCATAAGCAGTATTTAATATAAGTTTTAAACCTTGCTCTAATTCTGTTAGTTGTGTAATTTCATCATAGATTTCTTTTGATTTTGTTTCTAAGTGTTCAATTTCGCTCATGTAATCTTGATATACTGCTATGTCTGCTCCATCATTACCACCATCATGTATGATTTTCAATTGATCTTCTGCATCTTTTTTTAATTGTGCTAATTTATTAATACTGTCTTGATTTTTTTGATCTTCATATAACTGTTTTAATCGTGGTTTAATCTCGAAATTACGCATATTGTAAACCTGTTCATACAAGTCAACATTTATTATCTGTGAGAACAATTCTTTATATTGTAGTATGATTGATGGGTATTGTGATCTATAATCTAAATGAATTAAATCATCTTGAATATAGTTTTCTAAAGAACCATGTAAACCACCAAGACCAAATTTGACCATAACATCATTGATATTTAATTCGTCAATAGTATTAACAATGGTTTCAACTTGCCCATCTTCATACTTTTTGGTATCATCATTTTCATATATTTTTTCATAAGTTTCACAATATTTATTCTTTAATTCTTTATCCTTTTTAACATCTTGATTAAGTGTAATAAAGCTTGCGAAATTATTAAACTTATCATATGGAGTGTTAACATAATCTAAATAATTGATCTTAATATCCTTGTTAGGGTTATCGATCTTTAGTATCTCATTGATTAATTTTGTGTTATTTTCTGAATAAATAGCTCTTTCAGATACTTCAAAATCTGGATTCAATTTCTTAACTGCTTTAACTGCATAGATTCTTTTTACAATATCGTCTTTAGCTTTCTTATCCCAGATACGTTTAAGGAAATCAACATCATTTAAAGAGTATTTAATAAATTCGTCATATAGACCATCTTTCTCTATGTCAGCCATATTCATATATTTAGCGAAATCAAATTTTATATTATAGTTCTCATAGAATAATTGTAGTTTCTTTAGTGATATAGTCATTCTTGGTTTGTTGTCTTGTCTTATAGTATAGTAATACATAATCTTAGGTATCTCTAGTATGTTAAGTTTACTAAATAACTTAGACTTACCTAGTAACCAATCATAACGATTAATAAATTCTATCTCATTATCTGACTTATTCTCTTTTAATTGATCTAGTGACCATTCGTACAAATCATCACCATCAAAAGAATTTTTATTTTCATAATATATATCAACCCAAAACTCCTTGTTTAACTGAAAAAAGTTTACATCACCATTAATATAAAAATCTGATATGTTTCTGAGTTTCCATGCGATATTTGTTATACCTTTTTCGACCATTTTGCAAAAGCAGTTAATCATAAGTTTGTCATAGTCTATTGAATAACAATACATTGGTCTATTAGTCTTTGATAATGATCTATAAAGTGTATGAAAATGTTTATCAGTCCTACACTCAAATATCTTAGCTTCTTCCATTTCATCAGTTAAATATTGAAAACTAAAATATCCTGAGTTAACACCATCCTTTTTATAATATAGACACTCAATATCTATTATGTTATACCTTATATCTTTAATATCCATTGTTTATCAATCTCCTTTTAGTTTAATTTAGTTAACATGTTATAATTAAAGAATAATCTATTCATTAATTTTTACCTATTAAATAAGAAAAAGGAGATAATATATCTCCTTTTTCTTTATGAGTAAATATTACATGACTGGTGGTTCTTCTTCTTCATCATAACATGATTGTATACCTGTGTTAACTGTTTCATTATTTGCAACATTATTACCAAAATCTGTTTGCTCGTCTTCTTCCTCAATCTCAAAATCACAACCGCCACCAAAATCTAAATCTGGATTATCTTCTAAGAAACATATTTGATTAAGTTTGATACTAACTCCTGAATTTGCACCAAATTTATATGGTCTAATTGTTAACGATACTCTACCAGTCCAACCATTGTGATCTACATCAAATATAGTTGATGTTGGATTGACTCTTTTTTTACCCTCGATTATTAATGGTTTATATTTTGTTTTTGCTTGAAGACTATAACAACCTCTGTAATATTCTCCGTTTTTATCTCTAGATTCTAATTCATCCGCTTTTTCATCACCATCTACTAATGGATAAAGTGATCTTTTAGAAATCATACCAGCTTTTTTACCATTTTCCCATTCAGTATCTATTATATGTTTAATCTTCTTACCCTCATTCGAATCTTTTGGTACTAATACAGTAACAACATATCCTAAGTCTACATCTTTATCATCTACTTGCTTTACCCATACACCCTTATCGTTCTTAGTACATTCTTTTTCCAATTGATCTTCTTTCTGAATTGTTACAAACTTGTTACTATTTGCTACATAATACTGTGGTGTTGCTATAGCTGGAAATATTAAATCCACCTTTCCACTTACATATTTAGTTCCTTTTGAAGTTTTAGTTCCTTTAGCCATTTTTTGTTACCTCCGTTTAATTTAGTTTATTTTTTGTGTACCTCGTTGGTACATTTATATATTATCATCTATGATAATTAATGTCAATACTTTTTCATAATTAATTTTATTTTTTATCTTTAACATATAGAATATAGTAAAATAGTGCCTTATGGACTGCATTTAATCTTTTACTTTTAATTGAGTTTCTTAAGTTTTCTACTGATATAGGATTTTCATTATAATTATATATGGCATTATCTAAACAATTAGGTGATAGTTTCTTAATGTTCTCATAGTTCTCTTTGTTATCCAATTAAAAAAGTCACCTCCTTTATAATAAAGATAATAATTATTGAAGTAGAAATATAGTAGCAAACTTTTTCTAATAATGAATTACATTTAATAAAGTTATCAGTTACTATATGAGTAATGATACCTATTCCAAAACCTATGATAATACTATTTTTAAACATTAACATTAATATGATGGTTACAATTATTGTATAGAGACTGTGTAATAATATTGTCCTATGGGTTTTATGGTGTAATTTTTTTGTTTTACTCAACAACTTATATGGTAATGGGATAGTTTGAGTTATCCAACTACATTCTGAGTCTAAGTCAGGAAACTGAGAACCAATAATAGCACCAAGTAATACATGTGATAAATCTATTTCTATGTAATCTTTTAAAAAATAAGTAGCTGTTGCATTAACAGCTACACCAAACATAATATGTGTTTTATTAGTCATCTAAAGACCTCCTGTATTCCTCAGCTAGATATTTAATAGCACTAGGAGTATCATTTAAAGCTTTAGACATCTGATGATCTTCATTCATTAGCTTGTAGTATTTGTATTCTGATACTGTTTTTCTAACAATTAAATGATAATACATTTTTTGTCTGGTACTAGTCATTCTATGAATCCTATTGCTAAACTGTGAATTGGCAACATTTGACCAATCATAATCAAGATACATCATGTTATCACAGATATCTAAATTTAACCCCTCACTCATAGCTTTTATTGTTGTGATTATGATAGAATTTCTTTTTTTCTTCCAGTTCTCTATTATTTCATGTCTATTCTTATTATTAATCGTACCATTAACAAGAAATACGTCTCTTTTAGGAAAAGCTTTTTTAATTGTCTCATATGTCAACTCAGACATACCAATGTATACACAGCCTATAATAAATTTTTCCTCATTATCCTGTAGTATTTCAATTGCTGTATCAGTTAAAGAAGATACGTTTTGACCATCGAGGATTGCTGGATTTTGCACTATTTGATTGATTCTTATAAACTTTTCAACATCTGACTCTATAACATCACCTTTAGGGTTTAAATAGTCTTTCTCAGCTTGCTTATATAACTTTAGTTGCTTAGGTGATAAGTCAATTTTAATAGTCTTTATGACCTTATCTGGTAAATCTATTACATCCTCTTTTTTCTTTCTCAGCATATAACGATTAAGAAGTTTACTATATTCTTGTGGATTCTTTAGTCCTTTAATTTCTTTACCATAGAAACCATCTTCAACATTGCAGTAATACTCCGCAAACTTCCAGTAACTTGTAAACCTTTGTTTATCAAGAATCCTTAATAACTTCCATATCTCAGTTTCACATTTATTAATTGGTGTACCTGTGAGCATTAATTTATTTCTAGACTTAAGCTTTAACATACCCTCAGATACCTGAGAATCCCTTCCCTTTAATCTATGACATTCATCCATTATTATTAAATCCCATATTGGCTCTAAAACATCCTTATGAATCTTAATTTCTTTATTTGTTACCTTGTTGTTTTCTCCTTTAGTTACTTTGTATCTTATTTGCTCATAGTTAACAATAAGTATGTTTTTATTATTTTCTTTGAAATCTTTGTAACCTTGTTCCCTTTGAGTTGGTGTTCCATTAATAATGGTATTTGTATAATCAGACCACTTGTTTATTTCATCTTCCCAATTGTATTTAAGGTAACTAGGACAAACTACCAAAACTTTTTTTGCTTTAATTGTTTTCATGCAATTAATAGCTGTAAGAGTTTTACCCAAACCAGCTTCGAACCCTAGTATACAGCGGTTAACAGATAAAAAGAATTTAACACCCTGTAATTGATAATCTTTTAATTCTTTGTTTAAACCTTCTATATTACTTAGTACTGGTACAACTTGATTCTTTTGTACCTTATTAGCTAATGAGTTTTTATTATATTCCTCATAGTACCACTTTTTAACTTCCTCACTAGGTTCTAATTTAATAGAACCCAATATTTTAGCTATCTGATTTACACAAAAGAAATCAATAGGAAAACTCCATGCATTTTTTATTCTTGAGCTACCTTGTACACTATTGAAATCTGGTAAATTATTTCCTTCTAAGATTAATTTATTTCCTTTTTTAGTTAACATTAGTCACAATCTCCTTTTAGTTTTAATTTAGTTTATATCTTTTATTTTATTTTCTAATTCTAATACTATTTGTCTTTTACTTTGTAATTCTTTCTCAATTTCTCCTTGACATAGATGGTCATAAATATCATCCCATTCACCATCTTTATTATTAAAATTATCTAATCTATTACTACATTCTAATACTGATTCTTTAGCTTTTTTTAATTGTTCCTTTAATTTATCTAATTGATTCATCCTTTATCACCACCTTATTTAATTTCACCATATACTACAGCTTGAGCGTATTTTTCTTTATCTTCTACATTAACTAAGTTTTCATGATATAGTACTCTTTGATTATACTTATTAACTGTCTCAACCATATTCATAAATACTTTAACATCTATATTCATTGAATAATTTAGGTATTCATCAACCTGAGAATTAAATTTCGGTTTAATTGTTATTTCTTTATTAAACTTAGTCATAACATCTGAAAACTTTATTAAATTAAGAGTTTGTTTAGTCTTCTTGTGTCCTTCTTTTGTACATTTACATATATCTTGTTCTAAGTTAAAACATTTAGATATATCATCTTTTAAATGTTTCATTCGTTCCTCAACTATCTTACATTCACCACTTAGTTTCAAGAATACCTTTAATGGTACATTTACAACTTGATTCATCTTGTACACTCCTTTTTTTTTAATTGAGAGGTATCAATCGATACCTCTTACCATTCACACATATAACAATGATTTTCTTCACAAAATGATTCGTCTATCATTACTTTCAAAATTGGACAATATCTCATTTAAAAATACACTCCTTAATCTAATAATATATAATTTATCTTATCTTCTTTAGTTAACAATGTTTTCAAAAATAATTTAGTAACATAGTAATCATTAATTGTTTCAATCATTTTAATATATTCTTCCAAATCTACATCAACATTTACACTCAAGAACTCTTGTAACTCATTAGTAAACTCAGATTCTTTATCAACATTAATTGTTTCTGAGAATCTAGAAGTAATATCATCAAACTTAGATTCGTCAAAATTATCTGTATCAAGAAGATTTAAACAATTGTTAAATATATTAAACCTTAAATTACATTGACTATATATATTTCTTAATCTTATATATTTCTTAATTAACATATTATTAACTGTACTCATTTGGTTTCCTCCTTTTTAACCACCTTATCAATATATCGTAATACATGAGCAAAACTATCAATCACATGAGGTACATTGCAACCATAACCCCTCAATGTTTCCTTAGATTGCTTTAAATACCCTTTTCTTTGACTTGGAAGTTGTAAGGTACATTTAATACCATTCGTTATACAAAGTCCTTCTATGTACCCCACAAGCTTCATGGCATATGCTTGATCTTTAGTCTTAATATTTGCTCTATAGTCCTCACAGACTATCTCATAATTACCACTTATATCTTTTAGTTCTTTGTGTATCTCCTTATAACCATCTAATGTATTGTACTCCATGATCTCATAGTTATCCTTATTAACTACGATGAAACCCGTTGAACCACCTAGTTCAAGGGTCTAAACCAATAATATAACGGTTTAGACACATTTAAATCACCTCTTTCTATTCTCCAAAAATACCTTCCTTTAAGGTATAAGTTTCATAATCTTTCCATTTTATTTTGGTGTCATAGTAATGATCAGTTAAAACACATATATTTTTTAAATATAGTTTACATACAGTTTCTCGTTCACCTTCTGTTATATGTAGTGTCCAGTTATAATAATTCAATACATGATTTGATTTATTAATCTCGATTATCTTTGAATATTTCAACAACTCCTTATATTCATTTCTCATTAACCATTTATCCTCCTTAAAAAAAATTATTTTATAATTGTCCAATCTGATAACTTGAATCCATTTCCTTCTTTATAATCAACGTCAGCATACTCATATAAAAATATGTTATCCATGATTAATCTATCATCAACCTTTTCAACTACTTCTATATCTCCATCTACATGTTGTAAACTCATACCTTCTTTGATTACATCTAAATTCTTATCGTAATAATTGCACATTATTGTTTACCTCCTATATACATATATTATCATAAATTAACATAGATTACAATAGTATAACAATTAAAAAAAAGCAACAACTTGTTGCTTTATTTAATCAATTTTTATATATCTTATGAATTTTCCTTTGTTCATTAATGGTTTATATTCGCCATTAGGAGTACTGATATTTTTTATTTGACCTACAGCAGCACCATTAAAATAATTATCGTCCTTATCTAAATCATTTAAAAGCTTATGAATATCCTCTACATTTTGTAAAAGCTTACTTAGATACACGCTCATTGCATTTTGACAAATATTGTCGTAATCATCATCCCAATGTTCCTTGTTGCAAAAGTTCCTATATCTTACTTTGTATTCATCATATTTATTTTGAGCTTCAATTAATTGCTCAATTAATATTTTTTGTAATCTATCACTCATTATCATCATCTCCTTTAATTTTTAGTCCGTTGTGATATCCAATAGCATAATTTTTATTTGGGTCAACAGAATAACCATATCCTACAAATGGGTTATAACTTGATTCATGTGTGTACAATTTACCTTTACCATATTTGTATTGTTCTTCATCTTCTTTTATTTCATCATCATCATGTACCTCTTGATCTCCAATTAATACTTCATACCAACCACCAATATTAAATTTGTTAGCTTTCTTTTTATCTGTTACTAACTCAATCCTATTATTATTTCTTTCAAATGTTAATTTGTAACCCTTATTAACTACTTCCATCTTAATTAACTTTAATTCCACAATGTTTCACTCCTTTTTATTAGTATTCTATGTCTGTATCTTTTGCTAAAAGTTCCACTATCTCAGTTAATTGAGTTTCAATTTCATCTTTAGTTTTACAATTTAAATAAACAATTAATTCATTTATTTCTGTTATTGCTCTTTGTATCTTATCTTCATTAAACATTTTCCTTTACCTCCTATTTAACGCAACCCAGATTACTGTAACACGAGTTACTTAATCTAAACTCACTAATTATATATTATCATAAGTTATCATCAATTACAATAGATACAACATCATTACCAATTAAAAAAGTATTATTATCTTCAATATAAATCTTGAGCATTGAATCCGTTCTCTTAGTTGATTGGGCATTTTTGGGCACTTTTTTAAACCTGTGAGATTAATTCTCTTAGTTTACTCGTAGCAGTTCAAAAAAAATCTTGGGCATTTTGGGCATTTTCTTGGGCACATCTTAGCCCTTCTCCTGACTGCATCTGGGCGCTTTGGGCGCATTTTTGCAAAATTACTTTTATATATATATATATATATTATATTTTTTTATCATGTACATATGTCCACTTTTTTTTATTCTCAGTATCTACAGCGAACTTATTAAATATATGCCCTAATTGCCCAAATACAGTAGTAGCTTAAAAATAAATTGCCCAAACTTTTTTAAAACCTGCCCAGACCTAACTAGGAGAATTGCCCAAGACTACTACAGTCTACTTATTAACTCTTAGTTAGATTTTAAGAAATTATCATAATTCTTTTAATTGCCCTGACTGCCCAACATGACTACAAGCGAATAAAAGTAAAATATATGTGACAAAGATTCACCTACATAATGATAATATTTTTTAATTGTAATAAGTAAAATCAAATTTTACATTAGTCATAATTATAATTAATGTTTACTGCTTGTCATAAATGATAATTCATTATATAATTATTGATAAATAATAATCTTATTAATAATTGATATGATTATTAATTAAATAAAGGCACTTAGAACGCTAAGAGAATTAAGAGTACTAAATATACTCTTTTGACATAAGAATCAATTTAAGACCTATTTAAACGATTATACGAGGTGATTTAAGATGAAGCTAAGAACATTAATTAAAGATAAGAAATTGATAGCAATGATTATATATAATCTATGTATATTAACAGGTATAACATGGACATTGAGTAAGCTAGGAGTAGACAAGAGTTTATTAATTTACTTATCTGGATTGATATTATCTAATTATACATATTGCGTAGCTATTCATAGTTGGACTAAGCAATATAAGAGAAGTAAATTTATATCAATGATTAAACAGATAATAGAATCAATTAGTAATGTTAATCATAAGAGATTAGTTATCTCTTTTATTTTAACTGTAGTTTCTTTTGTAGTTTATGATAACTATATAGATATATGGAAATTCTCAGATAAACAGATATTACCTGAGTTAAACAATTTATACTATGGTTTAACATTACCACTAGGAGGGCTGAGTTATATTATGTATAACATTAAAAGAAACTTTAAAATGGTTGAAAATATGCAAATTAAAGCTAATGATACTATTAATGGATTAGAGATAATTGAGGTAAAAAATAAAGTAGTAACAGTTGTTACCACTCAACCTTTAGATATAACTTATAAGACCAAATTGGAGTCTATAGTTAATCATAGCATATCATGTATAAGAAGGGATAAATTAGTTTTGAATAAGTATCACTTAGAGTTAGGAAAAAACGACTACAGAAAACTAGAAGCTGGAAGTATAGCAAGATTAGAGCAAATTTTAATTAATATGAAGGATAAACCTAACTTCATAAGCACTAATGAGACTGATACAGAAATTATTCATAAATTTACAACAATATTGCCTATTAAAAGGGTAATAAGATTAAAGGACGATATTAATCATAAAATGGGAATAGGGTTAAACAAAGGTAATATTGAGGTATCTAATGGTTATATATTGTACAAAATATCAAAAGATGTAACTAAAACCTACTTATTAGATGATGTTATACCAGATATCACAGTTAAAAAAGATTTAGAATTTATACTAGGGGTTAATATGAGTAATGGTAATGTCGTTACTGATACACTAACAAACCTTAAACATCTTTTAATTGCTGGTAAAACTGGTAGTGGTAAATCTTGTACCTTTAAATGTATCATAGAATCGCTCATGTACTTTCATACTAATATTGTCTGGTATATGCTTGATTTTGCCGACTCAGCACTTGTAAGATATGAAGACTTCTACAATGTTAAATATATCGAATCAGAAGTACCCCATATAAACAATGCTTTAACTGAGTTATTGACTGAGTATAATAAAAGAAAACAAGCATTTAGACAATTAAAAGTCGAAAATATACAAGAGTATAACAAGGTTAACAATGAACAATTACCGTATATCTGTTTTGCTGTTGATGAAGCAAATGCATTTAAAAGCGAAATGGATAAAAAAGAGTTTGAACCAATGGAGAAGCAAATCAAAACATTATTACAAAGGGGTCGTAAATATGGTATGTTTTGCTTAATGGCAGTACAACAAACCAATGATAATGACTTTGTTAAGTCTTGGAAGACTCAGTTTACTAGGATAGCTCATTTACTAGAAGATACAATAGACTGCTGTAATATAACAACTAAGAAAGAATATCAACAAATGATACCAAGTTTGAATACTGGAGAATTTTTCGTCTTATCTGAGACAGATAATTATAAATTGAAGGGTTATCTTACAAACAATACACATAATAAATTGTATGAAATCTTAAAGAAAGGATATGTTTTAAATGATAAATCAACTAAAAGAATTAATCTTGCCAAAATTGAACTTACAGAAGACAAAGAAGAAATCACTCACCAAGAATCACAACAAGTCACTAAGTGATTCACCAGAAATAAAACTAATTCAACCCTTTGATATAAGCGTGTTTCGATACATGAACTCTTTAACTGGTGAGCAAACTAAAAATACACCTAATATGGGCGATTTTTTAGAAAAAAATCACCAAAATTATAAAAAGTTAACCCTAGATAACCAATTAAAAATGTTATTCTACTACATAAAAATCAATAGTAAAGATGGATTATTCAAAAGACCATCATTGGCAAAACTAGGGCAATATTTTGGTAACATTGATAAAAACACAATTAAGAAAAGATTAGATATTTTAATCGATAAAGACTATATTAGACCTATGAATGATCTGGATATACAGGAAATGAAGAATACCTATAAGTTACTGAAAGAAAACTATTAAAAAGAACTCATACAATTATATGAGTTCTTTTTTTTTTTATGACTTATGGACTACTTCATAAATCGATCACTAGTTTAATTATTATACTACTATACCCTTATCATACTGTCAATATTCAATAGTGTTATTGATAATCAATAATGAATCACATATTATGTACGAGTTTTGTGAATGTAATCACAGAAAGTCGAAGGTGTTTTTGTTATATGATTGTATATAGATGTTGCTACATTTGTATACAAGTATTACATGTGATACAATGTAATCAAATAATAAGGAGGTAGTTAAATATGGATAAAAAAATTAGAACTATATCAATAAGAGTTACAAAGGAATTAAAGGATAAACTAAGTGAACATTGTTACGAAAACGATAAAAGTGTATCAAAGTTGGTAACTAGATTAATTGAGCAATATTTAAAAGAACAATTTTAAGTAGGATCTAAAATAGGGTAATTTTTAGCAAAACCTAGTTATAAGAAGGGTTTAGCACATGAACAAAAGGAGGTAATTTTGATATGAAAGAAAGACAATTTGCTGAATTATTAAAAGATAATAAAGATATATTAGAAAATTGGTTTAATGATAAAATTGAAAAAATTTTATTAGAGTATTCATTGCATAGAAATGGTATTTATAAAACTTTAGATATTTATGTAGAATGTGAAAAATCTATTGTTTTAATTGAATGTAAAAAGCAATTACAAGCACATGATATAGGTCAAATATTAACATACAATGTTATGTATGGAGATTGTATAGATAAAGAAGTAAAACTATGTATAGCATATATGAATTGTTCAAAAGGTGAATTAAAGTTAATAGAAGATTATATTAATATGTATAAATTAAATATTATACTAATAGGATATGATTCACAAACTAATCAATTATCAATGAAAGATTTCAATAACACAGAAAAAGAAATTGAAACTAATAATAATAATAATGTATGTGATAAATCTAATATGAAATATATATGTATAATATTGAGTATTATTATTTGTGTAACATTTTCAATAACTTACATATCTTTAGGGTTACGAATAGATTATGCTATATATTTATCGTTAGCTATGCCGATTATATTATCAATAATTATTGCAATATTATTATGGTTATATTGCATGATATTTGCATGATATTAAATTACAAGGAGGAATAAGGAATGAGTAAAATAAATAATATATTGTATTATGGATTTATAGGTATAGCAGTTATATTAAGTTTTATATTTTATAGGTCATTGGGTATTTTCTTTATAATACTAGGTGTAACATTTGATATAGCGAAACCTGTGATTATATACAAAGGGTTAGAAAAGAAGAATCGTGTATACTTAGGATTAGCATTAATCCTAATTTCCTTTTCTTTAATTGCTTCAATGGGTAACTTTATGAACTTTACAGCAATAAAGACAAAGCAAATCATTACTACTGAATACAATAATAATATTAAAGCTATAGAGTTACAAAAGAATGTTATTTCAGATTTACAGAAATCATACAATGAACTAAGTATTAATGATTATACAGGTAATATGAATCAATACCATACAACTAATATTGCTAAAGTAACTAATGAATTTATGAAAATAAAAAAAGAAATGCAAGAATCAATTAAAAAAGAAAATGATAAATTGATTACATTGCAAAATAAAAAGATAAATAAATATAAGACTATTGAAATCGATAACGACAAAGGTTATCATAAGCTATTTAATAATATATCAAAACAAACAAATGTAAACAAGAGTAAGATTTTACTAATATTTTCATTCTTATTTGCAATAATGTTAGAATCATTAATTGTTATTTTCTCACATATATATTGTAATAATAAAACTGAAAAAGAAATTACACCAAATGATATTATGCAAGAGGCTTTAAAAGAAAAATCATTAAAGCAAGCAAAAGAATTAGCAAATAATTTGAAAAATGAAAGTGAGTTATCTAATGGTGTAAATGAAACTTCAAATAAAAAAGATCAAGTTCAAGATCAACTAGAAAAGATCAACCAATCTTTTGACAAAGATCAAGTTCAAATAAAAAAGATTGGTAAATCTGATCTTGATGTTGAAGATGAAGTTCTGGAAGTAGCTTGTAGTAATGATTCCCAATCTTTAAGTCTTAAACATAAAGATCAAATAAAAAGTTCAACTGATCTTGAAAGATCAACTAAAGATCAAAAAAGATCAAGTTCAAAACAAAAGATTGGTTTTCAAAGTTCAAGTTCAAAAAAGATTGGTTTTGATTATTCAGATACAACTATTACTAAAATTGTTAAATTTCTAAAAGATAATAATATGCAAGGTAAGCAATTTCCAATTGCAAAAATAACATTATTTATGGGAATGAAAAGATATGAAGTAGACAACTTGAAACCAAAATTATTAGAAGAAAAAGTTATTTATAAAAATAATTCAAAAAGTTATAGAGTTAGTGAAGATTTGTAAAAACGTAGAAAAAGACCAAATTAGATGGTCTTTTCTTATTTGAATCTATAATTTACTAAAATTATTAAATTAAAAGGAAATATCTTTCTACAATCTTATAATAGCATATTAATGAATATAAAAAAAGACCATTTATATGGTCTTTTCTTTTCTACTAAACGCTTAAAGGAAACTAATAGTAATTTCAAATTCTCTTACATTCAAGGAAACTAATAGTAATTTCAAATTCTCAGACACTATTGAAAAGTTTTAAAAAAATATATCATCGTTAATACTACTATATTAACATATCTTCTAATCAATGTAAATAAGTTTGTTAATGTATTAACGATAAAATATTTATTATAAAGTATTGACATTGATGTTAATATGATATAGAATGTATTTACCGATTAAAACAAATAAATAAATGGAGGTAGATATAAATGAAATTAAAAGTGATTAAACCAGAAAGAGTAAAAAAGGTAGCTAAAACATACAAATTTTACCCTGAGACAATAGAAAAGTTAGAAGATATAGCTAAATCTCAAGGTAAAAATATGACAACTGTTTTAGAATTTTTAATTAATAATTTTGATAACTTAGAGTTAAAAGAAGACAACTATAAAACTAATGTTAAGTAAGGAGGTATTATACTATGGATGTTTTAAATAAGATAGAGACAAATAATATAAAAGAGGTAATAAATACAACTCATATCGATAATATTCACAATATACCTAGAGAAATAAAAGAGCAAAATAAATGGGTGTTCGGTGATGTTGTGACAAGAGCGCCAGTTGATGTCAACGGGTACTATGTTAAATGGAAAGATTCAAGTTGTTATAAGTCATTTATGACAGTTACAGCAAATAATCCAAAAAAATTGTATTATAGTTATCTACTTGATAATGACTATGTGGTAATTGACTTAGATAGATGTTTTGATGAAAATAAAAATTTATACGATTGGGGAAAAGAGGTATTAGATACTTTAGAGATAGAAAAAACTAGACCATATATCGAGTATTCTATTAGTGGTTATGGTTTACATCTTATATATAAGGTAACAAAAACATTATCTAAACAAGATAATAAAAGTGTCAAGTTAAAAAAAGTACATTCTAAGTATTCTAACTTACCAGATAAAAGTGGTATTGAAGTATTTATAAAAAAACATGCTATTGTTTTAACTGGTAATGTATATAAAGATTATAAAGTTGACAATTTACCATCAGCCACAAGGAACGTAAATGAGTTATATAAAAAAGTTGAATTACTAAGTAAAATTGATGTAAACAAAGTTAAAGACAAGTATCAAAGAAATACAGAAATGAGAAAAGAAGATATTAATAATGTATTTGATTTTGTCAAAAGTGAAGTGGATATTGTTAATGTTCTTGAAAAATATAATGTTGATTATAATGGAGGACTTATTAACTGTATATTACCCGATCATGACGATAATACACCAAGTATGGCTATATATGAGGTGACTAATTCTTTTAATTGTTTTGGGTGTGAAAAAGGCGGTACTGTAATAGACCTAGTTGCTTTAATGGAAGACATCACACCATTTAAAGCTGTAGTTAAATTAAATGAAATGTTTGATCTAAAGATAGACTTTAGTAAACAAAATCAAACATTAGATAAAGACTGGTTTTATATTGATGGTAATAATAATTATAAGTTAGATTATACTAAATTAAGAAATCATTTAGTTGTAGAGCATAATATAGTTAATACTGAGCAAAATACATACAGTTATAATAATGGTGTTTATAATATTGTAGAAAAACAACAATTAACTAAGTTAATAGAGAATCATATGATAGATGTAGAAAACAATAAATTCAAAGAATCTAAGTATGTAGATGAAGTTTACAAACAGTTACTTAGAGAATTTATTAAATTTTCTAAATTCAATACATCTAATACACAAATAAATATGAAAAATTGTATCTTAAATGTTAAGCATGGTTCTTCTGATTTTACTAAAGAAGACCATTCACCAGATAAATTAACTACTATACAATTAAATCATAACTATAATCCAGAAGCTAAATGTGAGATATTTAGTAAATTTTTAGATGATGTTTTACCAAAATATCAACAAAAGCTACTTCAAGAAATCATGGGTTATGCTTTAATTCCTCACAATAGAGCAAAAAAATTCTTTATGCTTTATGGTAAAGGTGATACTGGTAAATCAGTTATACTTAGTACACTATTAAAAATAATAGGTACTGAGAATAGTAGTGGTGAACCATTACAAGATTTAACAAAGAAAAACTCAAGATTTAACACAGCTTCTTTGTTATCTAAATTAGTTAATGTATGTGCTGATTTACCATCAACACCAATTGAAGACACTAGTACAATTAAAATACTAACTGGTGATGATTTAATGAAATATGAGAAAAAAGGTAGAGATAGTATTTTTGGATATAATACAGCTAGATTGTACTTTAGTGCAAATCAGTTACCTATGACTTATGATAAATCACCTGAGTTTTTTAATAGATTTATTATTATACCATTTAAAAATATATGTCCAAAAGAAAAACAAGATACTGAGATACTGAATAAATTTAATTATGAAGCTGTTTTTAATTGGATGTTTGAAGGATTAAGGCGATTAATGAGCAACAATTTAAAATTTAGCACAACTACAGAAAATGAAGAAATCATAAAAGACTATATTACCCAAGATTCACCAGTAGTTGACTTTGTTAATGAATGGTTTGAGTTAAAAGAAGATGGACAACTGGTTACAAGTGATCTTTTGCATTGGTTTAAACTTTATTGTGAAGAAGAAAATCTAAAATTTAAAAAGTCAGGGTCACAATTAAGAAAAGAAATATCTAGTAAGTTTAAATCAATTAAAGAAAGTAAGCATGTTATAAATCCTAAAACAAAAAAACCAACAAGTCGTGGCTTAATTGGTCTGAAAATCAAAGATGATATATTAACGCAATATCAACATTTATCGAATTTTTAAAAAGTTATCAATAATCAATAATTAGTATATCATAAAATCAAACTAATGTAAAATATAGAAGAATAAGGACTTATGTATAAATAGTCCTTATTTTTTAATTGTTATAAAGTATTGACATTGATTATAATTCATGATAATATATAATCAATTAATAAATAAAGGAGTGTTATGAATGAGTGTTAAAAAACAAGATGATAGAATAGTTGTAATCGCTGGTGCTGAATTAAAACAAAAATTTAAAGAAGCTTGTGATGGTAGAACAATGTCACATGTATTAATTAAATTTATGAATGAATATGTTGAATCTAAAGAAGGTGACGGAAACAATGGATGATTGTATATGTGGTAATCTGATATTAACATCAGAAACAAAGCATGTAGATTATGAGCAATGTTCAATATGTCATAGTAACTATTGTAATGATTGTAGAGATAGAATACAAGAGTGTGACATGTGTGAAGCTATGGTATGTGAAAGTTGTGAGAATACCTGTGAAAAATGCGGTAAAGTATTGTGTGACAAGTGTACTGTTATGAATGTTAATGATATGTCAAAATATTGTACTACTTGTTACAATGATGGTTGAGGATATGGAGGGTTAAACATGGTATACAAGAAGAAGCACAAATACAAGTGTAAAGTTTATTCTCTTAGTGATAGTGATATTTACGCTATGCCAAAAAGTTATTATGAGTATGCTATAGATAACCAATTAAGATATGTTGAAACTGATAAACATAGGAACGGTTATGAATATGTATATGTTCATAACAATGAAGATAATATTTATTGGTTATCATATGAAGAATTTCACAGGAAGTACGAGTTAGTTAAGTAGGTGAATTATGGATATTAAAAGTGAATTAGATAATGTAATTAAACAACATATCAATGAAATTAATGAGTGGATTAATTTTGTTGATATTCACTTATATAAAGATAAAAAGAATGAAGATTTATTTAATTCGTTAAAATCACAATTAAAAAGGTTAGATATTAATATAGAAATCTTCTTGAATAGGAGTGATAAATTGTGAATAAGAATACTATTATAATGATTATAATTGGTTTAATCTTAATAATTCACATATACATTGGTTATAAAGTTATTAAACCAAATTTCAAATCTAAAAAGCAATCAGAACCAATTGTAACTAAAGTTACTGCATTAATCCTAGACCGCACCCCAAAACCTACTATTAAAAATACATTAGCCTATAAAGCTCATAAGAAATTAGCTAATGATAATATGATTAATGAGCCGATGGAAACAGTCATGTATGTATTGTATGAAATTGACAAAGATGTAAGAACAATTGAAATTGAAGATAGGATATTAAATATGACATATCAGACTTTTGAGTTCTCAGATTATTCAAAGATAAAAATAGTTAAACAACTGAAAAATGGAGTTTACAAAATATTACCTTATGGTACGAGAATTATAGACTAAACTATTATAGTATAGCCTATAATTCTTTTTTTTAATTGTGTATCGAATCATATTCACTTTTATCTGAAAGAAAGCTATTGTAAATCATGTAATATATTTGATGAATATTTACAGGAAAAATATATTTATCTGGTATCTTTATCATTTCTATATTTGAGTTGTATAAAACAGTTATGTATATATATTTATCAATTTCACCTATACTTAACTGTTTTTCCTTTTGTTTCAATTGTTTTCTTAAATCATTAATTAATTCATTACGATTAATTGTATAACCTATTTCGTGGTATTCATTTGAAAAATAATCACTCATAATTTATCTCTAACAATAACATTCATAACATCATCTTGTGTTGGTGCAAATAACTTATTTATATCCATATCCAGATAATCAGCTAATAAAAATGCTTCTTTAATTGTAAACATTTTTGAACCACTTAACCTAGTGTAAATAGAAGCAATACTCCTATCAAAAAGTTGCATTAATTCTTGTTGTGTTACATTTTTCATCTTTATTACTTTTTTTAAATAAAGCGGATTTAAATTATATTTAGTTGTTATTTGTTTAATAGACATTTCCTAACCTCCATTAGTTTAAAAAAAATAGACTAATAATAGTCTAATATAAAATATTTACTAGAGTTGATTTATAAGTGATTCTTATCTGTAGGATTATTTATAATACCAAATGAACCTAATATCACTAATAATGCATTTACTATTATCTTGTATTCTTCTAATACTGTATTGTCGAAGATTCCTAATGTAACTAAGATGATTCCTAATTGACTAGCTATAGCTAACCATAAAACTTTACTTCTAATTCTACGTTGAATATCATTTTGCATTAAATCACCTCATTTCACATGGTTTATTATTGTGTGCTAAACCATGAGAATAATAATCACTTGTTTATATTGTATCATTAATATATTAATATTCAATTCTTTTATTGATAAGTAATAAATGATACAATATAAATAAAAGGATGTTTATATCATGAGCGATAACAATTGTAACTCAAATGAATGTAAACAATTGAGATATATATTAGATTTAAATACTAAAATTGAATTACAAAAATACTGTAACGACGAGCAACAAAAGGAAATAGATGAACTAAAGCAAACATTGAAAACTAATGGTAACTTAGTTTTAACATCTTTAGTTGGTGTCATTATGTGCTTAATAGGTATAATAGCTACCTATGTTAGCAAATAAAAAACTGGATTAGGTATATCAAGACCAAATATTCAAAAAAGAAAAAAGAACGGTACTTTTGGAAAGGAGTAATAATATGAGTAAAATTTATACAGTAGCTTGCTCGGATGGTCATGGAATGGAAACTGCTGGAAAAAGAACACCTGAATATCCAGATGGAACACAGATAAGAGAAAACGAATTTAATCATGCATGTAAAACTTTTTTAATTGAAGAACTAAAGAGACAACCGCAATTAACACCTTATGATGTATCACCAGAAAGAACTGATACACCTCTTTATGTTCGCACAAATAGAGCAAATAATAAAAAGTGTAATATTTTTTGGTCTGGTCATTTTAATGCTTTGACTAACTCTTGGCGATCTGGTGAAGGTGGTATTGAGACTTACCATTATCCTAATAGTTCTAGCGGAAAAAAATTAGCAACTAGTATTCATAAATATAGCTTACAAGGTACACCATTGAAAAATAGGGGTGTTAAATCAGCTAACTTTTTTGTATTAAGAGAAACAACAATGCCAGCAGTATTAAGTGAGTTTGGATTCATGGATATACTAAAAGAAGCTAATTTAATGAGGGATTTAAACTATCAAAAAGAATGTGCTATTGAAGTTTGTAAGGGTATATGTGAATACTTTAATTTAACTTATGTTCCTGAGACACCATCAGGTAAAAAGAATTATGAGCAAATATTAAAAGAAGTTTCTAAATGGTCACATGTTTACTTAGAAGACTTAAAAACAATACACAAAGAAGGTCATAACTGGAAAGGTTTGATAGAAGTATTATACTATACACTTCCTAAGTAGTATAATATTGATATACATTAGTCATGAAATATAATACTTTTTCTTTTATACTAATGAGTTACCCCATAAATAACTCATTAGTATTTTTTTTAATTGTTAATAATTATTGGCTATTTTTTCAGCTAATAGGAATGAACCTTCTCTAACTGCTGTAGACGTACCACTAGCAGCTAATTGCGCCCAATAAAATTGTAATACTCCACCTTGATCGTCTGTACTCACTATAAATTCCTCAGTAATAAATGTTGTATGTAATGTAGTTAACCCATATCCAGATACACCTGTAGTTAATCCAAGTGCATTACATCTAGTTTGACAATCATTAGGGTCTGATTCGCCACTAGCAGCACCACGACAACCTTTTAACCCTATTCCTGTGATATCTCCTGTAACTGTCCAATCTGTTTTTATATCTCCTGCTGTAGCACCATAAGATAAACAATGTAATTTAATCCTATATATGCAAAATGGTTTTAACCTTAATTTTAATTCGTTATCGGGTTGAATAGTAGTACTAGTGTAAACTTCTTCAACTTGTTTTATAACAACAAGTTTATCACCAATATCATTACTTCTTAATTGTGGTAACTTTAGTTGATCTATTCTTCTATTGCTCACAACAAAATCTTGAATTACTCCTAGATTACTTGTCGATACTGCTCCAATACCTAGTTCACCTTCTGTACTATCGGCAAACTGTAGGGTTTCAGTAGATTCTTCAATAAAAGTAAATGTTTCGCTTTCATCAGTTATCCATACTCTAGCAGTACCACCACCTATTTTTTCAAACTTCATTACTACAGTACTACCAACTAACGGAGTTGCACTAAGGGATTCAAAATGATAACTAGTTGAACCACTATACCTTTCAGTTATTTGTAAATCGGCATCGTCAAGTTGAAATAAAATCCAATTATCATCATCAACATACCACATTATACCTTGACTATAATCTGTGGCTTTAACTATCATTCTAAATGAACCACTAAAACTACTACATACAAATCCACAACCTAAAAAATCTGGGTCTGTTGAAGCTAAACCACTTTGTAAACAATCAACAACACATATTTCTTCTAATTGTTCATCCTTATAAACTAAGAATTGACTAGATGGTGTCATTACATCAACATCCCAATTATCACTACCATCATTAGCCATAAAAGGATTCATAAGTGTCGCTGTTGCTGAATCCGCTCTAACTAATGAACAATGATTGAATATGACATATTCATTTTGAGCATTAGCAGCAAATAAAGCCCTATATGCCATGTAATCTTGTGCTGTCCAATCAGAAATAGAACCAAATGTACTAAATGAACTCTTAGGTACTGTGATAATATTCCATCCATTTACAAGACCTGTGGTTTTATCATAATAATAATAGTTACTTGTGTCTGTACCAAATCTCATAGTTATCCTTGTGATATATGTTGTATCAGATATATAAACAAGTAAACATATTAAATCTGCCGCTGCTGCTGTATCACCACTTTGAAACTCTGTTAAATCTAGTTGAGTATGTCCACTATTATATATAGCCAATTCACCAGCCGAATTATCTGGTTCTAACATCTTTACCCCTCGACCATGTACCATACACTCAGTATGATCTGCTTCACTCTTTGTTAATGTTCCTGTCTCAGACCAATCTGTATATGTATTAAATGTATCTATTGTTTTAGTACTACAATTAAAAAACATTTCTTTGTATTGTTCCCATGAAAAAGTTAAACTACGAGCCAATTCGGTGTCTGTGATTTTCATTACTGCCTGAGAAGCATTTAAATTAGTTGCATTAATAGCAGTTCCAGAACCATTAGTATAAGTTAGTTCCGTAAAATTACCATGTACTGTCATATATTATTCACCACCTTTTTCCTTAAGTTTTTCGTCTTTAATTGGTATAGATGGATTATCATCTGTTTTCGTCTTAGGTGGATTTTCTTCTTTAGGTATCTTAGGTTGACTTGGTTTATTTTGTACATCTGGTACATGAGGATATGGTATAGGGTCATCTATTTTAGGTAATTTCCTTTTATGTTTAATTGGTTTAATTCTACCATCTTTCACAACTTTATCATTATTAGTTAATAATGCTTTATATGATAAAACATTTTTCATAACTTTTTTAACTGCTTTAATTGTTTTACCATCATCATCAATTACATCTATTTCTTCCTCATATTCTTTCTCACCTTGCCATTCTTCAACACTATATATATTTATTATTTTATTATCGACTTTAACCATGTCAATTAATTCCATTGAAAAACTAGCATACGAGTTCAATTTAAATTGATCTGTGATTCCTCCATCTGGTATCTCATAGTCTCTTGTAAATTCATATAACATTAAAATCACTCCTTTAACTAAATGTATCTACTCTTTGTATTAATAATTCCTCATTAGTTGTCTTAGTATCACTATATAAAATTCTTGCCAATAAATTACCTGTATCTGCACCAGTACCACCATTCCAGTCCTCAGAAAAGAAATAACCACCAAATATTCCTAATTCTTCAATAGTTCCTGAGAACTCAGTAGCAGTAATATAAAATTCGCTTGTTAATTCTCCTGTACCTGTGATACTTTGTGAAATTACAGGTACTCTATAAGTCTCATTACCTAAATCAGAATCAGTTGAAGTTGGTGCTGTATTATCATCCCCAATTCCTAAATGCATAATTTGACCATTAGCAGCAACATTATTACCACGCAAATATTCATAATCATAACCAAAAGTACGATTCATTATAAGATTTGGTTTATCTAGTTTTAATGTTCTCTTTTTGGTCACAGGGTCTATTGACCAAACTAAAATTCTCCCAGTATGACCATGTTTTTCATTAAAATTCATTTTATCTCTTTTCTTAACCCTTCTTTTAATTGGTCTACTTCGTTTTATTCTGTACACTTAATCACCTCATTTCTAATCATTTAAAGTAGTTGTACTAGTTGGTGTTGAATTTGGATATAAAGAATTACTAGGATATAAAGAATTACTAGGGAATAATGGTGTAGTAACTTCTATATAATATTCACCGTCATGATCTGTTGGCTCGTCAAATTCATAAATACGAATAACTACTTCTTGATCGTCTAATTCAATTACCTCTGGTGCAAATAAGTTTTTGAAAAATTCTTCCCATCCACCAAGAGCAACACCATCTAACACACCATATGTATAATTTATCGCATTAGCACCCCTAGGTGTCCATGTACAAGACTCAGCTAAAAAGTCGCCAGATATATTTAATAATGTATCAGTTATTGGTATCTGTACACCTACTTCATATGTCTTTTGTTGAATGGTAAAACTTATTTTATCAGCGTCATTACTATATTTGTCTAATAATGTTGTAACATAATTTTTAGCGTCAATTGAATCCTCTAAGTGCTTATTGTAAATATAGTTTTCTACTGCTCCATGTGCTGTTACTTCTGAGGTATCACTAGATACAACTAGTAATGGAATAAGACCATAGTAACTAATTCTTATTTCATCATCTGTTGGATTAGCATCAGTTAAAACAGTTCCATCTTCATCTTGTGAAACTTGAGTATCATTATATGACCAATAAAAATCTTTATCAGTTTGTAGACCTCTAACACCTACCGTTTTAGTCACCCATCCAGCACCATTAACATTAGTTTCGATTACTGGTTCTTTTGCTATAGGGTAATTTGAGAAAAATTCTCTTGTCTTACCATCTGGTTTAGGTGTCATAGTTTTATCTTCTAAATACTCAGTTCTCTTTTTCTTTCCTTTACCATACTGAGTATTACGGTAGTTGTCAGCACTTAACTGTTTTTTCAATGATAATTCATCAGTTAAAGCAGTTGTGCTAGTTGTTGTATTTATCATAGTAAAACTTAGTACTTTGTCTTTATCTACATTCCATTGAAAATTACCAAAATTCTTTAATTGATTTAATACATTATCACCGTTTTCATAATTAAATGTAATCTGATTTATAACAGTAGTTATTGTATTAGTTCCCTCAGTTACACCATATTGACTAAAGTATGTAGTTATCAATGAATTTATAATAGTTGATATTGTTTCATCTTCATATGATCTAACCACTAATGGTCTTTCAGTTAAAGAAGTGAAGTCCTCTGCTTTAACTGAGTATATTACTCTATTTGGATTAACTTTTTCAATATCTACAGTTTTTATAACTCCACCCCATATATAAGTAGTATCATCATAAAAATATAATTCTATTAATGGTTCTATTGTTGCACTATTATCGTCTTCTATTGTAAATGAGAATGTATCTTTATTATTTATTCGTTGATTTATTGTCCATGATTTACCTATTTGTACTTCTGTTCCTGTTGGTGTTACACCAGTTCCACCAGTACCACCAATATATAAATGTCGTAAACCCAATTAAAACACCTCCTTTACTGAGTTTGCGATCTTATACCATAAGACCTTAGTTTACTAACTAAAGCTGTACCTAATTGATCTACATCCATATGACTTGCATCTATTTTTATCATTACATTTGTAGGAGAACCTTGAGTGATTACAGTTCTATTAGCTTGCAATGAGTTACCAATAGTAGCTGTTGTTGATTGTTGTATTGCACTTGCTACTTTACCACTAGCCAAACTTATTCTTCCAACTCCTTGTTCTAATTGTTTTCCCATCATATCAATTAAATTAGGAATCCATTTATGAGCAGTTCTTCCAGCTCCTTTTTCAGTCGGAGAACTAAATCCTAAGAATTGTTTTGCTGCATTTGCTAGTTCTGATATTTTAGCTCTAAATTGACCTATTTTAGCAGTAACACCATTGATTAAATTTTGTACCAAGTTAGCACCAGCACTATACATACTACCAGCTACACTTCTAATAGCACCCATAGCACTACTTAAAGCACTTCTGAAAATACCACCTAATCTATTAACTATTGATCTAATAGAATTAATAGCTGAACTTGCAATTGATCTCATAGAATTAAAAGCACTTGATAATCTAGACCTAGCACTATTAACAGCACTTGATATAATTGATCTTACTGAATTAAATCCGCTTGATACTACTGATCTAATAGAACTAATAACACTACTAACTATAGACCTAGCAGCATTGAAACCACTACTAATTACTGATCTAATAGAACTAATAACACTACTAACTATAGACCTAGCAGCATTAAAACCACTACTAATTACTGATTTAATCGAACTAATAATACTAGTAACTATAGATTTAGCAGCATTAAAACCATTAGTAATTACTGTTTTAATTGCACTTATTATAGAGGTTATTGCTGCCTTTAATGCATTAAATATATTAATAGCTGTATTAACTAAAGTCTGAACAATATTAATAACTGTTGATATAAGTGTGTTAAACCACATAATTATTGCATTAACCATATCTGGAATTATAGAACCACCTACTATAACATTATAAAGCATTGTAAACATTGCAATTATACCATCAACAAAACCTACAATAAATTCAACGACAGCACTAAAAGCACTAACTATAACATCTAATATTGACGTTCCAATATCCATTAATATTTGTGGTATTTTACCCCATTCACCGCTAATTATTGCACCAACAAGCCTAAATACATTTATTATTGTATCTATTAAACCAAGTATAACTGATACAATCGGTCCAATTGCTCGAACTAATCCATTAAAAGCACCGACAAAAGTACCGACAAACCATGCTACAGCAGCACCAATAACAGCAAAAACAGCAGTAAATATTGTTTGATTTTCTTGAAATAGTTTAACTAAATTACTCCAAACTCTCTGTACATCTTCGACTACTGGTTTTATAGATTGACCAAATCTTGTAATGGTATCAACTATTATTGGTACAACAGACATTACAGCATTTCTAACACGTTCAAAAACTGCCTTAATATTATCCATATTTGATACAATAAAATTAACTGCTACCATTACAGCATTTTTAATCTCATTAAATGCATTCATTATAGCCCTTTTAAGATTATCATTATTCAATATCATATCTGTAAATATAGCCGCCAATGCTGTTATTGCACCTATCACAGCAAATACAACAGGAGATATTGAAGTAAATACTCCGATCAATGCAGTAATACCAGATACAGCAAACCCAATAACTGCCACTATCGCACCAAAAGCAACACCTAATGGTGCTATACCAGCAATGACAAGACCTACTGTTATTATAATATCCATCATATCTTTATCCATGCCTGAGAATACATCTTTTACAACTTTACCTATTTTAGTAAAAATAGAATCCATTGTATTAATTACATCATTTATAATTGAGCTACCATTTGTTAATCTTTGAATAAACTCAACAAATGTTGGTATTATTTGTTTAAGACCATTAACAATAGGTTGAGTAAATTCTCCAAGAAAGATAGAACCATAATCTCTTAATTTCTCCATTTGTCCACTAAGAGTTTTAGAAGCATTAACCATAGCGCCTGAGAATCTTCCAGTACCAGTTGTCGCTCCAATAAATGCTTTCTTTACCATTTCTGCTGAGATTTCACCATCTCTCATTTTTTGATCTAACTCAGCCATACTTACACCTGTTTGCTCTGATATAAGTTTTAATGGATTTAATCCAGCATTACGATATTGTCTCATTTCTTCCCCTGTAAGTCTTGTTGCTGAACTTGTTTGAGAAAATGCTACAGCTAACCTTTGTAATACATCACCATTACCAAGTGATAAATCACCTAACATTTTTAAATTAGGTAAAATATCGTCTACTCCTATACCATAACCAAGCATTGTTTTAGCTGCTTTTGATAAAGCTTCTGTTGCCAATGGTGTGTCTGCTGCTAATTTTAGTATATTATTACTTAATTTTTCACCTCTTTGTGCGCTACCAGTTAATGTCTTAAAAGACATATTCATATCTTCCATCATCATGTTGAATCGAATACCTTCTGTTATACCACTAGTTAAACCTCTTGTAACATTTTTAAATGCATTATTTAACGGAGTCATAACAGACTTTAACGCATTAAATTGTGAAACTGCTTCACGTCCACCTCTAACAGTTAAATTTATAATTAAATCACCTATAGTTGCCATATGTAATCTCACCTCCTATTAATAAAGCCGATTATAAAATTTTATAATCGGCTTACTACTTATTACATGGTTGTTTCTTTACCTAATTTTTTTTGAGAATCTATCATATCCTCAATTGGTATTGCTCCATCTGTATCTAATCCTTTTGATTTCCACTTGCCACCATGAAGATGAACTTCATTTTTTAATTTATCTTCTTCTCTATCATTTATTTTATCAATAAATAGAAACATTTGCTCTCTTGTTAATGCTCGAACATCACTAATTGACATATTATACTCACTCATTAACTTATCAAAAACATTACCCCATCCAATTTCACGTTGATTTATTTCAATCCTTGATTTTGAGCTAGGGTCATTAAGTTTTTTAAGTAACTATAATTTATTTTAAATGCTTCTATAACTATTGTTATTACATCATTCTTTGTAGCTTTAACCTCTTTAATATAATCGATATCAATCTTACCATTAGTTGCTATACCAGCTAATTTAACTAAATCTTCCCTTAGTATACCTACCGCTGTTTCGACTAATTTATCGATTCCTGTTTTCATAAGGTCACTACCAGTTAAAAAAGAGAACTTCTTACTTAATTCTACAATGCAATCCTCAAAATTATTTGAAGAATCCCAATCTAAAGCTGTTAATGTAATTGTAGTTTGACCAAATGGTATCTCAACACCTTTGTTTGTTAATTTATCTCTTTCAGTTCTCTTTTTAGCTGTTTCAAAAACTTTCTTCTTATCTACATTATTCACATTAGTCACCTCGATATTATTATTTATCGATAATTATATCATAAATTAAGCAGTAGTAAAATTGATAATCTCATTATCTGCCATTGCTGAATAATCATCTAATGCTCTTACATTTTCACTAATAGCAAAAATATGAACTGTTGCTGCTGTCATATTACTATCTGGTGTAAATGTTACTTCGTCTGAATCAGTTTGTGAAACAGTACCACTAACAGGAGTTCCGTCTGCTTCTGCTAATATAAAGTTACCTTCTATTACTGACTCAGGATGAATATTTCTATTAAATGTTACAACTATTGTACTACTGACAACAACTGCTGCCGCTGCATCTGCTGGTACTGTTGAACTTACCGCCAATGTTGGTGTTGTACCTGTTAAGTCAGCAGTTTCTTCTAAGTAATAACCTAATTGTTTACCAGCGTCCTTAGTTGTATCTGCTGCCGCTTTACAAGTAAATTTCCAACCTGTTTTACCATCTTTTTTATAAGCCACTTCTAAATTAGGACTAATATTAACTTTATATAATCTAACTCTTACATATAAATTTGCTGCTGTTCTTTTTGGTGCAAAATATTCAAAAACATAATCAGTTAAAATATAAGCTCCACCAAATTCTAACTTATCATATCCTTTTTGTGCTGCTCCTGCCGCTTGAGTTGTTTTAGTTCCACCAACAACAGTATATTGCATAGTATCTACACCAGATTCATCAAGTATACTTTCAAACATACATTCCTCTGCTGGTATAAAATATCCAACTGGTGCTAAAACTTGGTC
>Ga0180438_10000964_pt1 | contig 52419 bp, 73 predicted proteins | sample SS_ome_12_FD_132455 | JGI IMG/M metagenome (GOLD analysis project Ga0180438, IMG submission 132455) | Hypersaline lake sediment archaeal communities from the Salton Sea, California, USA - SS_3_D_2 metaG | ecosystem: Environmental > Aquatic > Non-marine Saline and Alkaline > Hypersaline >...
ATGTTCGCGTTGAAACCCACGAGGGCTTTCCAGCCCGCGCGCGCTCCGAAGTAGGCGCCAGCTCCGGCCGCAACCTTGCCCCACGCGGAGGACAGGAGCCCGGAGGACTTCGAGGCTTTCTCCACGTTCTGAGTCATGGTCCGCAAGCCTTTGGAGGCTTTGTCCTCCATGAGGTAGCGGAGCCGGATATCGTACATGGTAGTTTGGGCCACTCGTGATCTACTTTCGCCAGGCTTTCGGCCTCGCCAAATGGCCCAGGCCCGCGCCGTTGTCCTCCGTGTCCGTGCGCTCGATCAGATCGTCAATCTCCGCATGTAGCGCCCAGCGTTCGTTCAGGGTGAGGCGCTGATATGCCTCCCAGCTCATGCCGTCCACGTGCCACCCCACGCGGGTGAACTCGCGGAGGAGGCGCCGCATCACCCATCGATAGGCTGATCGCCGCTTTCCACCTCCTCGCTTCGCTTGCTGGGGAGAACCACGGTTCCCCCCGCGATCGCTTTTTTTAGATCACCCGTGTCGACGCCATTCAGATCGTTGAAAAACGCCTCCACGTAGATCAGTGTCCTGTGGCTCCACCTGTCCATTCCCATGAACGGGACGCCGTCGACGTTCACGGGCTCGCCGTCCACCTCCACCATGCTCAGGCGGATCGACTCGCGCCGATCGGCCTGGATCGCCGCTACGGCGCTCCCCTTGAGCGCGGAGGTTGCGTGGGCGTCCGCCCAGATCGCGGATTGGATATCGTCCGTCGCCTCCAGCTCGCGCATTACCACTTCCCGGCAATCGCAATAGTCGGGGAGGGTGTAGCGCTTTCGCAGTCGCGGTGGTGCCTTGCTCATGGTTCGTTCTCCTGTGTCGGTTGTGGGTGGGCCGGACTACCCGGCCCGGGCTCGAACTGGTGGCGAGCGCTAGGCGCTCATCACCAGGACTTTCTTGCATTTGCCCTCGAACGGCGCGGACACGTATTCCTTGCGGCCCCCGAAACTGATCTCCGTGGGACGTAGGAACACCTCCTGGAGGACGTGGATCGCCGCGGTTTCGCCGCGCTCGCGGAACGCATAGATCACGGTGATCGTGATGTTCGGGTGGGCCGTGTGGGCGGCCTCGCGCGCCGTGATCGTTTGCAGGAAATCGATCACCTTGCGGTCCTGGATCTGGACGGTGAACGCCAGATCATAGCCGTGGTGTTGATAGTCCAGGTCGGACTCCACCTCCCCAAGGAAATCCTCCTCGAGGAGATCGCCGCGCTCCGTGAGCGTGAACTCGGAGGCTTTGAAAAAGCTCCCCTCCTGGATCTGGCCGTCCACGGCCACCCGCATGGTGACTTCCTGGCCCCTGATTCGTAGCGACATGGTGTGCTCCTATGGTGGTCGGTTCTGGGTTTCGCCGTGGTGGCTTCTATTGCTCCTCGATCGTGACGGTGGTTCCGATCACCGTTTCGAGGATCAGGTGGAGCATGTGGCCGATCAGGCGCACGTCCCACCGGATCTTTTCGATTCCCTGGCCGCGGCTTTGCTCCGTGTTCATGGACTGATCGATCGCGAAGTCCGCCACGATCCGCCCGGCATCCTTGAGGGCGTTCGAGAACGCCACCAGCTCGCCGGCCATCTGGGCGCGGTTCTCGAGGGTGTTTTTCGCCTTGACGTAGAACCGGAGCCGATCGGCCGCGGAAAGCTGGAGGTAGTCCGCGCAACGCCGGCGGGCGATCTCGGTTTTGCCCGAGGTGAGAAGCGTCACCACCGCCGAACGAAACGAGAAAGCGCCGTCCGGTAGCTTCTCCAGGGTGGAGATTCCGGCGGCCCGGAGCGCCACCAGATCGCCGCGCGTCATGGTTTCGTTCGCGAGGCGCCGGATCCCGGATAGGTAGTCCGAATTCGGACGCGCGCCCGGGTGGACGTCGACATCCGTTTGACTCCAGATCGAGGCCATGAACTCGTGGGGCGGGACTTGGATCTCCAGGCCCGTGTCCGGATCCAGGGTCCAGGCCGAATTGAAACACCACACGATCCGATCCGAACGGGTTGTGATATCCGTGCCCGCGTTCGTGATCTCGGTGGCCACCGCCTGGGCGTGGGTGCCGGCCCAGGTCAAGAAAACCTTGTCCGCGAGGAGCGGGGCCAGCGTCACCATTTCGCCATTGAGGGCGTTCTGATCGACGGCGGCGCCGGCGAATAGGATCCCGTAGGGTCCGGGCGTGTAGGCCAGATCGTCCAGCGCCGCGATCTCCTGGGCGCTCGCGATCGTGCCGTCCGCTCCGTCCTGATCGGTCCAGGCGGCCCCCACGGCGCCGAGGGCCACCCAATTGTCCGTATCCCGCGCCGCCACGAAATCGGTTTCCGTGATCGTGGACGAATTCGCGGGCCGTCCGCTGGCCACCTTTGTGAGATCGATCCAGCGCGCCACGTCATCGCCCACCACCTCGGCGAGGTTGTCATCCGCGGCGGTTTTGATGTTCAGGTTCTCGAACGTGACGATCTCCCCGAGGTATTTCACCTCGAGGTTGAAATGATCGGCGTTGCCGTCCGAGGCGTCCACGATCCGCCAGTAGAGGTCACCGCCCCACGCGCCCGCGGAGCTGGCGGCGATCTTCAGGACTTCCGTTCCGGCGCCGTCCACGCCCTCCTCGGCGGTGAAAAACGCCTCATCGGCATCCGAGGCCACCACGCGCCGAACGTAGAGGGTTCCGAACGGCTTATTGAGGAGCGCGCGCCACACCTGGCCCACGAGCGGGCCGCCGGAGCCACGATCGCGTCCGCCGTACACCTCGAGGAAACGCGAGGTCGACGTGATCATCTGGACGGTGGACGGGCCGCGGACGCACACGCCAGCGATCCCGGTCGCGCCGAGGTTGCGGCCCTGAATGAATCCGGGCGGATCTTTCTCCACCACGTAGAGGCCCTCCACCTCCGTGAACTCGGCCGGGTTGCTCGTGAAGTAGACATCTTGCGCCATCGTTTGCTCCTGTGGGTTACGGGGCGGGCGAGATTGTCCCGTCCTCGGCGACTATGACCACCTCCACGCTCGGCGGTCCAAAGGGTGAGGCTCCGAACTCCTCGGTGAGTCCGATCTGAAGTTGATCGATTGTCCAGGCGCCCAGGCGCGTGACTAGGGCCGGGATGATCCCGTTCACTTGGGTGATCGAATAGTAGGCTTTGTCAAAGGCCGCTTCATTCCGCCACTCGTCCTCCTGTAGCTCCCAGGAGGCGCGGAACTCGAGCGGACATGCCGCCACGTCCGTGAGGAGAATCCCCGGGTGTAGCGGCGTTGACAGGAACAGGTCGATGATCTTTTGCTCGAGCGCGATCCGGGTGTAGATATCCGCGGCGCCGAGGCGAAACTGGACGCGCGCGGTATGCGCCCCCACTTCCATGATCACCCGATCGGGCGCCGGTGAGTCCACCTCGCGCGCCTGGTTCGGCTCGTAGGCCCACGTCACCGGAATGATCGCCAGGTGGGGCCATCTGATCTCGCGCGAGCCCGGCGCCTGGCCGATACAGATCCGATCTTTCAGCTCGGGCACGGCGCACGCGATCTCCTTGCCCAGTTGCTTGAGCGCCTCGAGGCGGACGATCGCCATTACTTGCCCTCCGGACTTTTCGCCGTGGCGAGCTTTTTCAGGAGGCGCACGAATTCGATCGCCACGTAGTCCTGGAGGTGGGGGAGGAGCTTCTGGACGAAATAGGTTGGCTTCTGGCCCTCCTCGCGGAGGCGCTTCACGATTCCATACGTGATCGAGGCAAGCTCCGGGTGTTGCTCCCACACCTCGCCACCGCCGCGGCCGTAGGTTTTCCACCCGCCGGCGTCGACGCGCTTTTTCTTGCCCGATTTCGTAACCATGCCGAAATAGTCACGGTGGCGGTAAACCCACCAGTAGATCGCCTCCCAGCCCTCGCGGCTTACGGGGTGAGGGCGCGCGCCGTGTTCCACAATCCCGGCGTGTGGGGCATTGTTCTGGATCACCAGGAGGGTGGCCTCGCGATCGAACGCGGCGGACACGCCTGCGATCTTGGCGCCGGTGCGTTTCAGCTCCCAGCTCGAGCGGAGTTGCCCGAGGTCGGACGGGCTCGCTCGCCGTAGGACGCCGAGGCCGCGCGCGCCACCGCGGAGGACGGCGCGCTGGACGGCTTTCCTCGCGGCGTTGTCACGTTGCCGGAGGAGCGCCGCCAGCTTGCCCGGCGTGGTTTGGATCGCCTTGCTAGAAACGGCCATCCTAGCCCGCCTCCGCTACAGCTCGGAGCCAAAGGATCCAGCCCATATCCTTTTCCCGGTCCACGAACGGGGGCCGGGTGTGCTGATAGTAGCGATCGCGCTGGGCCTGGCCGTGGGCCTCGCTCACGCGGATCAGCCACTCCTGGTTCGGCCGGAGGGCGCCGCCGCCGTCGATCTCCGCTTGCGTATAGGTGATCGACACCTCGGTGAGCTTGATCTCCCCGGCCTCATCTAGCCCGCATGGTTCCATGGAGTAGCGGAGGCCGTCCCACACCAGGACTCGAGGTTGCGGGCGAAGCTCGCGAACCACGTCCGTGGCCTGGCCCTGGCCGATCATCGATCCCGACCATGAACGCTCCACCGTGAACACGCGGTAAGCGCGCACGCCGAACGCCGGGTGGAGATCCTCGCGGAGGCCGTCGATCACGTCCTCCACCAGGCCGTCCACCAGGACATCGGGATCGAGTATTGCGGCGCCGCCCATGGTTTCTAGTCGCTATCCGCGACACCTCCCACGCGCCACTTGATCGCCCCGCTGGTGAACGCGGTAACGGCCAGGCGGGCCTTGCGGGCCGCCGGTAGCGCTATGAACTCGGGGGCCGTTTTCCCGGTCGCGAACTTGGAAAAATTCGTCCCGTCGATCGACAGCTCCACGTCATAGGTCCCCACGAACGTGCCGAACACCTGGATCCCGGAGTTGACACAAAAGCGGTGATACTCCACCGCGTCCGTGTTTCCGGTCCCGGTGGCGTCCACGCCGGCCACGTTATCAAATACGCTCATCGGTCACGCTCCTGAATGACTCGGACGCCCGCCCCCATGGTCGACACTGGAGTAGTAGGCACCATAGGGACGGGCGCCCTTGTCAAATCGTGGTGTGTGCAACAAAGATCCATGTTTCAGCCCTGGGGAAAGTAGTTCCGGGCTCCGAACGCGGAGGCGCGCGAACGCCTCGAGCCCGAGGAGAACGGATCTCCCCTCACCTCCACGCCGAGGATTCCCGCCAGGCGGCCCACCAGGCGCTTGCCCTCGGAGCGGAGCTGGCGAAGCTCGGCGCGATTGAGCTGGATCGATCCCACGTTGTCCGCCTTGAGGCGGCCGTGGGCGTTCACCAGCTTGGCGTCGACATCCTTGATCGACACCAGGAGCCCGGGCGGATCGTCACCGATCGCGTTCGTGATCAGCGATTCGTCCGCGGGGAAGGTTTCGATCGCGCTCAGGGCGCGCGTAAGCGCGTCATCCACTTGGCCGTAGCGGGGCGTCCACCCCAGGAACATGCGGATCTCCGCTTTTTGTGCGTCCGTGAGCGCCATCGGTTAGTCCTCCTCGCCCTCCACGAACTCCTCCAGCTCGGGCTCCTCCTGGGCCGGTGACGGCGCCGAGGGCTTGCTGGTGGCCGCGGGCCGCGGTTTGGGCTTGCGCCCGGGCTTGGCCCGTGTGGGTTGCTTGGCCTCCCATGCCTTGTGGGCCGCGGAGCCCACGGGCACCACGGTGGCGATCGCCGGAGCGCTCCCCGAGGCCCGGCGCGCGCTCATGCGTTCGATGATTGACGGGAATAGCTCGCGCTTGGCGAGCTTGATCGGGCGGCAATAGCCGTCCGGGAACTCGCGCTCCTCGCCTGGGGGCACCACGATCACCGTGGGCTTGCTTCCCGGCATTCCCGCCAGCTCGAAACGCTGGGGCGCGCTCGAAATGTTGATCATCCTCGCCATTGGTTCTCCTCCTGTGTCGTGCGGACGCGCGGCGAGGTAGATCGCGAGCGCCACGCCACGCCGCGCGTCCTAGTTCATGGCGTGGCGCCCGTGTCCGGTGCCTACAGGTTGGCGTCCAGATCGATGATTCGGCCGTGAGCGTTCGGGCGCCGGTTCTTGAGCTGGGGATAGAGGATCAGTTGGAACTTGTACTTGTCCCCGGTCCTCCCCAGCGGGTTGATCCTGGCGGTGAGGCGCGTCCGGCCCTCGCCGAATTGATCCTCCGGCGAGCCCACGAGGGCGGCCATTGCCATGGATTGATTGACGGCGCTCAGGCCGTCCGGCATCTGGCAAACCTTGAGATATTCGCTGTTCAGGAACAGCATTTCCCCGGTGGGAACGTCGACGTCACGAACCACGGGCACGCCGTCGAATTCCAGCATGTGGAAACCGGCGTCCAGGGTGATCTTGCCACCGCGGAGGCGAACATTGTCCACCCACCGGCGCTCCTGGCCGATCAGCTTGGAATACTTCGCATGAAGCGCCGGCGTGGTGAGGATCAGATCGAACGGCATCCCGCACGCCTCGTAAACCTCCGTCCGGATGTCCCGCATGAGATCGAGGGTGAGGGCGCGCGGAGTCCCGCCGTTGTCGTCCACGTTCGAGGCCCATTGCGGATAGGTCGACCGATCGATCCCCGCGTAGGTGCCGGTGGTGGCCAGCGGGCCGCCGGTGGCGCACAGCCCGAACATGTTATCCGTGGTCCCGTCCCCCGTGTAGAGGGCGGTCTGGATCCCCTTGGCCAGGCGCTCGATCGCGTCCCCCAGCTCGTCCGCGAACAGGGCGGCCAGCTCGGCCGGGTTTCCGGTGACGAGGGCGCCCGCCAGGGCCTTGCCCGTCACCGCAAAGGGGGCATGGTAGGTCCCGTAATCCAAGGAGGCCGGGACTTTGGAATCCCGCTTATAGTCCCCGGCCTGAACGTCCGCGCCATCGGCGATCGACTCGCCCACGTCCGTGCCGAACCGGGCGGACCACTGGAGGTTCTTTCCCTCGCCGGGGCCTACGGGGAGGAGCTGGAGGGCGACACAGCTCCGGTTGATCTGTGAAGTGATCCGGTCCTCGAACAGGGTGGCGAGGGTTCCGGCTACGGCGGCCAGGGTGGTATCTGCCATTGGGATCTCCTTGCTTGCGGAGCGCTAGGGTTTAGAGCCTCGCGCTGTCCCGCCCGCGCCCGGCGTGCGTCCCGGTGGAGATCCCCCGGTCGTGGTTAGAGCCTCGCGCGAAATCTTGCGCGCGTCAACTGGTAACGGTTGCGCCGTTACAGTTCCACAGTGCCGGAGTTGAGGAGATCCTTTGTTTGTTCGGCGAGCTTTTCGAGCGCCTTGGTTTTCTCCTCGCGCTTTGCCGAGGCGGCATCTGGTGGAGTCGGGCCTGGGCGTGGGCCGCCCTTTTTCCCGGGGAGGTTTCCGGATCCGCTCACGTTCGCCGGCGCCAGGTGGGCCTTGCCGGTGTCCGTTTGGATCCACTCCTTGATCGCGTCCCCGAGGGGGAGATCCTCGTGGTAGCCCTGGCGCTGCATTCGCCAGGTGGGGCCGGATTCCGTCACGCTCACGTTCGATCGGATCGTCGCCACGGCGCCGTCCAGTAGCTCGGCGCGCACCCCGGCTTTTGAAAGCTCGCCGCGGAGGCTCGCCTCGAGCTGGGCCTGGGCGTGCTTATCGGCCTCCACCTTGCGCGCCTCCTTTTCATTGTTGATCTGGGCGGTGAGGGCTTTCACTTGGTTGCGAAGCTCGCCCACCTCGCCGTCCTCGGAGCCCTCGCCCGCGCCCTTGCCCTTGCCCTTGCCGCCGCCACCGCCGCCCGCCATCTTGGCGAGTTGCTCCTGGAGTGGCGCCAGGGCGATGTCCATGCCCTCCTTGATCGCCTCGGGGAGCTTGCGGCCAAGTTGCGAGGTCACGGCCGCGTTGACGGTTCGCATGATCAGATCGCGCTGGGCCTGATCGACGGTTCCGCCACCGTCGCCACCGCCGCCTCCTCCTCCGTCGCCTCCGTCATTCTCCGCGCTGCAAACGAGCGAGCTGGTGGGCTCGCGGGGCGTTGTCCAATTCCTGATCAACATTCGCTCCTCCTGTGTCCTATAGTTTGAATTCTGGTTTCTGGACGCGCCAGGCGCGCGCCATGCGATCGAAGTCCGCCGGATCGTCCTGGAGGAGCCGGAGTATATGCGCCTCCTCGGCGGTGATCTTGCGTCCGCGGGCCTGATAGTAGGCCGCGCACGCCTTGAGATCGTTCCGTTCTATGTCGCCAATGGTCATTGGTTCACTTGTACGGCGCAAACTTCACCCCCTCATCAATGGCCAGGGCGAGCTTGTTCACCACGCCCGGCGAATCGCTGTTCGGGAACATGTCAATGAACTTGGAAACCACCTCGGTGGGGCCTTTGAGTGAGTCCGCCGGTAGGCGCTTGAAAGCGTCCGCGGCGTTCTCGAGGATCGTCCAGGCCCGTTTCCGGTCGACTTTGTAGGCGTCCACCACGCCGTCCAGTAGGGCGTCAATGATCCCCTCGTAAGACTTCACGCGCGGCCCCCAGGTGGCCGGCATCCCGAACCGGCGCATGAACTTTTGCGCCATGATCTCGGTGGTGGCCTCCTCGATCGCGCATCCGGCCCCGCGGTATTGCATCCGCTCGATCGGGGAGAACGTGTGGAACACCTCATGGGCGATCGTTTTCATATTGTGGGCGTTCTGGGATAGCTCGAACCCGGCGTGATCGCGCGCCGCTTTCGCGGCCACCTCGCGCTCCGCGTAGGCCGCGCGCTCCCCGGCCCTTGCGGTGTCCATTTTGGGCTTGAGCTTCGCGATCTTTGCCTTGACGCGGGCCATTTTGCCCTCGATCTTGACGGCCGCGGACTCGAACTTTTTTCGAGCGCGAATGCTACCGGCCCCGCTCGCCGCGTCCTCGGCGGCCACGAGCTGGCGTAGTAATTCGCTGTTCTGGCGTTGCAGCTCGGCCATTTCGCCCTCGAGGCGATAGGCTTTTTTCATGGAGTCAACCCACCGTTTGTGGGGCTTGGCGATCCGCTCGGCCACGCGCTCGTAACTCGCGATCAGCTTTTCGGTTTTCGCCGGAGCTTTGATCATCGCCTGGGCGAACTTCTCCGCTCCGCTCATACATTCGGGCGTCACCTCCATGAGGCCGTCCCAGCCCATTTGAGCGTAGGCGTCGGGGAGCTTGCGGATCTCCACGGCGCGAATCTTTCGCCCCTTCTGGTATCCGGTGAGCTTGAATTCATGTTCCAGGGCCTCGGCGGCGCCCATGTGATCGCCCTTGGACATGGCCTCCGCAACCTCCACGAGCGGATCGACGCCAGGCGCGGAGCGTAGCTCCACGATGCGTTCCCTGGTGGCCTCCAGTTCCTTGCGCAACCGATAGGCGCGATCCATGTCCCGCTTTTTCGGTTTCACCAGGCGGGCGGCCTCGATCTCCTTGTCAAAGGCGAGGAGCTTTTTGTGGCCCGCCTCGATCGCCGGTGAGGCGCTGGGGAACTCCTCCGGGTGGGCCAGCATGTAATCGCTCCACGCCTTGCGCTTTGCCTCGATCCCGGCCACGTTGCCCGGATCGTCCACGCGCCGGCGGGCCTCGGCGAGCTTGTTCTCCAGGTCCACGCGCTTGGCGCGCTGTTTTGCAAGCTCGGCCTGGGCCTCGGGCTTTTTCCGCTTGGGCTTGGGCTTGGGCTTGGGCTTGGGCGGCGCCTCGGGCTTGGCCTTGAGCTTGGCCGTGGGCGCCTTGCCGGTGGCGTAGATCGGTTCCGCCTCCTCGGCGCGCTTCTGGGTTCCCCAGCGCTTGAGCCACGGGGAAACGATACAACGGCAATTCGGATGCGCCGGCGGGTGATCATGCTCGCCCAGTTCGGAGTGGAATTTTTCATCGGCGCCCACCACCTGGCGATCGAGCGTTCGGCACACGTCGCAAAGGCGCTTATCCGCGCTCGCGTCCCACCGGCGCATGAACTCGGGATCGCCGGGATCGCGCGCTTCCCGGTTCAGCTCATCGATCCCATTGTTCGCGTGGACGTTATAGGCTTGCTGCATTTCGGTTCGGACGATTCGCTCCCCCCAGTGCCGATAACGCTTGAACAGGCCCTCCGTGATCTCCTCCACGATCGCCCCGGGCTCGCCCTTGACGCCACGGAGCGCCACCAGGCCGCGAGGCCCTCCGAGGCGCCGGAGGCGGTTTGTCATTTGCGTGTACGTTTCGCCGCGGGCCACGCCCACGCCTAGCTGTGCCCGGATGTCCTCGGTGATCCGGCGCCCATAGCGCGCGGCGGACGTGCGGAACCTGGGGATCAGCGTGTGGTCCCCGGAAACCATGAGGGCCGCGGCATCGATCTGGATCGGTCGGATCGTGTCCCGGAACACGTCCGCGAATCGCGCCAGCTCGAACTCGAGGTGGCCGGCGGCGAGGTGGGCGGCCAGGACGTTGCCCTCCTCGAGGGCGTGGCGCATGGCGGGATCGAGCTTCGCCATGGTTTTGATCGCGCCCTCGAGGCTCACCAGGGCGCGGCGGTATTGCTGGGCGGTGAATCGCTCGGCGCCGTCCACGCCCTTGAGCCAGCTCGTGAGGGCGGCGCGTAGCTCGCGCCTCGCCTCCATGAACACGGGAAGGAGCTTTTTCAGGACGCGAGGCTCGAGGGCCGTTACTTCGCCGGCCACTTGCTCGAGCATTCGCTGGACGCGCTTCTGGTTTGACTTGGCGGGAAAGATCGGGGCGTCCCGCCCGGGCGGGCGGGTGTAGCCCGGCGGAACGAACGGAGCGCCGGTGGTGTGTGGATCCGGCGCCATGGACTACCGGGCCGGATAGCGGACGGGGCGGCCGTTCCGGGCTCGCCGGCGCGCGTCCTCCTCGGCGCTCGCGCCGCCGTCCTCGCCGTCCTCGCCCTCCTCCTCCTCCTGGTCCTCCTCCTGGTCCCCGCGGTCCTCGAGCGCCATGGAGTCCTCGAGGAGCGCCTCCTCGGCGCTGATCATGGACTCCAGCTCCTCGCGGATCTTGGCCAGCTCCTCCTCGGTGATCTCGCCTCCCAGGACCAGCTTGTAAAGGCGGTAGAGGTATGCGCGCTTGAACGTGGCGGACTTGATCGGGATCCCGTTCAGAAGCTCCACGCCCTCCTTGATCGCCGCGGCCACGTCGACGGAGTCGAAATGGGCGGCGCCGGAAACGCGGAACGCCTGGCCGTCACCTCTGGCGATCGCCACCAGGGACATGAGGAGCTGGGCGAGGTCGCGAACCAGGCGGCCCAGTTCCTTGAGGATCACGCCGGCCACGGCCTTGTCCTGGGCCTTGGACTCGCCGGAGCGCTTGATCGCGCTCGAGCCCATGTCCACGGAAAGCGCCATCGAATACATGACGCGGAACATTTCCCGCATGATTTCTTGACAGGACTCACGCCCGGCAACAAACGGATCGACGGGCGGCCCCACGAACTCGGCGCGATCCTCGTGGCCGCGCTCCTGGACGTGGCCCGGGCCTCGGATCTGGTTCACGGCGCGATCGGCCTCCTCCTGGGCGGCGCTCGCCTGGCCGCTGATTCCGTCCTCGGGCGCCAGGAACTCGTAAAGCATGGCGAACAGGCTTTTGAATTCGGCCCAGCTCACGGCGGCCCGTTTGTTGAAATGCTCGCGCGCCAGGGATTCCAGCTTCCCCATGGCGTGGAGGCCCTCGGGAAGCTCGAACGGGATCAGGGGAACCTTGCCGAACGGGTGGGAGCCCTCGGCCAGGAACGGGACGGGCTGATCGGGCTTGGGCGGATCCTTCGCCTTGTATTCGATCTGCCAACTGGCCCAGCCCTCGCGGTCGTACCACGTGAACGTCTTTCGGATCGTGTCGCGCGCGGAGGTGAGGTTCTCGCGGCGCGTTTCCGAATCGCAGATCAGCGCCCACTCCAGCTCCCCGTTTGAGTCCGTTTGCCAGTCGATCACGTATTCGGGCTCCACGCCGATCAGGTAGGGATCGAGGAGCCCGGCGCGCTCCTGATCGAGGCGCGAGGCCGGCGCCTCCTCGGCGGGTGGCGCCGAGGGGAGATCGATCAGGATCCAGGCGCGGCGCGTGATCATCGCCTCGCGGACGGCCTCGAGGAGGAGCTGGAACAAGCCCTGGCGCTTCCCCCCGCTCGGGGACACGTCCTCGAGGAAACCGTCCTCCTGGTCCGTGTACCAAGCTGGGAGCTTGGTTTCATCCTCGCCCGCGTCCTGGCCGGTGACGCGGAGCGGATCGGCGCCGAGGCCGGAAACTAGGTTGTCGATGATCGTCCCCGGGTAGGCCAGGTAAAAGGCGCGGCGCTTGCGCTCCTCATACACGGCCGGATCCTCGGCGTTGTGGGACGGGAATAGGCGGGCCATGATGTCCGGATCGCGGAGGAGGCGCTTTCCGCCCGCGTACAGGGCGCGGCATTCGGCCCAGTAGTCCGCGTCATAGTCCGGGTGGCGGCGCTGAAAGTGTTTCCACGCCACGGCGCGCTCCTCGGCCGTGGGCGTGCCCAGGATCTCCTCGAGGACGCCCTGGGCGTTGCGGTTCCGCTGGGCGGTTAGCTCGTCCGCGTTCTCCGCGATCTTTTTCCAGCTCGAGCCCTGTAGCTCGCGGTCCACCTGTGTTTCGAGCGCCATCGGTGCCTCCTGGTGAGATCCTCGGAGGATCTCGGAGATCCTCCTGGGATCTCCGTGATCGCATAGCGATCACTTTCGTTTCTTGGGGGGAGCCTTGGGTGGCTTGGGAGCCTTTGGGGCCCTGGGTGGCTTGCCGCCGCCCTTGCTTGCGCGCTTTCCTCCACGTCCTCCACAGCCCATGATCGCCTCCTACTTGCTCCGCGGCTTTCGCTTGCGCCGTGGAGCTGGCTTTGCCGGCGCCGTTTCCTCGGGCTCCACGGGCTCCGGTGCCGGCGGCGGTGGAGCTGGGGGAGCTGGGGGAGCTGGGAGCGGTGGTGGAGTTGCAGGCGGCCCGGCCTCGGGGGGATTCGAGGCCGGCGCCCGCTTGGGTGATTGGACTCGCCGAGGTGGAGGATCAGTTAGGTTGAACACCTCGATCGGCCGCCGCTTTCCCATGCCGCAACCGTAACACAAGGCGGCGAATTGTGGGATCGGTGACTTTCCACGGCGCGGCGGGCGGGCCGGGGCATTGAACGGGCACGCGGGGCGCGTTCGCCAGGAGGCGTTCGCGCTCGAGCTGGTTCAGGTACACAGCCCGGGCACGCTGGTGGGAGGCCCACCTATCGGCCAGGGGGTTGCACATTGCGCGGCCCGCGTCATCCCGTGGAGGATGCACACGCGGGCCGCGGAATGCAAGCTCGAGGCGGTGGCCGCTAGTCCTGGTCCGGATCCTTGCCGGAGTAACTTCCCTCGGCGGTCCCGGACGTGTGCGCGGTGGCGTTCAGGCGAATCGCGCGGACGGGGAACCCGATCGTTCCATTGAACGGAACGGTTTTCCCAGTGAGGGTGGGGTGAACATGCCAGCTCGGCGTCCCCGCCAGATCGTCCATGGTGAATTCCACGTCCAGGGTGGCCACGAACGTGCCGGTGACGGCCACGTAAGCGTCCTCCAGGTTGGACACGTCGACGGGATCGCTCGCCTCCACGGCGTCGATATCGGTGAACGAACCAAATACGTTGCGCATTGTGCCTCCTCCTATCCGAACGGGGCGTGGGTTGCTCGGCGGACTCGGCGCCGCCGCGGTTCCTTGGCCGCGAATAGTACGTTGAACCCGTGGGCGAGGCAATCCACCTGATCGTCATGGTCATCTTTCACGCCGGTGAAGTCCTGGCATTCCGCGATCAGGACGCCACCCCATGGGCGATCGGTCGGGACCAGGATCCGGCCCTCATTCCAGGCGCTCGAGGCCGGTTGCGCCCGCGTGAACTTGTCCCCGATCGGTTTCACCTCGAGGAGCCGGAGCGCCGGATCGTGTTCGCGTAGCATCTGGGGGATCCCCTTGAACCCGCCCACGGCCTCCACTCCGATCGGAACGCCGTACCATTGGCGCTGCAACTGGCCGAGGCGCCTCACGAGCTTGGGGACGGTGATCTGGGCGCGGAAGTGATCAAGAACCCACACGCGCATGTCCGCGCCCCAGCCCTTGGCCGCTAGCACCATGATCACGGAGTAGTCCGCGCGCGTTGATTCGGTGGCCGCCGGATCGCACACGATCACCAGGCGGTGGCCGTCCAGGGAGAACGTGTCCAGCTCGAACCGGCCCGGTTCGTAGAACAGTTGATCCCCTCGAGGCCGTGGCCGTTGCTGATACAGGCTCGCCCACCCGTAGGCCCCGAGGAGGCTCCGGATCTCCGCGAGCTTCTCCACCGGGTAGCGCCCAGGCCACAGCGCCTCGCCCACCTGGCGCCCGAGGAGGTCCCCGGGATCCTCGGCGAGCGCGGGGAGCCGGATATCCTCGAAGCGAACGCCGTCGACGCCGTCGGCCAGGAGCTTGCCGGCGAGGTCGTGAGGATGCCAGCGGGTTTGAATCACCACCACGGACGCGTCCTCCTCGAGGCGCGTCCACAGGACATCCCGGAACCAGTCCCAGATCCCCTCCCTGATCGTGGCGGACTCGGCCTCCTTGCGATTCTTGATCGGGTCATCGACTATCGCAACGCCGGTCACGCCCTGGCCGGTGAGCGGGCCGCCCACGCCGGTGGCGAGGAAACCGCCTCCCTGAACGGTTCGCCACTCGTGGAGGTTTTGCTGATCGCGCGCGAGGCGGACTCCAGCCCCTCGAGCGAGGCGCCGCGCGATCCTGGACTTGCTCACGCTCAGGGCGTCCGCATAGGTCGCGTAACAGTGAGTCAACGCCGGATCGAGGGTGAGGCGCCAGGCTAGCCCGTGCATGGCGGTGGTGGTTTTCGCGTGCCGAGGCGGCATTGACAGGACAGCGCGCACGGGGCCGCGGCGCGTCCGCTCCCACAGGTTGATCGCGGGCTCGAGGTGGCGCGGTGGTGGCAACCTCGGCGACATGCGCCGAATGAACGGATCGAGTCCCTCCGCGTCGAATTCGAGGCGGATCAGATCGGCCAGTCGCGAATCATCCTCGGGCGTCCATGGGCCGGAGTCCGTCACGCCAGCTCACAACGGCCACCCGTCCGGCCCCACGTTGATCGTGTGGCGCGGGACGCGCTGATCTTTCTTGATCGGCAAGCCCAGGAGGCACGGGCCGCGGCGTGAGAAAAGCTCGCATCCCGGGGCCGCCAGGACGGCGGCGAGCTTGAGGATCTCCATGTAGCCGTCCGGGTGAACGGCCACGCGCTCCGCGGTGACTCCATGGAACTCGAGCGAGGCGCGGATATGGATCACGCCCTCGAGGATGTCCTCCGTTGTCACGGGCTCCTCCTCGGCGTTGCCAGGCCCTCGCCTCGATAGCAGCGGGAACACAGCCACCACGGCCACCCGGAACGCCCCCGGATTCCCGGGGCCATCTCCAGGAGGATCGGCCCGGTTGCTCCACAGCTTGCGCACACGCGGCGCGGCCCTTTCAGCTTGCGATCTCGCATTTCTCCACCGTATTGAGGCAATCGATCCACAGCTCCCCGGCGCCCTCGCCCTCGGTGAGCTTGCACACGCGCGCGCACGATTCGCAAGCGAACAGGCGGAACGTATATTCCTCGCCGAACGCCTCATCCCACAGGAGCACCAGGGCCATGCGGGCGCCACAGCGACACGTCACGGAACGCTCCTCAAGTGCGGATTGTCCGGCCCGTCCCCCTCGGCCAGGAGCTTGCGCTTTGCCTCCTCCCACCTGGCGGCGTGCATGGGCGCCGGCAACCTCGAGGGCCGCGTCCGGCATTCGTGGCCGCGGCGCGCGCCACAGTAGGGACATGGGAGCTGGAGGCCGCGCTCGAGGATGCGCCCCCCGAAGCTCGAGCGATCGAGGCTCACGCCACCACCTCGCCCTCGAGCTTCACCTCCTCGAACTGGGCGGGGAGCGTGCGGTCCACCTTGAACCCGGCGAGGCGCTCCTCCTTGCCCAGGGTTGCCAGGTATGCGGCGCGGCGCCGTGCGCGCTTCTGGGCGCCCGTGGTGCGCCTCCGCTGGCTCGCGCGTTGACTCATGCCCTCGGCCGTTTGTAGTTCGAGCGCGCGCGTGTGGCGGTCCTCGCCCCCCCTGGTGGCCCGGCGGATCCTCCGCTCGAGCTTGCCGCCAGGATATCGCCTCTCACGCGGGTGGACGGACTTCGCCGGCGCCGCGCGCCTCGGCGTTTTTCCAGTCGGGCGCAACGTGTCGCCGGCGCCCTTTCTCCTGTGTCTCACGATCGCCATGTTCTCCTCCTGTGTCGTGTTCAGTCGATCCCGGCAAGGTTCCGAATGCGATCCCAGCTCGGAGGCCAGGCCCTCCCCGGGCATGAATTCGCCACGGCCTCGAGCGATTGAGCTACGGCCGCGAGGCCCTCCTGGCAACGGCGCACGTCACCACGGAGCCCGTCAAGCTCGCGGACGTGTGCGGCCACCTGGGCGCCGCTGGCGAGGAGCGCGGAGGATGCGTCCGCCTCCACCTCGGCCAGGCGCTCCTCGAGGACGAGCTGGCGATCGGCCATCGCCGCAAGTTGGTAACGCTGGGCCACGATCGCAAGTAGGAGGGCCAGGACGGCCGCAACGCCGAGGCCCGCGGTTAATTTTTTCGCTTTCTCGCTCAAGTGTAGGCCCCGATCTTGACAGCTCCCAGGAGCGGGCTCGATTCTCGCGCGCGGTGTGTTCAGGCGCCGTGCCCGTTTCCGTTCCCTCGCCCGTTGCCGTTTCCTCGAGCCCTCGGTGGTGCGAGTAGAGGCGGCCCGGCGGCCGTCCCGTCCAGCGCCTCGGCCCGCTTGGCGATCAGGCGCTCGATCTCCTGGCGGCGCTCCGAGGGCGTGAGCGCCAGGACATCGACGTGGCCAGCCACCGCCACTTGAACCTGGGCGGGGGCCTCGAGCCCGTCAAACTTCGCCAGGACGCGCGCGAGCTGGGCGAGGGCCACGCCTTGCTTGTTCCGCCTCGCGAGCCTCCAGGCGTCCATGATCAGCGCCCGGAACTCGGCCCGGCGCTGGGGCCGTAGCTCCTCCTCCTCGCGCGTCCAGCGCTGGCGGATCTCGGAGCAATATCTGGCCACGGTCGCCTCACACACGCCCCACTTTGCCCGGCACGCTCCCACGATCTCGCGGAACGGGACACCCTGGGCCATGGCGCGCTCCACGGCGTCCAGCATTTCGGGATTCTTGCTAGGGCCTGGCATGAGGTCGCAGGATCTTGCAGGTTGGAAACACGTTACCACGTTGCCGGCGTTACACGTCCGCCTGATTTCTCCAGGCCCTCAGTTCGCCCAGGAGGCGCGAGTGTTCGGCCCGTAGAATCAGGTCCGAATAGTCCGCGCTCGCCTTGCCGAGGACCAGGAGGGCCTCCGTTGCGATCCTGTGGGCCTCCTCGAGGAGCTGGCGCTTTGTGGAGTCCCGCTTTCGCTTGCGCGGCAACGGCAAGGGCTCCGCGCGTCCGGTCACGTCGTACAGGATCGCCCGGTTGCCGGTCACGCGGCACGTGACGATCCCCAGCTCGGCGATCAGGCCCATGTCTCGCAACTCGGTGAAGCGCGCGCGGCTTTGCGTGAGGGCGCGCTGTGGGTGCGTCCGGATGTCCTCCTCGAGGATCTCCGCGGACGTTCCCGGCCCCCGGTGCCACACCAGATCGAACACGTGCCAGCGCCCGGCGGCGAGCCCCCCGAAGTCCCGGAGCTTGTGATACGCCTGGAGGGTGGTAAGGCGTGGCGTTTCCCGGAGCGCGAGGTCCCGCGCCTCCTGGTCCTCGGTGGCGTCCATTACCGGCCCTCGAGGATGTCCGTCACCGCCTCCACGATCGTGCGCTTCTCCGGCGAGTAGGGCGCGAACTCGCGGATCTTGATCACCGCCTTGTGAATTCGGACCACCAGATCGGAGTGGCTCCGCTCGAGCGCGCGGACTCGCGAATCCGCCGCGGCCAGCGGGTTGACGCGCACGGATGATCCACACCTCGCGCACGTTGTTTCGATCGGCTCGATCGAGGGCTCCACGTCCTGGCGAAACACGGGGGACGTGACGGCGAGGGCCTCCTCCCAGCCGAGGCTCGCCAGCTCCCCGGCCATCATGGCGTCCGCGTAGTTCCACGCGCGCTCCGCGAGGGCCTGGACGTTGTGATCCATTTCCGGATCGGCCAGCATGGCGCCGAGGGCGTGGGCGGCGAACATGGCGCGTGTGTTCCGGCGCCCGGCGTGTTCGGCGCTCTTGCGTTCCTGGTTCTGGTTCTCCATGGGTTGCTCCTGTGTCGTGTAGCCTGGGCACGCCCTATTGTTGCCGTGCGTCGGATGGCCGTGGAACACGCAAGCGCCGTATGTCCTCGGCCCTCCGAACCGATGATCGCGCGCGAAGTGCGAACACTTGCGGCACGATTTCACCGGATGCCCCACCTATTCGTCCTCCTGGCCGGCGATCTCCAGGAGGATCAATTGCTGGTATAGGAAAGCGCGCTCCGCGGCGGTGGTGCCGCCGGTCCCGAACGCTTCCCAGCCACCCACGCCGTCCGGCCCGGAGCCCTCCGGGTAGGCAATGATCAGGATCGCCTCCGTGGCGCCGCGCGCGATCCCTTGATCCAGGATCGCGTGAAGCTCGGAGGGCGTTCCGGGCGCGGAACGTATGGCGCGGACTTCGCCCATGCTAGAACGGCGGCGAATCGTCCGGATCCAGCGCCTTGCGGGATTCGGGCACGCCCCAGAACACGGGAACGTCCTCGCACGCGCCATCGATCATCCCCACGGCCTCGGCGAAAGCGTCCAGGACGATCTCCTCCTGGCGGTGGAGGGTGAACTCGAACAGCGCGGCGCCGCTTGCGAGCCGAAAGCGGATTCGGCATTCCACCCGATAGGCCGTGCCGCCGCGGAACACGGGGATCCCAAGCGCGAACGCGCGCGGGATATTCGTGGAGTCTTGCGTGTGCTCGGTTTTGCACACCAGCTCGGACTCGCCAGTGGTGGGATTGAGCGATCGCCGGAACGTGCCTTGGGTGTGGATCCGGAGGCTCCGGGACATCTCCAGCAATTCGGTCGGGGCCGGGAATCCGTCTTTTCCGGTCCCGGTGAGATCCTCCATACGGGACTCGATCAGATCGGCGAACTCCTCCTGGCGATAGGTGCGGCCCGCGGCCTCCGTCCAGAATTTCCAAGCGTCGGACGTGGGCATGGAATAGGTGGCGCGAAAGTCCGCCCAGCCCGGCCCGCCGGCGGCGTCCCCGGCCTCGGCGCCGTGATAGTTGTAGATCGCGATCACCTCGGTTTCGTCCACGTTCGCCCACAGCGCCGAGGCCGCCGTTTTGTTGCGGTTCACGTGCGCCGTGAAGCTATCGAGCTGGTGGTGGACGGACGTTCCGCGCTTGCGGTTCGGGGCGGCGCCGCGCGCATAGATGGCGCGGAGCAAGTCCTGGGGAACCTTCGCGGCCTGATCGCCGTTCGTGAGAATGAGCGGGACGCCCTCGATCGTCACCATGCGATCGGCGAGCTTCGCCGCCTGGGCTCCGGCGATGATCGCCGCTTTCGTTTCCGTGTAGTCCTGGGGCACGATTACTCCTCCTGTGTCGGTTCGGGTTCTGGTTCATGCTTCCCGCCTCCGATCGCGCGGAGCGGGGCGGGTTTCGCGGGCTCGAGGTTGCGGAGGGAAAGCTGGCGCGGATCCTCGCGGTGGAGTGTTCCCTCGCCCTTTTCCCCGAAGTAGAACAGGGACGCGGGGAGCCCATGCTGGGGAACCTTCGAGGACACCTCGCCCGAAAGCAGGGCCATCCCGTTTTCCCACTTGATCGTGATCTTCACGGCCACCGATCCCGGTTTCGTGGTTTCGGCCACCGCCTCGATCACCTTCGCCAGCTCGGAGTCCGCGCGCGCCAGGACTTTGCCCTGGCCGATGTCCTCGAGCGTTACTGTGAAATCTGCCACGTGATCCTCCTATTCGGTTTCTGTTTCGGCCTCGAGGAGGGCCACCTGTTCCCGCGCGGAGTCCAGATCGCCCTCCAGTTCGTCCCGTTCGGCCTCCAGCGCCTCGATCCTACGCTGGGCCTCCGTCATCCGGATCTTGACTTGGATCGCCACCAGCTCCGGCGAGGGCGTGAAGCAAGGCGGCGGCGCCGTCCCCTCCAGGGCCTCGAGGATCTGGCGGAACGCGCCCTCCTGGCGCGCGAGCTTCTCCTCCAGCTCGCGGACGGCCTCGAGGAGATCCGTTCTCTCCTGGCGGCGCTCCTCCTCATACATTGCCTGTAACTGATCCACGCTGTCCTCCTGTGTCACGATCCCCACGCCCCCGGGCGCTTGCCCTCGGCGAATTCGTGATCGATTCGGTATGCCTGGCGCTCCCAGCAAATGGCCGCGTAGGCTCGCCACCACAAGGGCTCCGGGTTGCCGTGTCGATCCCTCATGGGAAGGTAGTCCGGGTAATCCTCTGGCTTGGGGCGAACGATCATCACGTTGACGGCCCAATGTAGGAGCCACGCGGGCGCGAACGCGAACGGGCTCCACAGCATTGACTGGATCACGTGGACGCGCTCATGGACGCGGAGGCGCGGCCGATCGCGCTCCTCCGGATCCGTGTAGAACATGATCAGCCCGATCGTTTGCGCCCCCGGCGATCCGATGATCCACAGGGTCCGGATCTCCAGGAGCCCGTCCGACCACCTAACGCCGATCGGCACGTAGATCAAGGCGAGGACGGCGCCGGCGAGCGTGAGCGGAAGGATCCACAGCGCGCCCAGGAGGTAGAGGATCAGCGGTGGCCGCTTCATGCTTTCGCCCCCTGTTCCAGCTCGCGCGCCAGGCGCTTGCGCGCGCTCACGCGATCGGCCGGTGATAGCTTCTCAAACCACGCCACCAGCTTGCGGTGGCCGTCCGATTCGATCGCGATCTTGGCCTGGGAATCGAGCCAGTCCTTTTTCGGCCGCGGGGCGATCAGGAGGTTGGACTCCTCGGCGATTCGCTCGGCGCGCTCCACCAGGGCGCGCTCGAACATATATCGAGCGTAACGCCGGAGGAGCTTTGCATCCTTGGAATTCATGATCGGCCCCCCGGGTTCGCGTTGAACGCGGCCACGAACCAGTCCGGATCGGTCGTGGCGATCGTGAGCCACATTGTCCCCTGTGGGGGCCGTCCGGGTGTCTGGATCGCGTTCGCCTCGAACATGTTTCCCAGCTTGAACCAGTCGGGGATCTTGGACGTGTCCCCGATCGTCATCTTGCCAAGCGCGAGGATCGCCTCCGTGTCCAGGCAAACAACGCACAGCAATTTCCCGTTCCACACGCCATGGGCGCCGTTCAGGAACTTCTCCGCTTTCATTTCGTTCTCCTCATTGCCTGGCCGAGGCGGTGGCCGCACGGTTTCGCGTAAACACAGCGCCCCACCTTCACGCGCGCCTCAATCGCCCGATCGCAGATCGGGCAAATGTTCGCGCGGAGCTTCGCCACGAACTCCTCCGCGGCCTTGAGATTCGCACGATCGCGCTCCTCGGCCTCCTCGGGTGTCAATGGATCGTATTTCTCGCACGTATCCACGCGCTCGCAATACCCGATGATCGCGAGGCACGGAAGCGCGCGAGGCGTTCCGGGCTCCGGTTCCGCCCACACGTCCGCGTAACGGACGCCGGCGGCGCATGTCGACTTCCGAATGCCGCGGAAGTGTCGACACTCCCCGCGGATCTTTTGCCCTCGCGTGGAATCGCTCATCGCTTGCGCTTCTCCCCTCGGTTGCTATGCGGAACGCCCGGTGGCCGGATCAGCTTTTCGCACGCGGCCAGGTGGCGCTCGAGGTTCGCATTGATCCGATCGAGCTTTTCGCACGCGGCCTCGAGGAGCTGGAGGACTCGCTCGGCGTCCCGGTGGTGCCACGCCTGGGGAATGAACAAGCGAACGCCGGCGGCCTGGGCGGCCTCCTCCGCGCGCCGAACACACCCACAGTGATACATGGGGCCTAGTGTCCGGCCGAATCCGTCCCCGGTTACGCCGGGGATCGATTGCCAGGCGGCCCACTCCTTGGCCGGCATGGGCTCGCCGCAATCCTCACAACGCGGCGGCGGCCTGGTGGTGCTTTCCTCGCTCATGGTTTGAACTCCGGATCGTCCGGTTCCTGTCCCGGCGGGACGGTTGCGAGGGGAACCAGCGGAGGCTCCGCTCCCAGCGCCGTGAGGTCCAGGACGCGGACTCCGTGGGCCTTGGCGTGTTCCGCCTCGAGCGCCATTCCGCCGGACACGCGGCCACCCACAAGCCACACGGCGTCGACGCGCTCGAGGATCGCAAGGTCGTGGGCGAGGCCCATTTGACGATCGGCCGGGTTGCTATCGTCCAGGATTTCGCAGTCCAGGATCCAGTTTGCCACCACGGCCGTGCCGGGTTTCGTCCGGTAGATCCACAGGAGCCAGCGCCGCGCGCGGGCGAGGTTCGCCTCCACGTCACCGGATACCGGGTGGGCCATGTAGATCACGCGCTCCGAGGCTTTCACCGTGGCCTCCTATGCTGGGCCGCGTTCGGGCACGTGGAAAAGTGCGAAGTGTACAGGCGGCGCCCCTTGCGCTCGCCCTTGGGAACCACGCGCCCATAGTAGGCATCGGAAACCTTGCCGCGCTTGCGCTCGATCGAGCCCTCGAACGTGGGCACGGGATCGAGCGGGTGGGGCTTGCCTTGCGGGTTCCGTTCGCTCACGAGCTTGCACCACACGATCATGGCGCCACAGCTCCGGCATTTTGCCTCCTCGGCCATCACTTGCTCCTCACGCCGAGGAAACGGCAACGCTGGGTTGCCTTCACCTGGCGTAGAAACGGAGCGCGGAGATCGATCCGGCCTCGCTCCGGGTTCCACACGTGGGCCATGGCGTCCCCGCTTTTCAGCGGCCACGCGATCTCCAGCCACGCGAACCGTTCGCCGTCCTGGGATTCGGCGCACACGAGATCGCCGCCCAGGCAATTGGCGATCGTTCCCAGCTCGCCGGCGATCGCCTCCTTGCCCTCCGGCGCCGTGCGCTTGTGTGTCCAGTTAGCCACCGGAGCCTCCGTCCCAGGACAGGATCACCACCTCCACGCCCACGGCGATCGCGCTGGGCGTGTAGCCCTTGAGGATTCTCCGATACTCGGCCACGCGCGAATCATCGCGCCACACCTTCGCGTCCGTGATCGCATCCTCGAGCGCGCGGACGAGCTTCGAGAGATCGGGCGGATCCTGTTTCGTCACCGGCGCCCCCTTGCGGAGCCCGCCGCGCTTTTTCAGGTGGGACGGCGGGCGCGGGAACCAGAAGCGCGCGCCGAGGATCACGGGCGCGTCGATCGGTGGCCGCCCGGCCCACACGTCCGCCGCAACCTCCGTCACCGCCTTGCGCCACTTGCGGAGCTTCGCGTCCGCGTGTTCCACTAGGACGGTGCGCGAGCGCTTGCACACGGGACACGGCTTGCCCACGGGGAGCGCGCGCTTTGATCCCTGGGGACGCGGTGGCATGTTCACGGCGAAAGCCAATAGGACGCCACCAGGAGGACAGCGATCAGGATCCCGCGCCACACCCACCGCCTAGTCCTCCTCCGGCGCTCGAGCTTCCCCAGCTCCTCGAGGTTCCCATCCGCGAGCTGGTGGCGCTGTGCCGATGTCAAGGGTGAGCTGATCGGCGCGCGGCGCCGGCGCCCTCGAGGGAAACAGCTCGGGCTGATAACGCGCCTCCTCGAATCGCTTTCGTGCGATCTCCGCATAGGTCGGATCCACCTCGAATCCCATGGAATGGCGGCCCAGGCGCTTCGCGGCCACGCTCGTGGTGCCGGAGCCCGCGAACGGATCGAGAATCGATTCCTCGGGATCGGTGAAGTCCCGGACTAAATTCTCGAGGAGGGCGAGCGGTTTCTGGGTTGTATGCAAGCGGGCGCCGTTGTGGCCGCGGTCCAGAACGATCGGGTGAGTCCAAACGGCGTGCCGCCCTCCACCGTTCCAGTGCAACCGGCCCCCGTTTGGCCGCGGAGCGTGAGCGATCACGATCACCTCATGGCCTACGGCGGGACGATCGCCGGAAAATTGCGGCGTGGCGCCCAGCTTGATCCACACGCCGAACCGGACGAACTCGGCGCCGGCGGCCTCGAGCGCTTCGCGCCATGCCTGGCCGCCCTCGTGATCGCAGAACACCAGGATCCAGCGCCGGCACACGCGCGCCAGCTCGAGCGCCACGCGCGATCGAAGCTCGTCCGTGAGGGGAGCGAAACCTAGATCGCGGACTCGGTGAAACTGGGCTCCGGTGGCGTTCGGCCTCGAGGGCTCGCGATACCCGGTGCAACCTCGGCGCCCGGCCTCATGGACGTGGGGCGAATACGGCGGATCGGTGATCGCGTGATCAATGCAGCGATCGCGGAGCTGGTGGAGGAGCGCCAGGCATTCTCCGCATAGGATCATCGGCGCCTCCTCCGGTCCTCGCCTCGAATGTTTCGCCAGTTGCCGAACTTGACGATCCTCGAGGCCACGCGCTCGCCGTAGCGTTCGCGGAACTTCGAGGCGTCCAAATTCGTGGTGATCACCAGGCCGGCGTGGCCGCCCGTGTAGAGGTCCACCAGCTCGTCCAGGAGCGCCGCGAAGTTGCCGCGCGCGTCCGTGTATTCAACGCCCAGATCGTCCAGGACAAAGCCCGTCGACCGTTCCCATGCTTGCCTGGTGTCGTGATCGTAGCGGCCTCGCGCCTCGAACGCGCTGGCGCGCATGAAAAGCGGGCGGCGCCCGCCGTTCGCTTGTAACCACAGGACGGCCGCGATTGTTTTGCCCACGCCGATCGGCCCGGCGATCACGAGAATGTTCCGATCCTCGCTCCACGAGTCCAGCGCTTTGATCGCCGGCGCCTCGAGGTCGACGTCCGCCGCCAGGGCCTCCTCGAGGCGGCGGCCAGGAACGCCAGCCCGGATCATGTTCTCATTCCACCGGACGCGCGCCTCCGCGGCCAGCTTGCGCTCGCGCTCCTCGCGCTCCTCGGCGATCTCGCGATCGCGCTCCTCCCAGGACTTCGCCACGGCATCGAACACGGGCACGAAATCGGCCGCCGTCATATCTGGCCCTCCTCGGGTTCGTTCTCCCACGCCTCGCGTGGTGTGGGCTCCGCTTGGCCCACGCGAACGTCCCGCGGCTTGCCATTGTCGCCTCGGCGGGGCCGCCCGCGCTGGCCCAGCATGGTGTCCCAATTCTTGCGGAGCGCCTCGGCGCTTTGCACGTTCGCCCGCCAGAATTCGCTCCGCTGGGACCACTCGATCATGTCCTGGATCTCGCCCCACTCGTGGCCGTCGATCACGCGCATCCGGCGGATCACGTCCGCCCACGCCAGGACGCGCGCGGCGCGCTTCGCCGGCGCGAGCCTCGCGAACGTCCCCCGTGGCACGTTCTCCGCGGTCCAGTCCGCGAGGAGCTGGGCGAGGGTGTGGGCCTGTTCCGGGATCCTGTCCGGATCCGGGCCTCGCTTCCCTTTGGCCTTGCCCTTGCCGGATCCCGGACGTGCGTCCGGATCCGTAGGATCCGGACTTCTACTCTCCTCTACTCTACTCTCCTCTACTCTAGGCGTTTCACCGTTACCTGAAACGTGTAACGGTTTCACCGTTTCATGCTTGGGTAAAGTGTTTTCGCTTGCTTCCGTGGTGGCCTCGGCCTTTTTCTTGGCCCTCCAGCGCCTCACGCGCTCCGTGGAGGACTCCCCGAGGCGCCCCCACTCCTCGCTCCACCCCACGATCAGGACGCCCTCGGGCGTCACCTCGATCAGCTTGGCGAGGGCCGCGGCCCGGAGCCCCAACCGGATCAGATCGTGAGGCGGTTCGGCGAGGCCCGGGGCGTTGTCCAGGTGGCACAGCGCGGCCAGGTATTCCGGCGCCGCGTAGCCCGCCGGGATCTCGCCCTCGAGGCGGTTCTGGCGATTCACCAGGAGGAGGAGCTGGAACACGGTTCCAGCCCAGAAGCGATCCCCCGGCGCTTGCCGGAGGAGTTTCGGAGTCGACCACAGTAGCGCGTCGACCTTCGCCCAATTGCTCGCCGCGGACATGTCCCCCTCCTTGGCGAGCTAGGCGATCCAGGACTTCGCCGCTACCTCGCCGCCGGACGCCTCCTCGATTGCAAGCGCGAGTTTGAGGCCCGGCGGAAAATACCCGTTCCGGAGATTGTAGATCGTGGACGGGCTGATCCCGAGGGTGGCGGCCAGATCGTGGATCGTGTGGCCGTCCACCTCGAGCCAGCGCGCGAGCCAGTCCGCGAACGCCGAGGAGGGTGGAGGATACTTGCGAGGCCGCCCGCCGTTGCGGGGGCCGTGGTGTCCACCTTTGCCGCCCATGGTTTGCCGTGTTACTACAGGTCCGGATCCGGTTGCAAGTTTTCCGGATCGGAATTCGGCGCCGTCGCTGTGGACAAGTCCACAGGGTCGCGAACCACAACGCAAATCACGTCAAGGCGTTCGCCCTCGGCGCACAGCGCCCGCGTGTAGACTCGCGCCGTGAATCCGGCCTGGCGCCAATCCTCGGCCTCGGAGTCCGCGAGCTGGCGCGGCGTGCGGTTCGGCGGTGTTCTCATGTCCGTTCGGAACGTGAGGAAAGCCCTCAAGTCCCCCTTGCGTTCGGGTGTCATCGATCCATCCAGTGTCAAGAAAGCGGCCAGGGCGTCCTCGAGCGCCACCAGCTCGGCCGCGGTGAGCTGGTGGCGCTTGTGTTCCAGGCGAACGATTGCCGGCGCCACGCGCGCGGCGATCTCGTTTCGCGCCTCGGCGATCGTGCGCTCCACGGCCGCGGCATACGTGCGCGGCATGGGGAGGCCCTCCTCGCGGTAGAAGTCCGCGCCATCCGGATCGTCACTCCTCATCGGGCGGATCAACCTCCGGCGAACAGTCGCGGTGAACGAACAGATCGAAACCGTGCTCCTCGCAAAACTCCACGCGGAACAGGCGCGCGCCGATCACCTCGCCGCAAGCGTAGCAAAGCGAGTCCGCGGCGCGGAGGTAGAGGGGATCGCCGGTGCGATCGTCAACGTGGAACGCCTGGGGGTTGCGCGTCACCGTCGCGGTAGCGGCCTCCTCCTGGCGCCCGGAGGTGAACAGCGCGCCGAGGGCGCCCTCCAGCGCCTCGAGCTGGCCCTCCGTGAGCTTCGCCAGGTTCGGGAACGTGGGCGCGTTGTGGCGCATGAGGCGGCGCCGTAGCGCCTTGACGCGAGCTTGCTTATCCGACACAGCTAATCCTCCTCGATCGGCTCGAACGGTGCCCCCATTGTCCACGCTCGGAGTGACACGTCCCAGATGAGCCAATGGGAGGCGAGGTTCGGGCGGGTTTCCGCAACGCTACCGTCGACGGCGCGCGCCGTCACGATCCGCTTGCGGCCCTTGCGGGATCCGTTTCGCGTCACCTCGAACACGCGCGCGATCGGCTGATCGCCCCTCGGGGTGGCGCCGGTCAATACGGCGTCGATTTGAATGTGGCGCGCTGGGAGCCCGCCTCCGCGGCGCACGCGGAACACCTGGCCGCGCTTGACGGCGATCCGGATCGCTTCGCGGCGAGCCATTAGCGCTCCCCCTCGCGACTTTCCGCGTCCTCCCAGTGAGCGGCTCCGAGGCCCACGGCTTGCTCGAGCTTGCCCAGCTCGTCCGCGAAATGGTGAGCGCAACGCGGCCCGATCGGATAGAAACCGACATCCGCCGGATCGTTCTCCGGCCCCTCGTATCCGGCGGGCGCGAACGCGGCGCCGCCGTCGATCACGTGGAGGTAGATCGTATCCGCGCGCTCCTCCACGTTCGTGCCGCAAAAGCAACATTCCATTCCCTGGCCCTCGAACTTGCGACAACGCGGCCCGCCGGTGGCCTCATGCTGGCCGTTGAACGGAACCAGGCCCAGGCGGCCCTCCGGCGTGTATTCGCTCGCGAAGTAGATCGCCGCGGCGGCGCATTCCATGGCCTCCTTGCGCGCGCGGTTCTCGTGGCACGTGATCCCGCCGTCGCAGTCCTCGCCGTTCGGGTGGCACAGCCACTCGTGGCATTCGGTCACGGTATCCAGCGGGGATCCCTTGAGGAGGATTTCCAGGGCCTCCTCCGCGAGCTTGCGGATCGCGTCCACGTAGAAACGAACCTGGGATCCGAGGGCGTGGCCAGGCCTGCGCGGCCCGGGCTCCGGTTCCTGGGAGCGAATCCACTCCAGGCCCTCGCGCATGGTGTCGAAGCTCCGGCCGGAGCTTGAGGCCATGCCGCGCCCTGTGGTGCCGAAAGGTCCCCACCGGCGCTCCCCCCACATGGGATTCGTTTCGGCGTTTTTTCCGAACAGGTGGCCGTGGTAGTAATAATCGGCGTCCGACACGTCATCCTCCCCGGGCGTTGCTATGCGGAGGGCGCCGTGAACCATGCGGGCCGTGTCGCCGGCGGCCACGCGCTCGCGGACGCCCTGGAGGAGCCTCGGCGGGACGTGTTCGAGGATCTGAATCACGGAGGCGCCGCGCTTGCGGGTGTCGAATCCGTAAGCGTTGATCGCGTTCGCGATGTTCGCGCACACGCGCGGCGTGCGCGGCCCAGGGCGGCGCGTGTCCGCCTGGACGATCACGGGCTCCACCGGAGGCTCCGGCCGCTTGTGGCCGTTGTCCGCGTTCCGGAGCGCCAGGATCACGCCGGCGGCCTTGCGGGTTTGAGTGTCGCCGGCAAGCTCGCCACGCTCCACCATGCCATTGACGATCGTTGCGGCGGCGGTGAGGTGACGGGGGCCGCCGTTCGGCCCGTTGGTTTTCCCCGCCAGGCGCGCGACCACACACGAGTCCATTTGAACCATGGTGATAGGGCAAGCGGAGGCGATTCGGGACAGGATCTCCTTGGCTTTGCGCCCTCGAGGTCCTAGGCCCAGCAAGTGAAGCACAACGGGCTGAACGGTGGCCACGAACTCCTCGGCCTCCTTGGGTGAGGTGGCCGCGGCTTGACACGGAAGCGCCGGGATCGGCGCGAATCCCAGAACGTCGACACAGCGCTTGAAAAAGCTCGCTTGCTTGAACGCGCCACGTTGAACCGGCATGAGAACGCGCACGCCCATGGCGTCCAGCTCGCGCATGTCCTCGGCGTAGCGCTCGAGGCGCGCGAGCGTTTCCGCCTGATCGCCGATCTTGTCCGGCGCTACCACGTGGAGCTGATCGCCCAGGGCGCGGCCCAGGCGCTTGTAAAGATCGATCACGCGGGGCCAGTCGACCGGCTTGGACTTCCCTTTCAGTTCCGCCTGGAACTCGGGAAACGCGCCGCTGTCCACGAACACCTGAACGTCAGTCCCCACAAGCTCGAGGATCTCCGCTTCGATGTCCGCGTTGACGTTCGCCGCGGTCACGCCCACGTCATGGCCGATCGCGCCGAACCCGCGGACTTCGCCGCGCTGGCATCCGCTCGCGAAGTAGGCGATCGGATCCAGCGGAAGCTCCGGCGCCGGTTGCGCCGGGATCGGGAAGTCCACGCCCTCGAGCAATTCCACCAGCTCGTAAGCGGGGCGAGTCATCGGCTCACCACCTTGAAACCGAGGGCGTGGAGAACGCGGACGGTGTGGGCGGCGCCGCCGGAGAACTCGCGCGCGCTCAGGCCGCACGCCACGCCGAGGATCGCCTTGGACGGGTAGAGGTTCCCGCCGAACGCGAGCTGGTATCGAAGCGAGGGCCGGTAACCGTGGGCGGCCAGGAACCCGTCCTGGCCCAGTGCATCGCACATGCCGATCGCCCTGATCACGTCCTCGCGGGTTGCTTCGCTGGTTCTTTTCTTGGTTTCCATTTTTGCCTCCTGTGTCGCGGTTAGATCCTGTCCGCCTATTATTGTAGGAACACGGTAAACCGGAGGCAAGCGAAAAAGGCCACGAGCTTGCACAAAAAAACGCCCCCCGCGGTTAGCGACGGGGGGCGCCATGTGGGCGGCCCGGGTGGGACCAGAAGCCCGGATCCTAGCCTAGAACGCCTCGCCCTTGGGTGGCTTTTTGCCGCGTTGCGGCGGGGCCTCGGGGGCGCGCATCCATTCGGGCTCCTGGAACTCGTCCTCCTCGCCGGGCTCCTCGGCCTCGGCCTCGGCCTCCTCCTCGAACACCTCGCCGGTGTCCGGATCGTAGTCCTCGCCCTCCACCAGCTCGGCGTCCACGGCGTCCGCCGGATCCAGATCGAACTCGCCCTGGGGCTCCTCGGGCTCCTCCTCGGGCTCCTGGGCTTGCTGGGCCTCGATTGCGGCCATTCTCCGCTCATCCTCGGGGATTTCCTCCGGTGGTGGCTCCGGCGCCTTGGCGGGCGCCTGGCGGCGCCTGGGCGCCCCCTTGGCGGCCTGGGGCTTGGGCCGGCGGGCTCGAGCTGGCGGCGCGGCGGACACCTCGGGCTCCGCGGGCGGGGGCTCCTCCTCCGCGGGCTCCTGGGGCGCCGGAGCGGGCGCTGGACGGGCGCTCCGGATGGCCGCCTTGGCGGCGGCGGCGCCGCGCTTGGGCGCCTCCTGGGAGGGCTTGGGCGCCTCCTGGTCCCCGGCCTGGCCGGCGGACTTCTCCCCGCGCTGGGCGAGGCGGTGATCGAGGATGTCCGACCATGACGCCTGGCCGTCCCGGATCGTGGCGTACACCTGGCGAAGCTCGGCCAGCTCGCCCGGACTCACCTTGCCGAGGTCGTGGCCCAGGTAGCGGGACAGCTCCGCGGGTTGGACGTTGATCGAGGCGAAAGCGTCCGCCACCTTGCGGCGCTCCGCGTCCGGATCGCGCGCGGCCTGATCTTTCTGCGTTCGGATCACCGCGCCCATGGCCTCCTCCACAAGCCACCCGGGAATGATCCGGAGGCCGCATGTTCGGATCGCCTTGCTCACCAGGGCGGCCTCCTTGTTCAGGAGATCGTCATCCGAGGCGGACACGAGATAGACGGTATCGCCGCGCGAATTCGTGCGCGAGGCGAGGGCGGTTTGATTCTTGCGGAGGTAGCGGCGCTCCACCACCTTCGAGATCGTGATCTGTTTCCGGTGCGTCACGTTTTTCTCGAAATCGATCACGCTCACCTCCACGATCCGCTTTTCCGCGTCATCGTAGATCGTGATCGCTTGGGTGTCGCAATTGCCGAGGGCCTGGAGGGCGGCCTCCACGAACCGGATCGATGGCCCCTCCACGCCCTCGCCGATCGGTTTCAAGTAGCGCGCCACCTCGGCGAACGCGGGGCGCTTGCATTCGCGGAGGACATCGGCGCGAACCTGATCCATGTCGCGCGGGCATTTCATGGCGACGATCCAGCGCGCCTCGATCGCGGCTTTTGCCTGGGCGGCGATCGCGAGCGCGGCGGTTTCGCCCACGCCTTGGGTGAGGGCGCCGGCGAATTGATCCTGGCGAACGGCCAGGGCGGTATTTCCGTTTCCGTTTGTCATCGGTTGCTCCTGTGTCTAGCTGTTCCAGTTGCGCGGGACGTTGAACCTACGCGATCCGGGCTTGGGCCGCGTGTGCGTTTTGATCGCGGCGTCCAGGGCCTCCACCAGGCGCTTGCCGCTATCGGGATCGATCTGTAGCTCATCGGCCAGGATCAGGATGTCCTGGCGGTATGACGCCACCACGTCCGCCCAGGAGGTGGTGGTGGAATCCTTGCTCCGTTTCCAGGTGATCCGCTGGCGCTTTCCGCCCCCGGTGATCGCCGGAAATTCGAGGCCCGCACGATCGCCGATCGCCTCCTTGACGATCTGAACCAGGCGGCTTTCCTCGCGCTCGAGTCCGGCGATCTCGGTGCGCGTTGCATGGAGCGCCTGGACGGCCTCGAGGACTTCCCCGGCGGCCTCCACGTAGTCCTCGGACGTGTTCCGGGGCCAGCGGTTCGCCTGGTGGTCCGTGTAGCTTTGCGTCCCGTCCGGGGCCACCGGGACGCCACCGATCACGTGCTCGTCCCAGAACGCGCGGCACGTAGCGATCAGCATTTCCTCCAGCTCGGGATCGCGCGTCACCCGGTAGTCCTGGGGAAGGTTGTCCATGAACGCCGTAAGGTCCCACACCTCGAAGTCCCCAGCGGTGAACACAGCGGAGGCGATCCACTGGTTCCAGGCGCATTGAACCAGCTCCCAGGGCGGTACCTCATCGGTCCCGGGCTCGCCGTATCGGTGCGCTTGCCAGGTGGTGTGTGTCTTGATCTCGTGGCCACCGATCGGCGCCACGTTCTCCGGGCCATGGGAGAAAAGCGATCCGTGGGTGATTCGCGTCCCGCCGGGATACAGGATCCCGTCCGGCGTGGCGGCGGCCCACTCCTCGAGCGGGTGAACCAGCGTTCCGGGAACGGCAATCTTGATTCCGCGCCGCTTCGCAAAGTCGCGCCGGATCGGATCCTCGAGAATGTTTCCCCACTTCATGCGATCGCTGTCAACGTCCGCGGCCTTGCCCTCTTTCTCGAGCTGAACGTCCAGCGGTCCTCCCCACGGATACACGCCGCACACCTTCGCGGCGTCCGTGGCGGTGATCTTGGTTCGCCGGAGCGCCAATTGTTCGGGCGTCAATGCCATGTCTGATCCTCCTGGTGGCCTCACGTGGGGCACGCGGACGCCGAGGAGGAGAAGTCCGGCCGTCGACGTCCAGGTGGCACCCACTTGGGCCGGGTTATGAGTCCCGGCGAACCTACCACAGGAGGGTGACGGTGGCTACTGTGGCGCCACGGTAAAGGTATGGACTAGGCGGCCAGCTCGGCGCGGCCCTCGAGGAGGGCGGCGGACGCCAGCCAAAGGCGCGGATTCGTGGGCGCGTAGCGGTCCACCGGGCTGATCTCGAAATGGAGGTGGAGGGCGTCATGGCCTCGCGGACTATCCCCGCACAGCCCGATCGATTGCCCCAGCTCCACCTCCTGGCCCTTGGCCACGTAAAGCTCGGCCAAGTGCATGTAACCGGAGCGCTGGCCGTTGCCGTGATCGATCCACGCGTGGAGGCCCGTCCCGATCTTGCTGGCGTCCTGGACGATCCCGGCGTGGGCGGCCACCGCGTCCCGGGCCTGGTGGAACGCGGCGCGCGGCGGATACCACCACCGGCGCTTTCCGTTGCGCGTAATCGCGCCACCGTCGCCCACGGGCACGTCCGGATCGTCCTCGAGCCAGCGATAGAACAAGTCGACGCCCTTGTGGGTGGGGCGCTCCGGGTTCTCCGTGTAGAACCTGGACGTGATCACCGGCGCCCGGCCGTCCGGCAATAGAACCAGCGGCCAGGCCCGCGCGTCCGGCCCGTGCCGGAGGCGCTCGAGCGTGTGAGGTCCCAGGTAGGAGTCCTCCACCAGGCCGGTGGCCGCCTGGAACGTCGCCACCGCGTCCTCGAGCGCTCCGGGTTGCGCCGTGAACCAGTCCCACAGCGACTCCAGATCGTCCGTGGTGATCTGGCCCTCGGCGACTCGGCGCCGGTTGTAATCGCCGGCGCTCATGCTGGATCCTTTGGCCAGATCAGGCGCTTGAACCACGTAAATCCGCCGGCGGCGGTCCACGCCACGCCCACGGCGCCAAGGAACAGGCGCCAGTCCACGGCGGCGTCCGTCGCAAGCGCGGCGCTCAAGGCGCCCCCGAGGGCGAGGAGCATTACCAGGACGGCGCCTCCTCGATCGCCCTTGAACCAGCGGATCCGATCGCGCACCTTCGCGAGCGCCAGCATTACGAACGCGAGAATCAGCGCGGCCACCATGCGCCATTCGCCGGCGCGCACGTGTCCGATCAGGCGCTCCACGGCGCCCATTGGATCCTCCTCCACGGTCGGGGGCGCTGGCGTTTCCACGGAGGCCGTGGTGGTGGCCGTGTCCTCCGCTTCGCCCACCCAAGCGGGAACGGGGCCTGTTCCGGTTCCGGCGTCCTCGGCGCCGCTGGCGGCGCCCACGGCGGCGAGCGTGATTCCCGTTGCAAGGATCAGGCTAATCAGGATCGTTTGTCTCATGGTCGGTTCCCTCCTCCGTTGGTTGCGCGCATAGGATCACGGCCTGGCGGATCCAGGCTTGGGATTGTCGGACGTATCGCTCGAGCTTGCCGGCGGCCTCGAAGTCCGCGCACAGCTCCCATTTCTCCGGGCATTCTGGATCGGTGGTGTGATCATCCGTGCCCAGTTCGTCCGGGATTTCCGGCACGGGGGGCGCATCCCGGAGGCACCCCACGTTGACGTGTTCAACCTTGAGCGTTTTTCGCTTTGGACAACAGGCGCTCAAGGCGAGCGCGGCGCATACCGCTACACTCGCAACCTTCCAGGTCATGTTCCAGTTCTCCGATCTCGCGCCGGATCTCCTCGAGCTGGGAGGCGTGGCGCGTCCGCGCGTCCTCGAGGGCGTCCGCGGCCTCCTGGGAGGCTTTCTCCGCGGCCTCGCGCTTGTGGTCCGCGTCCTGGGCGTCCGTCCGGATTCCGCTCATGCGGAGGGCGAGGGCCACCGCCGTGCCGGCGGCGCCGGCCAGGAGGATCGCGAGGGTGACAACGGCGGCCGTCATGCCTGGTTCACCACCACGCGGAAATCGAAGTCCGAGGGCGGGATCACTTTCTTGCGCTTCCCGCTGGCGAGGAGCGTTGTCACGTCATAGCGGAGAATCCTCGAGCCCCCGGCTTGCAATGGCGCAAGGTCCGAGGGCGCCAGATCGATCAGCGCTTCGCCCTCGGTGTCACCCACCTGGGGCTCGAGCGTGATTCCGCTTCCGATCTCCAGGTGGATCAGCGCCGGATCGGAGGCGCCGTCCGCGTGCTTCACCTCCAGCTCGAGCGTGGCCCCGCCGAGGTTCACGCGGGATCCGTCCGATTCGTTGGTAACGCGGAGGCGGAACGTCCGGTGTTCGCCGTCCCAGATGATCAAGGGCTGTTCAACGCATGGCATAGCTAACACTCCTCCAGGATCCCGATCAGGATCTCCTCATCTCCCACGGTGCCGGCGAGGGCGTCCTCCTCGGCCACCAGGCCCTCGAGGCGGTCCTCCTCGGCCACGATCGCCACCAGCTCCTCCTCGGCCTCCACCACGCCCACCAGGCGATCCTCGGCATCGTGGATCGTTGCCACCAGATCCTCGATCACCACCTGATTCGGATCGGTCGTGGTGTCCAGGTAGAACGCGGCGATCTCATCGCCCACGCGCGGAACTAGGCCCGCGTCCGTGACGGTGATCTGTCCCGCGTTCGGATCGGTTTCCGTCCACGGATTGCCCGTTCGGTTCAGGAGGAGCTGGCCGTTAAGGTACACGGCCACGGAGCCCGGCGAGTAGGCCCTGGACGTGTAGAAATCAGGGTTCGCCCCGTCGATCGTTCCGGTCAATAGCTCGAATTGTGGCTGGGGCATTCGATCACACGGCCTCGTAATAGAGGGCCACAGTATCGCCCAGGACGGGCGCGTGTTCGAGCTGGAACGTCCGGGCGCCCGTTGCCGTTGCGCGGCCTGGGAGCGCTTGTCCGTTCACGAACGGGACGATCGCGCGGCCAGGGTGCATGTCACTGGAAACGGAGAACTCGCGATTGAGTCCGTCGATCGTCCCGGAGGCGTCCTCCTTGGTTGGCCGCCCCATGGATCACGCCCGCTTGAACGCCTCGAGCCACGCCACCATTTGCTGGGAGGCGGTGTGGAGGTTCTGGCGGACGATTCGGAACCTGATCGTTCCGTTCCCGGTGAAGTCCCGATCGATCAGGAAATCGTCCCCCTGGCCAGGCCCGGCGGTGGCGCGAACGGTTTTCCATTCGGTCCCCGCGTACACCTGAAACGCGATAATCCCGGAGTAGGCCGCGGCGCCCCCGAAGTGCATGATCCGCCACACCTGGCCGTTCGGAACCACGTTCAGAAGCTCCACGCTCGGCGAGCCCGGCGCCACGGTATCGTCCAGGTAAAGATCGATCCGTTCGCGTGCCACCTAGAAGCCCTCCCAGGCGCCGCCCAGGGTGTGGGCGGAGTCCGTGTCATTCGTGAGAACAAGCGCCAGGATTTTTGATCCGTTCCCCACCAGCTCGGCGAGTAGCTCCACCTGGGCGTCCCCGTGCGTTGCCGCGAGAATCTGGGGCGAGGCCCCGCCGTAGTCCCACACCAGGGAAACGGTCGTATCGTCCAGGTAGGCGCCGGCGCCGGTGAAGCGCCGGATCGTCCAGGATTCGCCGTCCGGGATCACCGCGTCGGCGTGCTCCTCGGACAGGGCGCCCACCTCCATGTAAAGCGATCCATTGCGAGGTCCCACGCCTACACCTCCAGGCCATTGAGCAGGGCGCTTTGATGAGTCAGCCCGGTGAGGTCATCCCGAATCGTCACCCGCACATAATCCGCAACGGGGTAGGTTCCGGACTTGGCGAACACAAGTCCCTCCAGTCCAAGGCTCGCGCGGCAACAGTCGGGCGTGGCCGAATAGAGCGAAAAGCCTCCTGGTAGGCAAAGCTGGAACAGCTCGCGCGTTAGCCTCACGTTGGCGAGCGTATAAATTTCGTCCTGGGCCTTGGCCTCGATCAGGACGCCATTCGCGAGGCCATCGATCCCGGCGTATTTCTCGCCAAAGTAGATCGTTGCGTCCTCGAGAATTAGGGACAGCGCCATCCCCTGGATATCGTGATCGGGGCCTGGGCTCCACGCGAAAATGACGCCGGCGCCGCCGTTGATTGCCATCTCCGCGGAGCTTCCGTTCAGGAGATAGGAGGCCACCACGCCGGCGCCCGCGGAGGCCACACGCGCGTCCACCTGGAGGCGGTAGTCCGCCGTCACGTTCAGGGGCGTTCCGTCCAGGGCGTGGAGTATTGCGATCGGTGCCTTGCTCATTAGCTCACCGTGATCGTTCGTGTGCGGGTTTGCTCGAACAGGCCGGAGTAAGTGATCGCGTCCGACACCTGGCCGATCACGGTCACGCCGTCCGTGGCGTATACGCTCCACGCCTCGGAAGTGAGGTTCGCGCCCGTCCAGCCCATGGAATGCTCCACGATCTTTTTGAGCTTCGAGGAGGACTCCCACCACACCTCAAGCGTGGGGAACGGGCCGGACCAGGAGGTTTCACAGTAGGCGCCGGAAGCGAATCCCTCCGCTGGCCCGTCATCGATAAAGTGGATCAGTTGCCGGAGAATCCTGTGTTGAGCTTCCGTGAGGCCGGCGCCCGATCGAAGGTTGAACACGCCGGATCCGTCGACGGCCTTGATGTCCGTCCCGTTCCGCCCGATCTGGCCCACCTCGGTGGGGTCCTCCCCGAGGTCGGGAAGATCGAGCGTTCCCTGGAGTGGATCAGGCGTTCTCGCCATTCTTGGGTTTGGCCTCCCTGGGCTTGCTGGGCGCCTTGCGCTTGCGCGTGGCGGCCTTGCGGCCCTTTCGCGCCTTGGGCTTGCCGTTGGACTTCCCGGCGTCCTGGGCGGCGCTGGCGGCCTCCTCGGCCTTGCGCTGGGCGGCGATCGACGGGCCGGGCCTCGCGCCGGACGGCGCCCCGTCCTCCTCGAGCTGGATCGCGCCCTCGGCGATCGCCCGGTTGAACGCCTCGAGCTTGGCGGCCTCGAGCGTGTGGCGCTTCTGGATCAGGGCCACCACGGACTTGAGCGCGGCCACCTCGCCCTGGGCCATGATCTCGCGGTTCCGCTCGCTTTGCGAGGCGATGTCCAGGCCGTCCACCACGCGGGTGATCTGTAGCTTGGCATACTTCGCCACCAGGACGGGATCGAGCGGTCCCTCCCCGTCCTCGGCGCAACGCTCGGCGAGCTTCCCGGACTTCAGTTCCGCGTCGACCACCTCGGCGATCGCCTGGGCGTTTTTCGCGGCGAGCCTGAGCGCCCCGCGCGCTCCGGTGTGGCCGTTCGCGCGCTTGGTTGCCTCCTCGAGGGTATCGTCCAGATCGCACCCCAGCTCGTGGAGGATCGCCTGTTTCAGCTCGGACTTTTGCGGGTTCATGCTGTTCTCCAGTGTCGGTTCGGCGCCCGGCGCCGCTTTCACACGGCGCCGGGCATGGTTCGGCCCACGGCCAGGCTATTAGGCCCGGCTGATAACGCAGATCACGTCATTGACTCGGGCGGTGAACTCGAATTTGAGCTGGCCGTTTGGCAAGCTCGTCCCCGGATACACGTCATGGTTCGCGGCGGCGTCCGCGCCGGATCGGAGAAGTTGCCCGTTCAGGTAGACATCGTGATCCGTGATGAAATCGCCTCCGCTGAGATCGTGGATCTGGGCGTCCAGGTTCGTACCGCCTCCCACGCCTCCCACGTCCGTGTCCGCCACCGTAGTAACGGTCACGGCCGCGTAGGTTTTCGCGAAGTCCGCGCCGGAGTAGGCGGCCAGGATCGCGTCCATGAGGCCCACCTCGCCGAAAGCGGCCTCGAAGTCCGTCCAGGTTTGCGCGGAGTCCGAAAGCTGGATCCCGTCCTCGCTCCACCCGGCTGGTTCGTACTGATCGGTGAATCGGAGATCGCCCGCGGAGCTGGCCAGTTTGAGGTTTCCGGCGGCCGTGACGGTGAGCGCGCCGGTGGTGTCGATCTGATTCGCCGTCACGCCAATGTTGATCGTGGTGCCGGCGGCGCCGGTGTCCACCTTGATCCCGTTCAGGAAATCGGACACCACGGCGTCGACGTCGAATTCGTCCACGTCATCCTCGATCGCCACCTTCGAGGTTCCGCCCGCGGAGCCCTCGATCACGCGGAATAGGATCGCCTCCAGATCGTCCCGGATCTGCCACTCGAGCCCGGCCCCCTCGAGGTCCAGATAGCTCGTGGTGGTGACGTCGACCGGCGTGGTGCCCTGGTTATCGTAGGACACCTGGCGGGTGGGGGTGATCGCGCCGGCGCCCACGTCGATCACGGCGCCACTGAGGAAATCGGCCTCCGTGAGATCCTCGAGGCGGACGCGCTCGCGGGTGGAGTAGTTGATCGTGGTGGACTCGATATCCGCCACCGGGCACGCCTCGAGGTCATCGCCGGTTGAATTGAGGCGAACGAACGAAATCTGGGCGCGGTTCGGCGTGGTTCCGGTGAGGGTTTGCCCGTCCGTGTTCGTCTCACACTGGAAAAGGCCGTACACCTTTCGGCCCGAGGACAGGATCGGATCGCGCGTCGATCCGTCCACGATCTCCATGAGGTTTTTCGGGTTGATCGCGTGCGGTCCCGTCACCCCGTCCAGGGCGTGGGTTCCGAACGTCCCGGAGTGGAACGCCACCACGGTGCCCAGCGTGGTGACGGCGCCCACGGCGGCCGTGGTGTTCGCCGGAAGCTCGCCGGATCCGAGGACCACGTAATTCTGGGAGGCCGGCACGGCCACGTCCGTGAGGTTGAACACGTCCCGGAGAACGCGCTTTTTCTCCACGGCATGGAGATCGGCGTTGAGATCGTTCACGCCCCGCTGTTCCCCAGCTTCGAGCGCGGAGGGGACGTTCAGATCGTCCCACCAGTTGCCGGCCTGATCGTTCAGGAGGTTGTGGAGCTGGGATCGGATCGCGTTGAGATCGTCCTCCAGGCTCACAGGGTTGGTTTCGTAGTTCGCCTCCGAGGGCGCCACGGCGTCCCCATAGGTTGACGATTTCCGGATCTGCGTGTCTTGACGTAGGAAAGTGCGGCCCATGCTTCTGTCCTCCTATTGGTTAGCTCGCGGCCATGGTTCCGATCTCTCCTGTGTCGGTTCCCGGGGATGCCCCCGGGTGAAGTCTATCACCGCCCCCGCTGGCGTCGTAAGACTTTCACGTCCTCGGCGATCGATTCAAGCGCCAGGGATTGTTTGCCGTCGATCCCCTCCTGGCGGATCTGGGAGTCCCGGATTGTGCGTTGCTGGACTTCGATCCCCTCGAGGCGCTTCTGGATTGGCGGGTGGGCCTCGGAGTCCCGATCGTGGTGCGCCTCGGCCTCTATAATCGCCCGGTGAACGTCCGGGCCGGTGGTTCGATTCGCCAGCTCGTCCCGAACCGTGAGCCACCAGGCCGCAAGCGCCACCGCGCCGGCGAGGATCATCGACGCGAGGAGCTTTGTCCAGCCCCCCAGCTCGAGGCCGAGGAAACGCCGGTGGCCGTTCCCGCCGCCGCCGTTGCCCACGCGCGCGGCGAGCTTCTCCGCGAGGCGGTCCAGGAACTCCTCGGGCGTGGGCGTTCCAAGTGGAGGCGTCACCGCCGAGGCGGCGCCCACCTGGCCGGCGAGGCGCGCGTGGAGGCGCGCGGAGATTCGCCCGGTGTCCTCATCGGACAGGGGGCGATCCGGCGTTCCGTTGTCGCTTGGTACTGCCACGGCCGCCTCCTATCCGCACGCGAACCAGAAATCGACGGCGGCCACCTTGTCCGCGCCGGTGGCCTGGCACGTGAGCATTGCCACCACGGAGCCCGTTTGGCCGCCACCACCGGAGCCCCACGCGGACGGCCCGCAATAGTAGCCGTTACCCCAGATCGGCGTGGTGTTGCTCCCAATGGTCTGATCATAGAGGGTGGTTTCCCCGGCGCCCGTGGGGTAGTCCTGAAACGGACCGATCGCCGCGCTGAACACCTCGGAGATCGGGTTTTGCGCCGGGTTCCAGCGCGCCGTTTCGATCTTGAGGGAATTCAGCTCCCCGGCACAGCCCACGGCCATGAGGCGCGCGTTTGCGTTGCCACCGCACGCCGGAGGATGCCAGTAGCCCACCTCCGCGCCGGAGCCCGCGTCCGCCACCCACGGAAGCGTCCCCCCGATCATCCAGCTCGATCCGGACTTCGCGAACACGTCTTTTCCGAGGGCGCGGCAATGGATCCACTGACCCATGGGGACGCGGAAATCCCGAATCTGCGTTTTCGGATCGTAGTCCGTGGACTGGCCAACGGTTGTTTGAATCGCGGCCCAGCGGACATAGCCGGAGTCCGGCGCCGGAATTGATCCGCCCTCGGCGCCCTCCTTGCGACTCCAGGTCATCTGAACTTTGCGGCGCTTGTTCGGTGTGGTGGTGGACTTGGCGCGCGTGGTGGCGTCCTCGAAGTCCCGCGTTTCCGAATCGCCGTCGACCACCTCGAGCTTGTATTGGATCAGGTCCCAGCGCGCGGAGGTGGTGGGCGCTGTGATCACCTCGGCGAACGTGTCCGCCGGGACGTAGCACGCGAGGAGCTGGGGATCCTCGCCGTCGATCGTGGAGCCAACCCACTGGGCGAACACGCCGGCCATGTTCGTGTAACCGCGGGGCGTACCGTTCTGGTAGTCCACCCACGCGCCGCCGCGGCCGGTAAACGCTGTCCCGGTCCAGTCACCGATCAGCGTGGAAATCGTGCCAGGGCGCACCGCGGCCGTGGATCGATTGTCCCGCGCGCTGAGGATCTGGAGGTCGCCCAGCATGGAGTGGACGAACGCCTGGAGGTCGTTCCAGTCCGCCGGGTTGACGCCCTCGCCGTCATTGAACAGCAAGCGCTTGGGGGAGCTTCCGATAACCGTTGCCACGTGTGCCTCCTATGGGGATTGACGATACTCCACCAGGACGCGGATCCCCGCGCCCTTTTTCTGGCGAAGTGCCTCCGTCACGGCCGCGGCGGTGGCCGCCGTTGGGTGAATGGCCCCGGTCCCGTAGGGAATGATCACCACGATCGTGGGATACTGTGTCCCCATTCGGTAGCCTCGGCCGTAGAACGCGCGGGCGTAGCCGTCCGCCAGGTTGAGATCCTGATCGAGCTTCTGGGCGGTCCAGCTCACGCCCGGATCGGTGGAGCTTGCGCCCGGTGTATTCACGTATGCGGCGGCGTTGCCCTCGATCCCCTTCACCTCGAACGTGCCATCATTGGCCGGATTCGAGGCCCCGGAGAACACCAGTTGCCACCCGTAGCCCGGAAAATCGATCTCGAACGGAGGGCGATCCCACGGAAGCGTGTCCGGTAGGAACGTCATCGCATGGGCGCCGGACTTTGTGAACACGCCACCCGTTCCGCTCATGCTCGTGAACGTGCCGAGGAAACCGCGATCGCGTTTCAGCTCCACCATGGCCACGCCCCCGAGGATGCCCTCGGCGTCGACCGTGGCCTGGGCCACGGCGATCAGTTCGTCCCGCGTCACCGCGTCCTCATACGATTGCAAGCGCGCGCGGAGGGCCGCGTCCGATTCCCCGGACACGCGGGACGTTCCCCGATCCCTCGCGTGCTGATCGAGCCAGTCCGGATCGCTCCCCACCGGCCCGGTGGCGTCCCCGATCAGCGTGTGGGTGAACCAATCCTCTAGCTGGGCACGCGCGGCGCCGATCATCTTGGCGAGCATTCCCAGATCCTCGAGCTGGCGCGCGTCATCGTGAAACCACGTTGGCAACGCGGCCAGGGCGAAGTCTAGGAACTCTTGCTCCTCGGCGGTGAGCGCCACGGTTATGCCTCCACGATCGTAAGTGCACCAGCCCGGATCACCTCATCGGCCGCCGGAACGATGTCCGCGATCGACGCCGGCGAGCCCCCGACCGTGATCGCCGTGAACGTCACCTCCCAGATGTCATCCGGGTAAACGCCGATGATCGCGGCCGTGATCATGTCCAGGTAGCAGGTTTCCCCGGCCTTGAGCTTGGCCATGCGGGCCGCCGCGGCGTCCTCCAGCTCCGTGGCGTGTGCCACCACGTCAAATCCGGCCCGGACGATCAGCTCCGCGGTGAATTCAACCTCCAGCGGATCGCCCCCGAGGACGGTAACCACCACGCCGGCACAGCGCCAGTTCTCCAGCTCCTCCTCCACGTCCGCGATCATCTCCGCGGTGGAGTTGCCGTCCTGATCCGTCACGCGCACCGTGACAAGCCCCTGGCCGTCCTCGGTGGCCGAGGCCACCCGCACGGAGTCAACCTGGAGGGCGCCATACTCGAGCGCGGCGAGGGTTCCACGCCGGAGCGTGCTCCAAAAGTCGCGCGCGCGGCGCCGTAGCTCCTCGTCCGATTCCTCATCGTTGCCGCCGCCGGCGCTCGCGGCATTCGTGACCGTGAACGTGGAATCGAAGCTCGGAACGTCAATGATCCGGATGATCGTGGCCGCGGCCACGTTGCCGTCCGTGCCGGGATCCACGGCGGTGGCCGATACCGTGAGCGGTCCCAGGACGCCGAGGCCGAAAACCAGATTCGTGTCCGTGAGAAATTGGATCTCGTTTCCCTCGGCGTCGAATTGCGTGGCAACCGTGGTCCCGGAGGGAATGGTCCCGGCGGGCTCCCCGCCCCCCTGGGAGGGCCTGGCAAAGCTCAAGGTGACTTGCGCGGGCGTTGCGGGTTGGCGCTGGATCCCCAGGTGATCGTCCACCAGGGCCGTGAGCGCGTCCCCTCGCGCGCCGTCGATAAAGGTTTCCTTGAACGCCTGGGCGGCCATTCGGATGCAAGCGTCCGCCATGGCGGCGCCGCCGTGGAGCTGGGCCAGCGACACGTCCCCGTCATAGAACATGAGATCGGCGCGGCGCGCTTGCGCCTCGGCGAGGCCCTGGGCCAGGAGATCATCGAAGCTCGGAGCGGTTGGCATGGTTAGGACACCTCCACGGACGCGCGCACCATTTCAGTTTGACGCGATCGCCCCTTGGCAAGGATCCACACACTGATCGTGAGCTGATCGGGTGTGGCGTCATCGATCACAACGCCGGCCACGTCCTCCACGCGCGGATCCTGGACGAGCTGGCCGCGGATTCGCTCGATCAGTTCGTCCATGGCCGCGCGCGTGCGCCGTGCCTTCACGAATGAGCGAGCGCCCACGCCGTAGTTCGGCAACGTGGCCCACTCGCCCGGATCGGTGAGGATCCTCCGGTTGATCGCCTGGCGAAGCGCCACAGCGCCGGAGGCCAGGAGCCAGTCCCCGGAGGGCGTCACCTCGAGGTTCGCGGCACCGTCGCGCACGTCAAGCCAAATATCTTTCCCCCAAAGGCGATCGTATTGCGAGGCCCGCTCGGCCGCCCCAATTCCTTGGGAGCCGAGGGTGACGCCTGGGAGTGTCCAGCTATATCCGCTCATGGGGTCCGCCTATCAGGATGGTACGGGAAAACCGTTCTCGAGGTTGCCGTGGGCGTCCACCGCGTAACACCACAGCTCGGCGAGGTGGTTAGGCCACCCGGTCCTGGGGAGGATCTTGAAATGCCACCCGTCCGTGATCGTGGTCCGCTCGGACTCCGTGGAATCAAACGGGTAGCGAAAATTCGCGCCATCGTGGACAACATACACGCGATCGTCCGCGTAGTAACGGAGCGTGATGATCACGAGCTTGAGGCCCGGCCCGAGGTCCGTCACGTCGAATTCGATCGGCGTGTGGACGGCCGTTTCCCGATCCCCGGGGATCTGTCCCGGTGTGGGCGTAAGATTCGAGATCACCGGCGGAACGTCATCTCTCGAGGCGCCGATCAGAACCACGTCACCCGCGAACGCTCGGAACTTCGAGCCCTCGGCGGTGAACCAGTCCGCCCAGTCCTCGGCCGTGATCCGCACGTCCGAAAAGCTCGCATAGGGGGAGTGAGTCGCCGGCGACACCTGATAGTTGCCCAGATCGTATTCGTTGGCGCTCCAATCCGTCCCGTAGTCCGAGGGCGGTTCCATGGGCCAATAGGCGGCCATCCCCTCGCGGCCCCCGGCCATGGTTGCACGCCACGCCTCGAGCGAGGTGGAGGACAGCGCCTCGCCCCAAAAGTGAACGTCATCGATGTTTCCGTCGAAATTCTCCCCGGAAAATCCGTTGTCCTCGATCCCCCCCATGCGAACCTGGGCCGTGTTCGCCTGGAGGTTGTTCACGTCCGCCACGCTGATCGTGGAGCCAAGCGCGGTTCCGTCCACCAGGAGATCGATATCCCGGTTCGCCCCGTTGATCGCGAGGGTGGCGGCGATCCGATACCACGTGCCGGTCCCCGGGCTCCACGCCTGGGAGCTTTTGTGCTCCGCGCTCGTGGTGCGCCACCACAAGGATAGATAGTTCGCGCCGGAGATTCGCTCCACCACCAGGCCCCAGCTTTTCGCCGGGCCAGCGCCTCCCCAGCGCGTGAGGATCGGCCACACCTGGCCGTCCGAGGTGGGCACGCTCGCGAATCGCGCCGAGGCAATGATCGACAGATCGGCAACCGGCGCCAGGTTCGGCGCGCTGGCAATGTAGAAGTAGCTCCCCGAGGAGCGATAGAAGCGCGCGGAGCCCCGGTTCAACTCCGTGCCGCCCGGAATGGTCTGGATCGCCTCGCCAGCATAGGCCGTCATCGCTCCACCTCACTCCGCGGTCACGAGTAGCGGGTTTCCGGTCCACGGGAAAGCGTAGTTCCCGAATACCATCCATGTGTAGCCCGGATTCGTGGGATCCAGCTCGATACTATCCCCGGTCACGAATCCGCTGGAAACCTGATAGACATCGGGGAGGCGTCCGAACACGCCGTAACCGCCCACGGTATTGCCGATCGCGGCGAGCGGGAACATTTGCCAGCGCCCGGAGATTTCGTTGACGGATATGGCGTTTTCCATGGCCATGTAGGAGTCCCACACGTCACAGCCGATCACCGCTGAGAATGGGGAGTCCCCGCCGCTGGCCTTGAACCCTTGCCAGTTCTCCGTTTCCTGCCAGTTGAAACCGTAGCCATCTTCCGCGCGCGGCCATCCGTATCCGGTTCCATTGGCCGGGTTGCAGTAGCCCAGCCACGGAAGCGCCCACCCGCTCGCGGCGTCCTCGAACTTGTTAACCGCGATGCACCATTCACACTTGTTCGATCCCGTGCGGAGGGGGAGGAAAATATCGAACTTGCCATCGGTCGAATGGATCGCGTTGACGCGGCAATCCAGGCCGGAGCTACTGTTCCAGTACGAATAACCGCTATTCAAAAGCGTGGAATAGTTCGCGCCCGTGAGCGGTGGCGAGCCCACGGCGCCACCGGAGAATGATCCGTCCGGCGAAAGGTAAACAGTCGCATCGCTGGCGGCGTCGTACCAATAACAGAGCTGGACGCCGAACACGTTTTCCGCTACGAACCAGGACTCCGGATAGTCGACGTCAAGGTAGCTACTCCAGCCCGGCCCTGGCCAGCCCGCGGAGGACGTGTTCGCGCTTGCGACGATCGCCCATGGGTTGGAAGTCCAGCCCGTGAGGAGGCTATAGAGCGCGAACGCCAGGCGCTTGCGATCGGTCACGCCGGATCCGCTGGTGGGATACCATGCGTTCTCGATCCATTCGTAGGAGCGCTCCAATTCGGGGAGTGGCATCGGTTCACCTCAGATCGTGACTAGCTCGGTTTCCACGCCGTCCCACGGTAGGGCAAGCGCCTGGATTTGGATCCACTTGAACTCGGGATGATCCACGTCCTCCTCGAGAAAAGCACCGGTCGGATAGGCTTGATTATTCGCCCAGAACACGTCGACAAGTCGCCCATGCCACCCGCGCGCGCCGGCATCCTTCGAGGCGAGCCCGATCCGCGGGAACGGAGAACGGCCGGAGAACGAATTGACGGCCTGATTATTGTAGGCGGACACCACGGAGCGATTGATCCCCAGGCCGGTGCCGTGCGCCGTGTACCACGTTCCGCCGTAGGAGAACCGGAACGGGGAGCCCACGTTCAGCGTGCTATAGGTCAAATTGTTGTTCACGCCATTGTAGAGATAGAAACGCCCGCCCTCCCAGTTCTCCACGGCGTTCGCCAGGCGCCCGAACATTAGGATCCCGTATTGGTTGTTTCCGAGATACGGGATCATGATTTCGCAGTCACCATCGATCGAATGCCAGTATTGCATGACGCAATCGACGGCCCAGGTTTGCGTCCCGAAAAGATAGGTATCCCAGATCGTCCGCTGATCGGTTGCCGTTGGCGGCGTGTTCAGGCCGCCGCCGGTGAACAGTCCGCCAGGTGAGAAGTAGAGGCGGGACACGTAGGAGGTCGTGGTCCTGGTGATCATCACCTGGCCGCCACCGTTCAGGTTGAGAACGATCCATGGATTGTTGTTCGAGGGGAACGTGGGCGATGTCCAGTAGTCCGTCCCCCAGCCCCAGCTCGCGGAGGCGTCACTCGAGCCGGCCACCGTGGCGCCGCCAACGGTCCAGCCCTTCCACGTTTCTTTCCAGTCGTAAAGCGTTGCGTTATACATTTCGGCCGATCCGCCCGGATAGGTGATCCGGTGGTTCAGCTCGAATTCCCAGGACTTCTCCAGTACGGGCAACGCCATGGTGTCCTCACGTGATCGCGTAGGGTGTCGCGCCGATCGTCGCGGTCCCTTGGTTGTCGGTTGCAGGGTGGAGAACGTCCGCCAGCTCGGCCGCGGCCTCCTCGAGGGTGGCGAACGCGGCCGTGTTCGCATCGAACGCGGCGGCCAGCGCCGTAGGGACGGCCACGAAGCTGGGGGGTGTAATCGCCGTGGCCCCGGCAAAAAAGAGCGCTGGCGCGGCAACCATGGCGCCCCAGAACGCTAGGAGCCCGGTTTTCACAACGGTGGCGCCGGCGCTCGAGCTGGCGCCCGGCGTGAACGTCATCGCCGCGGCCATTGCCGGGACGGCGAGCGCGTCCACCTGGGCGGTGACGATCAGGACGGCGCCGGCCTGGGCGCGATCTTTCATATAAGCGCCATAGGCCGCCGCCAGGGCCGCCTCGCCCTCGCCCGCCGTGAGGGTGGGCGTCATGCTTTCCAGCGCCGTGGCCAGCTTGGACTTGCTCAGGCTCATTATTTCACCTTCACCACCTGAGAATAGCTCGAGGCCAGCGCGGCGTTATCCGCCACGGTCGACGGCCCGGTGCCGGTGCCATGCTTGTGGGCCTCGTAAGCGGACTTGAGGACCACCTGATCTGTGCCCCCGGAGCCGTCATGGATCAACACCTCCTGATCCACGATGATCGTTCGCCCGGCCGCCGGCCCCTCGCCTCCTCCGTTCGGGATGTCACCCGAGGACAGGACGGCCACGATCGACGGCATGAACGCCAGCTCCCCGCCGGGGAGAACCACGATCACCTCGGAGCCCACCTCCGGCACGCTCCACAGCCCTCGAGCTGGTCCGCCGAATGGGGAGCCGAGGCGGCACGTCACGTCGACGCCCTCCGGTTGGAATTCCACGTCCACCAGGATGTCCACCAGCTTGCCGTCCTCCTCCACCAGCTCGTAATGGGAGGACTCGCCCTCCGGCACGGCCACCACGCCCACGGCCGCCCACAGCTTGCGCGGCCCGGACGCCTCGAGGGCGCGGACCAGGGGGGCGAGGTTCAGGCGCTTGGTAGCGTGGCGCCGGCGCTTGGGCTTGCGAATGATCACCGCCGTGTCCCCTCGAGGTGGTTTGCGGTTTTCGCTCCGGCGATCGTGCCGTCTTTCTTGCGGCGCTTCTCCTGATTCTTGCGCGGCGTTTTCGCGTTCGGATCCCGGAGGCCGTCCACCACAATGAAGTCCAGGAGGCGGCCCTCGATTGAGATCCCGGTTTCGGAGTCATACTCGTAAGTGATCTCCGAAACCCGCAAGGGCCTGGTGAGGCCGCGTAGCTCCGTGTAGTGATTCGCGATCACCTCGGCCGCGGCGTGGGTGAACCCGCGCGCGAGGAGGTGAGACACCTTTTCAGGCGCGCTCACCTTGTCATCCGACAAAAGCGCGTGATCCCGTGAGAACTCGGAGAAGTTGAGCCGGAGCGCGTCACCGGCGGCGAGGTCCAGGAGGTCCCGGTCCTCCAGATCCTTGAGGTCCCGCGTTCGGAATATCACCTCGCGCTCCTCACGCCCGAGGCGATCATAGCGGGCCTTTGCCATTTGCCGGAGGACGGCGCGATCGGTCACGCCGTACACTGGAACGATCTCGTATTCGTTCGTTTTCTTGATCGAGGTGGACTCGCCTCCGCGTTTCAGCTTGCGGCTTGACTGTTTGACCTTTTGCCACGCCCCTTTCGGGTATTCGACCGTGATCGGCGCTCGATCGCGATCGGAGTAGGCTTGCACGATGATCGAGGGAACGGTTTTCTTGCCGAGGTGGCGGGACAGCTCGAGGCTTTCGAGGTTCTGGCCCCAGCTCATCTCCCTGATCCGTTGCTCGGAATCGTCCGTGAGGTTTTTCGGGTGTGTGATCACCACGTCCAGGCCGCGAACAAAGGCGATGAAACCGTGCCGCCGGACGGTTTTCGAGATCACGTCCCAATATGTCGTGTCCTGTTCCACCGGAATGCCGCGGCGCTTGCCGCGCGTTTCGTTCTGGCCCACGCGCGGAAGCGAGGAGGGCTCGAGGTTCTCCACGCTCACCGTGAGGCGATCATCCGGATCGGCCATGGCCAGGATCTCCTCCACGAACTTGTCCAGGCGCTTGCCGGTTGGGATCCTTCTGGGCTTGCCTCCGTCCGTGGGCGGCCATTGGCGCCCGTCCAGATAGGCGGTGTAATCCTGGCCGCTGATCGTCACCCACCGGCCGCCGCTGTCATAGTTCGCCGTGAGGTCATCGAACAGGCCCGCCACCGTGGGCGCGGTTCCCCAGGTAAAGCGATCCTTGCTGTTCTGGAGGCCCACCTCGAGGCCCAGCTCCTCGAGGGGAGTCCGCTTGCGCCCGGACGTTGGCGCGTCCAGCTCGGAGAATTGCCGATCCATGAGGTTGGGATCGGCGAGCCCGCTTGTTTGGAACAGGTACACCTCCGCGGCGCCGGCGCGGACGAGCTGGGGGTCGACGGGAAAATCGTCCGCGTCGAATACCAGCTCCCACGAGTCCGGATCGTCGTAAGCGTTCCGGTGTACGGTGGCGGCCTTGGGGAGGACGGGGAGGATCAGCGGTTCCGTGTCGCGCGCGTCATCGCCGAACCCGTCGAATACCACCTGGAGGATCGCCCGGCATTGCGGATAATAGACTCGCGACACGCTAGCCCGTCCCTCGCTCCGGGATGATCAGAAGCTCGTCCCCGGTCAACGTCATGGAACTGAGGGCGTTCCGCTCGGCGATCAGGCCCCAACAATGGGGCGTTCCGTAGAAACGCCGGCTGATCTTCATTAGGGATTCGCCGCGGTGTGGCCGGTAGAGGGCGAGCGCCGAGGGCTCCGCGCGCTCCTCCACGCCGAGGGCCGCGGCCCTCGAGGTCCCCAGCGCCACGCGCGTGCGGAAGCGGATCGAGCGGGACCAGGACTCATAATCCAGGACGGACATCGCCGTGGTGTGGGCGAGGTCCAGATCGGCCCGATATGCCGTCATGGTATCGAGGATCGAAAGCGCGTCATTCGCGGCTTGGCGGAATTGTGTCGCCATGCGGGTGAACGCCTCGATCGGACGGCTTTCCGTTTTCAAAAGCTCGCGCTGATCGAGGGTGTCCCCGATCGCGTTGCGATCCGTCACGAGCGAGGCGAGGGCCGCGTCGACGTCATCCGCGGCCGTGCCGCCCAGCGCCGTGCGCGGGGCGTAGTCCTGGGCGTCCAGAATGGCCGCCACCGTGATGTCCAGCTCATCATAGGCTTGCTGGGTTGACTTGGGGGACGCCGGCGAGCGGTCCTCCAGGTTGCCCTCGCCGGCCCTGGTGTGCGGATCGAACGTGAACGTGTAGCGGATATAATTCGAGCGCCGATACTCGAAATTCCAATCCGTGATCTGGCCCTCGAACGCCTGGCCCTGAAACTGGATCCGGACAAGGTTGCCGCGCTCGCACATGGCCTCGAAGCGGCGCATTTCCGCCGAGGCATACCCGGCGAAGTTGTATCGATCATCCCAGCGCCCGGCGAACTCGCTGGCTTTCTTGCTCGGCCCGAGGACTTGAACGCTCGGCGTTCGCGCGCCGGAGTAGTCCGTCCGAACGTGGCGAAGCGTTCCGGCGATTCCCCACGGGGCGAGCGGACACGCTCGAGCGCCGCCCTTGTTCCCGTCCATGGGCCGCCGGTCGGATGTCCACTCAAAGATCGCGGACGGTCCTCCGTCCGGGCGTCCGCCGGTTTGGCGCCCGATGCGCCCGATCTCCTGGATCGTGAATGCCCCAGCGCTCGCCATGCTACGGGCCTCCCCTGTAGGAGCCCGTCCTGGCGGCCTCCTGGAACGTAGTCACCAGATCGAAAACGAATCGATCCGGATCCTCGGACTTGGCCTCGATTCGGTGGATCGTCACGTTGATCTTGGGCGGTTTCTTGAGGCCCTCGAGCTTGGGGAGGCCCTCGCCCTTCGCCGTGAGTCCGGCGGCCTGGGCGCTTTCGATCACCGCCGGGATGAATTTGCCCTCGAGCATTCGGGCAAAGTCCGCCACGGGATCCTGGGATTGACTGAGGACGTAATCCAGGCGCGCGAAACTGGACTCGAGCGCGGCCACCGCGTAGTCCTCACCGGCCAGGCCCTTTTTCGTGGCCACACGCGCCGCCGCGCCGGCAAGCGCCTGTTGTGTCCAGGCGCCACGGTATCCGGGGAGGAGGTTTTCCTGTTTCGCATAGGTCGCGATCTGTTTGTACATGGCGCGGAGATCGTCCGCCTTGCTCGTGAGCGCTTCTGTTAGCTCCACCTCGCGGAGGTATGCCGCGGGCTCCTCCGCGCGCCAGGCGGCCATCTTCTCCGTGTAACCCGCGGCCCCCGGCGTCACGCCCCACTTGGCGCGCTCCTCCTGTAGCTTCGCCAGTTCGTCCATGCGCGCGCCGAAATGGCCCAGTTCCTTTTTCAGCTCGGGGAGGACCACCTCGCCACGTAGCGCCATGCCTTGCTCGATCCGCTTCCGCTCCTCCGCTCGGCGCTTCTCCTCGGCGCTGTGCCACCACTTGTAAAGGCCATAGAGCGCCGTCCCGGCGAGCCCGATCGCCGGCCCGAATGAGGCGAGCCTCGCCGTCACGTTGGCGATCCCGGCGCCGAACTTCGCCACGCCCAGGCCGGTTTCATTCATTTTCGCCATGAGGAGGCCGGCGCCAGCTCGGCGCGTCATGCGTCCGGCGAACCCGCCCACGGATTCGAGCATTCCTCCGGCCATGCCTCCGATCTTCCATGCGGCCCAGCCCTTGGCCACGGTGAGGAGGAGATCGGCGTGGTTCACGAAAAACGCGGCCACGTCCCGGATCAGGCCGAACACGTCCCGGAGCGTGCCGGCGAGGTTGCGGGCCATTTCGTCCACGCGATCGGTGTTCGCGGTGATCCACGTGTTCCAGCTTTTGATCTCGCTCGTGAGCGCGCGAAACATCGGCAAGCCCACCTTGCCGAGGAAAATCTGGAGGTTGTCCTGGAACGTGGAATAGACGCCGGAAAAGCTGGTTTCCTGGGCCTTGGCCATGTTCGTGATCGCCTCGCTCGTGAGCGCGGCTTTCAGCGCGGCGGCCCTTTGTTGCTCGCTCATTTCGTTGAACGCGGCGCGGCCCTCCTCGCCGATCACGCCCATGGGCTCGAGGAGCGAGCGGGCGAAGCGATCGACAGAACGAACGCGGCCCATGAGAACGGACTCAATATCCCGCGCCGCCACCTCGGCCTCGATCCCGAACGCGCGCGCGGCCACCACGGAGCCCGCCGTGATGTCCTCCAGATCCTTCATGCTCAGGCCCGCTTGCATGATCGGGCGGACGATGTTCGAGGCCATGGCCACCATGTCCGCCGTGGTCCCCACCGATCGCTTTGCGCGCTCCTGGAGTTGCCCCACGAGATCCACGGACTGTTCCATGGATTGAGTCCAGCCCTGGCCGGTGGTGAGCGAGATCATACCGGCCATCTGGACGCGCGCCTGTTCCATGTTCGCGTTGAAACCCACGAGGGCTTTCCAGCCCGCGCGCGCTCCGAAGTAGGCGCCAGCTCCGGCCGCAACCTTGCCCCACGCGGAGGACAGGAGCCCGGAGGACTTCGAGGCTTTCTCC
>Ga0180438_10000965_pt1 | contig 52393 bp, 51 predicted proteins | sample SS_ome_12_FD_132455 | JGI IMG/M metagenome (GOLD analysis project Ga0180438, IMG submission 132455) | Hypersaline lake sediment archaeal communities from the Salton Sea, California, USA - SS_3_D_2 metaG | ecosystem: Environmental > Aquatic > Non-marine Saline and Alkaline > Hypersaline >...
CGATCCTGAAACAGCGTTAGCTGAGAAGGGATTGCATCTTGGTCGAGCAGAAATGGCGATCCTGTCCTCTGGCATGAATTACGGACGCCATGGAGATGAAAACCAGGTGCGCTTATCAGAATTAGCGCTCATATCACGCGGTTGGAAGTAATATTAATAAAATCGATTCGCTGGTAAAAAACTTACCTGTCCAGATCTGGCGCACGGTTGAAGCTGCCTGGTCCCAGTCGGCCGCGTGGCCTGAGTTTATCAACGCCATGCAGATGATTATCCCGCGTGGGGTAGCCGAGGGGATACAGGTAGAACAGGATTCTTCAAAATGGGCGATTCTACCCGGACTGTGCTGCCAGTCAGCAGGAGGCCAAGCTGAATGGGCAAATGATATCGCGGCTGCCTGGCTGCTGTTTTACATTGCTGCCGATATTATGGATACGGTTGAAGACCTCGACCAACCTGATGCATGGTGGGTGGAATTCAGCCCGGGGACGGCGGTTAATCTGGCTTCCGGTTTATATTTCACAGCCACACGGGTTCTTGACCGGCTCTATCGAAAGCAGCCCACACAAAAAGCCGCAGCAGACATCAATGAAAAATTGATTGATGGATTTTTAATTATGTGCAGCGGTCAGCATAATGATTTAATTCGGGACCGTTTTACATTAGATGAATATTGGAAAACTTCTGCAGCCAAATCGGGCCAATTTTTTGGGATGGCCTGCTGGGCTGGCGCACGAGTTAATAGTGGGGATCCCGAGAAATTGGATAGTTACCAGGATTTTGGCAAGCATTTAGGTTTGCTTATCCAGATATTGGATGATCTTGAGGAATTTGAAAACCTCCACAATCTGACTACAGAGCTTGAATGGCGGAACATTCAGAAGGCGCTGCCGGTGATATACACACTGGAAGTCGTTCCGGAACTAGAAAAAACCCAATTTATTGAATATTTAAACCGGGCACATCAGGATCCGCAAGCCGTTGAAGATATTATCCAAATAATGGAGGAATGCGGTGTTGTTTTATACCTTTTGGCTGAAATTGAACGCATATCAAACTCAGCTTTGTTGAGTTTAAATGCTGCTGAACCCGAGAGGAACGCCTCCCAGTATCTAGCAGGTATGATAACGCGCATGAAATCACGAACCTGATCCGCACTTGGGGGGAAGCTGATTTGATCAACAGAACATTATTCACTTTGGATTCACACAACGTATTAATTTATTCTGTATACCACTTAAAGCAGTAATTCTTCGAGGATATGCTAGAATAAAATATCAATGGGCGTAATTGCGGAGCGATTGACCAGATATTCATCAAGGCGATGGTGGATAAGCATGCCATTCGTCATCGCGCTGATCGTATTGGGATTCATCTTGTGGATGGCATTGAGGGTCATGATCTACCCGCATGATGGAATTGGATATATACACCCAACTGGTTTAATAGGTGAAATTGACCCAATCGGACCAAACGCCGATAAAATTCAAGTAAATGACTTGATATTGTCAATTGATTCCGTGCCCTGGGAAGAAGCCTATTATTTTTACGTTGGTAAGCGGGGGGGTGACGAAGTAATTTTTCTAGTTGAGCGCGAGGGAATACAGTTACCGGTTACGCTAACTTTGATCGACCCGCCATTTGGAGAAGTCCTTATCCGGCTGGCACCGATATTTGTGGCTTTGATATTTTGGATAATTGGTGTCGGTGTCCAGGCATTCAAACCTTCAGACAGTTCCGCAGATGTTTTCTTCGCCTGGTGCCAGGTTAGCGCATTAACTCTGGCAGCAGGTGTCGGGTCGTATTTAGGTCCTATTCTCTCAGCCGTTTTGTTTAATATTCTCATGTGGTTGATCGGGCCGCTATCTGTGCATCTGCACCTGTTTTTCCCCCAGACAGCGCCGAGCAAATGGCATTATCGTTTGCTCACAATTCTCTATTTGATCGCTGCAGCAGGCAGTCTTCCGTATCTAATCTATGGGTATCTTGAGACCAGGACTTTTGATTGGTATTCTATATACCTCACCTCTGCCCGTTTATTCCTGGCGGTTAATTTATTAATTGTTGTACTGCTGTTGCTGTACAACTACCGGCATCCTGATTATCCCGGGGCGAGAGGAAAAATTCGTATTGTGGCATTGGGAGGTGTGTTAACCGCAGTCCCCATCGTAATGCTGACCATCCTTCCAGATGCTTTGTTCCACCAGCCAATCATCATTTACCCGCTGACCTTTATGTTATTAGCTTTGCTGCCAATTACATATGGATATGCCATATTCCGACTCAACTTGATTGAGATTGAAGCGCATGTAAATCGCGGCGCGACATTTATCCTGGTATATTCGATATTAGGCGGGTTTTATCTGATTCTTTACGCAGGCATAAATTTCTTTATTCCCAGCAATGTCGTTTTTATACCATTGGTTAACACAATCTTAGTGTTGATACTGGCGAGTGTTTTTATCCCTTTGCGCGGACGGGTACAAAAAGTTGTAAATTCGATCTTCTATGGCGGTTGGTACGACTATCGATTTGCTGTTACGGAAATAACTCAAAATCTGGAACAGATGACGGATCTAAATACCCTGGCAAAAACGGTCAGCAGCCGCCTGGTGGAAACTTTCAGATTAGAAGAGACTTGCGTATTTTTGCGTGATTTGGATGGCGATTTTTCTGTGATTGAGCTGTCATCTCAAGGCAATTTAGATGACTTCTCAGAAATAACGTATCCGATTCTGCCGCGCACAAGCCTCACATACCTGTTAAAAATTGGCGCCATTGAAAGGAATTCATTGCGCAAGGCGTTGTCAGAGGTGACAGTAACTTCCGCAGAACTCCAATTGTTAAACAGTGAACAAATCCATTTGTGGGTACCAGTGGTCGGTCATGAACAAATACTGGGATTATTGGCGCTTGGACCGAAATTGGGTGGGGATATTTTTAGCGGCGAAGATATGGATATCTTGCGAATTCTTGCAAGACAGATGAGCCCTGTAATTGAAAATATCCATCTTGTAACTCAGTTGCGTGATTACGCAGCAGAATTGGAGGAAAGGGTTCAAGCCCGCACTGTTGAACTTCACAATGCGAAGGAAAGGGTGGAGGCGATCCTTTCCAGTGTTGGAGAAGGTGTGTTTGTCACCAATTTGGAGGGTAACATTATCGCCGTGAACCAGGCTTTTGAAAAACAGACCGGGTTTTCTTCTCATGAATTAATCGACCGAAAGCACCGCCAACTGCTGGAAAAAAATAATGATCTGCAAATTATCGAAGATATGCAGGCATCTTTATCGAGTGGTGAAATTTGGAGCGGGGAATTGTTAAATCAGCGCAAGAATAAAGGGGCTTACGATATCCAATTGACTATGGCGCCTGTAAGAGATCAAGCTGGCAAGATAGTGAGTTACGTGGGCAGCCAGCGTGATATCACCCGGCAGAAAGAATTAGACCTCCTGAAGGATATGTTTGTTTCGGATGTTTCTCATGAACTTAGAACGCCCACTACAAATATTCATCTATATCTGGAATTGCTGCAGGATGCACCACCGGTAAAACGATCGAAGTATTTATCTGTGATTAAAGAGCAGAGTCATTTATTGTCTAAGCTGGTTGAGGACATCCTTGACTTATCCCGATTAGCGATGGCAAAGACAAAAAAGATAGAGTTCGAAAATCTGGATATCAATTTATTGATCGAACAAGTAATTACTGCTCACAAGCCTTTAGCAGATGAAAACGGAATAGATTTAAATTTTTATCCATGTCCCGATTTGCCGCCAGTTCGTGGTGATCAAAATCAGATGTCGCGTGTGATTACGAACCTGGTATCAAACGCGGTTCGCTATACGGATCAAGGAAAAGTTGACGTAGAAACATACAAATCTGATGGCAATATATCTCTGGTAGTAAGGGACACAGGGATCGGGATTGAAGCTGTTGATCTACCGCATATTTTTGAACGGTTTTACCGCGGAGGAAGCGTGCGCCAATCAAAGGTACATGGTACAGGCTTAGGTTTGGCGATCGTGAGTGAGATCGTCGAACTCCACGATGGAAGGGTGGAAGTTAACAGTCAAGTTGGTAAAGGATCTGCCTTCAAAGTGATCCTGCCATCCAAATAAAAAAATAATTAACTGGAGTTTGCTTAAACTGCGCTGGCGTCGTCCAGCGTATTTTTTTGATCTTTTGATAATCGCAAGCCAGCCGCGCCCAGATTATCCCGCAGTTGTTCCAGGGAGCGCGGGCCAATAATTGGGCTTGTTACCAACGCATCTGATAAGAGCCATGCTAGGGAAATTTGCGAAATCGAACGACCGCCGTATTCAACTGCTATTGTTTCGAGAATATTTAAGAGGGTCCAGTTTCGTTCATTGAAATATTTCCTGACACTTTTCCCTCTCTGGCTTTCTGGAGCTATTTCCCTGCGGTATTTTCCAGTCAGGAATCCCCCCGCTAAAGGGCTGTATGGGATCACCCCCAGTGAATAATTTCTGCATACATCCGCAAGTTCTCCTTCAAATTCAGCCCGGTGCACGAGGTTGTAATGAGGTTGAAGAGATTCAAATCTGTGCAGCCGGTTATTCCTGGCAGATAAAATACTTTCAGCCAGCCGCCAGGCTGGATAATTCGAACAACCAATATAGCGCACTTTTCCTGCCTTGATCAAATCATCCATTGCGGTAAGGGTCTCCTCGATAGGGGTGCTCTCGTCATACCAGTGCGTTTGGTACAGGTCGATATAGTCGGTCCTTAACCTTTGAAGAGAACCCTCGACTGCGTTCATTATGTGGACACGTGATAGGCCTTCATTGTTTGGACCATCTCCCATCCGGCCGCGCACCTTTGTGGCGATGATCACGCGGTCGCGAGGAATTTCCGAGTCTTTCATCCAATTACCGATAATTCTTTCTGCCACACCACCTGGATTGCCGTCAACCCAGGATGAATAAACATCGGCAGTGTCAATAAAGTTAATGCCAGCATCATATGCGGCATCAAGGATTTTGATCGAAAGCGTTTCGTCAGCCGTCCATCCAAACTGCATCGTCCCAAGGCAAAGTTCGGAAACCTTGAGACCTGTTCTACCGAGATTTCGATATATCATTTTTCCTCCTACTCAATTAATCGAAGTATTCCCTGATAGATTAGGATAATTCCAAAAACGGTTAGAATGAAAATACTGCATAAAGTCAAAATTCGCACAACCCTGGGACCTAACCGGCGGGCGAAATTAAAGATTAAGACCAGTAACAACAAACCACCTGTCAGCATGGTGTAGAAACCAACCAGGAAGGAAATCCCGGAAAGTGTGGATTCGCTCACCGCAGATAGCAATAGAGGCCCGCTTATCAATGCCCAGAACATGTACAGCCCTGGGCTCATTACATTCATGATGACGCCTTTGGCCAGGATGGCGATGGTACTTTGATTCTTAGATACCGGAATAACATTTTCGCCCGCGTTGATTTCACCTGAACCGGAGCCCGCTGGAGGTTTTGTTATATCTTGACTCGGGCTCTGTGTTGAATCGTTTATCCAACTGCGAAATAATCCATATGCGATATAAAGCGCGAACAAACCGCCAAAGATGCTGATCAGATTCAGGAAAGCGGCAGGCAGCTGGCCAAGAATGAATACGATCAATAAAACGAGAGGTGGGTCGCTTACCAGAGGCGCGAAAGCCACAGGAGCGCCGCGCTTCCATCCCCAGAACAGGGTTTGACTTACTAAAAATGTTTGCAGCGGTCCCGGGGTAGCTGCAGCGCTTATGCCTAATGCCGCCCCTTGAAGCAGGAACACAAGAAAAGAGTCCATAATAAATTTTACCAATTTGATGAAACTGGTATCCACTCACAGTCTATTGGATGGATGAAATCAACGATGGTTGTCACCCCGATGCCGAACAATCCCTGTAACAAAAACCGTGCAGCATACCCTGGGTTAAAGACTTATGCCTGCAGCAAAGCGAAAAGGCTGGATCGTTCCTTAAAGGAGCGCTTCTCAGCACTCCCTGAAATACAGGGAAAAGAGATTTATTCACTTGAAGGTAACTTTGTGTCAGAATGACAGGTGCCAGAAAGATAAGTGTCAGAATGTTGTTTTATTGTAATCTAAGAGATGGACTACTGTAACACAATTAATAAAATTAGGATCAAAATTCTGATAATTTATAATGATTCTAACTGGGTTTCTGGTTGGGATAGATCACGTTCGAAAAGATTGCTCAAAGCAGGTTTCGCCCGGTACCACAACCAGGAGGTCTGAACAGCAGTGCTGATCGTCATTACTCCTAATCCGATATACAATCCGGGTGTTTGTCCCCACACAGTGCCTATCGCAAGCAGTACTGCGCTGGAAATTAAATAAAGGAATACAGCTTCTGAAATACCTCTTGTGCGGCGGCTGTGGACGATAGCGCCTTGGTACCAGCTTTGCCAGACGTTCAATGCGGGCAACAGTAAGGCTAACCATAATCCACTGCGTGCCATTGAGCTCAAGGCGGGGGTTAAGGCTGAGACGGTTCCAAACCAGACCGCAGATATGGGGGTGATGGTGATGAGAAGCAGTAAGCCGGAGAGGATGATTGATAAAATCACAGCGAATTTTCTCAAATTTGAACTTGACCTGGGTTCATCCAGCAAAGCTACAACAACTTCATTGTAAGCAACACCCGGGCTGCGGAACATAAAAATCAACCCGCTGATTACAGGCCACACGGCTAAGGAATCGAGGGCTAAAGGCATACGGCTTAACGCTGCGCTCCCGATTGGATTAGCCAGCAGCAGCAGCAGGGACGTCATAGCGAGTGGGATATAAAAATTCAGGAATGATTTTAAATCTAAGGATGGATGTACGATTGGAGCGAGTTTCAAAGGACCTTTTACAATCGGCCTGACTGCTAATCCGGAATAAATGGCTTCGAAAAAGACTCCCGCAATCACTGCGCTAGTTCCCACTACGATACCTGGAATTCCACCGATCATATATCCTGCTAAAAGCACCAGTCCGTCCGCAGTCAGTCTTATCACAGTGCCTATACCCACTGCTCGAGAGTTTCCAAAGCGGATCAAAACTCCCTGATTAAACCTTCGGTATGCGATTGACCATGTCCAGGGGAGCATAATCATCAAGCCGATACGGGCAGGTTCAACGATAACTTCCGGAACACCAATAATCCCCTCCACGATGATATAGTACAGGGGCGTGAATGAGATCAGAAAATGCAGGAAAGTCAAACTAGCAGCAGAAACGATCATGAAACGTCTGACCTTCAAGTAGGATGGCCAATCCTTACAGAGTGCCGTGGAAGCCGCTAACAGCATGATAATGGGGGCTTCGATAATTAATGATATTGGAAAAACAACACCACCGTATGCCGCCAGATTAATCTTCGGATCCGCCAGGCGTGCCATTGTAGCGCTTACCGCGGGTAGTTCCACACCCATCAGCAGCCAGCTGGCAGCCAGCGGCCACCAGGTTTTGAATATGCGCGTGAGAGATAATTGGCTGTTTATGTTAATGGCTGTGTTCATAAATTTTATTACCTGTTGCTCACTAATCTTTCGACTGCTGCAGGCAAGATTCGCCAATTAGACCCCTTAGGGAGCAGATTGTCAAGCGTTGAAAGTAGGTATTCTTTTTATAAATTATATGATAGCAAAGAGGGATTATTGTCATCTATTTTGAGGCAAATTGAAAACTTGACAAATGGCTACAATTTTGCTATTCTATAACTACCGACCGTTCGGTAGGGAAAAGCAATGACCCGGGATGAAATATTAGAAGCCGCTGTCCAAAATTTCAGTCAGAAAGGATTTCACGCGACTTCGATGCAGGATATCGCCCAATCCGTTAACTTGAGAAAAGCCAGTCTATACCACCATGTTTCAAGCAAGCAGGAAATCCTTGTCGAACTCCTGGATCAGGCGTTGGATATCCTCATTCAACAGATGCAAGAAGTAACTGTTCTACCGCTGCCTCCGGATAAAAAATTACGCCTGGCGATTAAAAAATATCTAACCACACTTATTGATCATCGCGGCAGGGCTTCCGTCTTGCTCATGGAACACCGCTCCCTGGAACCCGAATACCAGTCCCGCCACATCCCGCGCAGAGATAAATTCGAAAATTTATGGCGGGAATTAATTAATGATGGCTCTATTCAAGGGACCTTTGATTGCCGGGATCCTGCGCTTGTAACACGTGCACTTTTGGGAATGATTAATTGGACAATCACCTGGTACAAACCAGGTGGGCCACTTTCCGCTGACCAGATTTCTGATGAAATCGCTGACCTCTTCCTGAGCGGTTTGCTTAGCCGTTCGAGTTGACGAGAATTATGAAAGTTGATCTATGTACTTGAATAAATTTGAAACTCAAAAAGGCGACCGGATATTTCAGATCCCTCTGCAATTATTTCCGGGTTTGGATGGATATGTTTACTTAGTACTAGCCAACGAGGGAGGATTTGAATACCGCGTTCTAATCGATTCAGGCTCTGGTTTCGGGGAGTGTAATGAGCAATTAGAAGCAGGTCTTCAATCTGCTTCTAAGCAGACAGGCAAATCGCTACGGCTGCAAGATTTGTCGCACATACTGATAACACACGGTCATATAGATCATTTTGGCGGTTTGACCAATATACGAGCGCACACTACCGCAAAAATTGCCATCCATGAACTGGATTTGCGCAACATTACCAATTACGAAGAACGTTTGACTGTGGTCTCTCACCGCCTTGATTCTTTCCTGGTGGAAGCCGGGGTCAATGATGAGGTTAGATCTTATCTGATCGAGCTTTATAAAGTAACGAAAAGTCTGCACCAGTCCATATCGGTCGATCTTACATATGTAGCGCAGAATATGCGCATCGGTCCCTTCGAAATGCTGCACGTCCCGGGTCACTGCGCCGGTCATGTGGTTATTCGTTTGCATGATATCCTTTTCACCGGTGACCATGTCTTATCGCATATCAGCCCTCACCAATCTCCTGAACACCTCACGCTTTCGACCGGTCTTGAGCATTATCTAAACTCGCTGGATAAATTGTTCCCGTGGACAAACGGAATCAGCTTATCTTTGGGAGGTCATGGAGAGCCGATAGCGGATCTACCGCAAAGAGTTGGGGAAATAAAAAAGGTGCACACAGAACGTCTGCAAGAAATATTGGATTATTTTATTGAACCTCATACAATCGCTGAGTTATCGCTTCGTTTATTTGGTGAGGTTGACGGATATCACGCGCTGCTGGCATTGGAAGAAGCCGGAGCGCATGTGGAGTATTTGTACCAGCGCGGATTTTTGGGAATTAACAACCTGGAGGAAATGATAAAGTATAAGCGTTCTATCCCAATCAAATATATTTGTATCCCATGTTTTATCGATGACTGATGAATAAGGAGGTCAAGGATGTTTTCATTCGAACCGTCAGAAGAGCAGAAAATGCTGGTCGATGCAATCAACCGATATGCCAAAAATGATTTGCGAAAGTTGGCGCACGATGCCGATGAGGATTGCGGTTACCCCGAATCGACGATCGATAAGGGATGGGATATTGGATATCTGCAGGCATCGATACCAGAGATTTACGGTGGTTTCGGAGACCGCTCAGCAGTCACAGGTGTTTTAGCAGCCGAGGAGATGGCCTGGGGAGACCTGGCAGGCACCTTGAATGTAATGACGCCTGGATTGTTTGTATTGCCAATATACCTGGGCGGGACACAGGCGCAAAAAGAAGGCTATTTGCCCGATATCCTGAAAGGGGATTGGCGCCCGTTTACATCTGCGTTGATCGAACCATATTTCGATTTTGACCCAAGAGAGCTGCGAACTACCGCAGCTGCAAGCGATGGTGGATATGAAATCACCGGCACGAAATCATATGTACCATATGCGGATGAGGCTGAGGCAATGCTTGTTTTCGCAAATTTGGAAGGTCAAACTCAGGCATTTATCCTGCCAAAAGGGGTTGAGGGAATTGAAATTGGTTCCCGGATGAAGCTTTTAGGTATAAATGCTTATCCAGTATATGAAGTTAATTTTTCCGGAGTGAAGGTGTCCCTCGAGAACCGGATTGGTGGTCCAGAAGGGTTTGATTTTTCGAAAATCCTGGATGCTTCAAGCGTAGCTCTGGCAGCCATGGCTGTCGGTCTATCGCGGGCGGCTTTCGAATACTCACGCGACTATGCAAAAGAACGTGAGGTTTTTGGCGTAAAGGTAGCCCAAAAACAAGCTGTAGCATTTATGTTAGCAGAAATGGCGACTGAAATTGAGGCGATCCGCTTATTGGTATGGGAGGCTGCATGGATGTTGGATAGAGGCTTACCCGAAGCCAGCATTCAAGCGTACCTGGCGCTTTCCGGAGCAGTGGATATGTCTATGATGGTGACCGATAGAGCTGTACAGATTCTCGGCGGGTACGGTTATATCCGGGAATATCCGGTTGAATTATGGATGCGAAATGGCCGTGGGATCGCGATGTTGAATGGCTTGGCGATTGTGTAACTACCCTTATTATGTTCATCGGTCTCTGATCGATAGGAGTGAATGAAATGATTAATTTTGAAATTCCCAAACCGATTGCGATGTCAAATAACGCGTTAGAAACCGTTGCAGTAAATATGATGCGGCCTCATTCCAGATATTTTGACGAAAATGAACACGAGATACCATGGGATTACATCAATTTTATGCACATGGCAATGGTACAGACTGGCGCTGGATCACTGGCGCCTAAGAAAGAGAAGTCCGAAAAACCAACTGAGAAGCGGCCTCCGATTGGATACCAGCGCCTAACGTTTATGCTGGAGATACTTTCCTGGGGAGATGTGGGTATGTATCTAAGTACACCGGGTGGTGGCTTAGGTGCGGCAGCAGTGCAGGCAGCAGGTACCCTGGAACAAAAGGAAAAGTTTCTGGCTCGTTTTTCCGGAAAGAAACCCACTTTCGGCGCAATGGCGATGACTGAACCTCAAGCAGGTTCTGATACTTCAGCGATAAGAGCTTCTGCCGTTCTGGATGAAGAGACCAACGAATGGGTTCTTAATGGCGAAAAGATCTTTGTAACCGCCGGACACAAATCATTGATTGATAGTGATGGATTCGTGGTGGTGTGGGCTACAATAGATTCCAGCGCAGGTCGAGCCGGGATGAGGGGTTTTGTCGTCGAAGCCGGCACACCTGGGGTTGAAGTCACCAAACTGGAAGATAAGATGGGAATCCGGGCCAGCGATACTGCCTCAATTGTTCTACAGGATGCGCGCGTACCTTTTGAAAATATGCTCGGCAGTACTGAAATCGTCAGGAAAACCTCGGAACGCGGATTTAAAAAAGCCATGGCAACCTTCGATGCGACCAGACCTCTGGTTGCGGCGACAGCGATCGGGGTGGCGCGCGCCGCATTGGAATACTTAAAAGAGGTCTTGGAAGGTAATGGTGTAACCATCCGTTACGCAATTCCTCGCCAGAAGATGACGAATATCGAACGCGAAGTGATCGATATGGAAGTAATGCTGCGTTCAGCCTGGCTGCTGGTCATTAAAGCGGTCTGGATGGCAGATAACGGCATTCCAAACTCGAAAGAAGCATCCATGTCAAAAGTGAAGGCTGGTGATATTGTCAACAAGATCACCCAAAAATCGGTTGAATTGTTGGGGCCGTTAGGCTACAGCCGTGAGTACCTGTTGGAGAAATGGTTCAGGGATGCTAAGATCGCGGATATCTATGAAGGAACCGGTCAAATTAACCGCCTGATCGTAGCGCGTCAAATTTTAGGTTATACAGGCAGGGATTTGCGTTAAAACACTGCAGGTGAAGGTTTAAGGCTCGAGGCACCCTTGATCCATTTCGAATATTTTTTAATCATGTATGTCAATTTCTCGGGTTAATTAGAAAAATTGGAGGTGCGATGAAATATCAAATAAACAAAGCGGTTGTGATTGGTGCAGGAACCATGGGCGCGGCGATTGCCGCTCATCTGGCGAATGCCGGTGTGCGAGTGAGTTTACTGGATATCGTTCCCAGTCAGCTGTCTCCAGATGAGGAAGCTCGTGGTCTATCGCTGAATGATTCACAGGTCCGGAACAGGATTGTTCGTGAAGGACTGCAAGCCGCGCAAAAGTCACGTCCTGCAAGTTTTTTCACAGAAGAAATTTCAGCTTTGGTTTCAATTGGAAATCTGGAAGATAACCTTGAAGTGATTTCGGATGCTGATTGGGTGGTGGAGGTGATCATCGAGAACCTGGATATTAAACGCCAACTCATGGCGCGCATCGATGAAATTCGCAAGCCTTCGACGATCGTATCAACCAATACCTCTGGAATACCGGTCAGTTCAATTTCAGAAGGGCTGTCCGAAGGTTTCCGGCAGCACTTCCTGGGAACCCATTTTTTTAATCCTCCCAGATACCTGAAATTAATTGAGATCATTCCAACTCCGGACACCCTCCCTGATGTGGTGCAGGACATCTGCCGGTTCATTGAACTCCGCTTAGGGAAAGGCATAGTGTTAGCCAAGGATACACCTAACTTTATCGCGAACCGTTTGTTTGCTGGCAGCGCTGCCTTTACAATGGAGTATGTGTTGGAAAATGGATACAGTGTACCGGAAGTCGATGCCATCACCGGCCCGCCAATTGGTAATCCGAAGACAGCAACTTTTCGCCTGTTCGATTTGATCGGATTGGATGTATGGCAGCATGTTGGCCGAAATCTCGCGCCCGCTATCCCCCACGACGAACATGCATTGAAGTACATGCGTTCCGAGCGAGTCAACAATTTAATCGATACAATGGTTGATAACGGCTGGCTTGGGAATAAGACCAAGCAGGGATTTTATAAGCAGGTTCGGACGGAGGACGGTGGAAAAGAATTCTGGACGCTGAACCTGCAAGAGATGGAATTTGATGAACCATCCAAGCCGCGCTTCGAATCGATTGGTAAAGTTAAAGATGAAGAAGATATTGGGAAGCGCTATAAAATCCTATTGTCCGCTGATGACCGTGCCGGGCAGTTGGTCCGGGCGCTAACCTACCAGAGCCTGGCATATGCTTCTGAACGTATTCCAGAAATCGCAGATACCCCAAAACCAATCGATGACGCCATGCGCTGGGGTTTTGGGAGGGAAGCCGGTCCTTTTGAAATCTGGGATATGTTAGGAGTGGAGAGCACCGCGGCCGCCATGAGCGAGGCTGGTTTCGCGCCTGATGCCTGGGTGGCAGAGATGGTTTCAAATGGATATAAAACTTTTTATGAATATCAGAATGGGATAAAAGTTGCTGTTTACAACCCGAACAAGGGTACATACCAGAAGATAGAAAAACCGGCTTCATTGGTTCTACTAATAGAGAAGGTAGCTGCTGGAAAACTGGTTGAAAAAAACCTGGGTGCAAGGCTGGTCGATATCGGTGATGGTGTGGCGTGTGTAGAGTTTCACACCAAGATGAATACACTGGATAAAGATATCTTCGATATGATCGATATGGGTCTGGAGCGGACCGAAACGGATTTCGATGGACTGGTTATCGGAAATGAGGCTGTCAATTTCTCAGCTGGGGCGAATTTATTCCTGGTTGTGATGGCATCTCAGAACAAGGATTGGGAGCAATTGAGGGGGCTGGTTACAGGTATGCAAAATGTCCTGATGCGCATCCGTTATTTTCCGAAACCGGTTGTAGCTGCTCCGGCTGGTCTGGCTTTAGCAGGGGGCGCAGAAATCATGATGGCAGCCAGCCGTGTAGTAGCCGCGGCGGAATTGTATACTGGTTTGGTTGAAGTCGGGGCTGGGATTATTCCGGCTGGCAGCGGTACAAAGGAACTGCTGCGCCGTATCCTAAATCCCCCAATGCGCACAAAGGATGTGCAGCCGCTGCCATTTTTGCAGCGCATATTTGAGCAAATTGGTTTCGGGAAAGTGGCTACCAGCGCTGAAGAAGGGCGCGATATGGCATTGCTGTCGCCAGCCGACCGCATTGTGATGAACCGTGATTTTCTGATTTCGGAAGCAAAAAAAGAGCTGCTGCATATGGTCTCAGGTGGGTATCAAGCGCCTCTCCCAGAGAAGATTTATGCCGCCGGGAGGGACGCGCTCTCAGCGATGAAGGTTGGTGTGTGGATGCTTCGAGAGGGGGAATATATAACCGAGCATGAAATGTTAATTGCGCGTAAATTAGCGCATGTTATGACCGGAGGTAATATCAGCGCACCAGCCTGGGTGGATGAACAGTATATCCTCGACCTGGAATGTGAAGCATTCCTCTCGCTTTGCGGTGAAGAGAAAACCCAACAGCGGATGTGGAATCTGCTGCAGACCGGTAAGGTTCTGAGGAATTAATCAACTAAAATGAAAAATTCAAACTTGCAGTTTAATAATCACCATTTGAACAAATTGGAGAGCACCTTATGACAGAATTAGATCCCACATATGATCCTGTAATTGTTGAAGCAGTGCGCACTCCGGTGGGTAAGGCTAAGCGCGGCAGCCTTGCGACAGTCCGGCCGGATGAGTTGGCCGCGCAGGTTATCCAGGAACTGTTGAGCAGGACGCGGGCACTAGAGCCGGTTGAAATTGATGATGTAATCTTTGGCTGCGCATTCCCAGAGGGAGAACAGGGGATGAATATGGCTAGGTTTGTATCCTTGCGAGCCGGATTACCTGATTCGGTTCCAGCAGAAACGATAAACCGATTTTGCTCTTCGGGTGTGCAGAGCGTTGCGCACGCGGCGATGGCAATTATGACCGGTCATGCGGAAGTTGTTATCGCCGGTGGTACAGAATCGATGAGTATGGTCCCAATGACCGGTTTTAAGTTTTCTCCGATGCAGTATGTCGCAGAGAAAGAACCGCAAATATTGACAAATATGGGATTGACCGCAGAGAATGTGGCGGAAAAATATAAAATCAGCCGCGCTGACCAGGATGCTTTCGCTCTGCGCAGCCACCAGCGAGCATCGATAGCGGTTGATTCAGGAAGATTCGATCCTGAGATCCTACCAATTGATGTGGAAATTTTCGAGCCAGGTTCCAATGGAAAACCCTTGAAAAAATTCGTTTTCGCCAGAGATGAAGGACCACGCCGGGACACCAGTTTGGAAGCATTGGCCAGGTTAAAACCCGCCTTTAAGGAACAGGGCAGCGTTACTGCAGGCAATTCATCCCAAATGTCAGACGGCGCAGCGGCTGTATTGATCATGTCTCGCGCAAAGGCGGACGAATTGGGTTTAATGCCTCTGGTAAGGTTTATTAAATATGCGGTAGCTGGCGTACCGCCGGAGATCATGGGTATTGGTCCAATTTACGCAATTCCAAAAGTGCTCGATCTTGCGGGTATGTCACTGGGGGATATCGGCTTGATTGAATTGAATGAAGCGTTTGCAGCTCAAAGTCTGGCGGTTATCAACGAATTAGGATTAGATGAGACCATTACGAATGTCAACGGCGGCGCAATCGCGCTGGGTCATCCCCTGGGGTGTACCGGAGCCAAGCTGACAACCCAGCTAATCTATGAAATGAAACGCCGGGAAGTAGCGCACGGTATGGTAAGCATGTGCATCGGCGGGGGGATGGGTGCGGCGTGTATTTTCGAAAACTTGAATTGATATTGATTGGTTATAGAAAAATGGGTGAAATGAAGGAGAAAAAATGACTGAATACACTGTGGAGCAGCTTATCCGAAACCACGAGAAAGCATTTATCCCAGAAAAGGCTGAGGGTTTGGATGTTGTCATCCAATATTTGTTGTCTGGCGATGAAAGCGGAGATTGGATTATTCGTATTAAGGACGGAGCCTGTAAAGTTGAAGAGGGCGTGGCAGAGTCGCCGACAATGACACTCTCTGCGGATGGACGTGATTTCGGTGATGTTTTGTTAGGAAAAGCGAACGGAATGCAATATTTTATGGAGGGTAAAATAAAGCTGGCTGGTGATCTCAACCTGGCGATGAAATTGACCAGCATGTTTAAAATGTCAGGTTGAAATCGATAATATATTCATTAAAGCGAAAACGAAAAGTGCTGGGCGATTATTGAACCAGCATTTTTCTTATCTCTAACAGGTGAGGTGGAGCGCAGCGGCTGTATTGCCTCGGTCACGCAGCCGGTTATATAGCGTACAGGCTTCCATTGTCGGCAATGATTGCACTTCAATTCCCCCTGATTCCAATGCGCGTACAGTCTGGTTGGGAACATTCATACGGCTGGATGCACCCCTTCCGATGACCAGGATTTTTGATGGTGAGGCCAGGATTTCTTTGAGGTCATCCATGATCAAACTGTGTCCGGACCTGCGCCGCCAATTGCTGATTACCCGGTCAGGGAGGATGATTACATCTTTGTGATATTCCAGCCCATCGATGGTGACATGACCGAAGTGATAGGCTTCTATTCTTGGGGGTTTCACCGTTTATATTCCTGGGCAGCACTGCAGGCAGCCTGGTACACATCAAGAATTGGGATTCTCTGTGACTTTGCTAACCGTTGGCAGTCTTCATATTCCGGGGAATATTTTTGAATTCCAACTGGTGTGGTTATTGATTTTATGCGTACTTCGCCGTATGGCAGGCTGATCTGAAAGGTCGTGCGAGGTAGAGAGTATCGTTCGAAAACCATCTTCCGTATACCTGCTGTAGTAGTTTCCATGAACATAATCCTGGCCAATTTTTCAAAATCTTCCAGCGTACATAACACGCTGACCATCGATCCCGGTCGATTTTTTTTCATCTGAATCGGGGATAGATAAACATCAAGCGCGCCATGTTCAAACAACTCTTTCATCAGGTAATCATAAATCTCCGGGTTGAGGTCATCAATATTCGTTTCCAGCATACACAATGTTTCCATCTGCGTGTGTTCAATCTGATCTTGACTGCCAATTAACATCCTTAATACATTCGGAAAATCATGATCCCGATCCCCTGCGCCGTATCCCACTGCGTCCAGTTGCATTGCAGGAACCCGACCAAAGCTGCTTGCCAGTGATTTGACAAGTGCCGCGCCGGTTGGGGTTACTAGTTCCGCCTGGATATCTTTTCCTATTACCGGGACACCTTTCAACAATTGGGTGGTCGCTGGGGCTGGAATTGGGATTACACCATGCGCGCTTTTCTGTAAGCCGTATCCCAGCGGTAAAGGAGAAGAAACCACTCGTTCAATGGACAGCCGTTCGAAACCCGATAGAACACAGGTTACATCGAGGATCGTATCGATGCCTCCCAACTCATGTAAGTGAACTTCACTGACCTCTTTATTATGGATCCCCGCTTCTACTTCCGCTATCTCGGAAAATATTGAATTTGATTTATCCTTGATATTCTGGGGAAGACGGCTTTTATCTATTACTTCTTGAATACCCCGGAGATTTCGCTCCGTCTTGTGATCGGAAAAAGCCAGGTTTACTTTCGCCGCCTTTATGGCTCCTTTTAGGACTTGATGAATTTGAAGTTCGATCACACCAATATTCACAGATTCAATACAATCACGCAGTTCTTCTTCTGGCAGTCCAGCATCGACCAGCGCCCCCAGCAGCATATCTCCACTCACGCCGGCGATACAATCCAGGTAAGCAATCTTCATAATATGTAAAGGTTAGCCTCTGCTCAAAATCAAGTGCGCGAATTGTGCGGCGCCGAAGCCGTTGTCGATATTGACCACCGCCACTCCAGGTGCGCAGGAATTCAACATCGCCAGCAGCGGCGCGATGCCGTTGAAACTTGCGCCATAACCCACACTGGTCGGGACGCCGATCACTGGACAGGGTACTAATCCTGCCACTACGCTGGTCAATGCGCCTTCCATTCCGGCGATGCAGATGATCACACATGCATTTTGAAGGAGATCCATCTTGTCCAGCAAACGATGCACGCCGGCAACTCCCACATCGAAAGCCCTTTCTACCCGCTGTCCATAAAACTCGAGGGTCTGGGCGGCTTCTTCCGCTACCGGTATATCGGATGTTCCAGCCGTGATCACCAGAGCATAATCCATACTATCCTCAGGCGATATTTTTTCACCCCGGTTGATTGTGATCAAGCGGGAGGTCGGGTCAAAACGCGCCCCGGCAATACGCTCAGTGACCTGCGCCCCCATTTCCTCGGATGCGCGTGTGGCTAGAATACGCTCATTTGATCTGCTCAAACTCTCGAGAATTTTGATTACCTGATCAATGGTTTTATCCTGACAGTAAACCACTTCGGGCAATCCGGTGCGCAAGGCTCGATGAGAATCCAGGTGGGCAAAACCGATATCATCGTAAGGCATTGCTTTCAGGAAATCCAGGACTTCATCAATCGAAGTTTGATCCTGCAGTAATTCTTCTAATTTTTTACGAATCTTTTCATTATCCATTTTGGTTTAGGATTTCATTTAAACTACCCGACCGGAATCCGGCCAGATCGATGGTTATGTAAGCATAACCGATTGCTTTCAATGATTGGAGAATCCGCTCTCTGTGTTCCAGAATCTGCGGGAAATCGGCTGGATCTACTTCTATCCGCGCCAGGTTCTGGTGGTGGCGGACTCGCAGTTGTTGGATTCCAAGGACCCGCAAGGCATCTTCAGCGCGCTCGATTTGCGACAATAGGGGGATCGTAACCTGTGTGCCATACGGGATGCGTGAGGAGAGACAGGCTGCCGAGGGTTTATTCCAGTTTGGTAAACCTAGTTTTTTCGCTAGAACTCGCACCTCAGCCTTTGTAATTCCCGCTTCCATGAGGGGACTGCGGATGCCATGTTCAGCCGCGGCATCTCTTCCCGGTCGAAAATCTCCAGCGTCATCCGCATTGCTTCCATCCAGTACGTAATTAATTTTGGCTTTCTTTGCGAACCGGATAAATTGACTGTATACCTCCTTCTTGCAGTGGAAACAGCGCATGGGTGAATTTTCCAGGTATTCTGAGTTTCTTGTTTCATAAGTCTTTAAAAGGATTTGACGTACATTCAAAAACTTTGACAGGTCAATGGTTTCCTGCAGTTCCCTTTCTGGAAGGGAGGGTGAAACTGCTGTCAATGCGATTGTATTCTCACCCAGCGCATCTTGGGAGAGTTTCAATACAAGCGTGCTGTCGACTCCGCCTGAAAAGGCGACCGCGGTGCTACCCATCGCGACAAGCTGTTGTTTGAGATGTTGGAATTTCTTTTCTGTGTTCAAGGTTGGTTTATTGGAATTGACCGGTATGAACGGCTTTCCGGTGATTATTTATCAACTGTGTTTATTATATACTCCTGTTCCGGAATTTTGTATCGGCAATTAGAAGTTGAAATACATGGGCTTTCGCTGGTCTAAGCGCTGTAAACCTGCATCGTGCGCCATTTTGACGGCATTTTGAAATTCTTCATTCTTGAGCGGCCGGTTCAACTTGGGATATTTTCCAGCATTGAAAGACGGTCTGTATTGGTCCATTAAATTCAGATAGGTGTTCGGTGAAATCTCATCTGCCAGAAAACGTACAATTTCAGCCGTTCCACCCAGATTGTTTGGAAGCACGAGGTGGCGGACCAGGAGCCCGCGTTGAGCGACCCCGCGCTCATTGAGCTGCAGGTCGCCCACCTGTTCGTGCATTTCCTTAACGCCTGCCTGGTTTACTTCCGGGTAGTTCGGAATTTTTGAGTAATGGCGGGCGAACCTTTTGCTGGAATATTTCATATCTGGCATATAGATATCGAACACGCCATCCAGAAGTTTCAGTGTCTCAAGCGAGTCATAACCGCCGGTGTTGTACACCAGTGGAATTCGCAAGCCCGCTTTGGCGGCGACCAACAGTCCAGCCAGGATTTGAGGCACCACATGGCTTGGAGACACAAAATTAATGTTGTGACAGCCGCGATTTTGCAAGTCGAGCATCATCTCAGCCAGATCTTCCGGTTCGACCTCTCTCCCCGAATCCGTCTGGCTGATATCATGATTCTGGCAGAATTGGCAGCGCAGGTTGCAGCGCGTGAAGAAGATGGTTCCCGAGCCGCGCCAGCCGCGTAGTGGATCTTCCTCGCCCATATGCGGTCCGTAGCTGCTTATCCGGGCGTGTATACCAGTTTTGCATATACCTGTTTCACCGGCGCACCGGTCGATGCCGCATTTCCATGCGCAAATATTGCACTCGGATAGACGCTGGTAAGCCACAATGATCCTGCTATTCAGCTCACTTGTATCCAATAAATCTACATACGCCGGTATGAAATCTGACATCGAATTCTTTTGTTGATAATTAAATCCTATTATAAAAATCTATTTCCGGCGCCTGAACAATAACGGCAGCAGGAGAATTGTCGCCAGCGGCCAGAACCAGGCCAGATCACCGGGACCATCACGGCCGGTCCGCGCTTGATTACGCTGGATATGAACCAGGCGATAATCTTTGGTCGCTTCCATTAATGCTTCATCGGTCATTCTGCAGGCATCCAAACCGGCCAGCCTGCCGGCAAAACCGCTCGCCATAATGACCTGGCGCATTTTTTCAAGCGCTCCCTCTTCTTCTGTTACATCTTTGGCTGTTCCAGCCCACCAGCTTCCGGGAAGCCAGATTTCAACATGCGGGTAAACCATTATATTCTGGTACCAATCGCTATTCGTGCCGAAGCCTGCCGTGCAGTACACTTCACCGTTTACGACTGCATAATTCAGCGGTGTGCGCCTGCGTATTCGGGTTTTTCTTCCGGTGTGAGTGAGTACCATGATGCGTCCGATCACATTCGGCCAGATGTTAACAAACGAACCCAATCCCAAGCGCCACATACCGAGCATCAACTTGTTGAATTGTTTAAAACTCTGGCGTAAGCTATCTTCCTGTTGTTTATCTAATTCTGACATGGCTGCCTCATTTCTCCTTATATAATTTGATGATCGCAGTACCAATTGTAAGCTTCCTGGACAGCTTTGTAAGTAGTTCTTTGATTAAGAAATTGGATATCCTCTTTTGCTTTCGCTGTCGAATAGTAGAAAAAGAAGCCGGATTTTCGCGGCAGGTCACCTCCGATGGGTAACGGAATTATTTTCGCCAAGACTTCGATGGGAGAGGCGAGGGATTTCAGGAACCAATCCGGCATAGTAAATCGGGGAGTCCTCACACCAACAACCCGGCTGAGGAGATTAAGGTATGCCAGGTGAGTCATGTTTTCACCGCCCAGGATGTAGCGTTCACCCCGCCTTCCGAATTCAACAGCTTTCAAGTGCCCATCCACCAGGTCATCAATATGGATTATATTCAGCCCACCCGCCGGCGCCGCAAACAGAAGATTTTTTGCCGCATGGATGATGGTCTCACCGCCAATGCGGTTAATATCACCCGCGCCGATCACTAATGACGGATTAACAATCACTGCATCCAATCCCTTGGCAACAGCGTTCTGAACCTCCAATTCAGCCCGGTATTTGCTGTGACCGTATGGCCACCACCTGGCAGGAAAATTCCAGGTATTGTTTTCATTCATCAATAGATGGTTATCCTGCCTGTGAGAGATCCTTCGCGGCACACCCAGCGCGGCAGTTGTGCTGGTATGAATAACTCGTTTTACGTTCGATTGCATAGCGGCTTCTAACAGGTAACGAGTCCCCAGTACATTGACTTTATACAGGTCTTCAACAACCACCGGTCTTCCTAACCTGGCAGCGGTGTGAAAGACGAAATCAACCTCCCGCATGGCATTCAAGATTGTTTCGGGTTGGGTAATGTCACCGGAAGCGTGTTCAACCGGAAGATCTTCTAAAAGCATTAAAGAACTGTCTGGTCGATGAAAAGCGCGCACCTCAAAACCGGCAGTTAGCAGGCTACGGCATAAATTTGAACCGATAAACCCAGTTGAACCTGTGACAAGAGCTTTCAAAATCGTCGTCCGGATCGTTAATCCAGCCACTCGACGATGGTTGTTTCTCCCTGGCCTACCCCGACACATAGGGTAACCAAACCATAATAGGGTCTTTTTTCATCCGGAGCACGCCGACGCATTTCGTGCAGCAGTGTGGTCAGAATGCGGGCGCCAGAGCATCCCAGTGGGTGCCCCAGGGCAACAGCACCACCGTTTACGTTAGTAATCTCATCCGGCATATCTAATTCTTGCATGACTGCCAATGCCTGGACTGCAAAGGCTTCATTAAGTTCGATTAATCCAATATCCTGCATCGTCAGGCCGGCTCTATCTAAAGCTTTCCTTGTGGCTGGTACCGGACCCAGACCCATGGTGCGCGGCGGAACACCAGCAGCAGCAGATGAGATGATGCGCGCCATCGGTTTAAGATCGAGTTCAGCGGCTTTCTCCCCGCTCATGAGAAGCAGCGCGGCTGCGCCATCGTTCAACCCGGAAGAGTTACCGGCAGTAACAGTGCCGCCTTTTCGAAAAGCTGGTTTCAAACGCGCCAGGGCTTCTAATGAAGTATCCCGGCGCGGCCGTTCGTCTGTATCAACAAGCAAGGGATCTTTTTTTCGACGCGGTACGGAAACCGGGACGATTTCATCAGAAAATTTACCAGAATCTATTGCGGCGATAGCACGTTTGTGGCTGGTGAAGGCGAATTGGTCCTGTTCCCGGCGGGAAATATCTATTATTTCCCGGATGTTCTCGGCTGTCACTCCTAAAGCATCCGTTCCATGAAGCTCTTCCATTCTGGGATTGATATAACGCCAGCCCAGGGTGGTATCCCACATGGTTTGATTTCCCCAGGGATAGGCTTGCTCGGATTTGGGGACTGAGAAAGGTGCCCGGCTCATGCTTTCCACACCACCGGCAATATAAACATCACCTTCATTACATTTAATTGCACGCGCAGCCATATTGACGGCATTCAAACCGGAGGCGCAAAGCCGGTTGAATGTGACTCCAGGCACCTCAACCGGAAATCCTGCCAGCAGGCTAGCCATTCGTGCCACATTGCGGTTATCCTCACCAGCTTGATTTGCGCAGCCCATATAAACCTCTTCCACCTGAGCAGGTTCGATTCCGGTGCGATCGATAATTTCTTTCAGCACGATCGCAGCCAGATCATCCGGCCGTACAGGGGCTAATGACCCTCCATAGGCTCCGATTGGCGTTCGAATCGCATCGATTATGATGGCTTCTGGCATGTTTCTCTCCTGTTTGGTTAATTTAATTCCTGTGGTAGATTGTTTTTAGATTCTACCACTTGGGGTATCGAAGTTGATGGAGTACCAAAATGAATTAGAGGATATGAGTTTAAGGAATTATCCCATAAGAATTTTATTGTAACTATTTTCACACAGGCAGATATTCTTTATAATGTCCCCAGCAGTGGAATTGAAGAATATTGATATGGGAGATAATAATGCCGAACAGTGTATATAAAGTTATTGAGATTATCGGAACCAGTCCGGATTCATGGGAGAAAGCTGCATCAACTGCTGTGGAAACTGCCGCTAAGTCACTTCAGGACTTGCGTATAGCTGAGGTGGTTGAGCTCGATATGCAGTTGGAAGAGGGCAAGGTGATCGCATATCGAGCAAAAATCAAAATATCCTTCAAATATAAAACGGAGTAGCCGAACGGATAATCATTCCCGATTTCTGATCGTACTTTTGAGTTCCCGGTTTTCCAATTTTCTGGCGAAAGGATTGATTTGGATTCTATTGATTCCAGGAAGATAATAGGATTTAAGGTCTGATCTATATGAAGGTGCTGCATCCAACCGATATTGGGTTAATCCTCTCTTATAAATGCCAGTGCGCCTGCGCTCATTGTCTATACAACTGCGGGCCGGATTGGATGGATTGGATGTCAACGATTGAAGTCCAGGAAGCGCTGGAATCCATGCAGGACTGGGATCACTATTTCCAGGTGCATATAACTGGAGGCGAGCCTTTTCTTAACTATCCGTTGCTTAAAAACGCTGTGCAGCATGTTGCCAAAATGGGTATCCCATGTTATGTGGAAACAAATGCCGGCTGGTGTGTGCGGGAACAGCTGGTAGAACGACGGTTTTCGGAATTGCGTAACTGCGGTCTTAGCACAGTGCTTATTAGCTGTTCTCCATTCCACGCTGAGTGCATCCCGCCGGAACGAACCTTGCTGGGGATAGAAAAAGCGATCCAAATATTTGGTCCTCAGCATGTGATTGTATACCTGGCGGATTGGATGCAACAAATCGCAGGCAACGATATCCAGCATACAACACCATTGGACCATTACATATCTCTTTACGGAGAACAGGATGCCGGCAGGTTGTTCTGGAATGGATACAGCTTGATTCCAGGCGGGAGGTCGGCTTATCGATTGGGGCATCTGGTGGAAAAACATCACCCAGAACGTTTTATGAACGATAATTGTTCGATGGAAATTCTGTATGCCCGCCATTCCCATTTCGACCTGTATGGTAATTATATATCTGGATTTTGCGGGGGATTGAGGATTGGAAGCTGGCGAAATTTGCCCCAATTGAAAGTAGAGTTTTCCAATGGGTGTTATCCGCCGCTGGTAAAAATTCTAATAGAGAATGGTCCGTATGTTTTATTCCAGAATGCTGTTGATGCATATGATTATAAACCGGTTGAGGAGGGGTATGTTGGCAAATGCCACCTGTGTGTAGATGTGCGCAGACATTTAGCAGACAGGGAAAAGTTTTATGAGTTAGAACCGGGTTTTTTCTATTCGATGATATAAACTCGGTCCTTCAATATTTCAGGAGACGTGTAAAATGAAAAAATTAATTTTTATCCAGCTGGTGATCATACTGCTGGTATCCGCTTGCAGCGGGGGGGCATCAGGCCCGGATATTGTGGCAAAAGATGCCTGGGTGCGCGCCGCAGGTAGTATGAATATGGATGATCAAGACAAATCACAAATGGAATCCGGTTCACACGAGGGAGAAATAGTAGGAATGGGAGTGAACACGGCTGCATATATGCTATTGGTTAATAAAGGAGACCAGGCTGACAGATTAATCAGGGTTGAAGCGGATGTCTCGCAGGCTGTCGAAATTCACGAGACTCAGATCAAGGATGATGTGATGAGCATGCAGCAGATTGAGTTTATTGAAATACCAGCCATGGGGCAGGCGGTATTGGAACCCGGTGGTAAGCACATCATGTTGATTGGATTGGGTGAGGAACTAAACGCGGGGGACACGTTACCTTTGAGGCTGGTGTTTGAAACCGGGGGCGAGATACTGGTCGAAGCAGTAGTGAGGATGCCATAAGCGGGCTGTTGCGGTCCTAGCCCGAATTGCATCCCGGATGTCTAAGACCTATTTAATTGTGTTATTAGATTTTTCGCAATCCAGATAAAGCATCTTGAGCGGTAAGCCAATCTGTCTGAGGGAATAGTTCAGCTATCTGCGGGGTAAAGGTCTCCGAACTACGAAGTATTTTTGAGGGATCACCACAGGCAAAGATCTTTCCTTCATCAAGTATCGAAACACGGCTGGCAACCAGAGCAGCCAGCTCTACATCATGTGTGACCAACAAAACTGCCATACCTGCCTGGCGCCATTCCTCCAATCGTTTAGCCAGGGAATCCTTGGCGGCATAATCCAGACCGCGCGTCGGTTCGTCCAACATTAATATCCGCGGGGAAGTGATGGTTACGGCGCCGATCGCAACACGCTGCCGTTGACCTACGCTTAAATCGCGCGGGTAAGCAAGCTGCTGGTTCTGAAGCCCGATTCGTTTGAGCGTGTTTAGTACTTCCAACCTGGCTTTTTCTAATGCTTGATTGTCCATCGATGGGTGGTGATTCGACAGTGTTACCATCAATTCCTCGGCTACGCTGTCTGAGAACAGCAGCGAATTGGGATTCTGCGGCAAATACCCGATCTGTCTGCAGATTTCTGCCACTTTCATACCGCTGGTCGATTTCCCAAACAGATAAACGCCGCCCTCATTCTGGCGAATAAATCCAACGATTGTACGCAGCAGTGTTGTTTTACCGGAACCATTTGGTCCCATTAACGCCAGTATTTCGCCCTGGTGGAGGGTTAAATTGACCTGTCTGAGAACAATGTTCTTTCCAAGTTCTACTTGAAGGTTTTGTATCTCAAGGCATATTTTAGATTCAAAATTTTCGCGCATTTGGTTACTCGCGCGTTGAATATCATGGATCTTGTAGTCCTGGGTAATTCTCCCCTTTTCTTCGATTGATAATGGTGCCGGTTTAATGCCCAGCGCCATTCCTAATTTTGTGATTGGCGGAACGAGGTCGATCATTTGGATGATCTTACGGGGTGCGCCGTTGATGACACCGGCGGCATCCTTTTTTAGATAGACCAGGTTATCGGCAAAAGATATTATTCGTTCGATACGGTGTTCAGAAATAAGGATGGTTAACCCGAGCGTTTCGTTCAAGCGCTTTATATACAAAAGCACTTCCTGGGCTGATATTGGGTCTAACTGGGAGGTGGGTTCATCCAACAAGAGGATTGATGGTTCCAGTGAAAGGGCGGTACCGATGGCTACGCGCTGTTGTTCGCCTCCCGATAAGGAATCAATGCGGCGGTTCCTGAGATTTTGTAGATCTAATAATTCAAGGATTTCACCAACTTTGGCATGCATCGCTTCAGGTTGCATGGCAATATTTTCAAGCGTAAAAGCGATTTCATCCTCTACCTGGTCGAGGATAAATTGGGATTCTGGATCCTGGAACACAAAGCCTACATGCCGGCTCATTATTTTTGGGGAGGCTTCCACAGGATTCAAACCGTTTACGATAATTTCTCCGGAAAGTATGCCCCCGCTGAAATGGGGTACCAATCCGTTAACGCAGCGCAGCAGGGTCGATTTTCCGGAACCAGAAGCACCTACCACAAGCGTAAAAGAACCTTTTGTGATTTCCAGGTTTATATCCCGTACTGCAGCCTGGTTCGAGCCAGGATAAGTAAAAGTTAAATTATTTATGGAGATCATTAATCATCAGACCGGATCTGATTATGCAAATCGCTATTGGAATTTGATTTCTTGATCGCCGGGATGACTAACATGAAGCTGGCAAGCGCGATTAAAATATCGAATTGCGGAAGAGTTATGATCGGATAGGGATTGTAAGCTATTGAACTTTTATCCAACCATAGGAATGGGAGCAAGTAAATAGAAAGGATCAATGCACACCCGATGATCACAAACATATCAAGATATGTCCAGGTTTCACGGCGGTAATGGCTTCTCTGGACACGTTTGCCAACGGTCCACAGTGTATAAAAAATCAGGCATAGTCCGAAGGAAGAGGTAATGATCCCAACCACCTGCAGAGCAGGGATCAACTGAAATAACCAGCCTGTTAGTAAGAATAAAAGCCCAAATACAAGTCCTACCCGGCTGCGTGTCCACAATGGTTTCCCTTCATCTCCAGCAAAGCCGCGCGCGGTCATTGTTTCAGCCAGCCCCATGGCGCGTTCCAGTCCGCCGATCAGCAGCGGCATGATTAATGGCAGCCAATCCTTTAACCCTCGTACCCGGTGTCCGCGTATCGCTTGGGATTCTCGAATCTCATCCACCTGGCGGGTGGTGTTGGGCAGGAATGTAACGGCAATGGATGTGACAACAGCCAGCGGATAGAAAGCGCGCGGGATCAAGCGTATCAGCGATCTTGCAGGCAGGGTTAAGTTTACAGTCATAAACGCGATCAGGATTCCGCTCAGTACCATCCCGTTGATCACCCCAAATGCCAGACCTTCTAGGGTAACCGGGCCTCCGAGGAAAGGTATCCACTCCGGAAGATAGAACAGCGGTGTATTTCCGAAGCGAGAAATCAATCCATTAAATATCGCTGAGAAGAATATGATGAATACAGATATTCGTACTGGGGAAAATGGGATTGTTGAACGGCTGTCGGGGTATTGTTTATTGATCCGGGTTGCAGCGGATAACCATACACAAATAAGCGTTAGAAGGATTAATCCCAGGTAGATAGGGTTGCGGGTGGACCAGATAACGACCAGCGTACTGGATAACCAGATAACCCAGGTCCAAGTGTTAAGCGTGGGATTCAATTTTGAGAATCCTCAACCATTTCTATGGATTGTGCTGGAAAATATTGAAAGGAAAACTTGCGTTTAAAACGGCGAAGCGCCTTTAATGTTGCTGCACCGAAGAGCATAATAAAAATAAAGTTACCGATTGCCCGCGCCAGGTCCCATACCAGGGAGGTGACCAGGTAATAGACAAGATAGCGTTTTAGGGTATCGATCCAGCTTATACCCGGCTGCCAGAATTGCACTGCTGATCCAGAGATAAACGGCCATGACCACAGGTTGAGGACCATCCCATACAAAATCCCCCAAAAGGCTCCGAACGACGCTAGTATAAAGACTTCTCCAATACGTCCTTTATTCCCAAATGCTCTAACCACAGGTTTGCAAAGCGAGGCGCTCATCCCAGCCCAGCCTGCGGCGAACATCTGACTCGGCAGCCAGGGACCGACGCCGCCTGTGACCAGCGCAGAAACAAATATAGTCAGCGAACCGATCAGGAACCCAAACCTTCCGCCAAAAACATAACCGGTTATCACGATCAAAAAGAATATTGGACTGAATCCACCCGGCCCGGGGATGGCTACTTCTAGAAAACGCAGCGCAGCATTGATCGATACCAATAAGCCAAGCAAAGCGACAAATTTTGCGTCTACCGAACTACCCTGAACTTCGTACAGTATCACAATTACACAGATAGCTAATAGGAGGGTCAGCATGAGCGGCATCTCGGCCGTTCTTGGCTGCGCGCTGAAATCCGCCTGCATCAGATTGGGAAAAATCAGCGGATACAGCAGTCCCATCAATCCTATGAAGGTGCTGAGCGTATAAATCAGGATACTTGAAAAATTGGTTTTGCTAGTTTCGGACGAAGGCATTGGTCATATGGAAATCTCAAGGGAGCAGTACATTAGCCAGTTTCTGGACTGTCTTGAAAATATCGCTTATTACCGAACTGATCTTAAAGTCTTTTTTCGTGACAGGGGTGGGCGTCGGTTGAGTCAATTCTTGAGGGTTTTCTCCATCTGTTGGCGCTTTCTTAGCGGGCAGATTAGCATTGGATGGGATTGATTGATTTTGTTCTGTCGGCAGGTGCTGTACGATAATTGGCGTTATCGTTACTGTTTGTAAATTGTTTTGTACCAGTGCTGCGAAATCCGGAGAGCTGGAGTTTTCCACTGCAGGCGTTTCTGAAAGGATTAATGCTGGGGTAGGAGTCTGGCTGGGTTTATGATCGGAGGTGCGGGTAGGTGAAGGAATCGCTGTGTTTGTTAATGTCGCCGCCATAGCAGGTACAGATGTAAAGGTAGGTATGGGTGTGCTGGTTGCTAAACGTGTTGAAGTTGGCAGCGGCGTTTCCGTGGTTTTTGGGGTATGTGTGGGTGCTGGGTTTTGGCTGCAAACATCGTTGAAGGAGGCAGGTCGAGGTTCAACGCCGTACCCCCACACCCAGGCATCAACATCACCATTTTGAACTACCCTGGATATTGCGCCAGTGTGCGAATAGACCCATCCAGTATCCCCCAACTGCCAGTAAGCCCAATACAATGGTTCCTGGCATTTAAGGCAGGAATCGTCTGCCGGGCAGCCAATCTCACCAATTCCGCAGACCGCTGCACCTAATGGAGAATAATTAGCGCGCAAATCCAGTCCAGACCGTTCCAGCAGTTCAATCCCAGTCAGACTGTCACCATTGAATGAAATACAAAATTCTTTTACTGAGCCATCGCCGAACTCCACTACCAATCCGGCGCGGCTGCTGGTCTGGGCAGCGGAAATGAAATTGGGTATGGATGCCAATCCGATGATGGTCATCCAAAATAAGATAATATATTTATTCATGATTCGAGCCATAAAAAGCGGATGTGAATATGCTTCTACCGGGAGACATAAGGGATAAATATTGGACAGGGAAGCAGATCAGCAGGGGCAATAGGAAATGGTTTCTCCAACAGAGCTGGGATTACCTGTTGGGTCGCGAGAATGTTTGAGCCAGCACCTTTCATCCATTCGAAACTTCCATCTGGAAGCTGCATATCCAGCAAATAACTGATGGGATTGGTGCTGTCAACAACCCATTTACCAGCTGTAGGATCATCTCCGACAGCAATGATGGCTTGAACTGCATATGCTGTGGAATTTGCATCGCTTGTCGTGGTATATACATCGCTGTAGAAGAAACCAGCATCCGTCCCCTGGGATGATTTAATAAAATTCAATCCGCTGATCACTTCTGTTGTGCTTGGCAGTTCTCCTGCAGCCATTAAAGCCATCACAGCGGCAGCGGTTGTGTTTGTATCAGTAGTAAAGAATGGTAAATCTCCGTATTTCCAGCCGCCATCAGGTTGAATCTTGCCCTTCAGATGATCTACAGCCTTAGCAGGAACTGGTTGGTTTCTTGCTGCTGTTCCCAATATTGCAAATGCCTGATTTATACTGTCAGGATGATAAATTCCAGTACCTGGATCGTAATAATTTTCCGGTTTTAGAGCGTCCGAAGGCAGGCAGCCGTCCGCCGCAACCAATCCCATGGCTAATTTACCCGCTTCTCCGGCTGATACCCTGGAATACCCCATGGCGTTAGACAGCCAATATTCCATCAAAGTGAGACCCTCTGCCCCGTTTTTCCATCCACTGGCTTTATAGCTGGCAGAACCGATCGCCAGTGTGCTGTCAGCAGTAGAAGCGCCTGTTCCATACCCTCCAGTGGATGGTTCCTGTTGGGTTTGCAGGTATGCAAGAGCGTCCGAGACAGCCGATTGAACGGGCTCTTCGGAAATCGCAGCAGAGACCCGCAGGTTAACAATTCCTAATACCAGCGCTGCAAGTAACAATCCTAAGCAGCAAGAGAGAAATAAGTAGGATTTATTCATGATGTCGTCTCCATTTGATAAATCTGGTTTTGGGTAATCAGGCGGAGGGGAGAGGCGCACAGACAGGAAACACAAATCCCGCCCATTCTGGGCGGGAGGCTTTTCAGATTATTCCTGGAGCTTTGTGGAGTTTTATTGGTTGAGTGCTGTTCCACGCGCTCGGCCTCCCTTACCTCGAGAGAGATTACGAGCTAGGTAGAGGCGGGAGTTCGGGCTTCACGAAGTTCGTGTTACCGTTGCGGGACAGCACCGGCCTTCCCCTCGATAAGAAGGGTCACCGGTTTTCCCCTTTATACGCTGCGCGTCCGGGCGGGAGGCGTACCTTTACCTGGCTTGTTTATTTTGTATTAATTTATCATTTAGATAGTGGTTTGTCAATGAAAATAAGCTGTTATTGCTATATGGCTTTTGAAATTCCGGATGTTGTCCGGTAAACCCAAATATTTTTGAGGCAATTCATTCGTGCGGAATGATCAGCTCTGCGGGCGGCAGCTTATCCTTTTCAAATTCTCCCCAGCGCCAACCTTCAATCGCTCCACCTTCGATGCTTGAGTCCGAGGCGCCAACCTGGTAGCTCTGCCAGTCCTCACCGTCCCAGTATTCATAATTCCAGAATTTTTCTTCACCGCAGAAGCAATCGTCTGCCGGACAACCAATACCATTTATGCTGCAAACAGCAAACGACCCGTCACCAAAATCTTTTATCTCTAGGGTCACTCCAGTTGATTCAAGAGCCTTGAAGCCAGACACAGGTGCATGCACAAATATTTTCTGGGTTTGGTAATCATCCCTGCTGTATTGGATGACGAGATATACAGGCTCGGTTCGAATAATCTCAGCATCAGGTTCATGTTGCTCAGCTTTGCTGCCTGGGGAGGATTGGACAAGCAGTATTGATAATAGAATAACAATGTTAATGACCAGGATCCCAGCTGGTACGATTAAATTCTTTTTAAGCATGTGTATTTCCAAAAATGTTGATTATGTTTAATTTCTTCCACCCTTCTACTTCAAACGAGCGATCATTTTGTTTATCACCATGGCTAGTTGGTCGCGGTTTTGTGATCCTATGAGAATATTTTCGCCCGTGTTCATTATAATTTTTATACCCGCTGCACCGCTGATGTTGTAAACGCTGGGATTTCCCGCGCCCCAGCTGATCTGCCAGAAGCCAATCTCTTTGAATGGACCATTCTCAACAGATTCTACAGCGGTAATATCCTTAATTGGGATTGTCTGGTTTGTGAAAGGTTTTAATTGGATTTTGATGCTCTCATCCGTCACTTCGGAGATCAATTTTGTGTAAAAAATCAGAAACGGCACTCCGATTCCCAATAACATAAAGAGCGTAAATATTAACCAGTTTGGCAGGGGTGTTGTGCTGGTTGGTGTACCGAGGATGATTTGGAGGAGAAAGCTGTACCAGCTCAGTCCGGATACCGCCAGCAGGAGCAATAAGATCCACCGCTGGCGATAATATTGGATTTCATGATAACCATTGGGGGCATCAGGATCAATACTCATATGCGCTGCCGCCAATAAATTCCCTGATTACTGAATCCTGAGGAACGACAGCATCGTCTTCGATAGGATCAATTTCACTCAGCACCTTTTGAACCCGATTTGCACGCTTATAAGCATCGGACCGCAGCGGGTCATGGCGGTATTCTTGTATCCAATTGTTGAAGTTCTCAAAAAGTTTCGGTTTGTATATGGATAATTCATACGGCATGGCGCTGTTTACGATGTAATCTGCCTGGTTAAGATTGGGGATTATGTGTCGCAATTCACTTGACCGGACGTAGTGCCAGTGCAGCAAAGTCTTTGTAGGATCATATGACCGGAATGCAGCGTCGCGCAGCATACGCCGCATCAAGCGGATATCGGTCCAGCGGATGAACTTGCCGTCGGTGGCTTTCATTTGCAGCAGCGGTTCCAGGTATAGTTTGAACTTTTGGTCCTTTGGAATGCTCTCGGTCATATCCGGGTACAACCCATGCAGGCTGTCGATCAAGATAATCTCATCCGATTCAATCTTAAGGGGGGTGTGATCCAGTTGTCTTCGACTGGTTTTAAAATCATAGTATGGGATCTTTACCTCTTCACCGGAAACTAACCTGCTTAAATGTTCGTTTATCAAGGGGATGTCCAGCGCCTGGGGAGTCTCAAAATCATAATCGCCAAACTCATCTTTCGGGTGCATTTCCAGATCGAAGAAATAATTATCAACATTCAGAGTCACCAACTTTATGCCGATGTGCTGCAGCCGCTGAGAAATTTTGATGGTGGTAGTGGTTTTACCTGAAGATGAAGGGCCGCTGATGATGACCATCTTTAATTTATCACAGCATGAGAGTAATGTTTCAGCCGCATTTTCTACATCAATGCGGTACGCATCTTCTGATTCAGCGATGATATCTGTAAGTTCACCGTTCGACAGGCGGTTATTGTAATTTTCGATGGTGTTCAAGCCGTGCGAGATTGACCAATTGAGTACATTATAAATTTTCGACCAGGGGATATTTTCAGAAGGGCGGGAGGCGCTTGCGGCGCGCTCGCGTCGACTGCTTGCTCGCTCTTCCCTGTAGAGAATATAGGCTTTCGCTACTTTTGCATGTCCGTTTTCGATGAGAACCTTTTCAACAATATCTTGAATCTCCTCAACGGTTGGGATCTGGTCGGCGGCGGTATTACTTTCCAAAATTTGGACGACCTGGCTGCTCAATTTCTCGGCGGTTTTCTTGTCCCGGCCGCCCACTGCAACAGCGGCTCGATAAATGGCGTTGGTAATCCTTTCCGGGTTGAATGGTACGATATCTCCGGTTCTTTTTTCGATGTATTGTATGCTTGTCATTCTGTTCAGTTATTTACCTTTACGAATATTTCTTGAGTAATGCGCGGACCCAATACGAATTGATCTGTCTTTCCTGATACTTGCAGGCTCAGGTTTTCGTCAAGCGGTGAATACTCGAGAATCCTGAGGCTGGCGTTTGGTATTATACCCAAACCGCTTAGATAACGCAGCAGTTCGGGGTTTTCGTCCCGAACCTGCAGCACGACCGCTTCCTGGCCGGGACGCAGATCATATAACGGTGATAATAACCTGTCTGGCATCACTAAATCCCGGGTCGGAATGGGGTCGCCGTGCGGGTCGTGAGAAGGGTCCCCCAGTGCTTTTGCTATGCGCTCCTCAAATTCCTCCGAAATTACGTGTTCCAACCTGTCGGCTTCGGGGTGCACTTCGTCCCACTCGTAATCTAAAACTTCATGTAAAAACATCTCAATGAGCCGGTGGTGGCGGATGATCTCCAGCGCGATACTTTCACCTTTTTCTGTCAGTACCACCCCACGGTGTTTTTGGTATTCCACCACAGGCGGATCAATCTCGTTCAGTTTCTTAATCATCCCGGTGACTGAAGCCGGTGCGAGATCCAATGCCATCGCGATCTGGTTGGTGCTGGCACGTTCGTGAATTGAGGTGATCTGGTAGATCGTTTTCAGGTAATCCTCAACCGTGTGAGTTATTTCCTGTGACATGGCTTGAATTTTCCTGGTCGTTTTTATGTAAGGTTATTAATTTTCTAATTTGATTTTATTTTCGCAAGCCCTTGGATTTCGATTCACAGCCAACCATCAACCAGCCGCCAGATCTGCGCCACAAAAAAAGTGACCACCAGACCCATCACGAGTGGCAACAATGCCGCCACTGTCGTCCATTTCTTGCTGCCAGATTCTTTATACATGGTGTAAATGGTCGTGCTGCAGGGGTTGTGGATAAGGCTGAATAGCATCAGGTTGACAGCCGTCAGCAGCGTCCAACCGCCCGCCACAAGGATTCCCCTGGTTACATTCTCATCAGGTTCAAACATGACCCCTGAGCCAGGTCCGACATCCGCGCCCAACACCAATACGGTGAGCATGAGTATGGTTGGGATCACGATCTCATTGGCGGGGATGGCGATAATATATGCCAGCAGGATTATGCCGTTTAAACCAATTAGAAAACCTGCCGGATTGAGAAAATTGATGATATATTCAGCCAGGCTGACGCCGTTTATGGTGATATTTGCTACCAGCCAGATGACGGCACCAGCTGGCATAGCGAAGATGATTGCCCGCCACAGGACAAATAATGTGCGGTCGATGATGGATGTGTAAATCGTCTTCAGGATTTGAGGAGGGCGGTAAGGAGGCAGTTCCAGGCTGAATGTTGACACTTCCCCTTTCAATACTGTGCGCGACAGCGCCCAGGAAACGACGAAGGAAAGAATCACCCCCAGTACTGCAATCGCCAGAACAGCGCCTGCGGATACTAATCCTGCCAGGTAGGTGGGCACTAATGCCCCGATAAACAACGTGGCGATCAGGATTTGTGTCGGCCAGCGACCGTTGCATAATGCGAAATTGTTTGTGATCATGGCGATAAATCTTTCACGCGGGCTGTCGATGATACGCGTAGAAATCATACCTGCTGCGTTGCAGCCGAAACCCATCATCATGGTCAGGGACTGTTTGCCATGCGCGCCGCTCTTCTTGAACACTTTATCGAGGTTGAAAGCCACCCGCGGCAGATAACCAAAATCTTCAAGCAGCGTAAAAAGTGGGAAAAAGATCGCCATCGGGGGCAGCATCACGCTGACCACCCAGGCGGTCGCCAGATACATACCGTCGATCAGCACGCCGCTCAACCACCACGGTATACCGATAGCAGCTGCTATATCCAGTAGAAATGGGTAAATCTTTCCAATTAATAGTTCCGCTATCATCTTGGAGGGGTAGTTGGCTCCAATAATGGTCAGCCAGAAGATGAGCGCAAAGAGAAGCAGCATGATCGGGAAACCCAACCACCGGCTGGTAACGATACGATCTATCGTGCGGTCCAGATCGAAGCGCGGTTTTTCCCCAGGACGCGTTACCGCCCGATCAGCGATGCTTGCAGCCTCCGTAAAAGTAGCTTCCATAATCTGCTCGTGGAAATCCCCTTCGATTTGCCAGCGCAGGTCCCGGGCTGCGGCCAGTATTTCCTCGGCGGATAATTGTTGCGATGAATTCATTGCACCGACTCCAGTTCAATTTCCAGCCTCTGGCCGGGTATCTCCTGCTCTACCGTTCTCAGTTCGCCAAGTTCACCTTTGTAAAGCGCTTCACTGATCCGTTCATCGCCATCAAGTAAACGCTGGGCAACCCAGCGTGAATTGGGAAGCTGCGGGTAAACGCTTTCAATTTTTTCCACCAGGATATCGATAGCGCCTTTTAGTTCTGATGGTTCATTTAATATCCGGTGGGGTTTGTTGATGGTTTTACCTGTTGCGACTTCACTGATCGTTTGCACGAGTTCTTCTAGACCGACACCTCCACGGGCGGAGGTGGGCACGACCGGTACTCCCAGGTCGCGTGCCAGGCGGCGTTCATCGATGACGAAACCGTGCCTTTCGGCTTCATCCATCAAATTAAGGCATACAACCACCCGGTCAGTTATCTGCATCACTTGAAGGGCTAGATTGAGATTACGCTCTAATTGGGTAGCGTCAACGATCACGACGGTTACATCCGGCTGTCCGAACAAGATAAAATCACGCGCAATTTCTTCATCCAGACTGGTAGCCAGCAGCGAATAAGTGCCGGGGAGGTCAACCAATTTAAATTTTGAGCTTCCATATTCAAAACCACCTTCTGCTCGTGATACAGTTTTACCAGGCCAGTTTCCAGTATGCTGGCGCAGACCAGTCAAGGCGTTAAATACTGTGCTCTTTCCGACATTGGGATTGCCAGCTAATGCAACCACAAAATCCCAATCCTGCATATCGACGCCCAGTTTCATCAAGTTAGCTGCATTATGCACCGGGCAGCTCTGGCATTCGGAGGGGAGCGCTGCAGTTTTGATTTCTTTGATGTTATTATTGCCATCTTTACCTTTTGTCATTAGAGCGCCTCCGGTATACTTTTTATTCGAATAAGATCAGCCTGGTCATCGCGTAAAGCGATCAAAGCGCCGCGGATGCGGTATGCAGTAGGATCGCCGCTGGGGCTGTTCATCTCAGCTTGAATTACCGTACCTGGGAGGATGCCCAGGTCCATCATCCTTCTGCGCTCACTGCCACGAAACCTGGGAGACAGCGTCAATACTTCCCCAGTCTCTCCGGGTTTGAGAATTGAAAGCGGCTCACCAACAATTTTCGCTTCGGGAGTTTCGTGCGGTATCTCAATGACAGAAATACTGGAAGCTACAATGGGGGCTAATAAGTGTTCTGTGCCATTTGCCAGAAACCGGATCCTTTGAGGTCCTGATTCGATAATTTGAACCAGCATCCCTGGATGGAGACCTTCTGCAACCAACTGGGCATAAACCATATCGGGTTCATCTTCGATATGCACAATCCTGAGCTGTTTGTCAAGCTGCATCGTTGAAAGAGGTTCACCGCCGTGCAGTACAAGTTCACCCTGTGCAGTCGGGATTGGGTCTCCGTGGGGGTCATGGGTCGGATTTCCTAATTGGGCGGATAAATCTGCCGTATCGGATAAGGTAAGATCATGTTCGTATCTTTCTGCTAAATCATGCCATTCTGAGGCGGTGTATCCCGTCTCATCAGACAGGTACCTTTCCCACAGGCGGTGAGCACGGATAATCTGCAAAGCATAATCCTGTCCAGCCTGGGTTAGTGTGAATGTTTTACCTTCCAGGTCCACCAGACCTCCCTCCTGCATTGACTCCAGAAGTTTTGTTGCTTTGCCAGTGTTGATCTGTAGCGCTCCTGCCAGGCTCTCAATTGTGGGCTGCCAGTGATGTCTTTCGGCTTTGTGGATGTGTTTGAGCGCGTCTTCGCGTAATACCCGTTCTGATAAACGCTGCATCCTTTGGAAATGCCCGATCAGACCACCTTTAGGCCAGAATAATAAGGTCAATAAGCCTATAAAAAACAGCCCGATAAGTAATGCAATTAGGGGATTATACATAGTTGTGTCTCCATGTTTTTTGGATCCTCTAAATAATATTACATAAAATAAAAACTGTCAATATCCTAAATTAATATTTAGGAATACCTAAAACAACGAAGGAAATTAAGGTTTATGCGGCTATCCCAAAGGGTATAAAACTACTTTGAGTAACGACAAGTTGTCGTGCATATATTTGGACCATTCCTGGGATATAAAATGGAAGTGCTGGGAAATATCAAAGGTTGGTGATATGGAAAAGAACCAGGGGTGCCAGGACATTTGAACAGGTAGTGTGGAGCCTTAAATAATATCTGTCCGGAAGTATGCAGCAACTCTTAAGATTCAGAAGGTCACCTTGAGGAATCGGGAGAGTATTTTATGATTATTTGATTACTCAAATGGTTAGACCAGTTTCAGGATGGCAGAAGTATTCAACAGAGCCTTTGGTACAAAGGAAGATGCTAGTACGTATTCCTGATCTTTTGAGCCGTCAGGGCTGCGCTCCGAACAGTGAGGATTGGCGCCAGTAGGTCCCAGACCATCCAGGGTGGGGGAGCGCTCCCAAGTCCAATTGCCGTCACTCAGACCGCCTCTGGATTCCTCAATAGTGTTCATACCTAACGTTTGTGCAGTTTCATGCCACAGTCTGTAAAGAGCATTGGTTGAGGCATTTGGCGACCATGGAGGTGTTTGATCTGTTATTTCGACCGAAACTTTGCACTTATAACCATCCTGGCTTGTCACCTGGGAACTTCTGTTAAGATCCAACATTTTTTCAATGCCGCCGTTGAAAATTTCAGAATCGAAGGCGCGCATTTCAACCTCGGCTTCAGCATAATGCGGCACCCGGTTTACAACTGTTCCTCCTTCGATCCTCCCTGGGTTGAAGGTAATTTCTTTTTCATAATCTGTAAAGTCAGCCATCATCTGGATGGTGTGTGCCATTTGGACGATGGCGTTAGCGCCGCGTTCATGGCTGCCGCCAGCATGCGCGGCGCGTCCCTTAACTTTTACGTCGAATGTCGTTCGTCCTTTGCGTGACGTGACAAGTGTGTAACCTTCGCTGTTGATGGTTCCTGCTTCGAACACCAGACAAGCCTTCGTATCCTCCGGGAGCATATCGATACACAGCCGGCCGAAGTCCGGGGACAACCTCTCTTCTGCAGCGTTTAAGAAGATCATCCAGTTGACAGACTCAAAAAATCTGGGATAGAACTTTTTCAAACCTTCGAGCACCATCAACATCATCACAGTTCCGCCCTTGATATCCTCAGTTCCTGGTCCATATATACGATCACCGGAAACCCTCCAATGGAAGTCATTTTCCAATTCATCCTCTGCTGAGAAGACAGTGTCCAGATGTGATATTAACCCAATGGTTGGTTTGTCGGCATCGAATTTTGCCGAATTCATCACCAGGTGTTTTCCAAAGTCCGGGTTCTCACATTGGAGGTACCTGTGTTCAAATCTCAAATCCTTGAAGCACTCAACAGTCAATTCACCAAGTTTATTCACTCCGGCTGGATTATCCGTAAAACTGTTGATCGCTACCATCTGGCGAAGCATCTCCAGGTAAGCAGGTAATTTAGATTCGTAAAATGATCTTAATAGTTGGGTATTGTCAGTCATCAGGAAGCACCTCAATAGGAATTTTTGAATTAAGAACACATTATAAACTTCATTTCACTCACGTTGTTCAGATTGAACTTTGTTTATAATTTTAATAATCATTAATATCATGAAATTTATCGTTCGAGCGATAACTCCCCAAGATGCCGGCATAATTGCTGACTGGCGGTATGAATCTCCATACGCAGTTTACAATCTCTCGCAGGAGGAGATTCCAGTCTTGCTCAATCCTGATAATCATTATTATATTGTCCAGGACGAGATAAACCGGACGATCAGCTACTGCTGTTTTGGTCAGGAAGAAAGGGTACCCGGCGGCTCTTATGGTGGCACAGACCCCCTGGTGTTAGATGTGGGTATAGGGATGGATTTCGGATTGGTCGGGAGAGGTTTCGGAGGGAAATTTTTTGAATCGATCCTGCAGTTTGCGGCTGAAGAATTCAAACCATCGAAATTTCGTGTCGATTGCTGCCTTCAATAAACGTTCTCAGATCACTTTTATCAACCTCGGATTTGTAAAGACTTGCAGTTTCAACAGGTATGGCGATGATAAACTATTTATTCAGTTTGAGCGAACTCTAAACAAGGATTTCTAATAAAAAGCTTGTACGAAAAAATTGCCCACCCTTTTAGACTTGATCCTGGGAGATAAGGGAATGACGGGTAGGATGTTCGAGACGAATCACCTGAAGAGGATTGTTGGAGGTTTATTGTTATTAGGAAGTTTGGTTATTGCAGTTTTCCTGATTTTTAGCCTGGCAAAAGATTTGGCGATTTGGGGTTTTGGCAGGCAGGTATCTGCAGTAATGGTCGACTGCTGGACAGAAGAGACTAGTGAAGAAGGGGTTAGGGAAAAAACGTTCCAGTATTTCATCAAATACCAATTCAAAACTGAAGATGGGAGGTTAATTGCGCGTGTATCCAGTGTAGGCGCGAGAGAATGGGTAGGTTTTGGGATGCCAGGTGAATCAGGGATTGTATATAAGGAGCAGGAGACGGTTCTGGCGGATGATATGCGCAATGCGCAGCTTGGCAATCAAGTTGATGTAATTTATTTTCCACCTATCCCGTAACACAACCGTCTCAATGATATGCGTTATATCCCATTGTATGTGTGTTTATATATTCCCACTCTGGCACTTAATTTGGTTGGGATAAGAATTGGATGGAGTTTCGTACGATCAAAAGAGTAAGTGGGAGGCATATTAGATTTTTAAGAAAGTCATTATTTGAATGTCTTAAATAAAAAAGCACCGGTGATTAGACAATCACCGGCGCCCTATATAAAAGGAATGGATTATTCCTTATCCTTCAATTCATCTGGAAGTACGGGAATTTTTATCATCATCCCGGCGTGAACCGCATTGGGATTGTCACCAACGACGTCTTTGTTGGCTTCATAAATCAGCTGCCAGTATGGGGGGGTGGCATGATTGTAATATTTGAGGGCCAGGTGGCTTAGTGTTTCTTCGGAGGTTAGTTCGTGGGTGGTGATAAATTCGGACTCTTCCGCTTTAGCTTTACGTCCATATTTGCCTTCCCATTTTGCGGCATCTTCTGAAGGCGGGGTTGATTTAGCTGCTTGCATCCTGAGGTCTCTTTCTAATTTTTCAGCCTTCGCATCTGCTGCGGCTGCGCGTTCATTTGCTTCCTTGAGCTGCTTTTCTAATGCTGCTTTTTCTGCGGCGTCTTCCCTTGAAGCCTGGGCAGCGGCATATTGGGCTGCTTTCACTTTTGCCTGTGATTCTTCCACTTCTTTCTGCGCCTGTTCAACCTGCTCCTTCTCATCGCGTGTACTGACCATATCAATCATACGATCAAACAGACCTTTCTTCTTTTCTTCTTCGCTCATTTTTTCTCCTATATCAGTTTATTGGGCTTCTTGTCTAATTAGATGCAGTTTTTTGTTTAAGGTTACATTATTAGGTGTTGGTTTTTGGAAAATGGGTTTGGTAAAAATATTTCTATTCAATCCCCATAATCCAACAATATTTTGCCATGGTACTATGATGAATGCGTTTACGCATTACAGCCATTTTACAATTGACACAGTTTATTTCATTTATTATAGTAAGTCCTACCAGGGAATAAAAATATAAGCAATATTTCGTGTGAATAATATGGGAGATGATAAAAAACGTATTGCGCTGTTTCTTTGTACGGGCAATTCCTGCCGGTCGCAGATGGCAGAAGCAATAGTAAATAATCGAATGAAAAACGACTGGTATGCATACAGCGCTGGAACCAAACCAGCCGGGTACATTCATCCAAAAGCGATCAAAGCGCTGGAAGAAATTCACATAAAACACCAAGGAATTTCAAAACATGTGGATGAATTTATCGAAGTTGAGTTTGATCTGGTAGTAACTGTATGTGATTCGGCAGCCGAAGAGTGCCCGGTGTGGTTGGGTGAGGGGATTCGGGTGCACAAAAGTTACCCGGACCCGGCAAAAGTAGTTGGAACCGAAAAAGAGATTATGGATGCCTTTCGCAGTGTGCGTGATGATATTCTAGTAGAAATTCCAAAACTGTTATCTGATAATGAGGCAAAGACATCTCGGAAGTAATCCGGCTTGAAAAAGTCACTTCGATGAATTGACGACAACAATACTGCCAAGGACCAGAAGCGCGCCCAGCGCCAGTCGCAAATCCAGGCTTTCATTTAAGAAAATCACCCCAAGCGCGATACCAACCAGGGGGAAAACGTAAGTCACCAGGGTCGTTCGAGTGGGACCCACGGAATGGATCAGATAAAAATACAGCAAAAATGCGATACCGGAACCCAGGATCCCCAACCAAGCTAATGATATCCAGGTGATCGGTATTTCCGGGAGGGTAACTGGACTCTCTGAAATCCCTACCAGCGCCCACAATAAAGCAGTAGAACCCAACAAGGGAATAAGTCCCTGGACAATAGGCGACAACCCTTTTAAGTTGCCGCGTGCATATACAGCGCTGCCGGCATAAAGCAATGAAGCAGCCAGGACTGCCAGCTGCCCCAATACGATCAAATGTACACTGGTTGTATATTCATTGCTCCTGCCCAGGTCACGGCTGATAAGGATGATGATGCCAATAAACCCCACGATCAATCCAATCAACCGTGGAATGGTTATGCGGTCATCATCCAGGAACCTGTGAGCGATCAGCATCGCGAACAGGGGTGTGGTGCTGTTAAGAATGGCTGCAACTGCCGAATCGATATACTGCTGCCCCCATGAAATCAACAGGTAAGGCAGGCAAACATTGAAGAAACCAAAAACGGTCAGCATAATCCATAAATGCCTTTGTTTGGGCATATTTTGCCGGGCAATAACGGCTGCACCCACCAAAGTGATTATGGCAAAGGATAGGCGTATGGCTACCAGCATAACCGGGCTGATCTCCTGAACCGCGATCTTGATCCACATGAATGAAGAGCCCCATAATGTTCCTAATACGACAAAAGCAAGCCAATCTTTTAATTTCATCGATTTCCAATTTGATAATTGAGATTACAGGTATTTATTTACCTGCAGCGAGAGCGAGTTTATCATAAAGATGGGAAATTCGTCTCCCGATTCCTGCTATTTCACATCCATCAGAACACCTTCATGATGCAACAACCAGGCTTTTGTTTGTATACCGCTGCGACCGCCGTAACCATGCAGGTTTCCATCCGTGCCAATTACCCGGTGGCAGGGGATTAATATCGGGAGGGGATTGGTTGCTTCGACGCGGCCAACTGCTCGAGCTGCATTGGGATTGCCGATCCTGCGGGCTATTTCCGCATAAGATATCACCTGGCCGTAAGGGATATTGTATGTTTCCTTAAGAACGTTAAATTGAAAACCGGTCATACCAGACCAATCAACCGGCAAATCGAATACTCTCCGGTCTCCGTCCAGGTACTCTTTAAGCTGGCGCAGACTTTGGTGGATAATTGGATTTTCTTCTGGCGTTATGTTCCGATTATATTCTCCCTTTGATTTTCCTATTTCAGCCAGAAAATCCGAGCGAGTATCCACCAGTCCGATTGAGATGATGTGCTTGTGGTTGGCTGCCACGAAGATTTCGCCAATTGGAGAGGTCGTCAATTTTCCGATTTGTATTGTCATTTTTATGAAGAACAAAATTCTGAATTTTTTGAAATATAATGAGCCTTCAATAATTTGTCACCCTATCGATCAATCCGCCATCGCGTGCTTGCCCTTCGCACCATCGGAATGAAATAAAGGCAATGACCGCCAATGCTCCGGTTGCAATAACCAATATCCCCAGCAACTGCAAGTTGTTTAGGTTGTTGAATGTTGGATAAGCAAGTGCAATCGACCCAACCAGGGAGCGGCGGATGAGTTCTAGCCAGTATGTGACCGGCAGTAAGTATCCAATCCAGCGTATGGCAGGCGGCAGGACTTCTAAAGGAAACACAGCCCCGCTGAACAGAAAAAGAGAACCCGCAACAGCTGCTCCTAAATCCCACATATGGTGCACCAGAATCAGCATTACTCCGGCGATGATCAAACCCATTAATGCCAGCATATTAATCCCGATGAACAGGGTGATGAAAATTAAAAGCCAGTCGATCCCGGCCAGGTCAATTTGTATATGCATAAAAATTACACCAAACAACAGGGTAATAATTACAGCAATTGATCCGATCAAGATCGATGCGACGCTGCGTCCAAGCAGGTAAGTTGGGAAATGAACGGGCGCGGTGTAAATGTATTTAAGTGTTTTGTAATGTTCGCGGTCGTCAATCACCGCCCATACGATCCCATTCATTATCTGTGTAACGTAAATATAAAATGCATACCCGATAAACATATATGTAAAGAGTGGGTCGTCAAAATCACCCTCCGAGATCACGCCGTACATCACCACCAGTATAGCCGCGCCCGAGAGCGGTTTGATAATCGAATAGGTTGCAAAAAGGAAAGGGTCGGTCCAATTCGATTCGATCTGCCAGCCCAACCATGCGCCAACCCAAAATGAATTCCACAAGGATTTAAGATTTGGAAATGTATTTATCCGCGAAAAGCTTTGGCTGATCCAACTCATGTCATATCCAAATAATTATTAATCATCTTCTACTTTCGGTCAGCCTGCCTTCACGGATGGCTAACCTCTCCATGTATGCCAGAAGTAAGTATGCTCCGATCAGGAAAAATCCACAGAGAAAGATCAAAATGAATATTTCAGATTGAACCGGTAGAAAACCGAGCTCATCTCCTGAAGCAAAAACTAGCTGGCGCATGGCATCCAAGCCTAATGTGAGCGGAATTATCGACGCGCCGGCTGCCACCCAGAAATTCAGGCTCTTTATTGGAAAGTAGAACCCTGAAATCAGGTAAACAGGTTCCTGCGCCAGGTTCGATAGATGCCAGGCTTCCCGGCTCAACAACAGGAATATCGAAGAAGTCATCATGCCCATCCCGTACAATGCCACCATTGTGAGGATGAGAATAAAGATTAATTGGATGTAATTATTGATCGTGTAGGAAACATTAAAGAGCCAGCTGCCGAGGATAATAATCACCACGGCGCGCAGCGTAGTTGCGAGCAGACCTCCCAGCGCCATCCCCAAGAGGATGGCTGTCATTGAATTTGGCGCCATAATATAGAGCGACAGGTTGCCCTGCTCTTTTTCCCAATACATCTGGCTTGACATGCTCCACAGGATATTCAGCCAGAAGGCGATCATGGCGCCCCCGATCACAACAAACCCGATGTATTCTTCCGGCGCGCCTATGGCGCGGTAGACAAATACATATGCCGCGACTGCCAGCATGGGTAAAAAGATCTCAAAGAACACCCACGATTTTTCCCGGTGCTGGCCGATGATGCGTGGATATGCCCTGGCGGCTATCGTCTGCAGGAAAAGCTTGAGACCGGTGTTCTTGTGCAGGATACGATCGCTGTGTGTGCCGCCCATTCTAAATTTCACCCCTCACTTTTTCCGCTCTTTCCACTTCTTCCATGCTGCGTCCCACCAGATCGACGAAGACATCTTCCAGAGTTGGTTCCCTTTTCTGCAGGTTTAGTATATGGATATCTTCCCGGGTCAATGTGTTCACAACCGAACTGAGCGCATCATCCTTGGTGAGGATCATCTCAAGGATTGTGTAACCATCCATGGGCGTGTGGACGACATTATTGACCCCCGGCAGCACTTCAAAACGCTCGCATTCAGGCCCCTCAAACGGGCTGACTTCCAGCCGGTAGATGGCTTCTTGCTGCAAGTTGCGTTTTAGATTTACTGGCGTATCACACGCCAGCACCCGCCCTTTATTTATAATGGCGACCCGGTCGCACAATTCATCCGCCTCAACCATATAATGAGTGGTTAACAAGAGTGTGCGGGTTGGATTATCGTTAACCCATTTGCGGATAAATTGACGCACTTCTCGAGATGCACCGACATCCAGACCAAGGGTAGGCTCGTCGAGGAAAAGCACCTGCGGGTCGGTCATAAACCCGCGTACGATATTCATTTTTTGACGCAGTCCGGTTGATAGATCAGAAGATTTGGTGTTCATACGATCTTGCAGGCCGACTATTTCCAGGAGTTCTTTTATGCGCCTGTTGGCTTCTTTGGAGGAAATCCCATAGAATTGCGAGAACATCCACAGATTCTCCCGGACGGTCAACAATCCGTATCCGGAAGCTTCACCTCCTGAAACCATATTGATCCTTTGGCGGATGGACTGCTGGTGCCGGCATACATCGTATCCGGCGACAAATGCGTTCCCGGAAGTTGGGGCTAAAAGGGTGGTCAGGATTTTGATCAAGGTTGTCTTGCCGGCCCCATTTGGCCCCAATAAACCGAACAGTTCTCCAGGATTCACCTGCAGGTGAACGCCTTTTAATGCGACCAATTCTCTGGGTTCGGATTTTTTGCCGCCCCGGATTTTATAAATGCGTCCTAAATTTTCGGTACGAATTGCGTGGTTCATGGAAATACAGCCTGTTTGGCTTTAAGGGTGAATAAAAAATCGTAGGGTAATCGTAGGGTAATCGTAGGTTTAACGTCATGCACAATGGCGCGTCATTTGGTATATTTATTATCGAAGGGCGATTTCTCTTCTTCTCCTCCTTAGAGAGAGCCGGGAGTGGCGTACCCGGCTCTCGGTGATTCTATAGATAATAACGCATCAACGGGCGGGTCTCAGATCTTCTCTCCACCTCCAAAAAGCCGGCTTCTCTGAAGCAGGAAGCCATGCCGTGAAATAAAAATAAATCCGGCGATTTATCTTTTTTCGGCTCGACAGGATACCCTTCAACAATTTTTGCTCCCTTTAATCTCGCATATTCCACTGCTGCTTTTATGAGTATCACCATCAGCCCCTTACCCCGGTGGGCTTTGGATACATAAAAGCACACGATAGACCAAACAGGCTGGTCATCCACGCGCTTAGCTATCCTGGAGCGGTCGAGCACCGGGAATGCTTCGCGCGGAGCTATTGATATCCATCCGATGGGCTCGCAGGGTATCTTTGTTCCTTCATGCATTTGATAAGCAATTAATCCCGGGATATCACCTGAATCTACAATTGCTTTTAATGCCAGTCGATTGCCATTCCCCTTTTGCCGTTCGAATTCTGAGCGTTTCAAGCGGAACCACATGCACCAGCAGCCGCCGGTCGCGCCGCGCGGCCCGAATAGTTCCTCAAGGTCAGGCCATCGCTCCGGTAAGAGCGGAAGAACGAGCAAATTATCTGCCATTGTCAAGTTTTCTATTTGATACCGGTCTGCTATCTCTACTGTCCATCATAAAGGTGATTTCAAGTTGATTTGAAAGCATCTACTAGCCAGTTGTGCAATGGAGATTGATTTGCCCAATGTTCAAAGCAGATGTCGATGAACTCAGGATCAATAATCAGTTCCGCATCAAGCATTTCTGTCGATGAATGCAGTCCCTTAAATTTCAGCAGTTCGGCATGCGGATGGTCCGCATCAAATCCCTGGGGAACGCGTTTATATTTATCCCCACCAATTAAGTATCCTTTTTCATGTAATTCCGAAATTACCTCCTGGAGTTCAGCACCGTTTTTATCAACAGCATCCCGGAAAGTTTTCAATTTATCTTTCGGGAACATATAAAAACCCGCATAGAAACCAACGCCTTGATTGTCAAAGTGAAAGTAAAAGCCTGGATTCTCCATCTTCTTTCCGGCGCCCTCCCAGAAGATGATTCCCAGGTTGGTTTTATACGGTGTTTTATCCGCGCTGAAACGAATATCCCGGTAGATGCGCATCAATGAACCCGCGCCATTCGTACGAGTATCGTAAATAATATCCGTTGAAATTGCTTTCAGTCTTTCTCCCATGGACTTGATGAAATCGATAGCTGGCAGTTGGACGTAGTCTTTGTAGTCCTGCTTATGGGCTTGGAACCACTCTTTGTTGTTGTTATTTTCTAATTCCCTGAAAAATATAATTGTTTCATCTGGGAAATGTGTAAAGGTAAGCCCGTTCATTGATTCCTCCTGGTGTTAGCTTCTAGATTAAATTTCCATCCCACTGATATTCTTTTAAATTCACCCGGTCGCGTTCGTTAAAAATCACACCTTCATCTTCCAGCATCTGGCGCTGTGTGCTGTCTCCGCCGCCTCGCAGGCTGATCTTTCCCTGGGCATTGATCACCCTATGCCAGGGGGTATCTTCGGGACAGGCTGCCATGGCGGAGCCAACCCAGCGCGCTCCGAAGGCTTTATATGTTTTATCAGGCACTCCTTCGGGAGACGGTAAAAGGGCTGCAATCTGGCCGTATGTCGCGACCTGTCCATATGGAATTTGACGGACGACATCCCAAACCCTGTTGTTGAAAATCATTTTATCCGGCTGCGAAAGGTATTGTGGTGACATGACAGCGCTACATACTATACTCGAACGTTTGTTCCACGTCAAGAATCGGGACAAAAATACAGTTTTCTACAGGTGTGAATTCTTCGGGAGAGGTTGAACTCGGATATAATCTTGAATTGTGAATTTTGAGCATGCCCCTTCAACCAACCGCCAGATAGCACGCGCCGCCGGTACGGTAATGTTTGCGCTGGTTATCAGCAACCTGACCGGTTTGTTAAGGCAAATACTTGTTGCAGGCGCATTTGGCACACAAGCCGATATCGATGCCTTTAATGCAGCCAACCGCGTTTCGGAGACGTTGTTTACATTAATCGCCGGGGGAGCGCTGGCATCGGCATTCATCCCTGTTTTTACCAGCCTCATCACTCACGAGAAACGACGCGCAGCCTGGAAACTGGCTTCCTCTGTCGCCAATCTGATCCTGATTGCATTGATTCTAGCCGGGATACTGGCTGCCATTTTTGCTCCCTGGATCGTTCGCAACATCCTTGCTCCTGGGTTTGTGGATAATCCCGCTCAGGAACAACTGACAGTAACGCTGTTGCGCCTGATGCTGCCCTCCGCGATCCTGTTCGGGCTGAGCGGTTTGTTGATGGGGGTACTAAATTCCAACCGTATCTTTTTTATTCCAGCCCTCGCTCCAGCAATGTACCAGCTGGGGATGATCTTCGGGTTGATCGTCTTGGTGCCGTATATGGGGATATATGGGCTTGCATGGGGAGTGGTCATTGGAGCGGCATTACATCTGGGATTACAAATACCCTATCTTTTTCGACTGCAAGGTAAGTACTATCCGACATTTGGCCTGGATGACCCGGCTGTACACGAAGTTGTACGCCTTCTGCTGCCGCGATTATTTGGTGTGGCAGTCGTTCAGCTCAATTTCTGGATCAACACTCGCATCGCATCCAGGTTGACCGAAGGAAGTTTAACCGGCATTGTGATCGCTTTTGCTTTGATGCTGGTACCCCAGGCAGCCATCGCCCAATCCGTGGCGATTGCCGCCATGCCAACCTTTTCCGCACAGGTAGCATTGGGGAAACTGGATCAAATGCGTTCCTCTCTGGCAGCCAGTTTGCGCGGGGTGCTTTACCTTTCTGTTCCGGCCTCGTTTGGACTTATCCTGTTAAGACAGCCAATCATTAAGCTTCTCTACCAGCGCGGTGAATTCAATGAACGCTCCACCCAGCTGGTAGCCTGGGCATTATTGTGGTTCACGGTCGGATTGGTAAGTCATTCGCTGGTTGAAGTGCTGGCGCGCGCTTTCTATGCCCTACACGATACCAGAACTCCGGTGCTGGTGGGCGTGGCGGCGATGAGTTTGAATGTTCTCTTGAGTTTCGCTTTTACCGCATTATTCGCACAAATTGGCTGGATGCCTCACGGAGGTCTGGCTCTGGCAAATTCAGTCGCCACCTCTATCGAAATGGGCGGGTTGTTGGTTCTCATGCGGGGCAAACTTAATGGTCTCGAAGGAAGATCGATCGTAATAGGCGCGCTGAAAGCTTTTATCGCCGGCGGGATTATTTTCGGGCTGTTGTGGATATGGCTTGCCCTGACGAACGGGAGTCCTGTTTGGCTGGTCGCGCTTGGGGGTGTAGTGATCGGGGCGCTGGTCTATGGAATACTGCTGCTGGTAATGGGCGTTCGGGAAATGCGGGAACTGGTAGACGCAGTATTGCGGCGAATAAATTTCCGCTAAGCGCTAATATCTTCTGGCGCAGTTTCAATCTTGAACTGCAAGCGGTACAGCCGGGCATAGAGACCGTTCTCCTCAATCAATTCAGAATGCGTCCCTAATTCAACTACGTAACCCTGATCGAGAACAGCGATGCGGTTTGCTTTGTTGATTGTCGATAAACGGTGGGCGATAATAACCGTAGTCCTTCCCAACATCAGATGTTCAAGCGCTTCCTGAACCAAACCCTCTGATTCGGAATCAAGGCTGGAAGTGGCTTCGTCCAGCAGCAGGATGCGCGGGTTTCTCAGGATGGCGCGTGCGATGGCGATGCGCTGCCGCTGTCCACCTGAAAGTTTGACACCGCGTTCCCCAACCATCGTTTCATATCCATCCGGCAGCCTATGGATGAATTCATCCGCATTGGCTGCCGCAGCGGCTGTTTCTATTTCAGAATCGGAAGCATCCAAATCACCATATCTTAAGTTTTCGATGATTGTCCCCGAAAAGAGAACCGTCTCCTGCGGAACAAGGCTGATATTTTTGCGCAGTGACAGCTTTGTTGTCTCCTTAATATTTTGACCATCCAGTGTGATTCTGCCCTGGCTGGGATCGTAGAAGCGAGGGATGAGGTTAAATATCGTCGATTTACCTGCTCCGGAAGGCCCGACCAATGCCAAAACTTCCCCTGCCTGGATTTCCAGGTTGATATTGTGGAGTACTTTTTCACTTCCAGGATAAGAGAAGGATACATTTTCGAAGGTTATCTTTCCCTGAGAGGTGGGCAGCGGTTTTGCACCAGCCTGGTCCTGAATATCTGTATCCTCGTCAAGCAGTTCGAAAATGCGCTGGGACGCGCCGGCAGCCTCCTGTAATTGCGTGTATAAATTGGTGAAAGCGCCAACAGATGCAGCAATATTTATCCCGTAGACCAGGAAGGCGATCAGCTGCCCGCCGGATAATCGTCCTGCTATTACCTCACGACCTCCAAACCATAATATTAATGCCAGACTTGAGAATGCCAGGAAAGTGATCAAAGGTCCGAATGCTGATCTAACCACAGCCATCCGTATGGCGGTTTCGAAGGTGCGTTCAACCTGTTTACTGTAACGATTAATCTCGAAGACCTCACGTGTAAATGCTTTTACAATCCGTATACCGCTGAGCGCTTCTTCAGCGGTTGCGTTGCTATCAGCCAGGTTATCCTGTACATTCGCGGACAGCCTTCGAATACGGCGGCCGAAGAGAACTGCGCTGGCCGAAACAAAGGGAGCCAGCGCCAGAATGAGCAGGGTCAGCCGCCAATTGAGCACCAGCATCAACACTAACGACCCGATAAACGTGACTGATTGGCTGAGCACTAAGGCGACATTGTTTGTGAGGGCGGTCCGCACCATGGTTACATCAGAAGATAAGCGTGAGATAATTTCTCCCACACGGCGGTCGCTGTAGAAGCGGACGCTGAGCTCCTGCAAGTGCGTATATACTTCGATACGCAGGTCACTTACAATCCTTTCTCCTACGTAGTTTAAGAAATATCCCTGGAAATAGTGGAACACAGACCTCAAAAGGAAGACACCGATCAACGCTGCGGTAACGCGATTAAGTTGAGCATAATCACCCCGGGTAAACACCGTGTCTACGATAATTTGCAAAAACCATGGGAAAACCAGACTGAGAGCCGATCCGATCAAGGTAGCTGCAATGGCGATGCCCATACGCCATTTATACGGTTTTAGATAACTTAACAGGCGCAGGATTTCATTCCCTGAAGGTCGGTTAGAACCTGAAGTAACAGCTTCTGGCTGACCCCTACGGCTGAACACTGCAGCGCCTGGCGGAGCCTAATTGCTCATGAATCGGCTCAATGGATATCGAATAGATTATTTTCACGATTATTTCAGTTTAACGGACAGATCTTATTCTTTATCAAACTCAAAATCGACCATTTCCTCCCCAATGATTTGTTCGACCTTCAACTCTGTTTGGTCCAGCAGCTTCGCGCAGTACTGGGCAAGGTTTTGTCCGCGCTCGAAATAAGCCAGCGCCTCTTCGAGGGAAAGTTGTTCAATTTCGAGTTTCTGGACAACAATGTTTAATTCTTCGAGCGCGTTTTCGTAGGTCAATTCTTCAAGTGGTGTGAAATCGAAATCTTTGTTTCCTGCTTTTTTTGTCATTTTATAATCCTATACATCCGCTGACATGAGTTTTTTCAATACCGAATCACCCGGCAGCGTGTCTACCATAATCTGGTTGAACTCATCGCCAGTCAGCTCAAATTCTTCAAGTATTTTAGCAACCTGGGCTTTAATTCGGTCATCATACCTGCGGCTCATCGATTTGGATTTCGCAAAATAAGCTGCAAGGTTGGCCAGCGCGATCAGGGAGATCAATATCATTACCGCGCTCACCAGGGTGACAATCCAGCTGCCTTCGCTTAAAAAGAAGATCAATAAGGTAAGCATCCCAGCCGGGACTAATCCGAGCCAGCAGCCCAGATTGAAAGCGCGGTTAGCGCTGATTTGACCAGCTTCTTCCAGTTGA
>Ga0180438_10000966_pt1 | contig 52375 bp, 64 predicted proteins | sample SS_ome_12_FD_132455 | JGI IMG/M metagenome (GOLD analysis project Ga0180438, IMG submission 132455) | Hypersaline lake sediment archaeal communities from the Salton Sea, California, USA - SS_3_D_2 metaG | ecosystem: Environmental > Aquatic > Non-marine Saline and Alkaline > Hypersaline >...
AGCTCCTTCGCCCCCTGCTTGGCGGCCCCCTCGCCGATAGCCCTATTGAGTAATGACCTAACACCCTGGCGAATCGCCTTCTTTGCCGGCTCAGCAACAGGCTTGGTCAGGCCAGTCGGATCGAGATTAAGAAGTTCGATAGCACCCTCGGCCGCCGCAGTCCCGATGCCAGCCGCGCCAGCAACCGGAGCGGGCACACCCATTCCCTTGTATCCCTCGATTCGCTCAGGCGCCATCCGGGCGCCCCAATACCCAAAAGCAGCCTTTGGCCCGCCGGTCTGTAAAGCCAGGAGCCCCGCAGCCATGTCCGGCGCCATGCCGGCCGCCCCTGTCGCCGCCTTGCCGGCCAGGCCGGGAGCCTCGGAAGAGAACGGGTTCTCGGCACGCTTTGCGGCTTCGAGCGCCTGTAGGAACCGTACATCCTCAGCGGATCGACCCTTGCCGTGCGCCAGCTTTCGCAAGTCGTCCAGCGCCTCCACCATGCCGGTGCCGCCCTCGGCAAAGGCGCCACCAACCTTCTGCGCAGCGCTACCAAGGCGACCGAGATAGCCCGATTCACTGTACTTCTTTCGCTGTGACCATTCTTGCGATTTAGCGATTCGCGCCACTTCCTCTACGAGCCACTGCCTTTCGGAGTGATCCTTAACTTCCCGGATAGCCTTCTTGGCGTAGTCCAGCCGAGTACCCTTTAGCGGCGCAACCAAGCCCCAGGCATACTTTTCGCGCAAGAGATCACGACGAGCTTTAGCGTGCTCGTCGGCCTGCTTGACCGCGAGGGCAACTTCTTCGTCGAGCTTTGGCGCGTTGTTGGCCAAATCTCGCTCGCCCCTCTCAATCATCGAGAGGATTTCCTGGCTAACTGGCATAGTTACTGGTTCGCAAATTGTTTCAGGAGATCAACTGCCGCAAAGTATGCTGCCCTCTTTTCCGGCGGAAGCGCCTTGAACCCGCCCTTACGCTGAATCGTCCGAACATACGCTGCGGCATGGCCTATCTGCGGTGGAAGCGCTTTGTCTTCTTCGTGAATAGCAAGATTGCGATTATGCTCTTTCTCCCACCATTCTTCTTGCGGCGATTGCTCCCCCGGCTGCCCGCCGATAATCTTCTGCATAATTTCATCTATCTGCTGCGATGAACGGTATCCAACCGTCCTGTTTTCGCCGGTCCCCGTTTGAATCGGTTCAGTCGCAAGCTTCAGCCGCATCTCAAGCATCTGCTTCGCCCGCTCTGATTCCATCTCTAACTGATGATCGAGCATCTTCTGCTTCTCGATGTTCTCGGGCATGTCCTTTGGTGCAACGAGCATTCGCGCATTACCGGACCTATCAAGCCCAACTGCACCGCCAAGTTTTTCATCAATCCAAATATCCGCCGGCCCCTTGCCCGGTGGATAGGGATTCTCGTTTGGGAAGGCAGCTAGCTCGACCCCGCCAAGCTTCAGTTCATTTTGACGGTTCGCAGCGTCCGCATCTCCTTGCGAAATGCGCCCCTCCGCAAGTGCCGCAGCAATAGCGCGCTTATTATTGTTGTACTGAGATATTTTCTGTTTTTCACCCTGCCCAAACTTCCATGTAAACTGATTCGCCTCCATCTTCGCCTTTTCCTGCATCTTCCTGACTTCATCGTTGGTGGCTATCTCCTGCATCTCCCGATCGAGGCCATGCTGAATGGCGACCTTCTTCATGGACTCATCGGCGGCCTGCTTTTGCATTTGGGCTTTCGCGTCAATCTCGCGAACCTGCATTTCGCGCTGCGACTTCAGGGCCTCAGCCTTATCGATGCTTGCGAACATGCTCCCGCCGCCACCACGACCAATCAATCTAGGCGCACCCTGCGGCGTTACAGTCGGCGCCTGTGGCGCTTTCGCTTGCATCAAGCCAGCTAGGGCGGCGAGCCCAGTCAGCGTGGAAAGGTCGCCGTCGCCGGCATCATGACGTACTGTAATCGGCATGTCAGTTATCCTAGTCGCATGTTACTAAGGGCATTCACAATCCCGCCGACGCCAGCGCCACCGCCACCTTGGCCAAGCATCTGCGCTAGCTGCAAGATAATATCAGACTTCGGATACTCGTCAGTCCGGCGCTCCATAATGCCGAGCTTCGTACCCTGGAGTGCATCGGCGGCCCGATTAAGTGATGCTTGTTTCTCACGCTCCACACCCATCTTCATCGTCGGGGCAATCGTTGTGTTGGCCAGGCCGAGCCGGGAGAGTTGCTGCATAGCATCGGCGGATTGCCCCTCATAATCACGCCGAATATCAGCCATCCGTTGCCCGGTAGTCTGGTCGGTAATACCGAGCATTTCCTGGTATCGCCGTTCGTTAGCGTCCTTCGCGGCGCCGTAAGCCTGGTTGTATTGGCCAATCATGCCAGTAAGCCCGGCGGCCCCTTGCCTGGCTGCCTTGGCTTGCGCGCCGTAAATCTGCTTCTGCCAGTCCCACTGTTCCTGCGCAAGTTGCTGTTGCAACGCTGCGCCAGGATCGTATGAACTCGACGATTGACCGTATTGGTCCTGAGTCGTCGAAACACCGCGCCTAGTTCCCAAAAACGCCATAATCAATACTCACTTACGTTGAGGGCCCCTAATATATAGAAATACTCCCGTTGTACCCGCTTACGCAGCCCAGCGAAAGAATGCTCCCGGTTCCAAGCGTCTCGTCTTGTTTCTCGAAATCTTCTGTATCAGCAAGCCGTTCCGATAGGCCGTATTCAGTAATGTACGTATTGACAGTACCAGTTATCGTAAACGGCACAGCATCATTCGGCACCGGCGGATCATCACCGGGATTCGATGCGCTAGAAGACATTTTGTATTTCAGTAAGTAGTACGCCCTGGCAAGAGCCGCTATATCTATGGTGTACGCCCCTTCGTCTGCGGTAGCCTCTGCTCCAGCAAGCGTACCAGACACGCTGCTTTGCCACCCGTCCGCATACTCGCTTTCACCGCCCTCGTAATTGCAATCAATCCTCTTGTACTTGGTGCCCCTGTAAACATACACTTGGCCAGAAAAATACCAGTAGTCATAGTCGGGTTCACCAGTAACGGATACGGTCCCGGATATTTCCAACCTGAGAACCGGATCGGGCAAACTGGCAACAACCAAAATGTTAGCACTGGCAATAAGTGAACCGAGTCCAAATGGATCACTATTACATTCGAGCACTACAGTTCTGCCAACATCGGCACCAGATAAGAAGAAATCAAGTTCGGGCGTAACCCCCCAGCCAGGATCAAGTACCGAGTAATCTTGCTCTACGGTCTCGGCATACGGCCCGCCGTTGCTAATCAGCACCGATTCACCGTTATCCTGAAACGTGGCCGACCAAACCGTATTCTCCTGAGGCTCCGTTGTTGGAAAAGTTACGTGATCGAACAACGAAAGCGAGAGGCCCTTGACCGTAACGCCCGGCTGCATCTGCTCCTGAGCTTCAAGGCTCAAGGACAGGTCCATTTCATACCCCGGCGGCAATGGCCCTGGATTCGGCCAAATTGGATTCCACCCCGGCGGTACGCTAGGCGAAGACGTGACGGCAGGCTTTGCGGTGTAGGCGCTAGGCATGTTTACACAATTGCAGTGATGATTCCGTTAGTTACCGTAACCGTCTTGCCGTCAACCGTCGTGAAAGTTCCACTCGCGCCGGCCGCGCCGGCAACCGAATACGACCCGGCATCGATCGTATCGTCAGCCGTTGCGCCAATCTTGACGACCCCACTGCCGGCTTCGTCAGGGTCAATAATCAAATTGGTGTCGTCGTAATAGATCGTCGCATCCTTGCCGGTCCCGTATTTCGATTTGTAGTTATCGTCAAGATGAATGTGGCCATGCACTTCGAGCTTTTCGTCGGGATACGCGACATTGATACCGACGCTGCCCTCGTGGTAGACGTATCCCTCCTTCGTGTAGATTGCCCAGTTATTCGAGCCACTTCCGATATTTACGTCTTCAACGTAAAGGCCGTAGCAATATGTGAACTGGCCAACCGAACTCGAATCGGAGGTATAAGCCCGTAACGCATATCCCCGCGTGACATTACCAGCACCAGAGGCCAGATGCACCTGGAACATGCCGCCATACATTTTAGCAAGCGTCCCGCTGCCGTAATGCGTAGCCACCCCATTAACCCCAGCCAGAAAAGCGCTGCCGGTAAAATCTCCATCGTAATCAGCGTCCGTTTGCGCAGCGAAGTATTGAGCATACGCCTTGTTGGTCATATCCCCGCTGCCGGAAGAACCAAAAGTAATCTGTGCTTTGCAGCAAATTTGCTGTATGGACTCGTCATCCGTGAAGTACCTTGTATCAAGAAGGAAATCCGGCCCATACGGCGTACCGATCCCGAGCCTCCCATTCGGAATCCTCACATCACCCGTGCCGACTTCTCGTGATTCGATAACAAGGTCCGTACCGTTGTAGCAAATCGAAGCGTCGTAGCCCTCGCCGAAGTAGCATTTCTGGCTGTCGGCCGGGAAATACATATTTCCGTTAAGAAAATGAAAGTCTCCACCCCCATATTCTTGCGAATTGAACATAAGGTGGCTGCCGCTGTAATAAATTGAAGCATCGTTTCCGGTGCCCCAATACATCTTTTTGTTATCGGCCCGCAAGTACCAATGTTCGCTCCCAATGAAACTGAATGCCCCCGTAGCCCAGTCGCCCGTCAATGCAACCGTACCGTTCGCCTTCAGATAACCACCAGATGCGTGATCTCCCCAGCCATAAGCCGTATCATAATGGGCGTGGTTGTAAGTCGTTTCATGGTTCGCAGCAAGCCACGTAGCGGCGCGACCGTCAGTGTGGTATTGCGAATGGTCATCATCAGCCAAGCCGCCAATCGAGCCATGATCTACGGCGGACTGATCCAGACTCAGTGTGTCGTCAGTCAGCACGATTGGCGATATTGCAGCCAAGTTCGTGTCATCCGAAATATCAATTCCGCTTAGACTTGCGCCCGTATGCGTGTGTCCTGGATTTTCCCCGCTGGTGACATTGATTCCGGTGATCGTTCCTGTCGTCGTCAGATTCTCGTCACCGAAGCCAATCGCGCCGGTGTCGCTCGTAATCGTAGTGGCATCGAGCGTAATGTTGTCAACAGTGACTTTGGTAAGCGCCGTCAACTCGGTTCCCCACACAGGCACAGAGCCAACGCCAGCGCCGACAAGAACCTCCCCGGCAGCCCCTTCGTCAAGGATGCTGAACGGCGCCTTCAACCTGCCGAACGCGCGGCGCACCTCCTCGGGTGAATGCGGGTTGGGTATCCGAAAGTCCATCTACTGCTTCCGCCTTCTGCCAGCTTCTTTTGTAGTAATCAATGTATGTTCATACGCCCATCGCGTATGAGACGCACCAGTAAGTTTCAACGTACACGCCTGGCCACGGCACGCCGGATGGTTCGTGTCGTTCAGCCCCGCAACCCAAGTACCCGTGTCAGAAGCCGACGCGCTAACCGCTAGCTCATACGTTAATGCCGGGTGCAGCGTCCACGTCACGTTGCCGCTATTCTCTGCTAAAACGGCTTCCATCGACACGACGGACCCGACATACGAATCCTTTGCTAGCGGAATCGGGCCAATAACCACATACGACGAAAACGCCGTGCCACAATCATTGCCGGCAAGGTTACTGAATCGCCTGAGTCGGCCATCGCGGCAGCCGAGAATAACGCCAGAATCCTCGATCGCCGTACCCTGCATCGCGCAGGTAGCCGTAGGCTCATGGTTCGCCGTGAGCGTTAGCGGCCAAAACGTCTTGCTATCCCAGTCAAACCAGAAATGAATGCGCGTATTCGATGATTCGGGCGTCAGGTAAATATGAACACCACGATCCGGTACATCGTACTCCAGCGAGATCGCATATGTATTTGGATCAATGTTCCGAAGTTCAGTCGGCAGCGGTTCCTCCGACAGCGGAATCGGGTAGGAATTGCCACCAGGCGCGATCGCATACAGACCATTCAGCGACAAAAGAATTAGCTCGCCAGTAGGCCCCATACACCAAGCGTTCTGGCCGATGATTCCCACGGTGCGACTTATCGCGTCGAGCGCACCGCCAAAGGCCGGGTCGCCGGCCATCCTCCACAGCGAATCACGGCATCCGAAAATCAGGTAGTCATCGCTGTGTGTAATCTGCGCAATAATCGGATCGCCGGGAACGCCGGTATCACTGGCCGTACCGGCGATTGCCCGCTGAGAATCGGTCTGCGAGTAATCGAAGTCGTCTTCGTCATTCTGGCGACTCGCGTACCAGGCGTGCGGTGCAATCTCAGCCCCGGAGTAGAAGATTCGCCCAAAACATCGGGAGACTAATGGGCAACCCGTAGGCACCTGGCCTTTTCCGGCGGTGGCGCTATGGATAGCGATAGTATCTGTCGATGGGTCATACACTTTCGGCGCTCGTTCAATGCGATACGAACAGGTTCCATCGCCAGGCGCCGAAGACAGCGTGAGTGCTCCGACGGCAACTGAGGCAATCCCGTAAGTTCCAGCAACAGTGTCTCCTCCTACATTTGAGATTACACAAACATCAGAATCGGTATCGATCCCCAGCGTCGTCCAATCCTGCCCGCCCCCATCATCCAGGTCGCTCCCCGACACCGTACCGTCCGTGCCAGTGTCACGCAGATCGCCATAATCAGCAATGTATAGCTTCTGCCCGCTCTGCGCCGCCATGAGCGGCACATCGCTGCGAACAGTGAGGTTTGACGATATAACGGAAAGCTGGCCGTATGGCCCCTCCTTGTAGAGATCGCCACCGGCCGACGCGATCAACTGTGTCCGCAGCGCGGGTACACTGCCGGTTGAGTAATACTGCACACGGAACACATTGCATAAACAGAGACCAGCGGCCACCGTGCAGTTCATCCCGAAGCCGACGCGAGTGCCTGCATGCGCATCCACGGTGCCAGTGAGAATCTGCGTGCCACACCAGTACACCGTAACCGTGGTGCCGCTAACAGTGGCAGATAACCAGCCGGGGTACACGACACTGAGCGTGCTATCGGCAGTAGCCACCACCGTTTCGGCAGAGCCGGTATACGACTTCAGTGAAGCCGTGTAGGCGCCAGTCGAGCCCGTTGCCACTAGCTCAATGAACACGCCATCGGTCGCGTAGGCCGGTGTGGTATCGTCGAGCCTCAAATACAAGCGATACGCACCATGCCACGCGCCGGCCCACGGGGCCAGGAACATTTCTACAGTGTACGGCTGCGACGTATCAATGGTCAGCGCATCCGCAACAACCTCGCCCTCGGAAGTGGTGTAATCCACGGATACGAGTGATGACGGAAGCACGCTAGGGACAGCGCTGGCCCATGGGGCTTGCGTCCAGGCGGACGCAAGAGACGAGCCGCCGAACGTGTCAGACCAAATCGTAAAGCTATCACCCAGCGCCAGCGTCATTGTAGTGAGCATTCGCACGTTCGATCCAATATCATCATCGTGCGAATACACAAGCCCTGGCCGGCTACCGCCGCGCTCGCGTCTTTCGAGCGCGGCGGCGCCGCGAACATTCAGCATATCGGGCGAAGAATACGGCGGCTGCTGTCGGTAAGCGCCGCTACGGTTCAGTCCAGCAAGCGGAAACGGTACGTGCAGTTCGCGCTTCTTCGCCATCGACTACTCACCTTCGCTGCTGCCCGACTGAAAGAACGGCTCCAGAATGGCAAGGTCAGCAATCGAAAGAACGTCGTCCTTGCCGTCGAGCGCGTCGATCACTTCGCCGAAGTCGAGATCAATCTTGGGAAGCTCAATCTCTTGCGACATAACTTCGTTGAATCTTTCAACGTACTCCGTCATTACAGGGTCACCAGGCTTGATTGACACCTGATCGCCCTCCTTGGTCTCAGTAACCTCGTGGATCAACGCCACGCGCTGTTTGTCGGCAATCTCGTACTCCGCGTCAACCAGCTTTGTGTACTTGAGAATCTTGTACGCGACGGCCGGCTTCATATTGACGGCGGACAACTTACGCCACGCAGGCATCGACTGAAACACTTGACCAAGCAGCATAATAGTACCTCTCTTCTTGAAAAGGAAACAGGAAAAAATCCCCCGCACATCCAAGGGGAACCGCTAAGCGGCGTGCCCCATAGGAGGCGGGGAAAACAAGCATCAGCAAGCACTAATCCGTGCCGCTGTAGAACGGCATTCGATAAGTTGAGCCCGCAACCTTAATTGTCATGTACCCTTCGGCGGTCGAGTACGTTCCGGCGGCAAGCGTTGCTGGCCCGCCGGCAACCTCAAACTCGAACAGGTTGGTTGCGGTAATGCCACCAGACTTATCGCTGATAATCGCATGAATCGTTCCGGCGTGCCGGCGCAGGGCGATGAAGCTGTTATACGTCGCACCACCGTTTGTCTCGAAGAATGCAACACTCGAAGCGTTCACGGTGCCGGTAATCGCATCCAGATAGCCAGCGTAATGAGCAACACGATTGATCGTTGCCCCAGCCATCGAGCCAGTATACGCAGTGAAGCAATACGCCGCCTGGCCGACATTTGCCGTACACTGCAAATCAGCAGCAATCACGTTGATCTCAGACGAACCAGTTGCGGCGTTTGTCTGGTGAGTGTGATTACAGTAAATCGACCGCTGATAACCGCTCGAATGCGTCTGCGTCGAAGTCGTGGTAATCTCAATTGCATTCCATGCAGTCGAACCCGAGAGCGCGGCTGCACCAGTCATCAACCTGGCACAGTCGTTCAGAATCAAACCAAACGGCCAATCAGCCGACCCGCCCTTGTCAACAACGATACCAGCACAGGTGCCGTTGTTAGTGATCGTGCCAGAGCCAGTGGTTTCAACGTGAATACCACAAGCCAAGCCGCCACTGTCGATAGTAAGGGCAGTACCAATCTCCATCGAAGCATCGACACACGAAAATTTAGAGCCAGTCTTCGCAATATGCGTGCCGGCCATCTCGACGTAACCCTGAAGACCGCAATACACTCCACTGGTCAAGTCAACCAAGTCGAGCATCTTCAATTGACCTTGAGACGCACGGATAGTACCGCCGGTTTGGTCAACCGTTAGCAACGTGCGAGACAGAATTCCGCGAACGCTATCGGCAACACTTGAACCAGCGTCGTCAGTGTAGACCTTAACGGCTCCGGTGCGGGTAGTGGCGTCGAGCACAACACCACTACCTGCGGTATTAGATTGTGCTCCAATCTGGACAGCAACCAGTACATCGGTCCCGACCATCTGAAGACCGACCGGCCAATCCGGGGCACCAGAGGGATTGCTGATAAGGATACCAGCACACGTACCGTTATTAGTGATTGAACCAGAACCCGTGGTCTCGATGTGAACGCCAGCAAACTCGCCGCCGCTATCGATAGTCAGCGTCTTCGTGCTCGCGATCTCAACCGAAGCATCAAAGCACGAAAACTTGGCGCCGCTCTTGGAAGAATGATCTCCCATAAGCTCGACGTAACCCTGAACGCCCGTATAAACGCCAGTCTCAACATCGGTGCCATCGGTCAGTTTTAGCTGCCCCTGAAGGGAGCGAACCGTAGAGCCGCTAGCATCAGTCGTGAGTAGAGTGCGAGCCTGAATGTTACGCACGCTGTCAGCGATATTTACCCCGCCATCATCGCAGAAGGATCGAACAGAACCAGTACGACTGGTTGCGTCCAGAACGAGGCCGCTGCCCGCAGTGTTGGCTTGAGAGCCAACCTGCACACCAATCAAAACATCGGTCCCAGTAATCAAGAGACCTACCGGCCAATCGGCCGCGCCGCTCGCATGGTCGATCAAAATACCGGCGCACGTACCGTTGTTCGTGATCGTACCGGCACCAGTGGTTTCAACATGAAGACCAGCCGCCTCGCCGCCGCTATTAACCGTCAGCTTGGTCGTAATCTCCATACTCGCCGACAAGCACGAGAGCGTTGCCCCACTCTTAGAAATGTGCGTGCCTGCCATTTCGATATAGCCCTGAACCGGGGCGTAAATGCCGGTCTCAACATCAACGCCGTCCAGCATTTTTAGTTGCCCGCGCGCCGGGAGGATCGTCGAGCCAGCCACGTCTACGGTCAGCAGGACGCGAGACAGCATACCGCGAACCACGCCGGCATTGCTGAGCGCCACACCCGCATCGTCGTACAATAGCGAGAAGGGCCGGGTATTCGTGGAACTGAGCGTGACACCCTTCGAGGCCGAACTCGAATAGGTTCCGGTCTCAAGGAGTCGAGTCGAGAAAGCGTCGGCCACGTCCTGTAAGTCGGCGATCGTCAGACTTCCGCCGGGACTTTCAATCCGGTTGAAATCACACGACGTAATAGAGCCCTCATTCAAGTAAAGCGCGGTGCCAGCGCCACCGTCCGTATGCTGAAAAATACAGCCGGTCTGGTAGCCGTCCGTCCCATCAGAGGGAACGGTCGCGCCGCTGGCAAACAGATAGCCCCGGTTCATTTCCGGTTTCTGCATCTTCAGTAAACTACAAACCCGATCAATCATCGAACGCCCCCCTGAAAAATGTGATAGTTGTAACTGGTGCTTGAACCCAGCAGTTGGTCTCTCTCCCTACTTCCTCTTGTTCTTGTTCTTGCCGGTCATCGCTTCAATCAGCGCGTTTCTACCGGACTGCACCCCCTTTGGCGCGAGCTTCATAGCCCCCTCACGCTTTTTTTCAGCCGCCTTCCTTTCTGCGGCCCGCTTCTTCTCCCATTCACTCAGCGTCGGCTTCCCCTTGCTTTTCGCCGCCTCGCGCTCCTTCTTCAATCGCGCTTGCGATAACCTGAGCTTTTCAGCTTCCGACATTCCTGGCGGATACTTCCCCATTAAAGCACTCCCCTGTGTTAAGGTGACGGGTTCGGCCCGTTGCGCACGTCAATATCACCTGTCTGGTACGTGCCGGTTCCGCCGTTACCAATGACGTTAATTTGCATTCGCGCTTCGGCGCCGCGAATGATAGCGGCGTCACCGATCTCGATAAGCTGAATGCCCTTGCCAGCTACGGCAGCCTCGCCGAAACCGAGCGCAACGGCTGTTGCGTTCGTCTTTTGAATTACAATCTGATCTCGGTATTCGTCCGCAGCAAGTAATTCGGCACTGGAAGCAGTACCGGTAAAATTCCCCTTAGCCATTCAAGGCCCCTTTCGCGGTTGAGTCTATTAAATACTCGCACCTTTGTACGTGATGGGATATGTACCCCCGGTCAATCCCCGACGAAACTCCTGTGTCGTCTCTTCCTTGTGCCCCATAGGTCCGTAGTATTGGGCGCCATGTTTCTTGTCGCGGTGGATCGCGTCCACGAGCAAGCGCTCGTACTGGTCGTTATGCTCTCCCGGCATACCATTGATTCGCCTCTCCGCGACCGCAAGACACGACTCAATATACAACTCGGAATACTGCATTCCGCCAAGCGGGTACGGGTACGAATCACTCAGCGCGCCGCTGTACGCATCGTACTCATACAATAAGTCCCAGGCCGTATCCGGCGTAGGATAGAAAAGAATCTCCTGGCGCTGCCCGCTGGCCCCCGTCGAAGACTTATAGCGAGTGGCGGCCCATCGCGGCGTACTGGCCAGTTCGTTTGTTGCGCGCATCGCAAGCAACTGACTAACGGCCACAACCTTAATGGAGGCGCGGTTCTGGTCTTTCGGAAAATGAATGTCGCCAACCAGCCGGCCAAAGTCATCCGGCAAATCATAGTCCGGACGACCGAGACTGTACGAAGTACCCGAATCTACATCGACGTTAGTATCGTCGAGTGTGATTTGTGTATCGCCGTCACGGCTAGCCACCGAATAAACCGAACCGTCCACAGATAGTTCGCCATCCTCTGCCCACGACGGAAATGTACCACCCGTCAAGGTAACAACGCCGCTAGCGATCGCAACGGTGCCGGTACTGTAAGCGGCAGACACGCTAAGCGATTTCGTCGGTCGTAGCCAGGTCCATTCGTAACCAATGAGACCGAGCTTAGCAAGCGCATCGCAAGCCGGCGGATAATAGACTAGCCGAACGCCAGACTGAACGAGCCCATCAATCTCCGATTCCTGCGCCGATGACCAACCGGAACGACCGTAGCCAACAAAGAATCCGACTTCAGCCTGAAGCTCAGGGAAGCCAATCGAAAGACCACTCTCGGCCATACTGTCAATCCCGTAATAGAAAGTAAAGACTGCGACCAGGAGAAGAGAGCATCCTGGCCGCAGCCATTGATCCGCCTCGACGGCGGTTGACTACGCAAGCGCCGGCATAGTCTTGGATAGCGAAGTCACGATCCACGCCTTATCCCACTCAAGGGTCACTTGAGCGCCCAGGCACGTAGAGGCCCCGGCAAACGTAACGGTCGCCAGGTCGTTGTCAGCCAAAGCGTGTGTGCGGCCGGTACTGACCGTAATGACCGCATCGTTCGTGGCAATCTCCGTGGTAATGCAGACGAACTTCTTTCGCAGCCCGGCAATAGCACCATCCTCAAGGGTTTCGGTGGCATCGCCATTCGTCAGCGTGGCGCCGATGATGCCAGTCGTCCCACCAACCATCGCAACAAATGCGCTATTATCAACAAGCTGAACCTGCTCGAAACCGCCGGACGGACGGCCCGGAGGATCGAGCTTCGCCAGGCACAGGCCAGCATCCGAAGACCGATCCACGGTCTGCATCGGAATACAGGAACCCTCACCCTCAAGGCCCTCGAACTTAAAGGAGCCGTTCGTTGCCACGGTGGCGGTAATCTCGAACGTCAGCCGGCCAACGCCCAGAGTCGTGCTAGCCCGTGACAGGATATTGCAGATCGAACCCGGCTTGTAAATTTCGATCAACTGCCCGCCCGTATTGGCGGCATACGCACAGGCACAGACGCCCGCGAAATGCTGAGCGTTCGTAGTAGACGGAACCTCGACGCGGTTAAATCGCCGGGCGTCCGCAGCGCTCGCGGTGCCGTAGTCGTAATTGTAGCAAACCGCCTGGCCTTCGAGCAATGCGGTGTCACCCTCAAACCATACGACTTCCTTAAAAACGCGGCCCTGTTTGATATGGCCATTGATTGACTGATCCATTTATGTTTACCTCGTTTCGTCTCGTTTATGAAAATGAACTAACGCCAGCCAACAGCGGCTACTACGCGATGTGATACACGGCCTGCTTTCGCAGGTTCGTGCAAATCATTTGCAAGGTTGCGTCCAAATCAACACGACTAACCAAGTGCTTGTTCGGCACCATGTACGGCTTAGTCAGGTTGTTTTCCCAACCAGCCAGCACGCCGATTGCAAGCCACTTCCAGTCAAGCGTGTAAATCGGATTCGAGGAATCACTATCGAGCTTCGGCGCGTACGTAACCGGAGTACCCTTGAAGAGGGTACGCCCGTCCTTACTGGCCAGGTCGTTGCCGAGATTCATGTTCTGAGCTTCGAGAAGCTCTTCCATGATGCCGATTACGGAATCATTTGTATAGATTCCGTTCTTCATGCCGCTCAAGTCCGGCTGCGCGTGCGACACAGGCGAACGGAACTGCGTCCTGCGGTGGCCGCGCCGCATTCTGCGAACTAGGTCTTCCTTCGACACCGCTACGTAAGGCGATCCGTAATTTGCCCATCGGGGATAAGTGGTCGAAGACTTACCGGCACGACCGTCAGAGAAGCCGGACGGATCGAGGCCATTGAAGCCCTCGCTCGCGGCCTTCGTAACCCAGTACGCAATTCCGAACGGAGTTTTCTCGTCGCTGGAATCGGTTGGCTTGCTCCACAAGATCGTTTCAAGGTACTCGTAAAACGAGACCATCATCGCGACGTACTTGGTCTTGACGTAATCAGCGATCGCCAGGCCGCCCCGCTGGAAGGCGGGCTCGTGCTTGTCGTAAGTGTAATGAGCGTTGACGTGTCGCGGCCCAACCTTCATCGAAATCGTTGTATCGATAATGGCCGAACCATCAGTCTCGTAGAGTCCAACAGCACGAGCCGAATGGTTGTGGTCAATCTGCGCGTCAAAGCGCCAATCATTACCACCCTCGAACTTCTTCTTTCGGCCCTTCCACATCTCCCTAACTGCAACGTGGTCAGTCAGGTCGGTTTGCAGATCGAGAAAAGAACCCCGCTTCACCAGCTTCTCTTGAGTCAGCGCAACAGCATCGTCAATGTCTGAAAAAGGAATCCCCATTTATCGTTCGCCCCTTGTTCGCCCCCGAACTGGTAGCAGCCGCGCCCTTATGGCGTGCCGTATTTCGCATCAACCGCAGCAGCGGCCTCTTCCTCCGGGGACATATTGTTCTTAATTTTCTGCCCGGCAGCACGTTGAGTATGCTGCTTACCTCGTTTAGCCAGCTTCTTAGCCAGCCCCTTTTCACGAAGCTGCACGTAATCATCGTGCAACACGAGTTTTGCCGCCTTGGCAAAGATTTCATCTCGCGGTGGCGGTGTCCGGCCAATAGCTTGATAGCCGGCCAATGCTACAGCCATCTGATCCGCGATAGCATCGCGTTTCGCAAGCTGCGAACTTCCCTGGGGAAGGCTGCTGTAATCACCTTCCCCAAGGGTATCGGTGAAATCTTCACCGAGATTTTTGATTTGCATGTCAAACCACGATTCAACCTCTCGCGCACCGGCATCGAGATTCGCCTGGGAAATTTCTTGCTGTTCGGTGCGAAACGCATCGATCGATTGCTGCTGGCTTTGAATGACGCTCGTGAGCTTTCCCACTATTGCAGCCGTCTCGGGGTCGAATTCCGACAGATCGATCTTCAGTAGATCGGCAAGCGGGTCTTCGCCTTCGGGCTTGTCTTTCGTGGCATCATTAACGGCCGCATCGGCATCAAGGAGCCTTTGCTGAACGACCTTGGCCACGCGCAAAAGCGATTCCTCGGAAGCGAAGGCTTTCGCATCCTGGACGGGGATACCGGCGAGCACGGCTTGCTCCAGCGCGTAATCACTAATGACAGGCTTTGAGTCGCCACCATCCTCTTCGTCGCCCTCACCCTCGGACTCGTCACTCTCGCCATCGGACTCGTCACCCTCGCTATCCTTGGCTTCGCCCTCGCTATCCTTGACTTCGCCATCGCTATCCTTGGCTTCGGATTCGCTATCCTTGACTTCGCCGGCCCCTTCCTCTTTGGTCTCGACTACTTTATCAGTACCAGTTTCCTCGCTGGCTTCCTCGCTGCCTTTCTCCTCGGCGTCGATCGAGTCGAGTGCCTCGTCCATCTCGGCCACAAATTCCGTGGGTAATGCCATGATCTTCCTCTCTTCTTCTAACAAATTCTAACAAAAGGCGTTGTTCTCCCTGAAGCCACGTAGCTTCAGGGCTCTCTTGCGATGGTTGGGATCGCGATAGATCGGGTTGCCGTCACGAGATACATCGCAATCGAAGCGATGCTTTTTGAAGAATGCACGAAGCTCGCCGGCCTGGTGCCCGCTCACACCGGACCCGAGACATTCAAGCGGCCAACCCGCGCCTGCCGGGCGGCTGCCGGCATGTTCGGCGGCGTAACTCCGCTTTGCCCGACGACCCTTTACCCTGATCGTCGCCGGCGCTTTCCCCATCGGGAAATCGCGCTCAACGACCTCGCCGTTCGAGGTCTCATAACAGTAAATCAAGAAATCTGCCCCTTGTAAACGAAATGTCTACCAATCTCCATTATAACAGATGGGGCAAATACGAGCCCTGAAACCAGCCACTAGCCGCCCCCCTGATCGGCCCCGGAGCCCTGCGGCGCCTGCGAGAGAAGCGTCTGCTGCATGGAATTAGCCAGGCCCTTGTCGGTCATCCCCGGCTTTCCGACCCGCTCGTAAGTGCGAGTTGTGTTGGCCGGCGCAGAGGCGGGAGCGACCTGCTGATCCTTATTCTCCGGCTCCATAAATACCACGTATTCCTCGATCTCCGGCATACCAGAGAACTTCCCAACGTCACGCAAAATCGCCTGCACGTCGATCGTTCCACCGGCCGCCGAAATCATTGGTTCCATCGGTATGATATAGTTCTGCGTGATCGCGCCTAGCTTTTGGAGCTTCACGCTTGGCGTGTTATCCTGGAGCGAGTACACGTCAATATCTATGTCGTAATCCTCGAAATCACCCCGCTTCGCATCAGGGCCCCATGCGGTCGGAACCACAATGTCAGTTCCCTCGATCGGCTTCTCCAGGGTCCGGCGCTTGATCGGATCATTCCATTCATAGTAAGCCAAGGAACGAAACACCTTCCTGTAAGCCTTGGAAACCATCCCTCCCATGTCTCGCATCTGCGCGCCGGCCGCCTCGCTGAGAAGCCGGTCCTGGCCAACAGTCTCGGTGATAGCCGAAAGCCCACCGAGCGAATCGATATTGCCAGAGAAGTACGAGAAAAGCCCATTGTTCTGAAGAGAAAACGCCAATGTAGCCTGATTGATTCCGCCGGCAGTCAACTTCTTTGGCTCCGTGCCGGTATACTTAATCCCGTCCCCATCCTTGGCGTCCCTGAAATTCGTAGCACCTTCATCGTCCCCGGAAAAACCGAGAACAGTTTTCTCGGAATCCGCCTGGTTGGCCAACTTGCGATAGATCGCGTTACCGAGTTCGTGCAGATCACGCCAAACAGAGACAGGCGGGAACGGCAGCAAATTGCCGGGAACCTTGGAAAATCCAAGTTTGATATACGGACTCTTACCGGGGCCATCTCGTTCGATGACGTTCAAGATTTTCTTGCTCGTGACGCCGTAAGTAACAATCAACCCTTCATCCGGAACCCACACGTCGCGCAACCATATCCGATCCCTGAAGACCTCAGCCGATTCAGACGTTGCAATACCCTCGGCCCGCTCCTCACCATTGACCCCGATAACCTTGTGCTCGTCAGGTTTCAGGTCTTTGCGAGCTTTTTTGATAATCCAGTCCGCATCCTTGATCTTGTCAAAATCCATCCAGTACGAATTTCCTTCGTACTGTATCTGATTCGCCTTCTTAGCGGACATATCCAGGAAGTAGTCATCCATCGTAATGCAGTCAGCGTAAGAAGCGCCGTATGGTAGCCCCATTGCTTCACCAACCGTATGAAGCCCGACCCTAATAACCCCTATAGAAAACAGGGCTTCCGTCACGAAATCACGAAGGGTGTCTTCAAGATCAATTTCATCCGGAATCTGATCGAGAGCAAGCCCCAGGTTTTGCGCGATCGATCTCAACTGCATATTCTTGGAACTCACCATTGCTCGCGGCACACAAGGCACGAGCGTTCGCACGTAAATATCAACAGCCATCTTCAGGCTGTTAATGATAGTGCGCTTGTTCTCCTTCTCCGCATAGTGCGCGCCAAGCATCATATTGATTGATTCGATTCGCTTCTTGCGATGAACTTCAAGCTGCCTCTCCGACCACTGGATGCTGTCATGCAGCCTGCCGAACTTCTTTTCCGAAAATGCCACCGACGCCATAATCTGCCTCCGGGTGTTAATTCCAGGAATGATCTAATTCTCTACTGCCGAGTCTCTTCTTTTTTGCTCGCATCTTGTTTCGCCACGCCAGGCTACCAATCGGAATATCCGGCTTCTCGGACTCTTTGGGATTCGTGGTGCGATCCATGATCCCCTTCCACGCCAGCGCGTCCGCCATCGCCCTATCACCGTGATTGCTCTTTGCGCCGGACGGATCAGCCTTGTCGGTCGCGCGCGAATGTGTCACACCATTCGCATTATCAAAAATGTATTCGAGCGTTTCTTCGAGGGCTTCCTTGGATCGATTCACGGCGTAGCCTTTTTCGATCGCGGCCCGATACGCGCCAAGTATCAGGTTCTTCGTCTCCTTCGTTTGCGCGACACCGGGAATGTCAGACACCTTGCCGGATATCGCCTCGTCTCGCCGTCGCAGGTAGACGTTGCGGTATTGCAGATCGTTTACACGACTCCCGAATTGCCGGCCAGGTCCGCCGCTCTCCCAGATCACATACGCATTACCGAGCCAGCGAGCGATCGCGATAACCTGCTTGGCAAGCGATTCAGGCCGAATGAACGGGTTCACGTACTCGACGACCTTCTCATGTGTCGTAATATCCCAACCGGCCGCAGCCGAGTTTGACGCCCCTGTGCCGGCCGACACATCAATACCAAGCGAATACTTATGGTCCTTTGGCGGGTCATTATTTCGATCAAGCAGGAACCACAGCTTCAGATTCCCCTCCGGGTTCTCCCTGAATCCGATCGGCTCAGCGGTTTCCTCGTCATATTCCAAATCACCGACCAGGATCGGCGGTCGAGCATGTTCGCGAATCCGCTGGTGAACAAGATCGGAGTTAAAGTATTGGAACGACGACCCCAGGTAATCAATATCAAGCTCTTGTGCAATCTCCTGCGTATTTGCTGCCCGCTTGCATTCATTGTCATACCACGGACTACGGAGCTTGCCGTCGAGAATTGGGACGAACGGTTCGCCGTCTCCCTTCTTGGGGTATCCCTTTGGATCGAGCACCTTCAGCTTGCCGTGCTCATCGGTCGTGTAGAGCCCCACGGACTTCAGCGGGTGAATCGACCAGTGAAGCCGCAGCTTTTTAATGCCGGTCTCCCGGATCGCATAGAAAGCATTATTCGTACCGGCAGGCGTGGAGTTAAAGATACGGCAGGCCGTCGCGTCTCGCGTGGCATTCAGAATACGGTGCCCGGCCTCAACGGCTGCAAACTCGTCAAGCACAATTGCCGTGCGCCGATCGCCACGAGCAAAGTTAGCATTTGTACTCTCGCCGTCGATGACCGAGCCATTTTCCGGATTCTCGATATGCAGCTTGCGGCGATGCTCGCCTGGATTGTAACCAGCCGGCCGCAACCAGGACGGCATGTTATTCAGCAGATAGTCGATCTTCCAGAACATCGACTTCGGGTTGCCTGGATCATCCACGTAACCCTCCACGCGAGAGCCCAGCAGGAACGACAGGCCGGTTCGGAAGCGCCAGGCCCAAAAGACTGAGATGACACAGAGCCAGGACGCGCCCATATCACGGCTCTTTTCCACCAGAATATCCTCCCCGCCAAGCGCGCGACAAAGGCTCTTGATCGCGTCTTCCTGGAATGGGTAGAGAATAAACGGGAGCTTCGCAAACGGCCGACGAACTCCACCTATCTCGGGGCGGGGATCATACGTCCAGGCCCACCCGTTGATAAAGAAGAGAGGGTCTTTCGCGCACGCCTGGATCATGGCCTGCGCGAACTCCGGGTCTTCCGCCACCCGCTTATGCACGGCAGCGCGCCAGCGCAGATTAGCATGTATCTCTTTCGGGATACGATGATAGAAATATGGTGAAACCCTCACGCCGCCCCTTGCCCCTTGCCTCTTTCGCTGCTACGCAGCGTTGAAGATCGCTTCAATGATAATGTCGAGAATCCCCCGGCGTCTAGCGGCCTTCTCTTGCGGTGGGGAGCTACCCCATTCGCTGCCGCGAGAGTCCGCTTTTTCCCGGCACTCTCTGACGTGCAAATCGCCAGGCCACGGATAGATCGAATCAGGCATCGGAACCGATCGATCGAAGGCCCAGAAACAATCGTGACTACGGGCCCACTCGTAAATGTTGCGCGTCGGCTCGATAATGAGGAGCCTCGGCTGCGAGCCCATCACCAGCAGGCCAACGATCCCGCCGTCTTTCGCGTCCACCACCGGGCCGCCTGAGTTACCGGGGTACGCGGTAATGTCCACGAAATCGAGCCGGCGGGCCTTCAGGAGCGGGTATCCGTCGCACAACCTGTCGATAGCCGAAAATCGACCGAACGACACAAGCCGCTCGTTCCACTCAATATCAAGCGGCGTCCCGCAGACGATGATCTCCTGGCCGAGCTTCACTTCATCGAAAGCGCGGTAGAACCGTGCGTCCCCCTCCATCTTGTCGCCGCTGATGATCTCCAGCAACGCGCAGTCCGTATCGGTCTCGTAATCGCCGGCACGGAGCACGCGAGCAACGGCGCGCTTCTCGCCCTGCCGGATCGTCGCGTCCCGAAACGAGCCGTCAGGCTGCATGAAAATGTCGGCGACGTGGGCAGCCGTCCAGACGAAGGTGCGACCATCGCGAGTGAACAAGACCCCGGAGCCGTGGCCGCTGCCGTCTGTAATGATGACAGTGTTCTCGTATACGTTCTGCACAACCTCGCCGCCATACGTGATCGACGACAAAAATGTTGCAAAAGCCAACAAAAGCAACCAAAACCATACTCTACTTTCCTTCACGGCAGCCCCCTTAGAATAAGTGCGTTTGCTGCCAGTCGGCAGCAAATGCCAGTTTACATTCCGCAGAACAAAAAAAATGCGGCTTCAGAGCCTCACCGTCGCTGAATCTCGCGACGTGTATACCGTCACTGACGGCGCATACGGCCGAGCCGTAAGAACGCACACACTCCCTGCCAAGCGGCGCCCCGCAGTTGTCGCACGAATCAACGGCCTCAAGAGTCTTCTTTTTCTTTTTTCGACCACCAGTGGTAGGCTTCTTGCAAAACGTCAGCGGCATTCGGAGCCTAGGCATCGCTCTCCTCGTTGTCTAAATCCAGTTCGTCCAGATATTCGTTGATCTCGTCAACACTCTTTCGCGACTCCTTACGGATATTCGCCTTGTTCTTGGCCTCGGTATCTTCCTTGCTTTCGATCTGGCCGACCTTAGCCATAAAATCCTTCGGCGCCTCGATTGCCTGCGTGTAGAGATAGTAGGCCGCGTTGTTCGGACACTTCTCAGGCTGAGCCTTAGTGCGCATATAAACGCCGGCTGCCTCGATCGCCCAACGGAGATTATCGCGGTACGATTGCTCGTGCCCATCAACGACCAATCCACCATCCTCTTTCGGCGCCGAAGGAGGGTGCGGGTCTGTCGTCTGCGCGGGTGCGTCTTCCTTCTTTACGGGAATCCATCTGCTGAGATCGTAGTCTCTCAGCACGATTCCCAGACACGGAAATTCCTGCGAGGCGCGAACGATAGCCTCATTGTTAGACATTCCCTGGCTCTTCAGCGACGTGACCCTGGCTTTCCATTTGTTGTAAGTCACCCTCTCCCCGGTGTCCTGGCGCCAAAGGACCGCTTTAGCCCGGTGAGAGAGTTCGGTAATGCTATTGCCGGTCGCGGGTGCTTTTCGTTTCTTGCCCACTTACCTCTCCCAAGGCACGGCAGTGACGGGAGCTTCCTCGGCTTCGGGTTGCTCCGGGGCCGCCTGGTCTTCGGCGGGGCTGGCCTCGTCCTTCTTGGCCCGCTTTGCCTCAAGCGCTTCGTCTAGGGGCTTGTTTGTCGCACCGCGAGTAGACGGCAGGATCAACCCCAACGCCTCCAACTCCTTCCAAGTTGTGAGCTTGGAATTCACCCGGCAGCGAGCCGTGCTGTAGCAACAGGCGCACAGCCCACGAGTTTTCGCCTTCTCTCCACACCCCGTCAAACACGCCATTTCGCTCATTTTGTACCCCTCAGAAATTCAGAAACCCAGAAACTCAAGCACTAACTCCATTTTACCAACAAGTGATTTTTCCAACTCTGAAACCAGCCACTTGAGAATCACAGCCTTTGCCGGCCAAGGAGGGCGGGCCAGGTCGGACGCCGGAGAGGGGCATCGCAAAGAGATGGGGGGCCTAAAAGAGGTACTTCGCTAGTATGGCGTAGTAGCAGGGGGTAAGCGCCCCGAAGTGTCCCCCCGGTGTCCGGTATGAAAAACGGGACACGAAAATGGGGGGGGAGCAAGGGAAAAAATACTATATATATAGTATATATGAGTGTGTGTGTGGTGTGTGTGTGTGTGTGTGTCCCGGTGTCCCCCCCCCCACCTTTCCTTTCTTCATTTTCGGTTTCTTTTAGTGTCCCCGGGGGACACTTCGGGATTTCGGGGGTTAAGTCCTTTGATAGTAAGGGTTTAAGTGTCCCGGACACTTGGCCGAAAATAGGGGACACCTTTGGACACCGCTAAGAGGGGTGTATACCTCTCCCTCCATGCCTAGCTAAACCAATGGTGGTGCATCGTTTCGCTACACTTGGCCTGCCGAGCATGGCTCTGGGGCCCCTCGGAGCGTTTCAGAAGTGGCGTGGCGCCGGAGGCGGGGTAGGTACAGGGGGAACCGGAGAAGGCCGGGGGGGGTTGGCAACAATCTAAGGTGTGGGGCCCCTCGGCGTGATCCGTACAATTCTATTTACGGTTCGGGTCGAGCACCCGCTGTGTATCGTGCCGTAAGCTATTGACACCACTATACTTATGGCAATGTGCCGTACCTCACTACGCCAGCGTAGTCATAAGGATAGGCTAGTGTGGTGGTGTAGTATTGCAAATTTGCAATGTGTACCATTGCATTTTGCAATGGTCGCGCAACGAAATTGCGTTGTTACACGATTTAGGCGCCATCACTCTGACTACACCCTACGCACACTCGCCTATTGTGTCATCACTATGACTACACTTGCCCTGCCCACTCACTCGCCCCTATCCTCTTCACACCTACGCACAAGCCAATAATACAGCCTACACGCATACCACACGCCAACCGCATACACCACCGCACACGCCAGCGCACACAGTATATATTGCCACGTCACTCGCTACACCCTTTGCAGTCTGAATCGACTAGCGCTCCAATTTTACACTTCAGCGCTCGAGCTACCTTAGTCAGTGTATCGACGGTGACCGTCCGGCTTGCTCCACGTTCAATGGCCGATAGGTGCGACTGCCGTATCTTGGCTCGTTTGGCTAGCTCCTCTTGCGTCAATCCTAGTTCTCTTCGGCGCCGTTTGATTCTACTCCGGTAGTCGATCATTGTGCCGATCCTTTAATGCAAGTGTACTTGTCGTATTTCCCCCTTACGCGCATTCCCTACCTTATCAAACCTATCGGCACAATCGCAACGTGAGTTTAGGAAATCGCAGAAAGTTTTTTGCTTTTTCCAAGCTACTTCGTCAAGCGTAGTTTTTCCAAGCTACTCTTTCAGTAGTGGAGCAACCTATTCACCCATACACCTCAGGGAGAATGCAGCTATGGCTATGTCACGCAAACACTACCGGATGATTGCAGGGGCTATCTCTGAAGTGCGCAACCTGGAAAGCACGCAAAGCGCCGGCGCCCATGGCGCAATCGATATTCTTGCTTTGCGCTTGTCTGAATGCCTCAAGAGTGACAACCCGCAATTTGACCGCTCGTGCTTTCTTCGCGCTTGTAGCGCCACTGAGTAACACAAGGGGGAAGTTATGATCTGCACAGCCTTTATCCTGTTCGCTATCGGGTGTTGGGTTGGGATTATCCTTATCCACACTGCCAACCCCACAATGCCAGGGAGATTTTGAGAATGAGCGGGTTCATCTGTAAGCGCGAAGTGTTAGCCCATCCGGCGCAGATAATCCGCGCTTTCGGATTGCGGGTATTCATTCATTGTCTACTGGCCAGCAAGGGGGCTACGTTCCTTTCTATCTTGTCACACTGCAACCGTATCTAAGGGGAAAGTTATGGGAACTACCACGCAACCAAAATGGGAACTACTCGCAAATATCGGGGATTGCAACCCGGTTGACTATGGCGGGGTGTTTGTCTACCGCGACACTACAGGTGTTTACCCGCCGGAGTGCGAAGTGCTGGAACCAATCGGGGAGGGCGAGCACCGCGAACCGATCGAATGGCGAGTGTATCGCTTTATTCTGGAGAAATGCTCTTGGGAGAATGAGGTTCTTTCTGATAACAGGTTCCACCCCGAATTGTCCGCGTGGTTTGCCGATGAATTGGAATCTGCCGCGCGTTATGTAGGCGTCCCCAGTGATGGCTTGCGCCGTTACTTGTGCTCCGATGATTCGCTAGAGCGCGCCGAAGCATATCGGGCGCTTTACGATTACCACGGGTTGGACAATTTCGATAGCTACCCCCTCACGTTCACAGACCGCGACGAAGTAGAGAAGCGTTACAACCTTGACTAACTAGCACCCTGGAGAATGCAACCATGAAAAGGGCCTATTACACACTACTAACTAGGCAAGAGGAGTGTGACCCTTGGGAAATTGCGTTCGGAGATTTTAGCCTGAGAGTAGTGCGGGAAGAATATCAGGAATACAGAGATAACGGATATGTACACAGTAATTTACATATCATACAGACTCACTCCGACGATCAACGAGAAATCGATAGGGCTGTTGCCCTACATAACTAGTGATAGTAACCACACCCTAGAGAGAACCAACCATGAAAACCATCGGTGAATTCGAGCTAATCGACCACGGGATAGAGCATTCCCAATACTTCCAGGGTTGCGGGTGCTCGTTCACTCCGTATGAAAACGTGGTAACAGGCATCGGTAATAATCCGGCCGAAGCTATCGACGATTGCTTGGAACAGATTGCGTGCGATGGATGGGAAGTAGAGGGTATGGAAGCGCGAATCATAAAGGAAGAGGGATTAAAAGCGCTGCCGCGCAAACCGGAAGTGTGCGCGGGCTGCGACATTGTAAACGAAAACGATACTCGTGAGTGTGAGGGGTGCGAATTGCACTACTTTGTATCGATCCGATGGAATGAAGCTTAGCCCCTCCCCTTGGCGCACCCATAGTATACCGAACCACAAGTAGAAAGGGGGTTCGCAATGAAGTAAACACCCGGGCGCTTTGCGAAGCGCCCAACACGCCTCACTTGCGCTACCTTGCGAGTGGGGCGTGTTGGTTGCTTCGTCATACTACCACAACAGGGAGAACGCACCATGATCTTGCATGCACCAGCCGAGATAACTCCGCGCTTGCTTCCAGGTGTGCGCGTGAATGGCGCTTTTGTGTCAATCGAATACTCGCCCCGCCCTGGAGATAGGGGGCGCACCCGCTACCGCTATCATATCGATCTTCCGGGCCACAAGGGGAAGTATACTGGCGACGATCTGCAATCGGGTCGCCAGGGCGGAAACCTCCAAGAGGGGCTAGAAAGCTTGCTTTGCTTCCTTGGCGCTTATGGGGAGTCTGTGAGCTACCACGAGCGCACTGAAAGCAAAGGGGAGAATGCCGACTTATTCCCCGCGCATATTGGCGAGTGGTGTGCGGAGAATAGCGACGAATTGACAATGCTCGAATTGGAACTATCCGAAGCGCCGGGCGCCATCCAGGAATGAGAATCGAGAGAACGTGCGTTTACACGCACCACCACCACCACCCCAGGGAGAATACAGCTATGTGCCAATCCTGCGAAGTTCTGACAATCAATGGGGTACTATGCCACGAAATCGGTTGTCCGGACGCATGGAAAGATTACACCCGTGAGTGTCCATGGTGCGGCAGAGATTTCCAACCGGAAGAGTGCGAGCAGAGATTTTGTGATAGTGATTGCGCGATTGCATACAACACCTAACTACTTGGAGGATACAACAATGAGCGCTTATATCTACGCAGCCGACATTTTCTGCAAGGATTGCGGGGAAGCAATCAGGGAACGTATCACGAAAGAGGGATTCGCGCCGGCCGATCCAGACGACGAATACAGTTACGATTCCGACGAATTCCCCAAGGGTCCATTTCCGGATGGGGGCGGGGAGGCAGATTGCCCACAACACTGCGGCGCTGGGGAGGATTGCATAAACGCAATTGAGCTATCGGATGGATGGAAAGTAGGCTGTTGGTTGGAGAACGAGCTAACCACCCATGGCGCGCGATACGTCAAGGAAGCCGTTGAAAGCGACCCGGAAAGTGAAGTCTGCCAGCTATGGGCGGAATGGTACGCCGAAGAGGTTTCCTACGTTTGATCGACCCCGGGCAGGGACAGCCCACCCCGCGCCCCTAGGCAGACGGGCGCGGGGCGGTTTGTCCTACGCCAACAACAGGGAGAGAAGTATGGGTGAATGTCCCGTTTGCGGTAGTCATGTATTCTTCGTGGATTTTCTTGCTACCACAATCAAGCATCGGTGTTATGAATGCGGGTACGAAATAGAAGAAAAACGAGCACAACAGGGAGAGAAGCATGGTAGAGAATAGTTTCAACTTCAAGACAGCAAACACACTCCCAAACGGCGCGCAGATACTTACGCGCTATGAAGCACCGGAATGGGTGAAGAAAAACGGGTGTCGTTTATGCTTTGTCCTTGCTTACGTCAAGGGCAGCTATCAACCGTATGTCACTTGGCGAGTGGACCCCCAAACCGGCGAAGCGTATTGGGGGCACTACTTCCGGGAGTATCGCGGAGCAGTAGAGAATTTTGAATTGCGCTGCCTCAACAAGTAACCACACCCCTGGAGAATGCACCAATGAACGTAACAACCGAACCGACAACCGAAGAGAAGCTTGCGGCAATGCTGCAAGAGAACACGGGCCGTAGTATCCTGGATTCAGGCGACCACTACGGCCGCAATTGGGAAGCCAATCAGGGGCGAGACTTCGCAGCCGAACCGGAAGGGAAAGTAGAATTCCACAAGCGCGGAGAAGGGGTTGACATTATCCCGACAATCTCGGTATACCATTTTCTGCGCGACCGGGTAGAGTACAACGCGGAACTAGATCGGCGGTTTCACGAATACATGGACCGGGAAGGATTCTATCCTGACTTACAGGGCGCGGAGTCTTTCGTTGCCGATCTTGACGGCGCCCGGGGGCTCTACGGCAATGGGTCGCCGATGCCCGTTAACACGTACAACGGGGAGGATACGCTTTCCCAAGTTATTCAATACGTCTATTGGGAAGATAACGACGGGCCCCATGTATTGCTGCAAATACATGGCGGGTGCGATGTGCGCGGGGGCTATACCGATCCGGTCGCGTTCGACGTAGAGGAAACCGCCATTTTCGACAACGCCCGGGCGTCGATCTATTGCGACGATTGCGGCAAGTATTGGGACACCGACGATAGTTGCAATTGGTATCCCGATGGGTGTTGCGGGAAAGGCTATACAAACCTAGAGGATTACCCCGCAACTGACAGCCGGCCAGAATACCCCGAGAAGCGCGACCCCGCGCAGCAATTGCTTCCGATCAATCTTCCCGAACAACCCGAAGTCTCTTCCGGCTTGCTTTGGATCGACGACGACGGAAACGGGCATTGTCCGTATTGCGGGGGCATTCTGAAGATAGCCCCATGGCCGGCAGGGTAGGCCACTCGCCCGGCAGCGTATTCCGGGAATTCGCGCCCCCGGCCGGGCCTTGCTTTTCTCGTTTCCTATTCACCTTTGGAGGGCGCACCTATGAGCACCACAACCGACACCCCAAGAGTCTATGTGGCTTGCTTGGCAAGCTACAACGCCGGGGAGCTACACGGCGAGTGGATCGACGCAACCGACGCAGACGAAATGCACGAAGCAATCGCCGAAATGCTGAAAGAATCGCCAACCCCCAGCGCCGAAGAGTGGGCAATCCATGACTACGAAGGTTTTGGCCCAATCAAGATCGGCGAATATGAAGCAATCGAAGACGTAGCCGAGCTAGCTGCATTGATCGAAGAGCACGGGGAAGCATACGCAGCCTACGCCGATAATGTAGGCGTGGACCACGCAACGGAAGCCGGCTTCCAGGAAGCCTATTCTGGGGAGTGGGATAGCGAAAAGGCATACGCAGAAAATTTATTCGACGAGCTATATGCGTATGATGTGCCCGAGCATCTTCGTCGTTACATCGACTACGAAGCCTTCGCCCGCGACTTGTTTATGGGTGATTGCTACAGTATAGAGAGTGATTCGGGCGTCTACGTGTTCCAGAATATCTAGTAACTGCCGTCATGCGGTACGAAATGCCTCCATTAAGGTGTATCTGGAGGTATTTAGGACACGAGGTACACGACAAATGCCCACGCGACTATCGGCATAACGGAAACAGAAAACAGCAACTCACATAAGGAGTTAGCTATGACCCTAGCACACACGTTAATTATCGAAACAGGACAAAAGGAAATTCGTATTCCATTGCACGTTCCGATGGACCTGTTTGAAATTCGCGACTGGCTTAGCGACAAGCGGCTCTTTATCGCTTTAGCCAGTAATGGAGTCGCGCGAGTCTCGTTTTCCTAGCATCCTGGAGACTGCACCATGAGAAGTAAGGTACGACACGACAATATAATGGTAGCTATCGAAACGGCGCCGGCTACCATCGACTACGCCGACATTTTGGAGCAAACGCAAGTTATTCCCGACGATCTAACGGAGGCGCCATGGGAGAATTGTTGTGGTTTCGAGCATGAGGTAGAGCGGCCCACCGATTTTACTCGGAATTCGTGTGGGTGCGTATGGTGTGACGCGAACCGTGAGCGCGTGCTTATTACTCTTCCCGACGATGAAGACTGGGGTATCTATGAATACCATCGTAATCGCGGCGCCACAAAGCAAGTCGCTGCCGAAGCCATTGCGGCCCAGCGGCAGCGCACCCTTGCGCAGCTAGTTGACTGGTACGAAAACGGCTGGCAATGGTATGGCGTCAAGTGTGACTTCTTCGTTCTTGGCGAAGAATACCATGCCTCAGTCTGGGGTATCGACGACGAGGAGTACGCCGAGAAATATGCCAGGGAAGAGATTGCTTCGGAGGTAGCCCACCAGCTTGAGGAAGCCGGCTACACGGTCGCCAATAAACCGAAATGCCTACGCGGCCTAGATGCTAGGCAGCACAAGGAAGTGTGGAAGCGCAATTTGAACTCACAAAACTGGCAGGGAGAGTAAGGTGGAAATTGTGAAACGAGAGAGTGAGTGGTGGATAGTTGGTCCGCCCTTGGAGTTGGATTGTGGCCCCTATGACCGGCGGACTGATGCCGAAGTGGATATGCGGGGCATGACTAGATTCTACAAGTACGAGAGTCGGCCGGGGTTCGTAAGTAGCGATGCCATGCGGCGCCGTAAAGCAAGGTAGCTTTCTTCTTTTTGTTTCAGGTTCCTTGCTTAGGGCGTAATTGTGCAATTTCTCTTGTCTGATTCGGAAGTGGTGCGCGCAATTCACGATGCGCACCGGCAGCCAGATGGCCGGCTCGTGATCGACTTGCCGGCTGCGAGACTGTTAGAAACTGCCGCCGGCCAGCCGGTGCTCACGTTCTCGGCTAAGTCTCGCACCGCGCATTGTGGCGAGTTGAGTGCGCGCTTATCGCCGATCCAGTTCTCCCTCTTAGCGTACGTTTACACGCATCCCCGCGCTGGTTTCGAGGAGCTACAAGACAAGGTGTGGCAGCGCCGGAAAGTAAGCGACGACGCAATCAGGCGTGCGGCCTCAAAGCTGAACCTCAAGCTACTGGAAAGCGGCTTTCCTGTCGAGGTTTTCTCGCACCACAGCCGCGTTTCTATCGAGAAAACAAGCTAGTTTTCAAATGGGCCAAAAGTGGCCCGCTCCGGGCCGCTCCACCAATCAGACTAGGATTATTGATTGTTTTGGCCTCTTGGAGCGGACAGGTGCAACTCTACACGGTAATAGAAGTCGCAGAAAAACTCTGCGTCAGCAAGCAGCAGGTCGCCCGGCTGTTGGATACAGGGCGATTGCCTTACGTGGACATAAGCGCCACGCCTGGCCCTCGTCGCACGTTGCGCATTCGCGCCGATGACTTTTTGGCGTTCCTCGAATCCCGGCGCCGACAACCCGAGCCGCACGCCCCACGCGGACGGAGGCGGCATCGATGACTGAGGAAATCATTGTGCGTTTTGCGGGTGATGAATTTTCCCTTGGGCCCGTCAGTGAATTCTATGACCCGCCCGACTCTCGCGCAAGGGTCGCCCTGACCGCAGAAATGCGAGAAATCCTCCAGGGCGTCATAGAAACCATCCTGTATGACGCAGACCAAGAGAATCCCGCCACACTCACCATCGAACTACGATAGGAGCCGATCATGGAAATCGAAATCATCAAAGTGACGGAGCACCCGGTTGCTACCGTGTTGGTTGACACGGATATGCTGGTGTGCGGGCAGCGAATGTACTTTACTTCCTCCGGCAACGCAAGTAAAGACCGCCGCATTCTGACCCGCTTGAATCACATTCTCGAAGAAAGGAGGGCTATCCTTGGCCTTTAATCTCGACTCAATCACGAAAGGCTCGCAGCTACGCCCGCCTAGAATCATCCTTCTTGGCGTTGAGAAGATCGGTAAGAGCACGTTCGCCGCCGCGTGGCCGGCTTCGGTGGCTATCCCGATCAAAGGTGAAGAGGGAATCGACGCTTTAGACGTTGCGAAGTTTCCGGTGAGCCACAGCTTTGCAGACGTGCAATCTGCGCTAGCTACGCTAGCCCAGGGGAAGCATGATTTTCAATCGGTCTTCATCGATTCGGCAAGCGCGTTCGAGCCGGTAATCCATGCGGAAGTTTGCCGAGCGAACGGTAACGTCGATAGCATCGAGAAAGTTGGTGGTGGCTATGGCAAGGGCTACACAATGTCTCTCGATTACTGGCGGTATATCACCGAAGCGCTTGACGTATTGCGAACTAGCCGGAATATGGCTTCCATTATTGTTGGCCATGTCAAGGTGAAGCGGTTCGACGATCCCGCCGGCGATAGCTACGACCAATACCAATTCGATATTCACGACAAGGCAGCGAACCTGCTTTATCGGTGGGCCGACATGATTCTCTTCTGCAATACGAAGGTAGTGGTCAAGAAGGAGGATGTTGGCTTCAACAAGGAAAAAAGTCGCGGCATCGATGTAACCGGCGGCGCCAGGTTCCTCTACACACAGAAGCGTCCTGCCCATCCCGGCGGCGGTCGCGGCGTCTACGGGCAACTCCCTTACGAGCTTCCGCTCGACTTCGGCGCCTTCATGGCGGCCGTAACGGCAGCGGGCCAGTAATACAGCAGGAATGGTGGCAGAAAATGGAAATACGGTACCCCCCCCTGACGATTCTAGATACGGATAGGGAGCCGAATGCCGCCCGGCTCACCCCGAGGGCGAATGGCTGAGAAAATATCGGGGAGAGAACGACGCCAGAACATGCAGGTTCGAGCCCTGCCCATTCCTGTTCCGTTTTTCTAGGGGTAACTGAATGATCGAGAAAATTATCCTTCGGCGCTGTGATGGAGCAATGCTGCATGACGGGCCGATCAATCCGCCTGTAACCGCAGGCCAGATCAAACGAGCGATAGAACAGCACCACGAAATTAGGAACCTCACGACCAAGCGCGGTGTGCTGTACGCGCAGGTCCAGGAGAAGCAACTATGAGAGCGCCACTGCCAGATGAAGACTTAACCGGGACTGTGTGCGTCGATAGCACGGGCCGCGTTGGATTGGTGACGGGGTACAAATACTTTGGCGCCACCGAAAGATGGGTTGGGCTTGGCCTCGATGATAACGATATTTGGTGTTCCGGCCGCCCGCTCGTGCTCGCCGACTCCGCACAAGAGTTTCACGAGCGCTTGTATAGCGAGATTCGCAGCGAGCGTTCACAGTAAGCGATATTCGATACCCAAGAAAGAGGTAGCCATGAGTGATGTGAGAGCGTTCTTTGGCGGGTCATTTGACCCGCAAACCGTCGAACCGCAGCCTGATTTTGAGGTTATGCCGCCCGGCGATTATCCGGTGATGGTTGATAAGGCAGAATTCAAGCGAACCAAGGCGGGCACCGGCCAATACCTCAAACTTGACTTATCAATCCTGGACGGGCCGGGCAAGGGTCGCAAGTTGTGGGACCGGCTTAACATCGACAACCCGAGTGAAATGGCGCGGAAAATTGCAATGCAAACCGTCTCCGCACTGTGCCGCGCGACCGGCATTAGCAAATTCGATGACACGGATCAGCTACTTGGTAAAACGTGTCTTGCTTGCGTTAAGGTTAAGGACAACCAAAACGAAATCCGTACCTACAAGCCGTTTGGTACGCCCGCGCCGGAAGCACCCGTATCCCCATCGCCCCCCGTCCAGTGCCGTAACGGAATGGAGCCTGCCCCCAGACCGGCACCCGAGCCGGCTCCCGCTCAGCCTGTGAACGGGATGAATCCTGTGCCGGCCGTGCCGCCGGAACGCCCTCCCTGGCAGCGGTCGAATGAAGACATTCCCTTCTGACTCTTCACTGTTCGCACGGATGCGAGCACGGGGGCTATCGATAGCCCCCATGCCCGCGTCCATGAGATATATGATGAAAACGAAATTCTGCATCCATTGCGGCGCCGAAAAGCCGCTGAGCCCATCCTGGAGAAAGGGCCGTTGCCCAGAATGCTCGCGGGAACATAACAAACGCAGACAACGCAGGCGCCGACTACGAATCGCGCTTGGCGACGTTCCACCGCCTTATAAGCCAACAAGCACGCCAGTTCCGACTAGCCGAATGCCAGGCCCCGATCGCGTGGAAGTGCTACGGCATCGCGTAGCGAATAACGAGAAGCTATTTCATCCGGATGACGTAGTTTGCAAGGCGGATATTTCCGAGAACTATGACGTGAACCCGTTCAGTGGAGCGGAGACGCATTATAAGCTGTTTCGACACACGGTACGCAGGCGATGCAGAACATCGCAAGAGAGTACCCTGAAGCCGAGGCGCCTGAGCCCGTTGCGAGACAAACTCGCTACAGAATGGGAGTGAGAATGAAGCCGCCAACACCCGAAGAATTTGAAGCAATCACAAAACTGGCGGGCGAACTGCTCGCCGTGAAAGCTAGGGAATCTGCTGCCAAGGCTGATCGGTGGGCGATCGAGGCGAAGCTCGCCGCGCTGATTCCTTGCGCGGAAGAGGGGCAACGAACGATCAGGCTCCCCGACAAGACGGGAATCGTGATCGTCCGTGGCCTCGCGTACAAGATGGATGCAGACGCAATCAGGGAGCTTATGACTAATCCTGAGTATCCACCGCCGATTGTATCGAAAGCCACCCACACGCTCGACGTGGCTGGCTATAAGTGGTATCGCGAGAATCATCCTGACATTTTCTCCGCGCTTGCCAGGCACGTCGAAGTCAAGCCGAAGAAGGTATCCGTTACAGTGAAGGCGCCGAAATGACTAGCGTTGCTCAGTACATGCCGAAAGATTCTCCTATCGTAACTGCGATCTACGACTACCACAAGAAGCGCGGCGATGCTGAGGCGCCACGGGGCTACCTTGGCGCTTCGATCATCGGGCACCCATGCGATCGATTTCTCTGGTACACATTCAGAGCGTGCGTTAAGCCGGAATTCAGCGGGCGAATGTATCGGCTCTTTGAGACCGGTGACCTTGAAGAGATTCGCATGGTCAAGGAGCTTCGCGAAATTGGCTGCACTGTCCATGATGTTGACGAGCACGGCAATCAGTTCGCAGTGCATGCTCTCGGCGGCCATTTCTCCGGCCACATGGACGGTGTAGCTCTTGGCGTGCCGACCGCCCCGAAGACCTGGCACGTCTTAGAGTTCAAGACGCATAACACTAAGTCATTCGCACAACTCGTAAAGGATGGTGTGCAAGCGTCGAAACCGCAGCATTATGCCCAGATGCAAGTCTACATGCACCGGGAGGGTATAAAACGAGCCCTCTACCTGGCCCGTAACAAGAACACCGACGAGCTTTATGCGGAGCGGGCTAGGCACGACAAAGTTTTCGCTGAATCACTCATGGCGAAAGCGAAACGTATTATCTTCGCAACCGAACCGCCGGGGCGAATTTCCGAGCGCGAAGACTGGTGGGAGTGCCGATTCTGCGATGCTCGCGATCTCTGCTGGGGCACAGGCGAATCTGCGTTACCGATTCCGGCAATCAACTGCCGTCAGTGTTGCCATGCTACGCCAACTTTAGAGGGTAATGCTCATTGGGTGTGCGAGAAACACAAGCGCGGGCTATCGGCCAAAGACCAAGCCAAGCATTGCGACGACCATCTTATTCTGCCTGGCTTAATTGGCTTTGCAGAAGCGACAAATTACGGCGTTACCGAGGGGGGCTCTGAATACATTGAATTCACAATGGCAGACAAGGTGTTCCTGCACGGCCGCGCGGAAGGCCACTACACAACAAGGGAGCTTTGCACTCTTCCTATATCAGCGATCGGTAATCAAACAATCACAGCAGCGAAAGACCTACTTGGCGCTGAAGCGGTCGGCCACTACCCCGACGACATTCTCTCGCGCTATCCTGCGGAGGATTCTCGCGTCATCTGGGAAGGTGACGTTAGCAAGCTAGCCGACGCATGGAAGGATACGTACTGCGAAGACATAATGCGGCTTACGCCTGCTCTGCAATGCGAGGGCTTCGATTACAAGGCCGTCGAGTTCACCGCAGACGGACGGGACCGTGTTGCAATCATCTGGACGAAGACCCGCAAGGCCGAGATACGGGAGGGGATTGAGTAATGCTGGCAATATCCAGTGAATTGCGTTCACTTTAGCTGACTGGGAATTTTCACGGGAGTCAATTATGTGTGAGATTTTTTCTGCGGTATATACACGGGCGGGCGACTTGATTTTTCGGCCAGATGTTACGAATTCCCATGAGGATTTGATTGAACGCAAGTCTCTGCGGGATGATGGCCACGATGAATTTGCACGCTTGGAATTCTACCCAAGAAAAAATGGGGCGTGGGATAATCCTGATTCCTATGCCTTGCACATCGATGAAGAAGTGCGCCCGCATTGGTTTACGGGTGATATGGAAATATCCGTAACTCAGCGATTACGGGAGCGCGTGTCTCGAATGATCGTGCGCAACGATCGCAGGATACTATTGGGCGGAAGCTGGATTCTCTCCGGTTCACCAGTAGTTGATCGCTGCGTTAATGCTTGCATCATTCATGCAGGCTCAGCGACGATTACACGCGCGGGCTCAACGACGATTATATACGCGGGCTCAGCCCGCATCATTCATGCAGGCTCAGCGACGATTGAGAATGCAGGCTCAGCGACGATTGAGAATGCAGGCTCAGCGACGATTGGGCACGCGGGCTCAGCGATGATTATACGCGCGGGCTCAGCGACGATTGGGCACGCGGGCTCAGCGATGATTGAGCACGCGGGCTCAGCGATAATTAGGGATGCAGGCTCAGCCCGTATCATTCATGCAGGTTCAGCGATGATTAAGTATGCGAACTCAGCGATAATTAGGGATGCAGGTTCAGTGATGATTGGGTATGCAGGCTCAGCGACGATTGAGAATGTGAACTCAGCGATGTTTGTAAGGGCGTTGCATGATGAACGGTAAAGGCTCAAGTCGTCGCCCGATGTTCGTAACGAAACAGGAGTGGGATAACAGCTATGCAAGAATCTTCGGCAGCAGACAGCATGATCGAGACGATCCTGGCAGAACGAATCGATCTGACGGCCATAAAGACGCTGAGTCGTCGAGAGTTAGATCGACTCCCGAAAACTGCGGTGATTGACGCTTGCCATAATATCGCCGGCGATCTCGTTGTGAAGCTAAACGCCTACATGGCCGGAATGTTGGATGAACGGATTCAGGTTAATGTATCATGGCCGATTGACTGGTGGCAGGCTTTTAAGGAGCGGTGGTTTCCGGCGTGGTTACGCCGCCGCTTTCCGGTGATTCGCGACGGCGTGTATGTGGATAAAAAGATTTACAAGGCTATCTGTCCGCATGTTCATGCAGACCCCGAAACCATGCATTTGAAGTGGCTGCGCGAGAATTCCCAATGACCTTCACTCTCAGGCCCTACCAACTCGACGCGGAAGCCGCACTACACGAGCACATCTGCACAAAGCAGACGAACCCGTGTGTCGTGCTTCCAACCGGCGCCGGCAAAAGCGTATTGATGGCGTCGATCATTCGGAAGTGGCACGCAGACGCTCCATGGGTTCGCGGCTGCATCTTGGCGCACCGTAAAGAGCTAGTACAGCAGGACGCTGAGAAGCTTCGTGCCGTCTATCCGGAGGGTGATATCGGAATCTTCTCGGCCGGGCTCGGCCGGCGGGATTACGATTCCTCAATTCTCTTTGCGTCGATCGATTCGATCTACAAGAAGTCTGGTGAGTTCCCGCCATTCGATTTCATTTTCGTCGATGAAGCACACCGCATCCCGCCGGCCGGCGAGGGGAAGTATCGCAGTTTCATTCAAGACTGTCGCTGTTGGAGTCAAGATTTGCGAGTCATAGGCTGGACGGCCACTCCGTTTCGCATGGGCTGCGGGCCAATCTGCCATACGGATCACATCCTCAACGAAATCTGCTACGAGGCAAAAGTCACCGACCTCATCGAACAAGGCTATCTGTCGAACCTGCGATCGAAGGTTGGCGAAATACAACCCGATCTGAAGGGCGTGAAGCGCAACAGTGGCGGCGACTACATCGTGAAATCATTAGCTGCCGCCACCAATACGGAGGGGCTTGTTCCCGGCGCGATCGAGGAAGCCGTGCGAGTTATGTGGACGGAAAAACGGAAGTTTGCCGTGTTCTTTTGCGTCGATGTTGCGCATTGCCACCGCGTATCCAGGGAGCTTGCTAAATGGAGTATTTCTGCACCGGCGATCACCGGAAAGACTCCGAGAAAAGAGCGCGATAGAATCATACGCGACTTCAAAGAGCGGCGACTGCACGCCGTATGCTGTGTAAACGTATTGACAGAGGGCTTTGACGCACCGCACGTCGATTGCATCGTGCTTCTGCGGCCCACGCTCTCGGCCGGTCTGTTCTCGCAGATGGTCGGCCGTGGCCTACGAATTAGCCCCGGAAAGAAGAACTGCCTTGTACTCGACTTTGCCGGCTGCATCGAAGAGCATGGACCGATTGATTTGCTCGGAACTGGCCTCAAAACTGTTATGGCTGTGTGTCCCGAATGTCGCGAATCTTTTAGCAGAGCAACCAAACAATGCCCTGTGTGCGGCTGGATTATCCCGAAGCAAGAGATTGATCGACTCGATGAAATCGAGCGGCAGCGCAGGATGCACGGTAATAAGGCGTCGTCGAAATCGATCCTTTCCACGCAGCCTGAGACGCACCGGGTAGATTCCGTCATCATTAGCCGGCACAGGAAACCCGGCTCGCCCGACTCACTGAAAGTGCAATACCGTTGCGGCATGTCGATGTTCCGTGAGTGGATTTGCTTGGATCACGATGGGCCAGCCGGGCGAATTGCTAGGGAATGGTGGAGCAGGCGTGGCTTCACATGGCCGCCGTCCGTCGATCACGCTATGGAGGATATGTTTTTCTCGCAATCACTTCTCGAATGGACCAAGACGATTACCGTGCGCAAGAACGGCAAGTATTTCGAGATCGTTGACTACAACCAGCCATTACGGGAGATTGAGAAGTGAAAAAGTCATCGGCATTCGATAATTTCATGTGGTTCCTGACGGCAATTGCATGTCTCTGTTTCTTTGCGGTAATTGTTGTCACCATAGGCGCGGTGCTGATTACCCTTTGCGTTGCCTCTTTGCAGCTATGCTACGAAGCAACGGCCACACTGGTAGGGGGCTAGGGAATGCCGCAGCCCTCTCTGACTATCATGCGCCATGATTTGATTGGCGCTCCTCACTGGTATGTTATCGACGCCGACGGCAAGACCATGCATCACAAGAAATTTAATCATCTCGAAGACGCCAAGCGGTACGCGGAAACACTCACGTCGCCAGAAAACATAGAAGTATGGGATTAACCAAGAATAATCTTCTCGAATACGCCCTGAAATACGCCTCCCTCGGCTGGCACGTATTCCCGCTTGCTCCTGGGAAAAAGACGCCAATTACGAAGCACGGCGTTAAGGACGCCACGACCGACGAGGCGCAGATTCGCGCGTGGTGGGAGAAGTGGCCAGATGCAAACATAGGTGTCGCCTGTGGCGCCAAGAGCGGCGTATACGTGATCGATGTAGACATAGACCAAGAGAAGGGTATCAATGGCTACGATTCGCTTACGGAATTTTCTGATATGCCAAAAACGGTTGCCCAAGGCACGCCACGAGGCGGATTCCATGCGTTCTACAGAACCGATAATCCACCAGCCAACAAGAATTCATTCCGACCGGGCATCGACATACGTGGGGACGGTTACTACGTGGTCCTGGCGCCTTCCGTGCATCCTAATGGCGGTCGCTACCGCTGGGCTGACGGCCACGCTCCGTGGGAAATAAAACTGGCTGAATACCCGGAATCGCTACGCCCCGTCAAGCAATCGCCGCAGGCCAAGCGGGCTACCGTTGCGGGTGTCCCTGCGAATAAGCCTGCGGCGATTGCTGACGAGGGTGTGTTACGCCGTGCAAGCCTATGGCTCGCCCGGTGCGATCCCGCAATCCAAGGGCAGGACGGGCACGGGCAGTTGTTCGCCGCTGCACAGGCGATGGTGAACGGCTTCTTGCTGCCGGACAGCCGGGCGTATGCGTTGCTGGCCAGCGAATATAATCCTCGTTGCGTTCCACCGTGGGACTTTAGCAATCAAAAAGACGAGAAAGACTTCCGCCGCAAGATCACCGAAGCGCGAAAGCATCCTTGCGATAAGCCTCGTGGCTGGCTGCTGAATGATCCGGACTACGCGCCGGTGGACACGTCAGGGGTGGAGATAGACGTTGCGAAGCTAATTGAAAAGGCGAGGGGAAATGTTCTGCCGCTGCCGGCTACTGATTGTCTCCCGGTCGTCAACGAGCAAGACGCCGCCGCGCAAGAGAAGGAGCTTGAATTCCTTACGCAACCGACCGGCTTGCTTGGCGAAATATGCTCGTGGATCAATGCTAATTCAAACCGTCCACAACCATTTCTCACACTCGGCTGTTCACTGGCTTTCCTAGGCGCCTTGTACGGCCGGAAGATCAAAGACGCTAACGATGGCCGAACAAATCTGTACTGCATGGGTGTTGCCCAATCGTCCGCCGGCAAGAATAACGCGCCCAAGCGCATTCGGCAACTGTGTATGAGTATTGGCTGCATTGACCTACTAGGCGGTGATAATTTCGCTTCCGACTCGGCGATCGAACTCCGAATCTCGCGCCGGCCAGCCACGCTCTTTCTCGTGGATGAAATCGGACACTTAATGGCTCACATAAAAAGCGGCAGTTCACATCACGCACAAATCGTATCGTTGCTAATGCGACTATATTCAACTGCCGGTGACATTTATCTCGGCAAGGAATACGCAGAGGAGGGAAAGCAACGGACTATCATAGAGCCATGTTGTTGTGTCTATGGAATGGCAACGCCGGAACGATTTACGGGTGGTGTATCGCCAGATGAAATTCAAGATGGCTGGCTCAGCCGATGCCTGATGTTCCACTCAGACAGGTATTCCCCAAAACTTCGTGGCGTTCGCCTGACTCCTCCCCCCGAGAGTATTGTTACGCAATGTAGGGAATGGTGGCAACGCGGCAAGGGCGACCCCGAAGGGCATATCGTCCCTAAGCTCATGGTTGGCCAGCCGGGACAGTTTACGGAGGCACCGCCAGAGCAAGTGATGGTTAAGACTACACCCGATGCGGAGCGAGCGTTCATCGCACTCGATGACGAACTCACTGGACTAGGGCGCAAGGACGACCAGATGACCGTCATGTACGCGAAGGGCGAGGAAAACGCTCGCCGAATCGCGTTGATCTGTGCCGCCAGCGAGAATGCCAGCGAACCAGAAATCACTGCATCGATAGCTGATTATGCCTGTCGATTGATTCGGTTTCTGTTGGATTCTTTCTTACGGGTAATCGTCCCGGAAATCGTAGACAGCCAGATAGGAAAGAACAAGCGTAGGATCGTGGCTGTTGTCAAGCGATCTGGCAAGGCCGGATGCCTGCATAGGAGGATTACGAAGAGAACGGAATGGGCGAATCGGCGAACGCGAGACGAGCTAATCAGCGATCTGCTTGAAGCCGGCGAGATCGTTCGGGAACTGGACGGCAATACTTGGCGGTACTGGACAGCCGAGAATTACATTGCATTCAAGAAGGCTCAATGACAGACGAAACACTCACCATTGTCTTGCCGCTCCCCGCGAGGGTACTTCAACCGAATTGCACTATCGGCAGCTTCGGTGGCCGGATGATGAAGGCCGCAGCAACTAAGCGCTATCGCCGACTGGCGAGGGAAGCAATCGAAGCAGAGCAAATCGAAACTGCCCCGTGGCAAAGAGTGGAAGTCTGCGCGGCATTCTACTTCGCTTCAAGACGGCGCCGGGACCAAGACAATGCCATAGGGTCATTGAAGGCTGCGTATGACGGGATCGTGGATTCTGGGCTCGTTCCCGACGATGACTACGAGCACATGAAGCGTATGCCACCAACTTTCAAGATCGATAAAGAGCACCCGAGAGTCGAACTCACCATAACGTGGAGTGATGATTGATTACACTAGATCAAGAAAATACCATCCGCAATCTTCTGGCGGAAGAAAACCCACGCAGCGATAGGCAGATAGCACGCGAGGTTGGTGTGTCGCGATGGTTGGTATCGGATATACGCCGCGCCCATAGTGACGTAGTATCACTCGATCGAAAGACGCGCGAACAAATACGCGCCTTCCTGCTCGCCGGGCTGCCTCCGGGGGCCGTTGAAGTCAAAACGAAGATACCGCGCGAAATGATCCTGAAGGTGCGACGGTTCTATTCTTTACTGCCGCGCCGAGTGGGCGAGCACAAATCTCCCAAGTGCCCGACTTGCGGCTCGATAATGTTTAGCGACAAAGAGCAGCCAGACGAGTTGCAGCAAAGGGAGTGGGGGCCGGTGCCAGCTTCCGTGCCAACCGAATTGGTTTATGTCGCGAGAGATATTTGCGATCTCAACGAAATGCGCATCATTCCTAACCCCCTCTTCTATCACCTGGCCTGCCGGGCAGAGGAGGCTCTGAGGCGAATCGACAACAATCAAGAGGCTAAATAGTGGCAAGAGTTCTAGTAATCGGTGACGTTCACGCCCCGGCAACACACCCTGGTTACATGCAGTTCTGCAAAGACCTGCACAAAGAATGGCGATGCAATGAAGTTGTATTCATCGGAGACATTATCGATTTTCAGGCAATCAGCTTCCACGCCGCGAACCCGCATTGCCCTGGCCCGGTCGATGAATACCATGCGGCAAAACGGGAAATTCAGAAGTGGAAGGGGGCATTTCTGAAAGCGAAGGTATGTATTGGCAACCATGACGAGCGCGTGTTGCGGCTTGCAGAATCCGTCAATATCCCCGCCTGCTTCATTCGAGACTACCAGAATACATGGAATACGCCGGAATGGGACTGGCGACACGAACACATCATTGACGGCGCGTACTACTTCCACGGAACGGGCCAAGGCGGAATTCACCCTGCCTGGAACGTGGCGGGCAAGATGCTCATGCCGGTCGTTATGGGGCATTGCCACTCCAAGGCCGGGATAAAGTGGCGAGCGAATCCAATGCAACGGATTTTCTCCGTTGACGTTGGCTGCGGCATCGACATTGACGCTTATCAATTCGCTTATGGAAAACACATGAAGGATCGGCCAATCCTGGCGGCTGCCGTCATCCTGGACGGTGTACCGTACCACGAGATCATGCCGTGCGGAAAAGGAGAGAAGTACCACAAGTCGAGATTCAAAAGGAGACACCATTGAGAACATTCGACAGCGGGGCCACCCGCGATTCCGACGACGCGAAATTTGACTACGAAGGCTTCTTGTCCCCAATCGCGCTGAAGCGATATGCTAGGTACATGCACAAGCATCGCATCCAAGCAGACGGAAAGTTACGAGCCAGCGATAACTGGCAGGGTGGAATCCCGCTCGACGCCTACATGAAATCCATGTTCCGGCATTTCATGGACCTGTGGTGCGTCCACCGGGGGTATAGTGCAATCGACGGCGCAGACAATCACTTCGTAAATAGAGACGAAGCGCTTTGTGCGATTCTCTTTAACGCCTTCGGCTATCTGCATGAGCTTATTCGCCCCCCAAAAGCCGGCCGCGTCGCGAACCACGATCCAGTAGTCGGCGATGTTGAGGTTCCCGCAGACCACGCACACGGCGAATAGTAAGGGAGGCACCATGAGAATCAGGGAAATCTTTCTCGACCTGGATGACGTGCTCAATCGCTGCACAATGGAAGCGCTGCGATATGTCGGCTGCCCCGTCAGCGCATACGACGATAGTGCGTACAATCCGGCGTGGGGTTGGGATATTGTCGCCGCCGCGAACGTGCTGCACCCACACGACACATTCACGGCAGAAACTTTCTGGAAAACAATCAAGCGTGACTTCTGGGCTAATGCACCAAAGTCGGCTGAATGCGATGGGCTGATCTTAACTTGCGGCGGAATAGTCGGCCCCGAGAACGTCTGCATCCTTAGTAGTCCGACGCTTGACCCCGATTGCCTGGCCGGCAAACTCGAATGGATACAACGTGTTCTGCCGCCGTGGATACACAGGCAATTCCTGATTGGGCCGTGTAAGCATTTCTGCGCGAAACCTGGCTCACTGCTAATCGATGACCGGGACCGAAACGTAAGAGATTTCCGGCAAGCCGGCGGACAGGCGATTCTGATGCCCCGCCCGTGGAATTCGGCTCACGCGGAAGACCCCGCAGATTGCGTGCGGCTCCTTCAGGCCCTCCAGGAAACGGGATACAAACTCGAATCATGCTACGAAAAGCTACTTGGCGCAAGCGCGTAAGTGCCCTGCGTAAGAACTTCCCGGTGGATGGCAGTGTCCGCGTGGTGCGCCGGCCATGCAAGAGGCTGGCCGGCTTCACCACGACGGACGGCTGCGGAAACTACACGATCAAGATTGACTCGCGGCTGTCGTGGGATGCACAGATAGACACGCTGATTCACGAATGGGCACACGTCTTGGCAATCGCGGAGGCTTATACTCACAGGGGGCGGTGGACTAAACACTACGCAGACGTATACGACTTCGCAGACCGAGAGTTTAGCATCAAATGAAACAAACGACGCACACCCTGATTAACGATGACTGCCTTCATTTTCTCCACGCCAGGAGCACCGGCCAGCGATGGGATACAATCTTCGCTGATCCGCCCGACAATATCGGCGCCAAGTACGCGCAATACAATGACCGCATCTCGGAGAGCGAGTACAGGAATTTGCTCTGGCGTTGGATTGATTCATTCATCTTCCGCGCTGGCACCGTATGGCTCAGCTTCAATGCCAGATGGTCTGTTGCAGTTGGCGTCATTGCGGAATCGCTACGCAGCGGCATTGAAGTCAAGCCCTGCGTGCAGACGTTCACTTTCGGGCAGCACAACCATCACGATCTCGGTAACAATCACCGGCCGCTATGGCGGTTCCGGCATAAGGATGCACCGCTTCTCCCGGATGCGATCCGCGTGCCCTCGTGGCGGCAGAAGAACGGTGACAAGCGAGCCGACCCGCGCGGCCGCGTGCCAGGCGACGTGTTCGACTTTCCTCGTGTGGTCGGCAACTCTAAGCAGCGCCGCAAGTGGCACCCGACGCAACTTAACGAAGGGCTTGTGGAGCGGTGCTTGAGGCTCACCACCCCACCAGGCGGCAGCGTGCTTGATCCCTTTGCTGGCACCGGCACGACGCTCAGGGTGTGTAAACGCATCGGCCTAAGCAGCACTTCCATCGAGCTTGATCGTGAATACTGCGAGCGGATTACCAGGGAGCATGGCACACAATGGCACGACCCAAGGGGGGGCAGCTAAATGTTTAATTGCGTTTGCATAGACGCTGACTGCTACAGTGAATTCTATTCACCCTCCACGAGAACCGCAGGGAAGTCGCATAAATGCGGAGAATGTGGGTGCGAAATTAAGCCAGGCGAGAAATATGAGTACGTCTCGGCAAAGACGGACGGTTTCTTCTGGACCGCGAAAACCTGCCTGTCATGCGCCAGAATTCGCGACGATCTCTTGACGTGCGGATTCTATCACGGCAGAGTGTGGGAGCACATTCACGAAGCGAACTGCGGCTACGAAGACGACGACGACTATTTTTGCATCTGTCCGGAGTAGCCTGCGCTAGCCTCCGCTATACAGCCAACCCCAAACCCTATCGGCCAGAACCTTCAGCCGGCCAAGCTCGTCTAGATTCAGTTGGCGGTAGGTTCGCTTCTGGATACTCTTGTTGGTATGGCCCATCGTTAGGTCGATCATCGCTTGGTCGGGTACGGAGTCAACCACCGTAGCATAGGTGTGCCGGAGCGAGCCGAGACCGACCCCCTTCATGCGATTGCCGATTCGATCCAGGAGCCGGCCAAACGATTCGAGGAGTGATCGACCCTGCCCGCTATACGCATGTGGCTCGCCTCGCTCGCTGAGCAGCAGTCGCCTCTCGCTCTTATCCTTTGGCCGGCGGTACTTCTCCCAATACTCCCGAATGGCAGCTACGGTTTCGGGCCACAGGACGGCCTTGCGCTGCCGCCGCGTCTTGACGCGACGGAAATCGTGGTAGGGTATCTCGCCGTCCAGATGAAAGTGATCGCGGGCTACGGCAATCGTGTCGCCAGGGTAGAATGCGCAGTTGATACCAAGAAGGATTGCAATTTTCAGCCTCGGCTTCGCGGTATCGAGGGCTTCAAGGATGACTTCGCGATCCAGAAACCTTACAATCCCGGCTGCCTCCTGCTCGGCTTCGATCGCATCTGATTTCGGAGGCTTGAATCGCGGCCCGAACCTAATTCGATCGTCGAAAAGTTGCATTCCCTCCGGCCCGCCCCAGTTAAAGACAGCCCTGGCTGCCATGATGATGTTCTTCTGTGTCCGCAAGGTGCGATCAGATTTCTCAAGCTCGTCTGCAACCATTGCGAAGTGGGTCGGGGTGAGCATCCTGACCGGCATTCCTTCCAAGCCGGCGGCCCGAAAAAGTGACGGCGGCACAAGGTAGTCTTTCCGTGTCTTCAAGGCAAGTCGGCCGGCAGCAATCCGCGAATTCACGTCTTCTAGATGCTTCTCGAAAAGCTCGGCTACCGTGATCCCGGCACCGTGCTTCGGCGGGGCGACACCAGCCAAGAGAAAGTCCTTCTCTTCGAGCCATTGCCTTAGCGCGGCATCCCGATCATCCAGCCTGCCGAAGTAATAGACCTTCCCCTTGACTCGTTTCGACCATTGACCGCTCGCATGAACAGTCAGCGGAAAGTCGGGGTGCCGCTTCTTCCAATCTCGATGCTCAGTCAGTGTCATGTGGAGCCTCCAACTCAAAGGTAGTCTATCAATGCCTCTCTCCCTATTCTACCATGCCAGAAAAGGGGTTGCAAGCGCAAAAAAGCGCAGTCGTAAGCATTTCCTTTTGAGAAGGTGACGTAAATACTGCGAGGGTAATGGTTTACGTCAACCGAAAATAAAAAAGTAGCGGGCCGCTATCCCGCCTCGTCCTGAAGGAGGGATATACGTAACTCGTTATGTAACAACGACTTATGGTGTATTCCGAATATCTCGCTAAGTTACATAAACTACCTATTTTCACATTGAAACGCTCAATCGAGCGTGGTCACGCTCGTCATTCCTAAGTGAGAATACAACAGGGGGTGAGAATGTTCGCTACCCATCGCCATAGCTTCTGACGCGGTTTCTCAGGGCCTTTAGATAGCCTAACATAAAGAAGGGCCACCTGCAACCGGCGGCCCTACACGGGCCCCTGAGTGGCCCTGGAAGGAACGAAAGAAGATCACTTCCCAAAGAGTACAGTCGTAACCACCCCTGCGACGGCTACTAGCACCCCCCACGCACATCGCAGGCCGATCAGGATTGCACGCCGGCTTGCGCGAAGCTCCGAAACCTCCCCCACGACGCCGGTGTGCTCCTTGTTGCCTGGAATGCCATACAGATCGGCGTGCATGGTAGCCACGTCTGACCGGCACGCCTCGCATCTAGCGATGTGCTCACGTACCTCTACATGGTACGCGACCAACTCTGCCCGCAGGGCATTCAGGGCTTCAGTTTCTTTGGCTGTCATCAAGCTGCCTTAAAATTTCGTTCGCTATCGCTTCGTCATTATTGCCGAATGAATTATCTGGCGCAGCTTTTACTGCATTTATAGCTTGCTGTACCCATTCGGTTGCTCGCTTTACAGCCGATGCGATTCCTTTTGGCGATGACAAGAACCGCAAGCCATCTGCGAAGCCGCCCCCATCTGGAACCGCGTCACGAGCCATCTTGCGAATTACCAGTTTCTTGAAATTCGGGCCCTGCATCAATCACTCCAAGAGAATAACCCACGGGGGCCGGCGCCTGACCGGAAATCCCCGTGGGAGGAAGTGCCTACTTTACGCTCGCCATCGGGGCAGACTTGATAGCCGAAGCATCCCGCTCCTCAACGGCGTCCGCAAGCTTCGCTGCGATTAGCGAGCGGCCGGTCTCAGACTTCAGCTTGGCGCTCAGCAGGTTGTCAAAGACCTTCTCGAACTCGACCATCACGCCGGCCTCACCGCCGACAAACAGGCTGGCCAGTGACTTGATCTTGTGAGCCATGGCGCTGTAGTCGCCTACGCTGTAGTCCACCAGAAATTCGGGCAGCTTCTTGAAGCCGAGCCCAGATAACGAAGTGGCCAGCGTAGCCGCGCCGCGCCGGCGCTCCTCGCGGGCGGTATCCTTCTTGAACAGCCACGAGACTATACCCCACCCACCACCGACACCAACAATACACAACAAAGCGATTTCGAGAAAACTCATGCAAACCTCTCTTGCTAGGGAAAACTGGAATTCGTAACGATCAGCCATCCGTGCGATAGGTGCGCCGCCACTGGGAGATAAGCCCGCCAGCGCCGCCGCCAAGCAGCGATAAGATCGACAGAGCGAGCACAAGCCCCGCAGACGGCCCGGAATCCATTTGAGGCGGGCCACCGTCGCTGAGGGGCGGCACCGTGGGATCAGGCGGCACGGGGGCACAGTCGGGGCCGGGGCACGGAGCGGGGGACGGCTGCTGATTTCTCTCTCTTTCGATATGACGGCGCCACGGCAGGATCGGCCGGTTCAAGATCGGCCAGTTGATAATTCGGCCAGTAGACGAATCCGAAATCTCTCGGTACAAATCATCGGCCGATGCCGGAATCTGCTCGCCAACCCCCTCATAGATAACGGCGCCGCTCGCCTCCTGAATCCGCACAGTCGGGAGCCCTTTGACGTTGTGCTTGTACCGGGTCTCGTAGGCCGTGCTGTTGCTGGCGATCTTCCAAAAGTGAACTGCACCCTTCAGGTCTTTCAGCTTCTCGTCTTCATTGAACCATTGCAGGACCGCCTGGAACTGCGGGTCTTCCGCATCGCCGACGACACTAACGAACCACTTCTCGGAGTCCTGGGGAAGATCGATCACGCGCTCCTCTGTAGTTACCTCTGCGGCATAACACGCAGAAATCAGAGACGACATGACAACGAATGTTCCACAGAAAATTAAGCCAAGAGCGACCCCAATTAAGAGCACCCTAAAAAACTCTCTCAACATTTCTTCCTCTCTTTCTGAACAGGTTTACCAGGGCAACGGCGCCGCTGGCGAGTACACTGGCGTAACAGCCCAACCGTGACTGGCCTTCCACTCAGCGATTAGTGTCTCGCGTGGAATCCAGGTAAATTTCGATACATCATTGTTGTCAAGGATTGCTGCCCACTTGTCGTCAAGATGAACTAGCGCGACCATGTGTGCGCCGCCCTTGACGGTAATGCCGCACCCGCGCCGGGTTGAACAAGCCCACTCAAGAAACGGCACGCCGCCGTTAGTGACGTATGCGTAACGTATCCCCCTGCCGTCCAGCTTTTGCGCGAACGAACTAGCCCACTCACCGCCTTGGAAGTCACGACGCCAACGGTTCGCATCGCTTACACGACCCTGCCACCGAAGCAGGGTAATAAGGGTTGCGTGGACGCAGGAGCCGCTGTCGGTGTAGTTGCGCTGACGAAAGGCCATCGGCACGTTAACGGCCGGACGCTCGATTACGGGTGTGCGGCTAGGCGTACACCCGCATGTGACACACAGCAGTAATACAGCAAGGGCTCTCTTCACTTCAACCTCATTGGTGGGTTTACGATTCCCATGCGCCGCAGCTTGCGGACCAGATGATTCGGGCTCCATCGACTCGCGTTAGCGGTCGGGAAAATACCGATGTACGATAGAACTTCAGCAACAAACTCCGAGCAAAACAGACTCGTTAGGTCTTCGCCGCGTGCGACTGCCTGAATAAGCGACCAGATCGCCCCGCCGGCCCGAACGGCACCAGGCACGTCATACGGGCGCCCCTCCAGCCCCTTCAGTCGCCTCATAAGCCGCGTCATCTCATGCAGGAACAGCGGCCGTGACAATTGATATAACCAGACGCGACCGTTATAATCCATAATGGCCTCGTCAAAGTTGCGACTCTGCACGCCGGTTTTTCCCGTGCTCTCGAACAGTGAGTACGACGGCAGCGCCTGATGGGCGTAACCAACAATTCCGACATGACTAATCCCCCAAAAGGGAATGCCAAATGTACTGATATTGATACCAGCGCTTAGCCAGCTACGACCGGAGAAACCGATTACGTCGCCCGGTTGGACGCTATGCAGAGAATCATGCATGGAAAATCTCGAACGAAGAACTTGCACAGCACCTTTCATTATACCAAGACTCAGTTTTGCGAACTTTCTTTCCAGCCACCTTGCTACAAGCTCGATATTGCCCGCATCTGCCGCTCTCTCGCAGTCGTCGAGCGGAATCCCTGGACGCGCAGCCGGTCATACACTGAACTTGAAATCACATCGCGATCAGCCTCCATCGCACGGAGATATTCCGCAGCACGTTCGGTTCTCTCGACCCCTAGCTTACCGGAGGCGGTAATTGCCTTCTGGGAGATATGTTTCACCAGCGCACCACGCGCGGCAGCGGGGACTGCATCAGGATTAGCGATCGGGTTAGGATACCTTTCAAGCGGCTCCCGCCCCAGCGCTGCCCGCGCTAAGCCGATCATCGCCAGCCTGCCCTCTCTCCTCTCTTTTGCCGGGAGGCCCTTAATGGCTTTGCGTATATCCGACATGAGGCTTTCGGCGTATTGTATGCGACGAAACTCGGCAGCATGTTCCTCGTCTATTTCGCCGCGTAGCTTTTTTGATTCGGCGATCTTGCTAAGTGATTCCTTGCGCGAGTAAAAATCATCGATGCTCCTCGCGTAATCCTGCCGCAGCGTCAGCCCCTTCAGTCCGGGGATATCGCTAGCGCTCCATTCGCCACCCCGGTACAGCTTGTCGAACGGAGCATTGATCTTGCCGTACAGCCCGCCAAGCAATCCGTCCGCAAGGTGATCGATCTTCGCCGGACCAAACTTAATGCTGCCGCCGCTTACCTTATGCAACAAACGAGCCACAGCCTTAGACACACCCGTTGTATGGTCGTAGTATCTATCCGGCGCCTCAAGTCGGCGAAGAGACCTTGATTCAATTTCCCGATGCCGAAACGAAAAATCATAATTTGCAAGTGATTCAGCAAGGGGCGTAACACCAGCAGGGAAAACGCCAGGATTGATAGTCGAAAATACCTGCCCGAACCACCGTGCGACAGGCTCCGGGTCTCGCTCGTACATGGCGTCGAGCATTCGTTCGATACCACTGCCGATTAGCCCCCACTCCTGCGGCTTGGGGACACGCCATACCGGATTACCTTCACCGTCTTTGAAGATGTAAAAATTATCCTGCCAGGCAGGCCGTTCCTTGTAGTCGTCGTCGTCGTGTCGCAGCCACCAGTAGATGAACGATCGCAATACGATGTATTTCATCGCACGAAAGGTCGAACGGCCGGGGTGATCCTTGAATGTGCGCACGAATTTATCAAGACCCTCAACCCGTGCATTGAAAAACGGGACATAGTAGTTGATATACCGACCCCATTTTCCCATGCGCCGAAAATCGATCGTCACGTCATGGGCAGCGTTGATCGCGCGAATTAGCACTTCCATCGGCGGCGTCTCGCCGGCTCTGACTCTATCGAGCCAGCCTTCTCGCTCCAGGATCGCAGCAAACTCCGCAATTCGCGGCGCCACTTCGGTAACGCCAACCACGTTCGATGTTGTAGCGAGCTTTCCTTGCCGGCCATGCACCGCACGACGGGCGCCCCGCCTTAGCCTGAGCCTGTCGAGACCGGCATACGTCGAAAGCTCGCCACCCATGCGCTTGAATAGCTCGACTTCCGGTACGCCCTTTTCGCCCTTCATGGCCTGCATTTCCGAGAACACGTAGGCCGCAGCGTATTGCGCCGGATCGAAGGCGCCTTTAAGTCCCTTTTCTCCTTGCAGGAGGAAGGCGTCACAATCTCGTATCGCGTTCGACAGTATGAAATCGGGATTGAGCCTCGTGGCGCCTCGTTTCATCAGGCCGGTAACGGCGCGCATGATATGAGTCACCGGATCAAGATGCTGCACGGTTTCAAGTCCACCGAGCGCGTCACCGAGATCGGGGTCTAGCTGGAAGAACCGGGACTCCCCATCCAGCGTGACCCTGTAAATGGGGACGCCATGCACCTTCATAAGATCAGGGCGCCATACGGTCAGTATCGTCTCGGGGTCTATGTCTTCGAGGAGATGTTCAACGTCAATCCCAAGTGATTCATCCAAGCCTTCGAGTTGCGGCTTGATCGTTTCAAAAGAAAACTTCGTCGCCAGAACCTTCGGGGGCACTTCCTCAACCCACCCGCCGAGACCCTTTACGTCAGCGGCGACTTGCACCAGCTTATTGATTACAAGCTGCTGTGCGGCTCGTTCATACAACCGGGTTGCGCGGGCAAGCGTCGATTCGATAGGATCGACGATCTGCAATCCGCTGCCGCGCCGCCCCTTAATTGCGCTCGACAGATCGAGCATCCGGCGACCACCGCCGCCGCGAGAGCCCTCCCTCGCGCGTTCGAGTGGAATGTATGTTTCGTAAGACGCAACGATCCTCTCTGCCGCCTCGGCATCAAGAACACCGGCATCGGCCAGCACATTGATTAACGCATTGTTGAACTCCGTCACTTTCGCGGCAGCACTTTCATAGCGCGAATTACCTAGCCGCGACACTACTTCCTTGGCATCTGCAAGAGTAATGCCAGGGTCTTTCTCCTCGCCCCAGGACTCAATGGCATGGTTAGCGTATGCCCACGCTATGAAGTTTTCGTAGTCTTCGCCCGGCTCAACCTCTGCTAGCGCCTCGTACATCGACGGGCCAATCTTCTCAGGGGTGCCCGTAAGCGTGAATACACCGTGCTCAATCGCGTTCTCGGCAAAGTGCGGGCCCACCTGCCGCAAAGCGTTGTAGTCTTCAAAGGGTGTCGTCTCGCCTTCGGGGTCATAGCCTAGCTGCCGCGCCTCATCGACGAATCGCTTGACTGGCCGACCCTCCTCTTTGACCCGCGCATACAGGTGTTCTTTCCATTTATTGAGCCTGTCACGAAGCGGGGCCGCCTTTCCGCGATCTATGCCAGTCTTGCTAATTTGTCCCTTCACTCGCCCAACCGCACCGGCCTGCTTGAAGGCCAGCAAAGGCTCGCGGCTAGCCTCCATCTTCGCCTTCACTTCAGGGTGTTCTTCGAGCCAGCCTTCAAAGTGCGACAGGAACTTTGGGGCCTCGGTCTTCAAGTCAATCCCGTTCGCGAATCGTTCGGTCCCCCCGGTAAGATAGGCGCGAACGAACTCTGCAAAGCCTTCGTCGGCTCGCAGTTTGCTTGCATCATAATCCAGCTTACCGACTTCTTGCTTCGCGTCTGCGGGGGCGGATTTCAGAATATCTGTCGTTTCATCTAAATGGTGTCCGACAGCTTCGTGAATCTGCACGGCCGGTGATGCCTCCTCGCCCTTCGCGAGCCTGGCAACACGAGACTTCAGCTTGTAGATACCACGCGCCTTATGCTTGCCGAGCCGGCCAAAACGGAGTGGCGTACCCCAGATTTGTTCCAACTGCCGAACGACCTCGCGACCACCAATCTGCTCCCCGGTTCCCTCCATCTCGACTGGAAAATCATGGGTTGCAGGGGCAACACCACGGGCTGCCTTCGCTTCCAACGCTTGGGTTTCCCCCGCAAGAGCAGCCGGCTGCTCCTCAACGGGAGCTTCAGCCTGCCGTGGGGATTCGGGAAGGAATTTCTCGGCAAGGTACGACTTACGATCCGCCTCTGTTTTGCCAGCCTCCTCCGGTAAGCCGAGAGCCTTCCATTGCGCGGCAGTTGGCGTCACACCACTAAAGGCGAATCGCATCTGTTCGATTTCGCGGTAAGCCTCCGCAAGCTCTTGAGTGGCTTCGCGACGGCGCTTCCGATTCATCCCCTCCTCTTCCTTGAGGCCCCATTCCTGCCATTTTGCAACCGATGGGGTATGCCCCCGGTCGGCAAAGGCGACTATTTCGGACTGCACTTTTGCGTGCTCTGCCCCTTCGGCAAATCGCTTTACGCGCGTCCTTGCCTGGCCTACGGATTGCGCCACGTCCACGGCGCCGCCGGCACCACTGAGTACCGCCAATCCAGGCAGCGCCCCGAGACCCTGTTCTATCCCGGCCTCCCCGATCGCTTTCGCGGGAATATCGGGTATGTCCTCGTATGCCTTGGCGGCTAGATATTGCCCCCCAGTCTCTACCTCGGCCTGAAGACCCTCCTCCACGCCCTCCAGAACAAAACGCTCCATTGCTCTACCGGCGGCGCTAATGCCACGCTTAGTAGCCGGGTGCTTCAAAGCGTTCTTGACTGCCTCGCCACCGAACTTCTTGACAAGCTCCTTCGCCCCCTGCTTGGCGGCCCCCTCGCCGATAGCCCTATTGAGTAATGACCTAACACCCTGGCGAATCGCCTTCTTTGCCGGCTCAGCAACAGGCTTGGTCAGGCCAGTCGGATCG
>Ga0180438_10000967_pt1 | contig 52365 bp, 89 predicted proteins | sample SS_ome_12_FD_132455 | JGI IMG/M metagenome (GOLD analysis project Ga0180438, IMG submission 132455) | Hypersaline lake sediment archaeal communities from the Salton Sea, California, USA - SS_3_D_2 metaG | ecosystem: Environmental > Aquatic > Non-marine Saline and Alkaline > Hypersaline >...
ATCGGATTTGGATTTGCACCTCCATTTCGAATTGGCATCTCCCAAGTGGGGGTATGAGTTTACTACTTCCCGTTGTTTCTTGCGAGACGTTTCCGTTTTCTCTTCTCCGCAGCCCGAACTAACTCTCGAGACTTCGGATGGTTCCGGGAAATCACCAGCGCTTCCTTCCACCAATTCGGGAAGAGTCGCTTGTGTTCCCTGAACAACTTGTTGAACTGTTGGTCAAGTATGTAGGTGTCGCACCAGTCAGACCTGCCCCTCATACCTCGGCCCGTCATTTGCGCAATAGCCCGGATGGTTTGCACTGCGTACCATTTCTGCCCGCCTTTGGAATACATGCGAGCCTTCACCATCTTGTCGCCGAGATAGGGGTACGGGACTTTGGCGATGATGATCACTTCACACTCTTCGCCCGGCAAGTCGATGCCGCGCTCAAACGACGGGGCCAGCAGGACAGCGTTCGGTTGCTCGAGGAACCTGGCCAATGCCCGGTCCCTCTCCTGCGCCGACCAGTACGTCATGATGCGGCGGTCGGCAAGATAGGTATAGAGGTGTCGAGTGAGTTCGTAACTGACAGTGTGGACGAGGATCCGAGCGAACGGGTGGTCGGCGACAATCTCCGCAACCTGGTCGACCAGGATCGGGTATGCCTCTTCCTTGGTTTTCTGTGTCACCCGGGTTTTGCCGACACTGAACACGGGACGGTTTTCAACAGGGAACGTGGAATCCATCTCGACATATGCCCATTCCCCGTGCTCGAGACCCAGATCCTCGGCCATCTGCTCAGCGGAAATCAACGTGGCGGACATGAGTAGGAACTGGTTTCCCCGGTCCCACAGCACGCTCCGCGCGACCTCCGCTACCCGCACCGGTTTGAACACCACTGTTGCCTCAGCGACGTCTTTGCCTTCGTACCCTGTCATGACCCAGTTGTCGCCGAGATCCCCGTCGCCGTCTCGAAGCATCTGTTTGATGCGCGCCTTGATCTGGCCCATACGCCGCAGTTCCCGCCGCGCCTTCACCGAAGCGCCAAACATCGACGACTGCTTCGACAGCTCGAGACGGTACTTGTCGATCGCCGGGATCACTTCTTGTGTCAGCCACCGTTCCCAATCATCAGCGACAGTGCGTTTAGGTATCGTGTCGACCTTGAGTTTCTTCCTCAACCTCGGCCCGATCACTGTTTCGACATGGCTCATCAGTTGGTTCTCGAGCGTGTCGGCCTCGTCGATGATCACCAGGTCACGACCGAAGAATCTCGAGCCGTCACCCGTGGTTTCGTGCAGGAAATATGCCGTGTTGAGTATCCCGAGAGGTGCGCTGGCTGCCTCGTTTTTCGCTACCTGATAGGCACAGGTATGCAGCGACGTACACCACGAACACGAGTCCGGGCCTTGACTCCAGCTGCCGTCACAATCCTCAGCGGTCAAGTCGTTGCGCAACTCTGTCCGGTAATTTGCCCGGCCCTTAATGACCCGGCCGTAAGAAAAGTCCTTCTCGATTTGGTTCTGCAACGACTTGGTGGTGCAGAGGAAAGGGGTGGGGACAGACCCGGCGTGGAGGCGCCGAATCGATTCGCCGATCAGTGTCTTGCCGGATCCTGTGGGCGCAGACAGGAACACCACTTTGTATCCGTCCTGGAAGAACTCAACCGTTTCCTTGACTGCCTCCCACTGGCCTTCTCGGTATTCCCTGAATTGGTGAGGCATCGGTATTGAACCGAACATCGGGTGGGTGAGGGGCGGAGCCTCATCGGGCAAAGAGAACTCCACCCCCTTTGAGTCACCCACCCGTTGCGGCAGAAGTGGAACGACAGGGGCGATAGGGGAACCGCTGTCGTCTTCTGCCTGATCTGGGGCTGCCGGCTGAATGTCGAGTAGCGTTAGCTCTTGGGGTGGTTCCGGCTCGGGTTCTTCTTGCATCTCCCCGGCGTACTCCATCTCCTCGCGCCGACACAGCATGACCGCTACCTTGTGGGAACAGTTGCGCCGGTACTCGCCACCCATCGATGTTTGGCAGGAACAGAAATACTTGCCATCCTCGAGACCCACAAAGTACTGCGGTCGGGTATCGCTCAGCTTCGTATCACCCGTGATACGCCAGCTGTTCTCGTCCTTCCCTCGGAACACTTCACGCTTCCTGGCACGCTTGATCAGCGACGGTCGCACGTTCAGCGGGGGAAGTGAATCCTCGGTTGCCCAATCTTCTCTCAATCTACTCTCCACGTCACTAGAGGGGTATGAGTATAGCAGTGGCTACTTGCGCCCGCGGGTCCTCTTCAGCATCGCCCGATATTCCCCGATCAGGTCCTTCAGCTCTTTGCTGTACGGATTCGGAATCGAGTCGACATATGGTTCCCTATCAGCGAGGTACTTCCTCAGCGCCGTCCGCTCTCCCAGCTGCCATAGCCGCTCAGCGTTCGTTCTCACCGCTGCCATGAAACTCTCAGCTTCGTCCTGCTCGGCTTGGATTCGCAGCTCGTCGGCTAGCAGCATCGCAAGGTCGACAGTTTGCTCGAGGTCTTCGTTGTCGATGGCTCGAGCGATCTGCTTGATTCGGTGGTAGAAGGCGTCACGGGCGATGTCTTCGATGGTGCGGTATTGGGGTATGCGCCCGGTTTGGATCAGCGCCCCCGCTGCGCCGGCGAGAGGCTTCGGGATGTTGACCCGCATATGGAAGCTGTGTCCTTTGCGGTCCTGGCTGTGTGTGTAGAAGTGGTGCGGGTCGTAGGGGTCGTCCTCGTCGATGGTGTCCCAAGCATCCAGCCCAGCACCGGTTTCCCGCGCCGCCCGGTACTCGGCTAACGCGGTGACATAGATCGATGATTTGGAGGCACTGAGCCTGTCTGCTTCCTGCTCGACCCATTCGAGAAGGTTCGTGTTGATCACGAAAGAGGTGCGAGTTGAGGCTGCTTTCTTCGGTTGATCATTGTCAACTACCACATGCATCTCGAGTCTCCTGTCACGTCGGGGGTTAGATTCTAGCCTGTTTCCCGGGAATCGGGAAGTCATTGGTTTCCCCGGGTTTCCGGCCCGCCATTACGTTCTCAGATGTTTCCAGTTTCGTCCTTTTCCTGATACGCTTCCACCCGTAGATCTACATAGGCCCCAAGGAGCTCCCCGTGGCACGCACAGACTTACCAACAGCAACTCCCCTTTCGCAAGCCGGAGTGGTCAACCCGACATTCACCGCCGCGATTGTTGACGGCCATATGTTCAGCAACGACGGAAACATCTGGCTTGAGGTACTCAACAACGATGCGAGCGCCAAGACAATCACGATCCAGACCGGCGCCGTCGAGCAAGGTGATCTTGCCATTGACGACCGCACAATGGTGGTGCCGGCTGGCCAGGTTGGCTACATTGGCCCGTTCCCTCCGTCGCCGTACAACCAAGTGTCGGGTGCCGACGCGGGCAAGGTATATATCGACTACTCGGCGACCACTTCTGTGACGGTGTGCCTGTTCAGGAAGTAGCGATCGGTCTTCCTCCCCTGGGAAATGAGCTGACCGGGGGATAGAGGTATTCCCACACCATTTCGATGTGCCTGCATGGTTCTGGGGCCGGGTGGTATCGCCATCCGAGACCCTTCTTCCCCTTGTCGGCTCGCACCTGTGTCCTCTGATTGACCTTGCGGAAGAAGTACGCGGTGCAGGTGCAATCCGAGATCCGTCCCGGGTCGAACGTCACTGTGTAGGGACCTTCACCTAGCCTCTCCCAACCCGGTTCCGGGTCGTAAACATAGAAGGTGCGTACCGGAACACCCATCGGGCGCACCCGCTCTGGTTCTTCCGACTTACCGAACGGCCCGACCCACTCAAACAAAGCCACCCACTCGTCCCGGCATCGTCCACATAGCTGATGGGATCCGCCGTCCTGCACCGACTCTTTCCGCACCTTCCATTTTGGTTCACCGAGAACGTAGAACGGCAGCCCGCATAGCGCCCACTCGCCATCGTATCTGGCCGTGTGGAAGATGTGTACGGTCTTGGTGAATGCGGTCCTCCACAATGCCCATCGGTCGTCCTCTGTTACTTGGTCTCTCAACGTCATGGTATTACCTCTTCTCTCCATCGTCTGGCATGAAAGTATTACGTAATACTCTCATGCCTAGTTTACTTTCTTCCGTAATACTCCACAACTCCACTACCGGGGGTAATAACCTCATGCCATCATGCCAGGTTTCATAGGTATTACCCCTTATGCCGTCATGCCAGGGGTATTTCCACCTGGCATTAACGCGCGCGCACGCGCGATATAGATATAGGGGAAATGGGGGGTCATTGGCATGAGAGTATTACCCTCCCTTCTCTATGTAGTCATAGATCTGGTCGTCCAGGGCGTTGACAAGACGTAACCGCGGATCCGGTGAAGTCAGTACACGCTCAATGGCCCTCTCCATATCTATTGGAACACCAATAGCCTTGGCGGTTGCCAGAACTTCCTCGACCTCCATAGCCTCCTTCACGGGACGGCGTAAGCCAATAGCCACACAAGTCCCAACCACGGCCATGTTCGGCGCGCCTCGAAAGATGTCGGCCAAGTGACGTAGTGTGTCTCCCTTCACCCCGCCCTCTCTCCTCGGTTGAGTTCCCGCAGCTCGTCCAGCAACTCAACCCGCTCTTTGTCCAGTTGCACCTGGTCGATGTCGAAGAACTCGGCGATCAGGAACGAGTTGTTTTCCAGTGCCGGCTCCAGATAGTCGACATGGGTAGCCCACCCGGCCAGCTGGTAACCGAACTCTCCCTGCGCCCAATCCAGGAACCTCTCGATCAGTACTTGATCCTCGAAGGTTCGGCTGTGGCGATCCAGCATCGATTCAGACATCCTGTTCCTCCCTCATCAGCTCATACATCGTCTCGAAGTAGATCTCGTCCAACGGGTCCGGCTCCGGTGCCACCGTCGGCCACGGCGCGTCGTCTGGTTCCCCCCCAGCGCGCTCCAGATAGCTCGAGACGGGCGTGCCATCCCTAAAGGCATCCTCGAGACTGCCCTGCTCGAGATCACGGTCTCGAGCGACGTCACATGCTTCCATAGTCACTTCCTCTCTCTCAATGCTGTGCCTAGCCGCCACCCGGCCTTCACGCACACGACCACACCGATCACTAGCCAGCCGATCACTGGCAGCAAGACTGCCAGGAAATAGAAAGCCAAGATCACCATGTAGTCGCGGACGTCCTCAACCATGCTCGGTTCAACTCTCATGATCTGGCTTCTCACAGCTTCACCGCCGCCGAGTACACGAAGTACACGATCGATCCGAGTAGGAGAATCGCAGCCACCAGCCCGACGAAGGCAAGGTCGGCTTTGGTTGCCGGCTGCCAATCACCTTCGTCGCTAATCCTGTTTCTCTTCATCCCGTTCCTTTCTCTCAAGCCATTCCAGCATCCACTGTTCCAGCTTCACCAACGGTTCATGCAGCAACAACAACACGATCGCCAGCACAACCGACACGCCACCTAGCCACGTCATTGCTTCACCCATCTCGAACGGTTGCGGATTCATTCGTCACCTTCCAGGGATTTTACGATCGCATTACGCAACCACCTGGGAATTGGTTTACCGGTCTTGTTCGCTCGCCATTCCACAATGTCACGCGCCCACCATATGGGCCGGTCGGTTGACCCGATCAGGTACGCTGGCTCTGGCATGTCCAGCTTGCCCGCTTTGCGTCGGTCGTTCCAGATGCGGGGAGTGTTCTTTGACACCGGGGCGTCCATCCAAATCAGGTTAATCAAGTCGGCGATCTCCATGTCGGTAATCAGCTTCCCCATCATCGCTTTGATCTGGTTCTGTTCGCCACGGGTGAGAGGGACCGTCATAGCAACCCCAACCTGTCGGCCTCTTCGCAAAACCCTTCCCACCCCGCGTCGTCCAGCGCCGGGGCGCCGTACAATGCCCAGACACCATGCAGCTCGTCCCACTTCCACGGTTTCTCGAAGAAACCCAACACGAGGTCTACGTGTTCCCGGACACCCCAAAACAACTCGGCGAGGACATGCTTGGCGAAGTCGTTGACGTCTTCCGGGTCGTCGAACCAGCAGCAATGACGTTCGTGAAGTTCAGCTACCATACGTCATCCTCTCCGATCAGCCCAATGAAGCGAGCAAGATCCTCGTTACCGTTAGCGAGATCCTGGGTAGCCCGATCTTCGATTGCCTCAAGTAGCGGCACGGTTTCCCACAGCTCCGCTTCCGGAGCGCCCCACTGTGCCCAACCATGTTCGGCAAAGTCGGCGTAGACCCTTACCTCTTGTTCGCTGTCTGTCACAAGGACAAACTCAATTGCGGCTAGTTTCATATCGCCATCCTTTCCTCGTTGTCGGTTGCGAACACCGCAACCTGGTGCTTACACATGATGTTCGGATTGGTCTTCGCTGCCATGCATGTGCACACGGAAGCGAGATCCTGGTCGGCAGGCACCGTCACTGTGTAGATGTCACGCTCGCCAGCGACTCGAAAGATTCTGCCGGGAATCTCACGGACATTAGCCCGGGGAATTTGGGTCCCCCTTAGGGCAGCGCCCGGTTCGATCTCGGGCATGAATTGGTCCTGGTCGTGAGTAGCGAACCACGATCGCAGACAGGTCTTGCACACGTCGCCGGATAGCTTCACTTCGGATGGGACGGCGACCCAACGTTCCTGCCACCTTCCAATTCGACGTTCCTGCCACCTTCGAATCGGGTCGGGGAGTAACGTTGGGTCGCCGTGCAAGTACGGTCCGGCCATCCCGCACAGCGCCCGCACTCCACCGTCGGTAAACACGTGCGCCTTACCGGTATCGAAAATCCATGCCTGCCAACTAGTCACTGTTCACCGGCTTTCTATCTGGCGACATTTCAACCGGCTTGATCGACCATGCCCTCTCATCGGCCCGCCGAGCTGCGTCCACGTCGCGCGCCTTCGCAGTCAACTTCCCCCCGGCGTCGGCCAGCATCGACGCGTAGGCCTCGGGGATGGTGGGCCGCAGCTGGCTTTCAGCTTTCACCACTGTCCCAGTGTCCCAACGTGTCCCAATGCGGTCCTCTGGCGCCGCTGGGTAGACATGGAGACTCACCCGGTAGCCAACCGGTATCACAATCTCGACCATGACAAACGCTACGTCACTTTCAACGCCGGTTTCGTAGAATCGCCAGTCATTGACGTAAACGTGGGCAGTGCGTAGACCCGCGACCCTCACCCCATCGTATCCAGGGATGGTGTCAGTGAATCCCTTGTAGAAATGCAAATCCATATTGTTCCTTTCGCTAGACGTAATCGACGTCGACTAGTTCGTCCATTGGGAGCGTCACGGGACGAACACAGTTGCGGCATTCCATCTCGCCACCTTCGCCACCTTCCATCCCGCAGTAGTGGCCACGCGCCTCATAGCCGTCGTCGACTCTGTGAACCGTGTACTCCCAGATGTTCCACGCGTCACCTTCGTTGACATTGCCACCAACCAACCCGCACCACGGGCATTCGAATTCGACGCCATTGTCCCCGGGTTCTTCCGGGTTTTCAGGGACGATTAGCAATGGCTTAGGCCCCTTCTCTGCCCCATCCAACGCTTTGCCTAGTGTCTCCCGCGCCGTCGTAAGTGCGTTCACTACCGATGGCTGGTCAAGTTCATCCAGGTAGGCAAGCGCGTAGTCGAGTGCGTCCCATGCGGTTGATAGGTGCTTGGCTTCGTGTGCCTCCATCATGTTCCTTTCCTGCTGGCCAGCACCACCTTGGCCGCTGCCAGCCTTTGCTTGTCCTCTTCCGTATTGAGCCAAGGCAACATCTGCAGTGCCTTGACCATGTTGCGTAGGGCATAGGTCGGTTGGTTGCCGACAATGGCTTTAGCGTCCTGGAGATTCACCGCTTCACCCCCCCGCTAACCGTCCGCAACTCGTCGGCGTCAAACTCGAACCAGCACCACGCCAGATCGCCTATGGGCCAGAGTTTGATCGTGCGGCCATTCAGATACCGGAATACCGGCCGCATCGTCCACTGGCTACCGTCGTCCGGGTAGGTGACAACGATGTCACCGTTCGGTTGCGCCTCTAGCCGGTTACTCTCCCCGTCGTTGAACAATGTGCGTTGCTCGGATAGCACCGTTGCCATGCCAACACTGTCGACATAAGGCACCGACCATCCGTTCCAATGTTCGCCTTTCACAACGTACGCAGGGATTGGTGGTAGCCATTCCTCGTCGAGCATCCGCCAGTCGCCCGTGATCTCGGTTCGTGTCAACTCGCTAAGCATTGTCGACTTCCTTTACTGGGTAGTCGGCCGGAATCGGTTCGCCATCGTGGTAGTACTCGAATGGGCAGCGGCCACTAGGCACGGGCGTCATTTGAGTACTAATGCTGTCGTCCCATGATCGGCCGCAGTTTCCGCATGTTGCTATGTCGAATCGGTTAGGCCGGGTTTCCCCGGGAATTTGGGTAGCCATTAGGTTCCTTTCCTTGTGGCGTTTGGTCCTTTGCGCCGGGCGTTCACTCGGCGCCCCATGTCGTGTCGGTGGCCTACCAGCCGGGCTAGGCGAACCGTGCCCGGGTCGATCCTTGGCCCGTTCTTGTGTCGGTTAATCGTGTGGCATGGGTCGACCGATACGGCGTACACATGGCACGCTACGCAGCATCGGTCGGGACGGTGCAACCCATGAATCACTGTTCCCCCCCTTCATGCTCGGCCGCGTAATGGTCCTGGTATTCTCGTCGGCTGAAGGACTCGCCGTCCTTGCGATCAATCAACATGATCTCCACGCCGCACGCTGGACAGGACACAATCAGATTGGCGCCTAGCCACGCGACAGACCGGGCGTAGGGGATTCCGATACTCATCACAAGCTCCTCTGGGATATGCCATACCGGCTCCTCTGGGATATGCCATACCGGTCGGCGAGCACATAGACATCGGTCCAGCTTGATCCGCAATTGACACAACCGCATTCCTGCTTTGCTGTGGCGCCGTCGACCTCTACTGATCCCCCTTCGATATCGGTGTGGCCGCATACCGGGCACGCGGGTATGACGTCGACCGCTATGTGTGGATTCATTAGTATCCCCTTTCTAATTGCGCGTCCGTCTTGAGGACATCGGCCCCCGCTCGCGCCCTGCTTGCCTCTGTACGCAACCGTTCGGCCCATGCGGCCAATTCGTCGGCCTTCCCTTCCCATCTAGCAGCTTGCGCGTTGCGGGCGTTCTGGGCGATCTCGGCACGGTTAGCGGTGAAGACTTCATACAGCTCCGGGCCGAAGTCTTCCACTAATGCTCTCGCATAGCCTTCGGGCAGGGCGGGGAGCATGAAGCTAGGCCGGTCATCGATTGGTGCGCGCTGCAGGCTTCCCCCACCCCACGCGTAATCCCCGATTCGATTCCAACGCTCAAATTCGATACGCAGATACCCCTGGACTGCTACCCGCTTGCCTGGCGGTACATAGGCCGCGTCATGCATGTGGATCGTGGCGTAATAGTACGGCTGATCTTGCGGTAGGTCGGTTGATTCATCGACAAACTCGACAGTGAAAGCGTGCTCGCCCCGGTCAAGCGTGTAAGTGAAGTACTTATTGGTCATTATCTGGTCCTTTCCTCAAATCTCTAGTCCCTTGGCGCAACCTTCGCACGCTATTTGGTGCCATCCCTCAAAAGGGCCTGTCCTTTTCATCATCGTGCTTGTGTCTATTCCGCAGATCCCAACCTCTGTCCGCTGGGTCTTCGGAACATGCAATACAATATGAACTTGACCGAACGGCTGGCCGGGGGATTGCTCTCGCCTTAGCTCAATTCGTGTATCGATCATTGCTCTGTTCCTTTCCAGGGCAATCTGTTCCCGCTCGGCCCGGTAATCCCCGGGATATGTGTATGGCATTAGCACCGTCCTCACCCTTTCGTGTGATAGTTGCGGAGAATCTCGTCGCGCATCCTTGCGGGATATTCCCAGCGGAAACTGCTGGCATAAGTGTCGGTCACCCGGCTAGCGAACAAATCACCGATCCCCTTGACCCATTCGGCCAGCACTATGTGGCCGTGCAACGGTGACAGTGGGTCGATTAGTTTGAATCCCACTACCCGGAAAGTTTCGCCCCCCTGGTCGACTTCGGCACCGACCTCTAGGTTGGCATTGGTGAAGTTGCTGATATGTGTACTCACGTGAGCACCCCCTTCAACCTCTGTCGCTCGACCCTCCGCCTTGCTCGCTTGCACCCCTTCGCCGCGCGCCGTTCCATCTGCCTCTGCCACCTGGCCAGCTCGCCCCGCTCGCCGCGCGCCGTCATCGGAGCACCAACGATCGCACCATCGAGTTGAATAGGGTCGGGTCGTCGGTTGTCGCTAGGGTCAACTCGTTGAGAGTTTCCCGGACCCATTGCAGAATGGCGCCGGGGTTCTCGGCGGTCATCATGCGGCCATCCAGCTCGTGGAGTACTTCCAGCATTGAATTGCGGGCATCCATTTCTTGCGCGTCACGTAGCTCGGCGGTGAGGTCTTCCAGCTCGTATTGCGCCTCGTCTAGCGCATTGGATGCCCGATTGATCTTTTCCTCTAGGGCGAAGAGGGATCTACCGATTGTCTTCTGGACGCCTTCTATGATTCCCCGCGACCATTCACTGCAATCGCCTTCGGTCTCACTGTCGGTTATCTGATTGAGGTTGCTAGTTGCGGTCTGCAACTCGTCAAACTCTTCACCGACTGCTGTCACTGCCCGATGAAGTCTGTACGCTTCATCTGCAAAGTCTATCTTCCTAGCCATTGTCTGTTCCTTTCCTATGGCTTAGAGTCGAGTGTAGTGATTCTGCTACACATTACAAGGGGGTTTTTCTCCGGGATTTTGGGTCCCATTAGGCCCCGGGATTTTGCCTTACCATTTGCCCCGGGTTTTCGGGTTTCCATTAGGGTTTGGCCGCATGAGCTCTTCCAGGATCTTCCAGAAGGATATGTGTGCCGGCGCATGTGATGACTAGTCACCATATGTGTGCCGGCATATATATCCGGTGACGCATATGCACGTCGGTGCATATGGTTTCCTTCTACTTTCCTTGCTCAAGACCCATATACTGGAAAGTTTTTAGCCGGCGTCTAGCTGGCACCCTATTCGGTTGTCGGTTGTCGGTTCCTTTCCTTTCGATTGCCTACCGTTAAAGGTCCCGCGCCACTAGGACGCGGGACCTTTCACGCTAGTCAATCGAGAAGGTCGGCTACGACATATCTATACTCAGTGCCATATTCGAGCAGCAAAGATGCCGGGTCATCATGATTATCCACGACGAGACTCATTATGTGCTCCAGGCTATCGACAGATCTAGCCTCACCGGTTTCGCCCTCCACGATTGTCGCGACTGCTAGCGCTACGATCGCGTATTCCCCACTCGTTCGACCATAACGCGAACAAGGAACCATTCCACTTTCGTCGGTCAAATAAGCTATCGCTTGCGCGTCGGTCAGAGGTCCCAACGAATCAAGGTAACGCAACACCGCCCGGGGATAGTTATGCTGACCATACGGTGAGGAATCCTCGTCATGTCGATATTCCTTGTTACATCGGTCACCATGCCCATTGCGGCTATAGCATCTGGTCATCTATTCCTTTCCTTTCGTCGACTAAGTATCGGGAAAGGTCCCACCAATGGCGCGGGACCTTTCGCGCTAGCTAGTCGATAGTGGCGACAGACGAACCCGGACGACGCCCGAAGTTATAAGTACTATTAGCCGCCCATCGTGATTTGCTAATTAGGTCCCGATGATATTGGTTCGAAAGGTCGACTAGTTCGACCATCCAATATTCATATACCGATTCCGGCTCGGAATACCATTCATAGACCTTATCGACACTTGCTTGATATTTAGTAAACTTTTCACCCTGTTCGTCGACTGCTTCGAAGGTATAGCAGTCGACTCCGCGATCCTTGTGATGGATTGTTCTAGTTAAGGTTAGATCGCCACTGGGCGCGATCTTCCAGGCAGAGATGTCAACATAAGCTCGATCGTCGTCCAGGGTCCCAACGTCAAGCGCGAACCAGTAAGGCCCATCACCGTAATCGTTGACATATCCGTAGCCGTCGCCACCTCTAAGTGTTCCGATTCGTTCGGCGGTAGCTTCAGCAGCATATTCCACTGCAGACGGATCATTAGGTCGAAAACCAATTACCCTCGACAAATAGATTTCGCCCATTCCTTCGTGATGTGAGATTACAACTAGCGCCATGTCCTTTCCTTTCGTCGGCACTATGACGCCGACCCCTAATCGGTAGGAGTCGGCGCGGATAGTGTCTACCAAAAGAAGTTATGCGCACACTCTTCAAATTCGCAATTATTAGAATCAGGGTCTCCACACAACAATTCAGCACAGATCAAGTTACCTTCGAAGAAGTCAACAAGCATATTCTCTGGTAGTACCCGCTCGTTCAACCATTCAAGCGATTCTTGAGCGATCTCGTAGACCCATTCTGTTTCCGGCGATTCTTCAATTGTTTTTCCTAATCGATAATCCTCAAGTGCCTTCCTGTCTGAAGGTCGCAGTCGGTATCCATATGACACTGCGATATCAATTGCGCGATAAGTGTTATGCCAACCTAGGGCCGAATCTAGCCAACAACCGACTTCGCCGGTGAAGGATTGCGTTGGGAGGCATTCCCGACCCCAGCGATTGTCCATTTTCAGCACATCGGAAAGGATTTCTTCGAACACGTCGCCAGATACCCTTATTGTTTTGTCGGCTGATAGGTAGTTGAGGTGTTTTCTGGTCGTTGGTCCCCACTCATTTTCCATTTCGCGTAATGTCCACCCTTCGCCGGTGACATATACGCCGATTGGAGTCGAATAGCTGAACCCTACCTTCACATCATGCCCGATTCCGACGATTGAGAAGTTGTCCCGATTCGTTGGATGATCAATGTCGATACTCATCATGTTCCTTTCTATCGCTTGGTTGCGATTCTTGCGACCAGGACGGCCCTAATGATGACTAGCGCTACGATGACAATTCCAGTTTCCACAATTCCTTTCCTTTCCTTGTGGAGTCTTCCCTTTCTCTATCGGTCCATTATAAGCTTGACTGTAGCTATTCTGCAACTTAATTCGGGCGATTTCTCGATTGCTAATTTTCACCCTTAACGAGCTCTCCCACGACCCCAACGACCCGGCCCATAGCTTCTGGAGTAATAGGTGAGCAATAACTTACCTTTCGGTGTAAGGCTAATGGTCAGGGTGTAGCTGCTATGTCGGGCTCAGTGATCATCGGGTCGACAGGTAGCTAGAGAGTTATTGGTAATAATTGGAAAAGACTCAATAGGTAAATACTGGGAAGGGTGAGAATTATTCTCAACTACCAATGATTGCCAATCGCTCGGCGACCCAGATATTGCCAATTGAGAATGGATATCAATTGGTAAATATTTCCAGCCGGCAGAGCTCTGGGAAATACTGGAAAACGACTAGTAAATCCTGGAAATGGCAAATACTGGAAACGAATTTCCAGTAAATGCCAACCACTCCCAGAAAATGGAAAACCCCGGCGAGGACTAGCCCCAAAACCGGGGCATAGCTCACACAATTTTTGCCCCCAAACTGCTGAAGGTTTACTTGTTTAGGAGGTAAGAATGGGGGGGTCATAGGGGTCGTTTACTTGTTTGGATAGTAAGCGGCGGGGTAGTAGAATAGGGGCGACGGCACACCTGGGCGGGACGCCCCAACCTGCCAACTAATCACGGCAGGGGCAGCTGATAACTGCGAGCGCCACGACAGGTGAGGATGCCGGGGCCCGCGACCCGACAACGGCTGCGGAGGCCACCCCCGGCAACCAAGCCGTCAGGCGACCAAAGGAAGGCGCAAGGAAAGGACAACTAATGGACGAACCCAGGTTCACAATCGAGCACACCCACCGAGTCGTCAAACTCGAGTACCGGCTGCGACCCGCCAACAAACGGAAGCGCATCGTGCTGCTCGACCACACCGGCAACTACTACAAGGTCGACAAAATCATGGTCCACGTCAGCGGCCAAAAGCAAGCCACCGCCGTGTTCTACGGCTACCGCATCATGCCCGACACCGGAGCTCACCTCGACCCGTCCCCCACCCACTTCGTACCCGACGAGAAACTGATCGCCGGGATCAAAGAAGAAATCGAAGGGATCGTGCGGCAACAAATCGAAACACTACTATGAGCGACAGGAGCAAGATGGACAGCAACGACGTATTGGCCCAAGTACAGGACAAGCTCGAGGCAAGCGACAAAGCCGGCATCGTCGCGATCACCGACAACGGGACAGTCGTGCTCAACCTCGAGCCGGTAGTGCTCGCCACCCTCAAGGTGCTGGAAGAGAACAACTACCTAGAGCTGGGGCCAGTCAACGAAGAAGACAATGGCGATGGGTGAACATTGGAAGTCGAACCTGGTAAACACACTGGCGTCCTTAGTGATGCTGGTCTGGGTGCTGGTCGCATTCCTGGAGGTGATTCGGTGAGTGCCGAGATGAGTGACGAACAGACACGCATAGTTACGTATAAGACTATGTGGGTACCCGCATCTCCGTTCAAGATCGACGCCGCAAAGTACAAAGATGGAATCTCCGTGTGGTTGCCGCACCAATGCGACGAATGGGAAATCGTTGGCCGTGCTCCAACCGTCGAGGCCGCAGCGAAAGTGTTGCGAGAGTTTGCCTCCGATCTGTTGACGGCTGCCGGTTCGCTGGAGGAACTGATCGGAGGGGTTGATGAGTGACGAACAGACCCGCACCGAACCCCTAATGGAAGCTCTTGAACTGGCCTGGGGGCTGATAGCCAACGCTAGCAACTGGGATTTAGAGGGACCAGCTATCGGCACCGAATCCCTTCCCAGTTCTCTGTTCGACACCGACGAGATCACATGGGGCCTAGATGACGAGGACGAGTATCAAATCGTCGCCATGCGTGAGTATGTCGAGCCGTCCGTAGACGACGTGTACTGACCTTTCAGGAGCACGCATAACCACCGATATGTATCGGAGAAATCTTGACCATGCAACTGCTCATAGCAAATGAACGATTGACAATGGACAGCCTGATGGCCATCGCCAATGCGCTACCTAAACACGCCTACCTTGATTTGCACGGTTGTCAGATTGACAACTGGGACGGTAATCGATTGCCTAAAGATGGGCCAACGTTTTTCGTTTCGGGATGCCTTTGTGTCGGAGCAGAGGAATCGGTGGGCATAAACATAGATACTTCGTACCGACAGAGCAATGGGTTAGCTGAGGATGCGCCGTAAACTTGACGGACGTCATACGATGCGTTCATGAATGAACTAGCTCAACCATACCGCGACCCAGTTTTCAATCTCGAACTTGGCCAGCGAGTAATCGAAGAACTCATGACCCAAGAGGATTGGGATTTCCTACTCGACCGGCTTTTCTTATCCGAACTGGAAACACCGGAAATCAAACTCTCTAAGTATTCCTGACACCACGAATTGTGGCGGAAACTTCGCGTTCTGCTAACCTATTCACCAATGACGATGCGAGTAGGAGTGGTGCATGACGGACTACTACCGGGCCGGGCTTAACAAGCTCGACCTCAAAGAACCGCCGAAGGGCGGACCTGCGATTCTTCTCTACGACCTCGAGACGGCGCCAGCAAACGCATGGGACTGGAGCGCTTACCGATCGAACGTAGTCGACGTTCAGCAACCCCCCTACGTCCTGTGCTTCGCATACAAGTGGCTCAACAAACCAGGCGTCGGTTTCGTAGCCATCAACCACAACCCCGAGTTCGAAGCTGGGGGTTGCGTTCTTTGCTCCAACAACAACGACGACAGATGGGTCGCTGAACGGCTCGGTGCTCTGTTCGACCGAGCTGACATCACCATCGCCCACAACGGCGACAAGTTCGACAAACGCAAAGCCAACTCAATGTTCCTAGCCCACGACCTCACCCCGCCGTCCCCTTACCAAACCATCGACACGCTGAAGGAGTCGAAACGCTACTTCGCCGAGTTCAAACACAATCTCGACTATGTGACCCGCCACCACGGACTCGGCGGCAAAGAGCCCAACACCGGATTCGAGCTTTGGTACCGCTGCATGGTTGGCGACCCGAAAGCGTGGCGGGACATGGAGAAGTACAACCGACGTGACGTGATGCAGCTCGAGAAGTGGTATTTGAAGATCCGGCCCTGGATTGGCGAACCCGGGAAGAAGCATCACCCGAACCTGGCGTTCTGGGGTGAGGACGGGATACTCACCTGCCCCAAGTGCCTCTCGACGAAAGTCTGGAAACGGGGATATCACCGCACCACCGTGTCCGAATTCCAAACCGTTCAATGTCAGAACTGTGGCGGTTACTCGAGGGCCAGGGCCAGGGTTTCGCAGCGCCGGCCGAACCCGGACTCCCCACGGGTCGGAGCTCTGTAAGGAACTGTCAGCGACTCTCAGGTAGCGTTGAGAAAGGCATCTGCTGCGTTGCTCGCATCAGCTGCTATACTCGCCACCGACACAGTTGCCCGGCAGATTGGAGTCCCGGGCAAGGCGCCCGGTCATGGTGCCCGACATATGCGAGAAGGCCCCTGTGATTTGTTCCTTTCCTTCAGGGGCCTTCTCGCGTCTAGCGTTGGAAAACCGATAACGGTATCGGTAAACCGATAACGATTATCAACACGACCGGAATTATGTGCTAGAGTCCGCGACGAGGCAGGCATCCAAGCTCCCTCTCCACGTCAGGCGAACGGCCCCCATCCACCTCTGGGGGCCGTTTGTTGTAGTATGTGGCTCTGGTGTTGGGAGGTTCGAATGATCCAAAAGTCAGATCCCGTGATTGCGCCCCCGGTTGGGTGGTCCTATCACAAGCCGACATTGAAATATCGCGACGGCCTACCCGTCGGTAACTGCGGGACGCTCGGTAACTTTATGCCGGAACATATCGCCATCGAACTCGGTCTTGAGCGTTGCAAGCGATGCAACTGGAAAGTTTGACGAGTTTGACGTTTGCGGTAATATTGGCAAGATAGTAAACTACCCCCAGTAGCCGAAAGGGTTATACATGAGCAAGAAGAGCAAGATGATCACAGTCACGGTCAAGCCAATCCCGGCGAGTCTGTGGAAGGACATCAAGCTGACAGCGGTCGCCCAGGAACGAACCGTTGCTGATGTCGTAACCGAGGCGCTAGGTAGGTACGTCAAAGACAAGTGAGGTGCAACGATGCTGAGGAAACTGGTAGGGACCTTCACCGCCGCCATACTGCTACTGGCAATACCGTTAGCTGCAGCCGCGGATCCAATCAACCCCAACGACCCTGATTATTGGGAAGACAAATTCGAGCACGCCGGCCACTGCGTCAAATACGAAACACCGTCAGACACGCCCCACGGATACGAAACTGCTGATGGGTTAGCTGTAGTGCTAAACCCCATCCAGCCAGCATGGGGAGATCATTGGGAAGGACTAGTAGTCAAAGCGGCGACGGAAAACGCGGTGTACCCCCATCCCACAGCAGGGGTGGCATACTACGGAGCCAACCCTGAATATGAGGTCTCCCATTGGATCGTGTGCAAGGCCCAGGAGGAACCGCCATCAACGACCACCACCACTTCTACAACAACCCCCCCGACTACAAGCACGACCACAACCACCACACCGGTTACTACCACAACAACCGTCGTCACCACCACCACCGCACCACCGACTACCACCACTACGGAACCGCCTGTTACAACGACGACTGTGCCGGAACCAAAGCTGCCGACAATATGGTGTGAGTGGGACAACCGGGACAAAGACACCGGGGCACACGAGCCGATCATTTCGGACTGGCCGATGCAGCTAGACCCAGGGCTGTTCCAGTTCGCCTACGTGGCATACGATCGGGTAACCGGTGACTACATCGGTATGCAAGAGTTCGGTCCGACCACTCCCGGCTACCACGACTCGTGGGTGGATCCATACCCGCCTGTGCCGGAAACCGGGTTCATCGTTGAGTTCATCGTCAACGGCGAGCTGTACTACACGCTTGACGACCCGGACTGTGTGAAAGAGACACCGCCGACCACCACCTCGCCGACCACCACCTCGCTACCGCCAGTCACAACCACCACCATCCCGGTGTGCCACGACCATGACGGCGACGGGGTGAAGACCTACCAGGTCGACACCGAGAACCACAAGAAAGGCGAGGTCTGCGAACTGCCCAATACCGGTGCGGAACTGGAAGACATCGCTATCGGAGCGGGCGTTATGCTAGCTCTCGGCATGTTGGCGCTCGCAGTGGAAGCTGACCGGCGAGCAAGACGAAACGAGATCTGATTGAAAACCTTCGACGGCATTCTCGAGGCATGGGCGAGGCGTTGGGTACTGATCGGCGAATGTGCCGGAAGTGTCTTGCTCCCCGGCGCCGTCGAAGCGCTACATCAGGAACTTGTTGAGAGCGGATGGTCCCCCCCTGCTCCCCCCCCATCCTTCCCCCTCGGCGGGGGGGGAGCCATCCAGCCGAACACCTCCACCCCACCCCAGATTCACCCCAACCAGATGACCGTGCAAGACTGCATAGCTGAAGACTATGTGGACCCGCATGTCACGCGACCGCACTGACCCCCATAAGCGCTCATGACAGGTTTCCGTGACGAAATCCTGTCAACCCCCCTCAGCAAGTAGCGCTCTTTTCGCTGGCTGGCTCACGTCACAGTGCAGGCACCAAACCCAGATGTCGTAGAATTTGTAGATTGGAAACTCGCCAATACGCACCTGGAACCGGTACTGCATGTATCTCCCACAGAGCGAACAGAAGCCTGGGGTGACACCTGAAGTGTCCTCCAATTCGCTTTCCCAGTTCTCGTGCATACCGTCCATTCGGGTATTGTAGATGTGATGAGAGAAGTTAACGATGTTGTCAAAGCAGCTAAACAAGTCGAGAATGCTTTCAACCTGAAACCAGATGAGAGGATCGAAGACTTGCCTGAAGTTGATTCCAGCGGCGTCAACCTGTCCGCCAGCTTCCGGGAACCCTGGGAGCGAAGCCCCGACGAAACCGAGAAGGCATGGGCCGCTTTCCAGCTTTACCGAGATCTCGGTCCGAAGCGCCGAACCAAAGATTTGCAAGACGCCGGGTTCTCCTCAGCGTCGATACATGGCTGGAGACACAAGTACGAATGGAACCAGCGCGTATCCGCCTGGGACATCGCCCAGGACCGCATCTACCAGCTACGTCGAATCGAAGCTGTCAAAGAGATGGCGGACCGTCACGCCAGTATCATTGTCGACGCCCTCGAGTCCATGTCGATCCCGTTCAAAGCGTTGCAGAGGAAGCTCAAGACCAACCCTCACGCCATCGACGAACTCAGCGAAAAGGACACGATCAAGCTGCTGGACACGGCTTCGAAGATGGCGCGCAACATGCCGGGACTCATGTCATCCGAACGGCTGGTGCGGGGAATGCCAACAGAGATCATCGAGCACTCGGGGGAGGTGACACACACGCATGACCTACACCGAGACCAGATCGGAGACATCCTCACAGCCCTCAGATCCGCTGGGGCTTTTACAGACGGAGGATCTAACGGAAGCGGAAGTGGCGACGATCTCGAGATCATTGAAGCTGAGATTGTCGAGTTACATACCGACGATCCCGTTCCCTAAGCAACACGCCTTCCTGTTGCTCTACGACACCCGGGAAGTGCTGTATGGCGGGGCTGCCGGCCCGGGCAAAAGTGAAGGGCTGTTGATGGAAGCCTCCCGCGACGTCGACGACTACCCCACCCAAGCCCTCATCATTCGCCGCACCTACAAAGACCTTGCCCAGCCCGGAGGTCTCATTCATCGATCCCACCAGTGGTGGAGAAATACTAAGGCGCATTGGGATGGCACCAACTTCACATGGCGGTTCCCATCCGGCGCAACCGTCTCGTTCGGTTACATGGAACACGAAGGCGACGAGCTGCGATACCAGGGTGGTGAATACCACGTCGTATGTTTCGATGAGCTCACCCAAATACGTGAATCCCAATACCTCTACTTGTTCACCCGGACCAGGCGTGTCGAAGGCTTCCCCGTGCCGCCGCGTGTTCGCTCGGCTTCCAACCCTGGGGGACCCGGACACGAATGGGTGCGGAAACGCTGGAACCTCCCATACGGCCCAGCCTATCCTCTGTCGAAAACCCGCAAATACATCGGCGCTACGCTCGACGACAACCCGTATTTGGATCAGGAAGACTACGAAGCGTCGTTGCAGATTCTCGCCGACACAGCCGACGGCAACAGCGTCACATACGAACAGTTGCGACACGGCGACTGGTCGGCGCAAGCCTCAGGCGGGTTCCTGGATCCGAGACGGTTCAAGCAGATCGGCTGGAAAGACGTCCCCGAACCGCACCAGTTCGAACTCGTGTTGCGCTACTGGGACTTCGCCGCTACCCAACCGTCCGACCTAAACCCGAACCCGGACTGGACCGCAGGGGTGAAAATTGGGCGGACCCTACCCAAAGGCCGCGAAATCATCGACCCCCGGACCGGCAACCACATCATCCCCACCCAGGACTACTACATCTTCGACATCAACCGCTTCCGCACCGACCCGGGCAACGTCGAACTGGAAGTCAAGTCAACAGCTAGGCGGGACGGCGCTGGTGTCGCTGTGTGGGTCGAACAAGAACGAGGATCTGCCGGCAAGTCGCTGGTGTGGCGATTCCAGAACGACGTGCTACCCGGCTACCACGTCCACGGCCTCTACGCCACATCGGACAAAGAGACTCGTGCCAAAGCGGTCGCCAACCTGTCAACCTCTGGCCACATCTACCTCGTTGAAGGACCGTGGGTCGACGATTTCCTCGCCGAAGTTGGGGCGTTCCCGGAAGGCGACCACGACGATCAGATCGACGCTGTATCAAATGGGATTATCTGTCTCGAGCGACAGAAACGGATGTACGCTGGGGGCGAAGTAAAGCGTGTCGGGGGATTGAAATCGAAACGTCAGAAGAAAGTGGGGCACTATGGCTACTGAGATACTGGCAGCATACGAAGGCCTCATGACCAAGAAGGATATGCGAAGGCTGAAAAGGAAACGGCGGGTTTGCAAACACAAAGGCCACATCTTTTACGCCGAGTTCTACGACTCGTCAACCGGTGAAGTGTATTGCGAATGTCGGCGCTGCTTCCCTCACAAGGATTCAATTTTGAGAGGGAACCTCTATGATCTAATGCCGAAGGCAGACATGAACGGAGACAACTGATGGCCGTGCCTTTCGATGACACAAGCATCTCGAACGAGGTGCGGCAAGCGATCTTGCGTAAAGAACTTGAAACGCTCACAGCCAACGAGCAGGAATATCAGCGACTCAGAAGCTACTTCGACGGTAAGCAAGAGCTCACGTTCAGCACCGAAGTGTTTCACGAAACGTTCGGCGATGCTTTCGAAGGGTTTGCCGACAACTGGATGACACCGATCGTCGACACCGTGTTGGACAAGATGGAGCTGCGGGGAATCCAGCCGGCGAACGAAGAGATGCAAAACCGGATGCAAACCCTCTGGGACGTGTTTCGGCGCAACGAGATCGATGAGGAACAGTTCTACCTTCACCAAGGATCCCTCGTTGAATCCACTGCCTACATGATCGTTTGGCCAGACCAATCCAAAGGCGGAGTCAGGTTCGACTGGCAGCCCGCCTCCCTCGTTCGTGTCCGCTACTCGAGCGAAGACCGCAAGCGACCCCTGTGGGCTGTGAAACGCTGGGAAGCTGAAAGCGGCGACATCTACGTCTCGATCTACGACGACCAGGCAGTGTGGAAGTTCATCGAGAAAGAAGGATCCGACGCCAGTTTGAAAGCCTCGAGCGCCGACGCCTACACAGAGATCGTCGACTCGGCGTTCCTCAACAACATGGTGAAGCGGGAAGTCGAAGGCGAAGAGTGGCCACTACGTCACCGGTTCGGACGGGTACCTGTAGTCGAATTCCCCAACGTTGGGTTCCGTAGCGAAATCGCCGACGCCACCAGGCAGCAAGACGCCATGAACAAAACCCTCGTTGACATGATGGTTGCCGGTTCGTTCATGGCCTTCCCGCAACGCTACGTAGAAACCGCAGCCCATGCCCCCATCGGTGGATGGAACGCCGGGGCTGGCGAAGTGTGGCACTTCCGTCCCGGGTTTGACGCCGACGGACGACCCATCCAATCCACGTTCGGCCAGTTCGACACATCCGACCCATCCAACTACATCAAAGTCGTTGAGATGTGGCTGCAACACATTGCCTTCACGTCCCGCACCCCGGTTCGCTACTTCATGTCGTCGGATAGGGGCGGGAGAGGCGATGCGCCGAGCGGTGAGTCGCTGCAGGTAGAAGACAAGCCCCTGAACGACAAGGTGGCGCGGAAGCAGAAGATTCTTGGTAACCGCTGGGTCGAGTTGGCATCGATGGCAGCCACCTACGTCGATGGGGTCAACCCGAACGATCTGATCCTCGCCGAAATGATCTGGGAAGACCCGAGATACGAGAACCGGATCGCTGTGCTCGAGGAAGCAAAGTCGATGGTTGAGGTCGGGTTGCCGTTCAAGTGGATCATCCGCCAACTAGGTCTCAGGCCGGAAGAGATCGAAGACATCGAACGGTACAAGGACGAGGAAGTTGCCGAACAGCAACAGCGCCAAGACGAGATGATGGAACGAGCGAATAGTCAAGATTCTGACCAGAATTCAGACTCGGGTTCCGACGACGAATCCGACGACGAGTAGCGCTGCGAAACGCTAACAAACTTCCATAACCTGCCATATTCGTCTACGCTCCGAGTTAACACCCAATTCCTAGATGGAAACCCAGGAGGTGCAAGGTGTTGATTCATAGAGCAGAGGACTACTTGGTAAGCGTTCCGGCCCGGGCGTATTGGGGAGCAGAAGGCGAGGATCCCCCAGCGGATCCGCCACCGCCCGAAACACCCCCCGCCCCGGAACCGCAGGACAAGCAACCCGAGACCTTCCCCGCCGATTACGTCGAGAGGCTGCGAGCGGAAGCCGCCGCCAATCGAGTGAAGAGCAAGGAAGAGAAGGAACGCGCCGAGAAGGCCGAAGCGGAACTGAAGAAGATCCGAGACGCTGAGTTGTCGGAGATCGAGAAGGCGCAAAAGCTGGCAGAAGAGTCGACCTCTCGAGCCAGTGCTGCGGAAGCAAAAGCTCAGGCCCTTGCGTTGGCATTGACCGTAGAGCGGGAAGCCAACAAGCTGAACTTTCGCGACCCCAGTGACGCCCAGTCAATGCTCAGCCTTGACAACATCGAACTCGATGACGACGGGCTGCCGGCAAGAGACGGAATCGAAAAGCAGCTGACGAAGCTGGCGAAGAAGAAACCGTATCTGCTCAAAGAATCAAGCCCCGGAGACGGCGACGGTGGGCCGAAAGACCCACCCAAACCAACCGATGCTTTCAGCAAGAAACGAGAAGAAGAAGCCGCGAGACTCAAGGAACAGGGCTACATCGCAATGCCCACCCGGTAGGCCAGGCGCCCCAGGCATATCCTCCCGAAAGTTTCGCAAGGAAGGAGTCTCTAAGTGAGACCAGACCAAGCCCCTGAAGGGGGTAAATTCCGGGCTACAGCGGCAGCAGCCATTGATGGTACGACCGGTGCCTGGGGCGATGCGGACATGCTATGTGTCGCGCTCGACGCCTCCGGGCAACTGATCCTTGCCACCAATAACGATGTTGTCGGTGTCATCTGGACCCCTGAAGGCCGCAAAGTAGCTGCGGACGGCTCGCACAAGGATGTGATCGGTGATCGCAAGTACACCGTGTTCACCCGTGCCGAGTTCGTGGAAGTAGACACGGCCGCTTCGCCAGCACTGACCGCTGGCGACAAAATCTACGCAACCGCTTCCGGTGACGTGCTCGACACGGGCATGACCACCGGCGATGTGTTCGTAGGTGCCGTGATCGCCGACGCCAACGATGCAGGTGGACGCCTGCTCATCGACATCGGCCTACTCCCGGCTGCCACATAGAAAGGACGGTGAACGTGAAGACCTATCTCACTAAAGCCGCCCTTGATGCGGCTATTGCAAACCCATACGAAACCCTCCATGAACTGTTCGAAGAGGTTCGCCTCGGCAACTACTTCGGCGACGTTCTCGAGGGGCGCTCTGCCCTGAGCATTTTCGGTGCGGCAGAGGGAGCAGCCCCGGCTGGCTTCCTTGCCCGTGAAGACACTCTCGACACTGTTCCCGGCAACCGGGGACTCACTGTTGACGGGCAAAGCGTTAACGACATCTGGACCGAAATGCAGGCCATGCTGTCGGCGTTCAACGCGAGCGCTGATGCCATTGTGGCCTACTTGACGTTCCCGGTGGTCGCCCACACCGAGCGTGTTGGCGTACCTATCAACCCCGGGTTCCAGAAAGCCACCGAGTTCGGACGCCCGAGCAAGATTCGGATGCAGCACGTTCTGCGCGGATTCCCAATCGAGCACTTCGACCTCGGCGACGGCTACACCCAGGAATACATCGATCTGGCAACCGGCGCTCAGCTACTCGCTGTGCAAGCCACTGTCACGACCGCCTGGGCGCAGCTACGGCGCGATATTGTCCTCAAGGCGTTGATGGAGGAATCCAACTACACCGACCAGGACGGTATTGCAGTCAAGAGGCTCTACAACGGCGACGGTGAGGTTCCCCCCACCATCAAGCGTTGGACCCATGCCGGCACCCACACCCACTACCTGTACTCGGCAGGTATCGCGTTCGCTCAGGCCGATCTGGACTCGATGTCCGATCACCTGATCCACCACGGGTTCCGCGAGTTCGGCGATGCAGCTTTCATTCTGCACACGAACCGTGACGACCTTCCTGGTGTGCGCGCATTTGCCAACTTCATCCCGGCAGAGACCGGCGAGCGTCCCCAGGAACTCGCCAACTCTGGTGTGGTACGAGGCCTCCAGCGTGGTGCTGGTGGACTCCAGGTAGAAGGCTGGTGCAACGACTGGACCATCGTTCAGAACAACGACGTCCCCAGCGGCTACCTCGTCGGTACCGTCTCCGGTGGACCGTTCGACGTTCGGAACGTTGTCGGTTTGCGTGTCCATGAGAACCCAAGCGCCCGCGGCTTGCGTCTCATCGAAGGCAACCGGCAGAACTACCCGCTCTACGATTCCGTGTACGACGGATATCTCGGCGCCGGCGTAGGCCAGCGTGGTGCAGCGGTCATCATGTACGAGGACACCGGAACTGGCTCGGCATACGTCGACCCGACCGGTTTCCAAACTGGTGAGTAGCAACACGAACCAGTAAGCCCAGGAGGGGAGAGACCAGTTCTCTCCCCTCCGTTACATCAGGTCGGTGCCGGGAGGCAGATGGGACGGCATCTCCCCCACCCCTCCCGGCACCCCTGAAAGAGAGATGCAATGAAGATAGATGAGGGTCAACTCCAGCTGCGGATACGGGAACTGAAACGAACCGGCCGACCGGAGAAGGCATACCAGCTCCAAGTGGCAATCAAAGAAGGCAGGACGCCGGCCAAGCACCTGCTGTACGATCAGGGGGAAAGCCCCGAAGAGAAAGAGATCATCGGCGAGATGCCGCCACGGACAGGAAGAGGATCTGGCAAGGTAGAGTGGGAAGCGTTCGCTCGAGAACACACCGACTGGCCAGACGAACTGATCGAAGGCGCTGGCGGACGGGACGACCTGATCAAAATGCTCGAGCTGAACGGGATCATCCCAAAAGAAAAGCGGTAGAGCTCAGTGAGTCTTGTAAGCTGGCGTGCAAATACACTGGGAGCAAGCAATGGACGGATACACAATCGCTTGGCTACTGTGGGGCGCCATGTTCGTAGCCATCGAAGGCGCAGCGCTGCTCCGCAAAGAATCAGGCGACACGCTGAGTGAACACGTCTGGAAATGTTTCTCAGTGAAAGACAAGGCAAAGGGCTGGGTGGTGCGAAGAGGCGTGCTCGCCGTATTCCTCGCCTGGTTGACCGCCCACCTACTGGGAGCCGGGATCTGATGGTTGCTGAACGAGAATACGCGATGGTGATGGCTGAGGTGGCCGCTCATGGTGGCTCGTTTTATGCGACCGCGATCGACAACAGCCAGGTGTTCAGCTACTACTTCGAGGCACACATCCGGGCAGCTGAGGAAACATACGGCTGTGACGTGTATCCGTATGCATACGGGACTGAAGGGTCGTTCCTGGTCATGGCTGCTGGTCATCATGGCTGGTGGCACGACCCGGAAACAGCAACGTTGTATATGTCACAAGGGACCGACACCGACAAAGCGATCGTGTTCGGGTTGAACGCTGACCGGCTAGCGACGATCCTCGCAGCGGCGGCTACTGACGGGATCAACGTGGTGCGGCAGGTCCGGTTGGACACGAACGAGGTGATCTAATGGCCTTCACCGTTGTAGCCAACCTCGCCAACATCGACCTCGCTGAGTCTGCGACCACCTGGTCCATCGGGTCGCTGGACGCTGACAAGTATGTGCAAGGCAACAACTCGGTCGGGTTCTACATGACGAAGAACTTCCGGGGGTCCGTAACCATCACCCCTGCCTCATCAGTGGCGTGGGCCACCGGGGACCACCTCTATTTCTGGTTAGCATCGGACGTAGCCTCCAAGACCGAGGCCAAGACTACCGGCACCACTACCGCTTCCGGGTACACCGTTCGGGTCACCCTGGCGTCCGGTGCATACCGCGAATGGCACTTCGCCGGATCAGATGTGTGGGACGGTGGCTGGCGCTGTTTTGTGATCGACCTCGGGCACACCGGCAATGAGCTGTACGCCAGCTCCGGTACTTTCTCGTCGGCATCCAACATCGCCAGCGTCACCTACTACGTTGACCTCTCCAATTCGGGCAACATTCGGAACGTTCCGGCCAACCACTACGGAGACGCCATCCGAGTCGGCACCGGGCTGACCGCCTACAACACCTCCGCAACCGACGCAGCATTCGACCTGGCCGATATCGCAGCGGCCGATATGGCAACCGCCAACATGTACGGCATCCTCCAGACCCAGACCAAGGGCGGGTCTGCTCTCGGATGCCAAGGCCGAATCATCCTCGGAGACAGCGGGTCCACCAACCATCTCGACTTCGACTCCCAGGGAGAGCTACTGGAGTTCCTCCAAAGGGACGGCACCGGGGCAGGCATCGTTGCCAATGCCTTGTACGGCATCGAGGTGGTAGCCAACTCGACCGGCACCGACCAGGACTTCAAGATGGGGACCAAGGTGGGAACCGGAGCCAATGCTCGTGGCCGGGACGGCACCACCATCAGATCCGGTGGCTCAGCGGTGTACTGGTACTTCGAGTCGGTCGACGCTGACCTTCACAACTTCACCATGTATGGCTCTACCCTGAGTGGAGCAATCGGTGGTACCAACTATGGCGTAGATCTGGACACCCCAACCACCACATTCGAAGTTGCGGGCTGCGTGTTCGATAGCTGTGAGGGCGTGGTGCTAGCCGACGCTGTGGCCACCTTCTGTACCTGGCAAAACTCTGCCACCGATGCCACCACCGGGGCGCTTGTGTGGCAAGACACCGAAACCGACATCGAGAACTGCTCGTTCATCAACAACGTGAACGGTATCTACATCGGGACGTTGACCGGGGACATCACCCTTTCCGGCATGACCTGGAGCGGCAACACCTACGACATCGAGTATGAGCACACCGCAGACTGGGACGCCAACTATGACGGGACCGCTCCATCGATCAATAACACCTCTACCGGCACGTTGACGGCAGTCTCCTCCAAGACCGCCACCTTCACCCCTGTCGAGAACGGATCGGCGTTTACGATCACCAGGAACAGCGACAACTTCCTCCTGCATGATGTTTCGTCCACTACTGGAGGCCAGGTCGTGTATACCTACGACGGTGCTCTGGATGCGACAGCAGCCACGGTTCACATCATCATTGTTGGTAAAGAACCCATCGACTTTCCGTGGACATTGGCAGAGGGGACTGTCCCCGTTTCTCAAGTCACAGATCGCATCTATTCCAACCCCTAGACGCGTGACCCCTTTGACATCTGATGCTACGGTACGGAGAGATTTCCAAGATTTGTCAAACGCGAGGCGGCAAAGGACTAGCACATGGCGAAGATTACCGATCCTGACCAGTTGAATTTCGGCACTGAAATAGTGGTCGACACTACTGGTCCCAAAACCATTCAGCTAGTGGCGACCGGGAACCTGTCGAACGCTTCTCCAGCTGCCGTTAATGGTGTCACGATGCAGGCTGTCTATTCAAAGACAGTCGAGGGCTGGGAATCCACCCTTGCTTATCGTCGCCACTCGTTCCCGATCAAGATGTATACCCCAAACGAGGGAGAGTGGATCAACTCCTGGGCGCCAGATGACGTCACCACCAACGAGCTGATCCGTGACGCCGGGATGATCGAGACCGACGGTACCTGGCACATGGGTCTGTTCACCCTGGGAGATTTCCCAGCAGACACAGACCAGGGATACTACGTCCAGTCTGGTGCTCTCGACGGGACCGTGGTCAACTTTGACCATACCGGTGAGATCAACGAGATGGTGGAGATCAAGGGAACTGGTGGTACCCCGGACAACACGTCCTACCTCGGTGTGTTCTATCGGACCCGCCCCAACTACTACGACTTCTACGAAGTGGTCTCCGGGCTGCAGCTCTCTGCCCTGACCGCTAAGCGCGAATCGATTCCTCTCGGATCCACACCAGATCCACAGATCACCGAGTCGGACGCCAACATCGACGCCAACACGCCATACACCGGCATGACGCTCGACTTCCTGACCGGCGAGTACGGACTCGAAGGTGCGGCAGGCGGTGCAGAGACGTGGGCCATCTCCCAGGTGTATGCTGCTGGAGATGCCATTGCCGACTCGAGCGGTAGATACTTCCGGGTCACCGTCGGCGGCACATCGGCTGGTAACGACTCTGACCTGGCCGGTGGTTCGGACACGGGTGTGACCTACGAGGTCCACCCGGGTGAGCGCCAGATTGGATCGACCTACTATCTGTTCTCCCGGATCATCGACGGCAACTTCGGATCTTTGTCTGAGTGTTACCAGTGGGGATGTCGCCAGGAGCGGCAAACCGGTGACATCAACGACGACATCAACCTTGACGGATTCGGAACCGTGAAGGGCCAGCTCTGTCCGCACCTGTTCCAGTACCAGGCCGCCGGGTTCGACGGCACCATCCTCAAGCTGGCCGAAGGTGTCATGCTTGATGACCCGGCAGCAGCCGAAGCTAACAACATCGTCTTCTACCCGCACTCACTTGATGGCACCTACCCCAACTCAGGCAATGGTGTGCAGTACCCGTTCACGGTCAACATCCAGGTGCTCGATGCATCATCCAGCAACAACCTGGCCGGTGGCCGACTCACTTTGTTCTTCGCCAACGACGATGCCGGCGACAACCTCGGGTATGACTTCGACACCGACAATGCCATCGTGATGCAGGAAGACGACCTGACTCCGATCGACATCGCATCGTTCACGGCTGCTGAAATGAACTTCACCTACGACTATGACGTGAACACCCAGCGAGGCACTGGCTCGGATGGCACACCTGTTCCTGTCAAGGCAGTGGCGATTAACGCAGGATCCTCTGAACCTATTGTGGTGGATGCCACACTGACCAGAATCGACAACGTTGCGATTCGGATCAGTGCCCAGGACGACAGGAACTACTCGAATCCGTAAGGGAGCACCATGAGTGAGGTTGAGATAATGGACGATGACATCAAGGTGTGGGAGCCGACTCACGGAAGTTCCAACACGGGAAAACGACGCCTGTGGAGACGCAACCGGAACGCTGCCTATCGCCAAGCATACAAAGAGCGAATCGGCGAAGACCACCCGGCCTCTCTTGAGGAAGAGCCGGGGGAGGATCTTCGCAAGTTGCTCGAGAAGACCGAGCCTCCGCACGGGATGAACTGGGATGACTTCGGGAAACTCTGGGATCTGCATCCCGAGCATCCGTACACCCCGGTCTTGAGGAAGCAGTCGGTGGATGCTGAGTGGCAGCGTCACCTCGAAGAGCAGGGTCTAGCGTAGGAGGCCACTGTGGGGGCCAAGCTCTACGCAGACACAGCTAACAAAGTTCTGGTGATCACTCAGGCACCGGATGGTGACGGGTTCATCGACATCAACGTCCAAGTGGATGTGTGGTCTGACCTGATCGAAGACTGGGAAAGCGACGTGGTGCTTCGAGGTCACACGTTCCCAATTGTTCTCGTCGGCGCTCAGACAATCTCGGCTGGGAAGCTCGGGTCGACATACGTGTTGCTCGACCCGTGGCAGATCGAACCATACGAAGCCGACCATGACCTGAACATCAACGGCAACCTGTTCACCGAATCGGCATTGACGAAGCTGGTGTTGCCAACAGTTGGTGACTACACCGTGACTGTGAACCGGAACCTGTCGACACTCGTTGAGGTTGTCGAAACCGGCACGTCCGGGTTGACCCCAACCGAGTCGCAGGCACTCATCGACATCGATGCGAACGTCGACGCGTTGATTGTCGACGTGGCTGCGCTCGAGGCCAAGATCGATTTGCTACTCAGCGCCCAGGATCTCACCAACGAGCAGAAAGAAGCGGAGCACTGGACAGAGATCTCACTAGCGCCCGAAACGACACCAGGGAAGCTGGTGCTGCGCAACACGTCGGTGCTGAGGCGATGGGAAGCTGACGCATATGAAACGGAGCCGGGAACCACCCCGATGATCGGTTACCGCGGCACCGGTCTCGAGTACATCGGTCAGCTAGCGGAGGTGGCGTATTCGTGAGCCATACCGTCTATGCCCACCTGCCGGCCATCGGTCTCGGCAAACGAGACCCGATCCGTCCGCACGTAACAGGCGGTATCGGGGCGGGCTTGCCCTTGTTCATAACCGAAATCCTCGGTTCTCGCACCTACAGAGACGGGCTGCGTTCATACGTCGATCTCGACGCGGCGACCGTCAACGCCATACGCACCTACCTGATAGCTGAACGAGGCTTTGACGTCACAGAACGAACGTTTGTCCCATTTATCAGGTCAACGTCGCCTCTCGAGCGGCTCTGGTCGGATGTGATAAGGATCTGGGGCAAGTCGCAGCGGGAAGGCACATCGGCCCGCCTGTATCTCGACTCGAAACGCAACTACGACTAGGATTCCAACATGGCTCTTTCCGCAGAAATCGTAACCCTGATCCGGGATGAAATCGGTGGTGACCCTGACTTCTCCGACGACGACGCCGGGTTTGACTCCGCTACCCAACTCGGGTCGCTCGAGGCTATCTACACAGCTGCCAAGCGTGGCAACGAGAACGTGCTCAGGACTGCCTTGATCTGTTGGCGGTTGCGACAGAAGGACTATGTGAAGCGCGGGTTCGACGCCACCGCATCTGGTTCGTTGATGGCACGTCGGCAGCGCATGAGGGAACTGGACCGGATCGTGAAGGAATACGAGATGCTGGTTGACACGACCGCCCGACACGCCAACTCAACGGTGCAAAGCGACTATCAGCAACACGCTGACAGCTCAGAGTTCAGCTAATGCGTGACAAGGCTTATCGGCTACTCCTCGAGCTGATAGTCGATGATTTGCAGAAATACACCGAAGCCTATTTGCCGGAAGAAGCTGTGGCGCTGATCACCGACAAAGGATGTATCCATCCGCTCATCAACCAGCGCAGATCAAAACATCAGTTCATGGTTTCCACCACGCTCGTGAAAGAAGCGATCGAGGAGATCCATTACAGAGGTGATAGGGCTGTAGCTATCTTCCACAGCCACCCCACCTCGTCTGCCAACCCATCAGACGCCGACAAAGAGATGATGCAGCAAGCAGATGACACCGTGTTCATGATCCTGGGAACAGACCGCCTCTCGGCGTATATGTGGGAAGATGGGGAAGCCAAAGAGATAGCCCGAACCCGCCTGGAGTAGCCGATGGCCGACCTGATAACAGAACTGGAGCTCAACGGCCTGCGAGAAGATTTCAACGAGATGATGGGGACTGCTGCGGGTCGGGACGCCAAGATGACAATTGAGATCACTCGGGTGACCAGCAGCACAGTTGGTGAGATGGACGAAGACACGCTGCAGTACCCTGACGCTGTTCCCAGCATCATCTACAGCGGTGAGGCATACATCTCGCCCATTGTGTTCCGGCGCGACCGTCAAGAAATCGCAGGTGGAGAAACAGTGCGGATTCGTCAATACCGCTGCCTGCTGCCGTGGGACGCCCCGAACATAGAACTCGATGATGTGGTGAAGATTCTCACCTCCTCCGATCCGCATTTTGCCGGCAGGATCCTTGACGTCACCGACGTCATGTTTGAGGCAGAACTAGCTGCACGCCGCATCACGCTGACCGACACTGGCGCATCGGACGGCAACACCGAGAACTGTTAGGGGGTAGCCGTGCCACCAGGCCAGCTCTCACTGTTCACAAGAGCTTCAGAAAACAAGCGAATAGCGAAGCAATCCGGGATGGCTCTCGAGATGACTATCCAGGGGGCGCTAACCACGTTCGAACACTTCGTTGTGTCGCCCGCCTATCTCGCTGCCGGATCCCAATCAGTCGTGCAAGTCACCGGCATCCTTCTCGCCGACTATGCCCGCGAGTTCCACCGTCCCAACATCGACACGGGTGACACGTTCAACTCGATTGGGCCAAGCGACCGTGGCTCAGTGTTCATGGAGGCACCCGGCACCTACGCAGTTGATGTCGGCCCCCGCACCCCGCAAGCCCTATTTCTCGAGTTCGGTTTCACTCATTGGAAATCCGGCAAGTTCATCCGTTACCCGTTCATGATTCCTGCCGCTGATCTGGTGGCACCAATCTTCGCCGACGCGATGCTGCAAGTTGTTCAAGGCGTCGGTCGGCGCCGTTCATACACCAACCCGGTAGCGTCGGCGACAGGAACGATGGACAGTTTCCGCTCAAGCCTGTACTCGTTCTCGAAAGCGGCAGGTGACGTGCGAGTGCTTGGTTTCGGTGGATTGGCCGGTGCTCGAGGCGCTGCCCTTTCCACAGCCAAGATCCTCGGTGACGTTGAAGGTGTCATGAGGGCAGCACTATTTGCTCGTGTTTCCCGTCGTGTCGCCGGTAGGTTCGCCTCAGGCAGCCTCAGGGCCAGTGTCTCGGCAAACGTCGTTGGACCCAACACCCAGTTCGCATTAACCGGTGACCGTCTCCTCAGCCGGTTCACAGGCTTCGGTGTTGGGCGAGGATTTGGTAGCATCGGGCTGTAAGGGAGCGACCACATGCCACGACCGAAAATCAAACCCATTGTGAAAGCCGTAGAGAACGTGCTGAGTGGTATCATGTTGGGCGGGAAGCAGATCCCGATAGGGTTAGGCGAAGCACCGGAATGCCCACCACCGTATCTCATCATCTCTTCCGGCACCCAGGGTGGATACACTGGACCGTGGACTGATCCAGACGCTGACGCCAGCGACCGGATCCAAATCACTGCTGTGGGCATCTCCGATGAGACGTCGCTAGGGGCTTTAGACAAAGCCAGGGAACAGCTCACTTTCGCCAACCTGGTAGCAGAAGGGATACCGGACCGGAAGATTCTCAGCGTAAATCTGAACCTGTCTCGCGGCGGGTTCGTTGAGCAGCGGGGAATTCCAGAGCCGCTATTCTCAAACGTCGATCAGTACTTGATCGCCACAACGCCCGGTTAGGAGACACGATGGCCGAAGAAGTATGGGTTGAGCACAAGGTTCTTGGCGGTGCGCCCCGCAAGGTCACGAAACAGGAATTCGAGAAACGCTTAGGGTCGAAAGGCTGGAGTCTTTGCAATCCAGTGCCGCGCAAAACCGTTCCTTCCTTCGGGGTTAGCGACGTGGAGGGGCAGCGCCGGGCAGAGTTGAAAGAAGCTCAGGAAGCGGCTCGCAACACTCCCGTGTTCGAACCGGGCGAGATACGAAGAATGGAGCTCAGGCTGAAACAGGATCAGCTACCCTCGTTCGACCCGGCCGCTGAGCGACGGGCCGAGTTGCAAGCCAACAATCTCGAACGAGTGTTGGAAGATCTGGTTGTAGAAGCGGAAGCTGTTGACCTGGAAGAAGAGGTCGAGATCATTTTCGAACCTGACCCGGAGCTGCTGTCTGGCGAAGAGCTTGACGAATAATTCCCCCTGTAGCAAGATTTTCCAGTATGCTCCCCTGAGAGCCAACGCCAAGGAGTAACTGATGGCCCGAATAACCCCAGATGGGTATACCAAGGTTCACGTCGTCGACACGATTTCTTCGCTTGCCGCACCCACGGAAGCTGAGATCGCTGCCGGCACCGAAGTCACCCCGTTTCTCACCCCAGCTGGGCTGGACACCCCCGAAGAAGGAACCGACGCCGACTCGAGCGACCTGAGTTCGGCTCGGGACAAGTCCATCCCGGCAACAATCGGTGGTGTGATCACCGGAGAGTTTTACCGTGACGACGGGACAGGTGGCACAACCGACGACGCATGGACCGCTATGCCTCGCCTCAAGATCACGCACCTTGTCATCGCAAGGTTCGGTGGTTCAGACACCGACAACGCCATTCAGGCCACAGACAGCGTTGAGGTTTGGCCGGTGCGTGTATCGCAGCGTTCCAACTCTCGTCTTGCCCGTGGCGATGCCCTGCGTTTCACCGTCAACTTCGCCCTCAGGGACGACCCGGTAGACGGCACGGTTGCCTAGAACTGGATACCTGTACGTCGGGTTCCGCCACTCTCTGAGTCTATTCGGAACCATCAGGCGCAGGCTCCACGACCAGACCCGCTATACTCGGCGGGTCTGGTTTGCGTATGACAGGAGATGCAATGGATCCAACAAGTGATGAAGCGGGCATGGAAGCTACTTTCGATAAGCCAACAACAATGGCCGAGATCTTGGCGGCGAAGAAACGCATTGTGAAAACGGTCCAAATCCAACTTGACAGCGGGATTGCTTTGCGGTTGGAGGAACTGCAGGAACAAAGGGCGCAAGCGGTCAGGGACGACCGGCGCATGAACCGCAACCCGCTGGCCCCCGGGATCGAGCGGCAAATCGAGGAACTCACAGAGCAGGCTCGAGACACCGTTGTTGAGTTCAAATTTGGGTCGATTGGCCGGGCCGCTTTCGAAAAGCTGATGCGCGCTCACAAGCCCGACCAGGAAGACAAGAAGGAAGGCAGCGTGTTCAACACGAAGACCTTCCCGCCGATTTTGGTGGCCGCCACGTCGATCGAACCAGAGATCAACGAAGAGCAAGCCAAGCAGATGTTCAACAGCCCCGAATGGAACCAGGGCGAGTTGCTGAAGTTGTTCACGGCGGCGATGCTTGCCAATTCGGAATCCCCTGATATCCCTTTATCCAACAGCGGCTCCGAACCGATGCCCGCTATCGAGCTGAAGTCCAATTCTGCGTCGACAGCGGAATCCCCTACTCCCACTTCCTCGGACGAGTAATCGCACCCGGCGAAGAGTTCTGGACTGAGCGTGACAGAGAAATCGTTGTAGCTTGGTTCGCCGAGAAGAACCAGGAGTGTCCCCGGTGTGGTACCAGGACGGAAGAGTGGGACGAAGACTACGACGCCTACGTTGCTGAAGGCAGGCGTTGCCTTGGGTGCGAGAAGATCGAATTCGAGCTTGAATCGTGGCGTGACGAAGGCAACCCTCGAGGCATCTCTGTTCGCCTTGTTCGCCCAGATCAGCAAATAAGGCCTACAATTCCCCCAGCATCTTCCAAATAACTGAGAGGGGCCGTCCGTGGCCGATCAGACCATTACCATACGCGTTAATGCGATCACAGGCCAAGCCCAAGCCCAACTTCTCGCAGTAGGCAAATCCACCGGCCAGATGGTCGGCCGAATGGACACTGCCGCCAGATCCGCCCAAGCCAAGATGCAGGCTTTCGGCTCTGCAGCTGCCACCTTCGGTAAAGTAGTGACCCTGGGTGTTGCTGGCGGGCTTGCGCTGTCTGCGAAAGCTGCCATCGATTTCGAATCGTCATTCACCGGTGTGAGGAAAACACTCGACGCGACCGAACCGCAGTTTCAGAAACTGAGCGACGGGATCCGGGACCTAGCCAAAGAAATCCCAGTTAGCGTGAACGAGCTCAATCGGATTGCCGAATTGGGAGGTCAGCTCGGCATCTCGGTGGGTGGTATCGAAGGCTTCACTGAAACCATTGCAAAAGTCGGGGCGACCACCACTGTCGCTGCAGACGAAGCGGCGATTTCGTTTGCCCGGATAGCCAACATCCTTGGGCTGGGTGAAAACCAATTCAGCCAACTCGGGTCCTCGCTAGTGGATCTGGGCAACAACTTCGCTACAACTGAAGACCAGATCCTCACTTTTGCTCTCCGCATTGCCCCGGTGGGCCAAACCGTCGGATTGACCGCCGACCAGGTGTTGGCATTAGCCACTGCGTTCTCGTCTGTTGGTGTGCCGGCTGAGCGTGGCGGAACTGCGGTGCAAAGAACATTCATCGAGATCGCTCGGGCAGTGCAAGAGGGTGGTGCAACTCTTGACACCTTTGCAGAGGTCGCGGGTGTCACTGTCGGAGAATTCTCTGAGCTGTTTGAAAGCGATGCAGCCGCAGCCCTCGATTTGTTCCTCATCGGGTTGGGTCAAGTTGCTGCTGCCGGGGGGAACGTATTTGATGTGCTCGACCGGGTGAATCTTGGCAACCAGCGAACAGTGCAAGCGTTGCTTGCTGTCGCCAACTCGAGCGGCATTCTCACCGAAGCGTTAGAAACCGGTGCTTCAGCATTCAACGAATACGATGCCCTGACCGAAGAGTTCGACAAACGCCTCGAGACGACTGCCAGCAAGCTCACAATCGCCAAGAACCAGATCGTCGACTTGGGTATCGAGATCGGGACCACATTGCTGCCACTGATCGGAGACGCAGCCGAGAAGTTCCAAGACTTCGCTGCTGGCATCGGGGCTGTCGACGGACCGGCCCGAGCCTTGCTAAAGATACTTGCAGCGTTGATACCGGCACTGACCATCTCTGGGATAGCTGGCAGCAAGCTCACAAAGATCTTCGGAGTGTTCCTGCCAAATGCTTTCAAGGGCGCCACCGCCAGTGCAGCACTTCTCCGGGGAGCTCTCGGGTTCGGCTTCCTCGCAGCTGTCGGCGCAGTGGTGAAGATCATAACCGATATCGGCACAGCAGCCAGAGAGTCGAGCCAACGCGTCGATGATCTGGCCGAAGCTGTTGCGAACGTTGGGTCTTCGAACGTCCGTGACTTGATTATTGGTGGGTTGGGCGAGAAAGACCGGAAGCTGCTTGACGATCTGGGCATCAGTTACAAAGTGTTCGCTGATGCTGTGCTCGGCAACGAAGTCGCACAGAAAATCCTCGAAGACTTCCTGGTGATCGAAGACTCAACTGGTGCCTATCTCGAAACAGCAGACAAAGCGATCCAGTTGCAGAGCTTGTTGACGGAACGCACCGACGAGTACACAGCGGCTTTGGAGCGGCAACGCCAGGCGGCGGCTCAGGAGGTGGAGCAAGCGAATTTGGAAGCCATCGCGGAGGGCTACGAATCGATCGACGAGAAGATGCGCGAAGAAGCACTGATGAACGCGGCATCTGGGATTACGGAAATTGGCGATGCTGCGGACTATACGGCTGACGAGTTGGACGAACTCGCTGACCAAATGGAAGACGCCTTTGACGAGTTCGATTCGATTATTGACGCTTCCGACAATTTCATCGATTCGATTGTCAACCTGGCAGAAGCCCAGGCCGAACTCAACGACACTACTGAACCCACTTTCGAACAGCTTCAGGCAGTGAGGGGCGCATTCACCGATCTAACCCGGGCTGCTCGAGACCTCGGCCCCGAAGGCATCCAACCAGCCATTGCCCAGCTCGACCAGATGTTGCTTCTTGGTCTCTTAAACGAGGAGCAGTACCTCGAGTTCTTGAACATCCTGCTCACGATGCAGCCAGTGGCTAACGCCTTCGCTGGTGGTGCCGATTTGATCGTAGGCAACATGGACGCTGTGGCCGGTGCCGCAGAAATCGCTGGTGTCTCTGTTTCCGAATTCATCAACTTGCTACTCGGCCTCGACGCAGCCATGTTGGGAACAATCCAGAACGCCGGCAACTTCGCGGCAGCAATCGGGTTAGCCAACCGGGCTGTGCAGTCGGGTCTCGGCACCACCGTTTTCGGAGCTATCGCTGAAGACCTCGGCACCGACATCAGGTTGGTGGATCAGATAGCTCGCCGCATCCAGGAACTCGAAAGTGGTTTCGTATCTATCGGTGGCGACATCGCAACGGCTATTGGCACAGGGATTCGCGGTGGCGGTGGCGGTGGCGGTGGCGGTGGGGCTGGCCCCATCGAAGAGGCCGTTGAGGATGAACTCGAGGCAGCGTTAGAACTAATCCAGAGCCAACTCGACGCGTTCCGTGGGGCCATCGACGCCAACAGGGACTACATCAAGAGCATTCAGGAACTCAAAGACGCTGAGGAAGAGCTGGCCGAGCTCAGACGGGAACAAGCCGACCTCCCGGACCAGATAGCCGAAGCTGAAGAACGGTTGCAAAGAGCGCGGGAGGATGCGGCTCGTGTCACTTTGGATGAGCAACTGGCAATCGAGATCGCTGAGGAAAACCTTGCCAGAGCGCAACTGGCTTATGCGCAGGGGCGTATATCTCTCACCGAACTGCAGATAGCAGAACGTGAACTCGAAGAAGCCCGAGCTGACGCCACTGGGCCAACCGATGAAGTAGCCGAAGCTGAGGAAGAGCTTGAAGATCTGCGGCAAAGAGAAATCGAGATTGCCGAAGACCTCGCCGACGCTGAACTTGCCCTACTTGATGCCCAGCTGGCCCTTATCGACGCTCAAATAGATCTCGTTAATGCCGGTAGGGACTTCAACGAACTGGGAAGAGACGGTATCGACATCTTCAGGGCATTGGCAGAAGAGGTCGGGCTGACGGCAGAAGCTATTGAACGCCTGATCGAACTAGGCCTCGGGGTCGAAGATGTGGACTCGGTTCTTGGAGGTCGGCTGATACCGGCAATATCAGGAGGGGACGAAGATGATGGCGCCCCAACTGATCCGTCATCTCGCACCTACACAGTCAAAGCCGGCGACACGCTCGGAGCCATAGCCGCACGCCTGGGCACGTCAGTGAGCAACCTGGTTGCTCTCAACGGCACCGTATACAACTCACTATCAGGTGTCTCGAGATCACTTGACCCGGATCTCATTTACCCAGGCGACATTCTCAAATACGCTTTGGGTGGAGTGGTGCCCGGGATGCTCGGGCAGCCCCAGCTCGCTATTGTGCATGGCGGCGAACAGATCCTTTCCCCATCAGCGACTCGGCGCCAACATCAACTAGAATCCCAGCCCATAATGATCGAGAACCTGAATTTGCAGGGAGTGTTTGACCCAACTCGACCCCAAGAGTGGGCCCGGATCATGCGAGCAGTGAGAAACGACCTGGAATATGACAGACGGTCACGAGGGGGCAGATAATGGGTGTACTCGAAGTGGGCCGCTGGGGTAGGGATGTCTTAACCACCGATCCTTCCAACATGTCGTTCCGGGTTAGTGGTGACGACGAGGTTGTGAACATTAATGGATTCATCAAAGACACATCGTCATTGGCGGATGCTTTGACACTGCGGGACCAGCTGGTCGGGCAAGTCAAGTCGACTCGACGGATAGGGCTAGTCGACGTTCATTCCGACGTCGACGACACTATTGACGGGTTCTACATTCTTGAGAGTGCCTCGATGAATGTGGAACGCAGTTTGGGATCGCTGATCGACAAGGGTTTCATCCCATACCAAATGTCACTGAGGAAACTCAATACGAACTTGTTCGAATCGGTAGTTAGCGGGGCGAAACTTGGCGGTTATACCAACGGCGACCCATTCGTTGCGCCGCCGACGGGCATGGAGGTAGTGAACCCTGAATCGTCTCTAGTTTCCGGATCCACATACTTCAACAATGTGGCACGACCCGTCGAACCAGTAGCCGATTCTGACACCTCGATGCAGGTGCTTTACAACATCAACGCCCCTGGATCCGCTCTTCCAATCGCCCCATCATGGTATTGCTCGCCGCGATTGTTCGCTGGCGGAGCGGTAACTTTCAAGCTCGACGGCAAAGTAGTGTCCGGCCTTACCACCTATCACAACAAGACCACTAGCTTCTCGGGCGTTACTGGCGATCCGCTCGAGGACGACGACTGGGAACTTTCTAATGGCATTATTCGTATTGTTGGGGCTGCCGATACGACAGCAGTGTTCGCTATTGAACTGTACGAAGGAACTGGTAATGGTTGGACTTCATCAGAAGAATTCGGGCTGACATCAACAGCTACCACCGTGATTACTCATCAGCCGTGGGAGTACCTTACGGTCTTGCGGAACGATTACGAAGCTGTGACGGTCCGGTTTGTCAACCGCCATGAGATAGGTGGGTTAAGCATCGCTAAGCGCCGCATCCTGGACTTGAACCTTCGACGTGGCTCAAGGTTCGCAACTCTCAGATCGCAGCTTCACGTCACCAGTTCTAATGGCGGTCTTGAGCACGCCACCGGATCTGCGGCTACTGATCCTTCCGGTTCAGAACCCAATTTCATTGAACGCTCAACGAACGACGCGAGTGGCAATCGGTGGGCTATGGGGGGCGGTGGAACCACCGATCTCGTTAATGGTGGCTTGGTGCAAAATGCCCCATACCATGTTCCGTTTGAAGGCTGGATCGGATATGTCCTTGATGGTTCCTCCGCGATAACCGGCGACACGTCAACCAATCTTGATGCTCAGTTCTCTTTTCCGATACACGAACGCGTCCTTCCTGTGGTTCCTGGTGGGGTGCTAGTGTGATTACCGAAGAGCTCATGGAACATGGTCGCTGGGATCTGTCTCTCAGCGAAACCACCCCGTCAGGTATCAGAGACAGGATCGTTGAACGGGGACACATCCTCATTACTAATGTGCGTATCGATCCGATCACATTCGCCGACGGCACAATCACCGACGCCTCGATGAAGGCCCTATCAGAATACACCGGTCGGGTAGATAGGGTCTCGCCCGGACTGGCAGGGGTCACCTCTTGTGACATTGGCGGGACCCACGTCTCGGTTTGGCTGGGAGATTCCGACGGACGCGGTGTCATCTTCACTACCACCAAAACGTTTTCGGCTGCTACTTGGTCGTCGTTCATCAGTTCGATTCGCCCCACTTCGATCGCGGCCGGCACAGTTACCAATAATCCGTCAACGGTCACTGCTGATTACTTCGGGATCACAGCCAAAGCAGCCCTAGATCACGCTTGTCCCATTGCTGGCGCCGAATGGAAAGTCACCAACGACGGCAAACTTGACTCGGGGGTCGAAGGCGACTTGTTTGTCACTACCCCGGAGGCTCTGATTATTCGCGAAAGTGTCAGTTGGGATCCGAACATTACAGTGCGCCCGTCGCCACGCATGGGAGTTCAGCTCGACAGCAACAAATGGGTCTCGGAAGTGCATCTGGCAGGCCGGGTAAGCGCTGCAGCCGGGGACGAAGATATCATCCTCGCCTCAGCCGACCTTACCGATATCAGCGCCACCAACCCATATAAAGATTTTCAAGGGAACGCCGACACCACCGCGATTCTTCACAATGATACCGTCTCGTTTGTTGCCCAAGCTCAAGGCGCAGCTGAGGCCGCATTATCCGCATTCATCGAACTCGAGGAATTAGTAACCGTTGACTTGAATGGCTTCTATGTCGGTGGTGAGTTCTCTGTCGGTGATTACGTTTGGGTATTCGACCCCCCGTATATTTGGGACTCAAGCAACCAGCTTTTCTTTGCTGGCAATTTCATCTTTCCACGGAAAATGCGGGTGTATGCACGCACCTGGCCGGTGCTTAAGGGCATGGGGGTGTACTACCGGGACAAAGACGGCAACTACACCGATTTGAGCGACTATGTGCGCGAAACTGGCACAGCCACCATCGACGTTGGCAAACGCCCCAATAACCCGATCAGCGACATTCAGCAAATCGCCAGAACTGGCCTCTTCTACGCCCAGCTTCCACCCGACCTAACCAACTCCCTGATTGACACATTTGTTTACTCCATTCCCGGCGAACTCGAAGTAGCAACTGGCGACCTACGAGTACCGATGTCTTACGCTGGCGATATTGTGCGAATCCGGTTTGCGCTCGGCACAGCCCCTACCGGGAGTTCAGCGATTGCTGACGTCAACAAAAACGGGACAACGGTTTACACAACCCAAGCCAACCGTCCAACGATTGCAGACGGGGCTAACGACTCGGGTGCTGGAACGAGTCCAGACGTCACAGCTTTCGTAGCTGGGGACTACTTAACTGTCGACATTGATCAAATAGGAAGCACCACGGCCGGGAACGATGGTGTAGTGATAATCGAGGTGACCAAAGAATGAGTTTGCTGTTCATGGACGGGTTCGATGATGACCTATGCAACGCTGGTTACAAAGGGTACATAGGTCAGTCACCTACCGGTAGCGACATATCCACCACTTATGGTCGCTTCTCCACCAAAGGTGCACGCATAGGCGACATAACCAATGATTACCTTGATCGGGCTACTGGCTCAACGAACGACACAATTATCCTGGGATTCGGTGGGTACATAGCTAACCTCAGCAACGCAGATGTGTTTGTGAGGCTGCTTGACAGCGGGATTGTTCAAATCCAGTTTCGCCTATACGATGACGGTTCGATCTCGGCATTTCGAAGTAGCACCCTGCTTGGCAACAGCGGTCCAAACAAGTTCCTTGAGGATGTGTGGCAATACTGGGAGATCAAGGTCAAGATTGCTAACACTGGCGGCACCGTAGACGTTCGGGTCAACGGAGTTAGCATCCTGTCTTTGTCTAGCCAAGACACGCAACAATCAGCGAACGCGTATGTGACTAACTGGCAAGTAGCTGGCGGATCCGGCTACATCGAAGAATTTTGGATAGATGATCTTGTCGTAATGGACGGGTCAGGTTCATCACCATACAACAACTTCCTCGGTGACATTCATGTTGAATTGATTCTTCCCGATGGTAATGGCAATAGCAGTGGCATGTCGGGTAGTGACGGGAATAGCACCGACAATTATTTACTCGTCGACGACAACCCGGTAGTCACCACCGACTATGTGGAGGCGACAACGGAGGGCACCAAGGATACCTATGCGATGGAGAACCTATCGGCCGCTACGACAGCTTCGGTTTACGGGATCCAAGTGGCGCTGGTTGAACAGAAAGACGATTCGAACGCTAAGTACATGCGACCGGTTATTCGCCGCAGCTCAACAGACTATGTAGGCACCTCCATTTCGCTATCGACGTCGTGGGCTGGCGATATGCAAATCTGGGAACAGGATCCTTCTACCGCGGCTAACTGGACGGTGACAAACATCAACGGGCTCGAAGTCGGACAAGAGGTGCGTGATTCGTGACAGCTGGTAGGTCCGCAAGAACCTCTACTGAAGCAATTGTTCAGGCAGGCGCACCTGAAGGTCAAGTAGCACGCACCTCGGTCGAAGCGATCGTTCAAGCAGCTTCACCCAAAGCCCAAATGGCGCGTCTATCTGTTGAGGTCATAGTGCCGCCTCCAGCTGCTGCCGCCGATGTTGTTGCCAGGTGGGGAATACAGTGGAAGCAGTAACTAGTTATGAGGTGCAGAAATCGATTAACGAACTACGCTAAACCCTATGACAGCCCCACCGCCAAATCACGTCCCAATCGCTGAAGCAATCTTCGCTTGGGTAGACGAAAGTCGCATCCTCCGACGGAAGACAGCTACTTCTATGTCGAATGCCGATGTGGCAATTTGATGGTTCCGAGAACCGATGACGATGCCATGATCAACTTGTATTTCGACATGATCAGAAGGTGCCTCAAGGGGGCGTATTACTTGACGAACAACGTCAGGGTAGAGGTTCCCGGTTGACCGACAATTTCTTTTTTGACCAATCCGGCTACTGTGGTAATCATGACAACCGGATCGCCCTCAACCCCACCTCACACCGACATTGCTTCGGCGATTTTCGCTTGGGTGGAAGAGAGTCGCGAGTACCGGACGCAAACGCACAGCGATCTTTGTTCGTCGATTGAGCAATTGAACGTTACGACTCTTGAAATGAATGGGTTGATGCGCAGCCTCGAGGTAGCGTTAACCGGAGACGAACTAGGCAACCCAGGTATCGTGGCCAGACAAAACAGCCTCCAAGGTCAAATAGACCAGGATCGTGCCGATCGGAAGAAAGCCGACGAACGGCTTCATGGCCGCATCGACGAACTCGAGAAGTGGCGCAGCAAGTTGATAGGTGTCGGGATCGGAATCGGCGCCGTATCTGGGACAGTTGTGGCTATACTCACCCAGGTGTTCAACAGCGGGTAACGCCGACCTGGGAGGTGCCACCATCTACTACCTGTATGAAAACCAGAATCCCCACGCCCCCGTCCGTTCGAACGGTTTGAGATTCTGGGGATACCCAAGCCGGAAGGGCGGGGTGAAGCCAACCATCATCGTTGTTCACACCGCCGAGAACATTCCTGATTTCAACCCACCGGACCGTGGCGCCGAGTCGATAGCCAACTACTTCGCCAACACGTCTCGACCGGTTTCTTGCCACAGCGTTGTCGACTCTGATTCCAACATCCCTCTGCTTCCCGACGAGGCCGTAGCGTTTCATGTCCGCGGCTACAACACGCCGGGATGGGGTATTGAGATCGCAACCCAGGCTGCAGCTTGGGACCGCATACCGGCTTGGCACAAAGAGGCGCTACTGGACGCTGCAGCGAAAGAATGCGCCAGGGTTGCTGAGAAGTTCAACATCCCGATAGTGTTCCGGGATGCTCGCCAGATCGTCGCCGGGCTGCCGGGCTTCACCGGTCACACTAACCTGGATCCGACCCGGCGATCCGACCCGGGATTCGACACAAACGACTGGGCCGACTTTCTGGCCCGTGTGAAAAGCTACACCCAACCGAAAGAGGACGAGATGAGCCTATACCCAATGGAGCAGGGCGACGGAATGGGCGCTCGAGAGTTCAAGAAGTCAGATGTCGCCTACGAGCAGTCCCGGTACAACTTCGTGTTCACCCCAGCTGTGCCACTAGTTGAGGACGGCAGGTACGGGCCGAAGAGTACAGAGGCGTTCGCCAACATCCCCGGTGCTCCCACCCCGGCCAACAGCCCCAAAGGGTCGCTGTTCACCGGCAAGATGGGTAAAGAACTCGACATTTTGGTTGCACAGAAAGCCAACGAATCGGTCCACAAGAACTTCGGTGTTGCCCTGAGTTCAGTCACGCGCGACATCGACGATTTGCAGGAACAGTGTTCGACCGGCAGCTCAGGCTACGTCGAGCACACACACAAGACAGATGGAGGTACACCAACGTGAACGACTATATCATTGGCCATATCCGCACCTACATTCCGATGCTTATCGGTTACCTAGCAATGGTGCTGGCTCGAGAGTTCGGGATTATCATCGACGAGAACACGCAAGCGAACCTGGTCGCAGCATTCGGTGGGTTGGTCGCCGCCGTCTACTACGGGCTAGTTCGCCTGATAGCCGAGAAGTGGCCGCAGGTAGGTAACCTGCTCGGTGTCAACAAGGCGCCGGCGTACTTCGAAGGCTAGACGAGAACAAGCAAGACGAGAGATACCGGTAGCGGAACAGCTACCGGTATCTTTTTGTCATCTTGTTCAGGCCCTTCTTCCACCGCTTGTCGCTAGAGAAGGTCGCGTGGGCGTATAGCGCCCATTCTGCATCAAAGTCGTAGGCCCAAATCACCCGATCCGGGGTGAGCAGCTCGATTTCCGGTGCCCACCTGTGTGCCATTTCTCCGAGTTTGGGGTGCCCGTACTCGAATAGGGCTGGGGGCCGATCAGGAACCGCAATGGCAAAGCCAGACAGGATGTTCAAGGCGGACCTGATCTTTTTGTTGGGGCGCGCCTTATCTTTTTCCGCTCTTGCCGTGTCTTTCCACCCCATGTCCCCTTCGTCTGTTTGGTGCTCAGCGCATACTCGAGGCACTCAGCCTCAACTAAGCATTTCGTGCAATAGCTCAACGCTTCGGCCGTGGATTGGCCACGTTTGGGAAAGAACACGTCGCTATCGACCCCGACACACTGCGCTAGATCACGCCAAGCACCGGCTGGTCCCCAAATGTTGCGCAGATCGTCGTAGAGCACAATGAAATAGTGTAGCTAACGGTCAGTGGCTACGTGACCACTTTTCCGCCAAGTTCCCGCTTGACCAAATGCAGGCTTCGGAGATCCCTGACCCGCATCCGGTTCTTCATGGCCCCGCCCAAGCCGATTCGCACCAGTTCCTCCATTGTGTAGTTGGGAAGATGCTGGTAAATCTGGGGAATCCGTATGGTTTCGTCGCGAGTAATCAGGATCACGTCCTCGAGCTTCGCTGAATACAATTGTGCATACCCCTGTGTAGACAGTCGCTTGTCCAGAGTTCCGCTTGGGTCCTCGGCGAAGTCGAAGTGTTCGGGAGGTAATGGTGGCCACCCAACCTTCCCCTCTTGGATGCCCAACGCCTTCTTGATGGCGTCCCTGAGCGTGTATTGGAGCTTGCGGTTCCTCAACAGATACGCCGGGTGATATGCCGGCACCCAGATTCGCCCTTCACGCCACACAGCCCCGCCCTCAACGTCCCCAAATCGCCCCACAGGCCCGATAACAGCCTCGTAGGCACTCTTCCCCAGCAAGACGCCTACGAACGGCTGAGCGAGCTTCAGTTGCCCTTCGAGGTTCGGTCTGCACGCCTCTATTTCCTCGGCGGTGGGGGTGCGATTGTCAGGCGGGCGACAACAAACAGCGTTAAGTACCATGACATCGCTTCGATCCACGTCACATTCCGCTAACGCCCTGTTAAGTACCTTACCGCTCGGACCAACGAACGGTTCTCCCTGCTCATCTTCGTGACGGCCCGGCCCCTCGCCCACAATCACCAAACGGGCGAGGGTCGGGCCGTTCCAGGGAACAGGAGCCGTGCAGGATGAGAAAAGAGAACACGACTCGCAGTTGAGGATGGAATGGCGCACCCTCTGTTCCCTGTGGAGTCGAGCAAACTTACGTCTGCTCTTCGGTGACTTGGCGTTCTTCGCAGCTTTCAGATAGTCGGGCAAGTAGTTTCTCCAATCGTCTCATTAGGATCTCGCCGTGGCCATCCAGGTGATCATCGGTGAGAGGGATCTCGCAAAATGGGCAAAGCCTCATATGCCCGGCACCCTGCGCTCTCATCATGCTCCGCACCACCTTTACATGCTCCTCATTCCAGCTCATGGCACGTAATACAGCGGTGGGATGTGCGCATCTGCACCGTGACCGAATTCCCACGTCGCGACCAGCGCTTGATCTTCGGCCCAGTCACGGAACACATCAACCGGATCCCACAGCGGCTTGATGACAAACAAGGCACCGCCGTGGCACCAGCCCGTCGGTTCTTCAATAGCCATGTGGGAAAGCGTGTAGCCATGCACACATGGTTGCCTCGGGTCTCGCAGCTCCAATTCGATCACTTCCTTATCAGTTCCCACGGGAACATGGCGATCACGGCACCAATCAGATAGCCGGTAAACCCGACACGTACCAAGTCGTTTCCGGGGATCCCTGATCCGTTGTTGGCCCACAGATACACCACCCCGGCCACGGCACCCATCGCGATAGCCGTGAAGTGCAGAACCGTTCCCCAATACTTTGCTTCACTCTTCATCTGGTGTTCCTTTCACTAGCTTGCTTGCTTTCTCCCAGTCATGACCAGCTTGGTGATAGTGCAACCGAAGCTGGCCAAACCAATGCGTGTACCCGAACATCTTTCCCGTAGCCAGCCCCTTAGCTACCTGGATGCCGGCTTCGTCGGTGTGGGCATCGAAGCAGGACTTGCAAATCCCCTCTGGCCAATCGCTCATCGCTTCCCCATTCCCTCGAGCCTCGGCAGGAAATGGTCGTGTGGCTCCACTGGCTTGTGACTGTCCTCTTCTTCCCCCGAATGGTTCTGGGTACAACCGATGAGCTGGTCACAACGCACACAAATCTCAATATCAGATCCGGGGTAAGTCACCTTCATCGTCTTCCTGCAGCAACCACATTTCTGTCCGACTCCACTTCTCACAACGCTTCCTGCAACCTCTTCGCCGTCACTTTCCCTATCCCGTCCACCTGCAACATTTCCTCATATGTCATGGTCCACACTAGCGGCACGAACCCGCCATTCGCATCCAGCATTTTCTCGGCCGTGTCGGGTCCCACCCCGGGGAACGATTGCAGCACATGCATCCCGAATCCCTTGTCACCGAGCTGGCCCCAAGCGTTCTTGGTGGGGCCGGGACGACGTTTCAGACTCGAATGCTTCTTCTTCTCGGCCCAATGCTGCAACGTCTCGAGCAGCGTGACCGTGGCTGGCATGTTCCGTACCCAAATGCTCGGCACCCCATATTCGAACATCAGCGAAAACAGTATCCCGTGAACTTGGGAGAGGCTGATAGAAACATGATCGTTGCTAACAAGCTCCCCATCTGCCGACCACTTGCCGTACCCCTCCAACACCAGCAACACCTGCTTCATCCCGCCCATCATGTTGAGCTGCGTATACAGCCGACCGTCGGCGAGAGAAGCAACGAAATCGTTCGGGAACTGTTTGCGCTGGACCCCGATCCGGTGCTTGCCAGCAAGGATCATGAAGTCACAGCCGTGGCGTTCCGGCCCGCTTGAGACCTTGCCAATGTCGCGGAGGCGTTGCGGCTCAGTGGGGGAGACGAGGATGCTCATCTCGCCTACTCCCCCTTCCTTTGCCGGATCTCCCAGTCCCCTATATCCCGCAGATACGCTTTGACAAATGCTTTCCTCGGCATCTCCCCCACGTTGATAGTGCTTTTCCCTACCCGCTCTTCCCACACTGCTTCTCGCGCCCTGTCCCCCACCATTACCAGCTGCCGACTCCCATCTTGCCGTTTCTTCATGTGCATGATCGTGTCGAAGCGATACCCGATACCTTTCTGCCCGACCGGCCACATGCCGTTGGTGATCTTGTAACGCTTCAGCTGGTCTGGGGTGGCGCCACGGTTCACATCCAGTTTCCGTTCGCTGGTGATCCCGATCGTGTGCGCCCGGGTCTTCATCGTCAATGGCAACTCGAAGCGCTTATACACCTTCGTGATGAACGTCCAGTCCATCCCTTCGTGCCCACCGAACTGTGCCTTGTGGCCCCGGTTGTCTTCTTCGGCTTTCTTGACCTCGGCCCGCATAGCCAAGAAGTAGTCCTCAGGTTCCTCTCCCATAACCTCGTTGATGTAGAGATACTGCGCCTCGTCCCAAGCCCAGTCCAACATGTCAACGATGATGACGTCGCCCCGCTTAGCTTTCCTCGAGACTTTCTTCGACACGTCGAGCGCTTCCCGCATATCGAACGGTTGATGGACCTCTACTAGCCCGGACTCTTCAGCCTCAGGAAACCACAGATCCCCCATCTTGTTCCAGGTGTGATCAGTGTCAATGATGTGGAACGTGCCTTCAAACCCGTATTTGGTGGCAGCGAAAATCATGTCGGCCCAGCATGTTGATTTCCCTACCTTCTCGCCGCCATAGATCAGGATGCGCTCAGGGGCGCGGTGTGTCGGTTGGAACATGTCAATCCACCTTCGTGACTCTCGGGAACCGGGACTCTTTCACGTCCTGGCTCTGGCTAATCAGATCCTTTAGTTCTGATACGTCGATGCCCAGCTTCTCGGCTAGCTTCCCGGTGTTGAGGTAGCTCCGGGTATTGCCGCTACCCAACACCTTGAACCCGCCAGCGACCACTGTCATCCCTTTCGGCACCAACTCGTTGATGCGTTTGTTCACATCTTTGCGTTCCTCTTCGGCCATTTTGCCGCGCTTGATGTCTTTGCTGAGCCGGTGGTGGTGTTCGGCCAATCCGACGATCACTGCCTGGGTCACCGAGTCAACAGGCGCGTTCTCGTCGTCTTCTTCCGGGGCGAACGGTAGGTCATCGTGGAGGTAGGGGAATGGGCAGAAGAACTTCTCAGCAGCATCGACGTCGCAGCCGGGCAGCTCACCCTTCTTCCGCCACTTCTCTGCTTCGATGATCCGGCGCCGAATTTGACTCCACGATATAGGCGGGGTCTTGAGGTGCTGGATATTCAGCTCGCCAGAGTCTCGGTTCTTCACCACGTACTCGGCTTCCATCGCGTAGAAATGCATCTCGGATGAAATCTGGTATCCGTATTTGATGAACTCGGGCGAAACGAGGGCGGTTGCTGCGTCCGGGTACGACAACCACTTCTTGTACCTCGTCTTGCTCATCGACTTGATCTCGATCACTCGGTCTTTGCGCGCCCGGGGCGGACGGCCAATCCCGTCGGGGTGGAAGCGAATGAAGACTCGAGGGACGATTTTGATATCTACCTGGTCTTGCTGGTGCCCGACTTTCCAGCCCATCTCTTTCAGCGCCTCAACTACGGCGGGTTCATGCAGGTTGCCCTCAGCTGCGGCGGCGGACATGATGCGGTCGGTGAACTCGCTGCGGTTCTCTTCGTACCCCTGCATCGCAGCAACGAGGGCTTTGACACACGAACCGACACCTGAGCCACGGTAGATCGAGATGTCACCTTCGCGGTAGGCGATCGGTCTGTTGTCACTCATCTGTTTCTCCTAAACCATCGTTTCCACCACGGCAGGTAAATGCTTACACACACATGACCTCTGTATGCAGAAATCAGCGCTTCGGCGAACTCGTCACTGGGTACTTCGATGAGGGTCAATGTGAACCACTCTCATTCTTCTTCCTTCTCCTCTTGGTCCGCTCTGCGACATGCTTGTCAATCATGTCGCTGGCTTCCCCCCGCGTTGGTTTCTTGCAGGTACATTTCCAGAGACCTTTCATCTCCAGAAACTCCCTCTGCTTGTCTGACATGGGTCGGGAACGCCACAGGGCTTCGGGGTCGTTGAACAGAACCTCTTTTCGCTCTTCCTCTTCGCGCAATACCTGTTCACGGCGCCTCTCCTGTTCACGAAATGCCACTTCTCGTTGCGCGAGCCGTTCAAGCATTCCGGTTGCTTTCTCGTCGATCTCCCGTGCCCGCTCTGGTGAGATGTCGGGGGAGGAATCCTTGAGGAAGGCTTCGACCATCGCGTCTTCCCCTTCAGTCTCTCTGAGAGTGCGTAGCCTCTCGTTGACAATACGTAGCCTCTCCTTTGCTGCTGCCGTGTCAGTGTCAGTCATGTTTGTTCCTTTCGCCGAGCGCGGGGTGGGTTGGTAGGGGACACCTCACAGCCCATATGTTCTCCCACCCCGCCACTCAACTCTCTAGGCGTTCTCTTTCGCCTCTTGGATGATCTGTTGCTCGAGTACGTCGATGAGAGACTGAACTTCGTCGCTGCGGCCGATCTCGTTCTCAGCCATCGTGTTCTCAATCATCTTCAGGAACGTGCCGGGCTTGATAGTCCGGGTCCGCCTCTGGGTCGGGGGTGTCGCCTTTTTCTTCGGCGTTGGCTTCGGTGTTTCTGTCATTCACATCTCCTAACTATGCCAGCTGGGTGCAGGGCAGAACTGTGTTGTTGCCTCCCTGTCTGCCCTGCACCCCTACTGCCATGCCACGCGGCCCTACTGGCCTTCTGCGAACAGGCCGTCTTCGTCGAGCAGGTCGGCGTGGAGGTCGTCGTACTCTTCAACCTGGGGGAACTTGTCGAGCGCTTCGTCGACGTAGTCCTCGAAGTCATCGAAGTCGCCAGCGAGCTTCACGAGCTTGCGCCGTAGCGCCTTCTCGCCGCCGCCGCTGTCCTTCTTCGACTCTGCCTTCTTGCCCTTCTTGGCCTTCTTCTTGGTTTCTGTGACGGAAACAGCGGTTGGCAGCGGCACACGGTATTCCTGCACCTCGCCGTCGCTGTCCTTGAACGAGAACTCGCGCCGAACCATGTGGAAGGTGAGTCCTTGCCACACCTTGGCCTCCCAGGGAGCTCCACGCTCACCCAGCAGCTCAGCTTCATCATCGCCGAGACCAACAGTGGTCCTGGCGAGGCGCCCGACACCTGCGGCCGAGTGGAACTTGTTACGGCCAGAGCCGTGCTCCACTGCTTCACCCTCTTCGACAACCTCCCAGCCCTTACCGGTGCTGTAGCGGTCGCGATGCTCTTCGTCTACCTCTTCGCCGTCCTGGAAGGCCGGCCCTTGGAGGAAGAGAAAGATGCGGTCGTCGTCGTTCTCTTCGTCGGGTCCGAACCAGGCTGCCTCGACTTGCAAATCATAATCGTCGAGCAGGCCATCGTCGGTACCCCATGCGTCATATTGTTTTGACAATGTGATCTCCGTTCGTCAGATGAACTATTACAGTTGATGGCTTCGCCATCGGATTTGGATTTGCACCTCCATTTCGAATTGGCATCTCCCAAGTGGGGGTATGAGTTTACTACTTCCCGTTGTTTCTTGCGAGACGTTTCCGTTTTCTCTTCTCCGCAGCCCGAACTAAC